>Ga0102929_1001421_pt1 | contig 14286 bp, 14 predicted proteins | sample SalPonR1_B_D2_MG_FD_78510 | JGI IMG/M metagenome (GOLD analysis project Ga0102929, IMG submission 78510) | Salt pond soil microbial communities from South San Francisco under conditions of wetland restoration - Salt Pond MetaG R1_B_D2_MG | ecosystem: Environmental > Aquatic > Marine > Intertidal... | reverse complement strand
CAATTAACAAGATCTATTCCCCTCATCCATGTTGCAGCCGCAAAACCTCCTGCATCTCCCACAGTTCCTCCTCCGAGAGTTAGAACTGAACCATAACGGTCTATTCCAGCTTTTTGAAGACCTGAATATATTTTTTCAAGGGATAAAAAACTTTTTGCTTCTTCCCCTCTCGGAAGCTGGAAAATCCCGGAGTTTGGAAATATCTTTCCTGAATATAGCGGCCCTGTTATTTCGTCACTTATAATAAAGGAACCTCTGCAAGCCAGGGGCAGCATTTCATCCAAACGGCCCAATAGCCCGGACCCTATAAAAACCGGATATTCTTTCCCCCCGGCTCTACCTTCGAGAGTAATGTATTCCCCCGCAGAAGCAACATCCAGCTGAAATTTTTCAACGATCATTTTTACTTCTTCATCAACTGTCAGTTTGTCTGTATCTATTACAAGATCTCCTTCACTGTAAGAAGCAGCTCTTTTCCCAAGAAGACTCTCCAGATTATCCCTGTCCAGAAGAGGCCTTTTCCCTTCTTCGGATTCAGCCCTTTCGAGAACTCTTTCAGCACTTACAGAAAGAATGATCACCTTGCCTGATGTCTTTACAAATTTCCTGAGGAAAGGATCAACAAGCACTCCACCACCAAGAGCGATAACGGTATTTTTCAACTCTCCCGTCTCAAGGACCACTTTTTTTTCCAGATTACGGAAATAATCCTCACCTTTGATAGAGAATATCTCAGAAACTGGCATTTTCTCTCTGTTTTCAATAAGGGTATCCGTATCAATGAAGGGTCTTTTTGTCCGCTCTGCAAGAAGTCTTCCCACAGTACTCTTGCCTGCTGCCATAAAACCACCCAGATAAATATTACTGTTATCCATTTATAAAACCTTTCGTTCCAGCTATATAGTCTTTCCAGCGCTGGCTGACCTCTGTCACAGTATCTCCACCAAACTGTTCGGTTATAGCAGAGATGAGGACCCAGGCCATCATGGCTTCACCCACTATGCACGCAGCAGGAACTGCACAGGTATCGCTTCGTTCAAAGGCTGCTTGCACGGCTTCCCCTGTCTCAATATCCAGGGAGGATAAGGGTTTTTTAAGTGTTGGAATAGGTTTCATGGCTACAGAGACAAGCACTTCCTCGCCGTTGGTCATGCCCCCTTCAATGCCACCTGCATTGTTGGAAGTATGTTTCCAGCCTTTCCCAAAAGGCATAATCTCGTCGTGAACCTCGCTTCCCGGCATATCTGCAAGCTGAAAACCCTTTCCGATCTCAACTCCCTTTATTGCAGGAATTGACATAATAGCTCCGGAGAGTCTTCCGTCAAGTCGGCGGTCCCATTCCGAGTAGGAACCTATACCCGGAGGGAGACCCACAGCGGAAAGAACAAAGGTTCCGCCTAATGTGTCCCCCTCTTCGGCACTTTCCTTTATCTTTTTCGTTATTTCTATCTTATCTTCCTCCCTGAAGCATCCGAGATCGGAAGAAGATGCCCTTGCCCAGTCCTGCTCCGACAGAGGAGAAGAAAGTCTTATACCACCAATTGACGTGACTGCACTTCTTATAGATACACCGAGCTTCTCGAGAAGGATTCTCGCTACCGTTCCAGCTACAGTCCATCCTGCAGTCGATCTGGCACTGGCCCTCTCAAGAACATTTCGGATGTCCCTGTGACCATATTTAAAAGCACCGGCAAGATCTGCATGACCAGGTCTTGGTCTGGTCACGCAGACACTCTCCCCATCTTGATTTGTAGATTTCCATGGGTCCAGAATATCCTGCCATTTTTCCCATTCTGTATTCTCTATGACAAAACTCAAGGGAGAACCTGTTGTTCTCCCGGATCTTAGTCCACTAAAGGCTACCAGTCTGTCCTTTTCCAGTTTCATTCTCGGTCCACGTCCATATCCTCGACGACGCCTTGATAGCTCATGAACTATAGTCTTTTCACTCAGGGACAACCCTGCGGGAAAACCCTCTATTATCAGAACAAGCCCTCTTCCGTGGGATTCTCCCCCGGAAAGAAATCTTACGGTCATGACTGGATCTCCTTCTCCCTTTTCAGGGCCTCTCTCATAATTCCCTCAGGAGCAGCTTTTCCCGTAAAGAGTTCAAAGGCAGCTATTCCCTGTTGGATAAGAACCTCTTCACCGTTTATGGCATGTAAATTTCGTCTAAGGGCTTCCTCTACAAGAGAGGTTTGTCCTTTCCTGCTGTATACCATGTCAAGGACAGACAGGGTTTCCAGGCTTTCGAGAAAATGCAGGACAAGGCCCTGGGGCCATGGATTTGAATCCAGACCAAATGAAGTTGTGTTAACAAAGAGATCTATAAAATCTTCCGGAAAATCTCCCCACGAAAGGACCACTATTTCTGTATTATTGCAGACCGTCGCAAGGTCTTCCTTCAGGGCTTCTGCTTTCTCCCTGGTTCGGTTCATAATGTAAAGCAGTGGAAAGTTTTCCTCTGCCAGGGCACAGACAACAGAACGGGCAGCACCTCCTGCACCGAGGACAAGGGCTGAGTTTCTCAGGGAGCATATCCTGGAAATTGCCTTTCTAACACCGAAAATATCGGTATTATATCCCTCAATTCCTCTCTGGCTGAAAATAAGCGTGTTAACCGCACCTGCTTTTTCCGCAGAAGGAGAAAGAGTGTCACTGATCCTGAAAGCCACCTCCTTGTGAGGAACTGTTACATTTGCCCCGGCAGCCCCAAGGGTAAATAATCCACGAACAGCCTCATCAAATGCCCTGACGGGGACCTGAAAAGCCATGTATTGCATTTCTATCATCAGATGTCTGAAAGCAGCATTATGCATAGCTGGAGACAGGCTGTGTCCGACAGGGTCTCCCAGAAGCGCCACCAGTCTTTCCGTTTCGTTGTTCATATCTGGACAACTCCCTGCCCCACTTTTTCAAGGTTGGAAAAAAATCCGGGATCCGATATGGAAACAGGAGTTGTGTCATCAAGGACAACTTCTCCCTCTGCAATTAGACTGGCTATGGCAAAGGTCATGACTATACGGTGATCTTCAAAGGTCCTTACTTTCCCGCCTTTTAACTCTGAAGGGCCCCTGATTATCCATCCGTCAGGTCTTTCCTCAATATCCGCACCGAGAGTCGCGAGTCCTTCCGCAACAGCATGTATCCTGTCACATTCTTTGAATCTAAGTTCTCCGGCACCGCTTATAACTGTTGTGCCCTGAGCCTGGGTTGCTGCCAATGCAACAATGGGAAGCTCATCCACCATTGAGGGTATCTCATCCCTTGTTATCTCTGTCGCTCTCAGGAAAGTCTTTTTGACAGAGATATCTGCCACAGGCTCGTTGCCCCATTTCCTTCTGTTCGATAACACTGGGGAAAGACCCATCCTTTCAAGAACACCCAGGACTCCTGTCCTCGTAGGGTTAATTCCTGTATCCTTTATATCAAGCCCATCAAGTGAGGCCAGGGCTGCTCCTACTATCCAGAAAGAAGCCGCAGAAAAATCACCTGGTATTTTCCAGGTTGCTCCGGGGACCTCTGTACATGGATAGACAGTTACTGCTTTTCCATTTCTCTCGTGGGGAATTCCGAGAAAATCCAGCATTATTTCAGTATGATCCCGGGTAACGCCACATTCAGCGACTGTGGTACTTTCAGAAGCGGAGAGCCCGGCAAGAAGCAGGGCTGTTTTTACCTGCGCGCTCGGAACCTCTGGAGTATGTACTCCTCCAGAAAGTCTTACACCCTTGATGGCAAGGGGAAGTTTTTCTGCTCCCCCTCGACCATCGATCCTCGCTCCCATTGCCTGAAGAGGCTTTACTATCCTCGCCATAGGCCTTCGCCGAAGACTGGCGTCTCCGGACAGGACTGCAAAGATCCCGTCCACGCCAGCCAGCAGGCCGGTCAAGAGCCTTGCTGTTGTTCCAGAATTACACGCATCGAGTACCATCTCCGGATCTTTGAAGCCAGAATCTTTTCTTATGGTTACAGCTTCATGATTTTTCTCGACAATGCATCCAACGTCTGAAAGGCATTTAAGGGTGGCAGAACAATCTGCTCCGCCTGAAAAGTTCTCAACCCGAATCCCTTCCGAAGACAGGGATCCCAGGAAGGCTGACCTGTGAGAAATGGACTTGTCTCCCGGAAGATTTATCTGTCCACTGATGTTTCGGATCGTTCCTTTATTTTTCTTCATTGATCTTTCCTCCAACATGTAAGAGGTCAATGTATCTCAGCCATTTCTGCTGTTGCGGCTCTCGCAGACTGTTCTTCAAGCTTTTCCGGAGAAAGGGCGGGAACCAACCTTGAAAGGGCCTTCATAAAATGCATGAAATCCAGAGGGGTAAGGGACTGCATTCCGTCACTCAGTGCTTTTGCAGGATCGGGATGAACTTCCATTATCAGCCCGTCTGCTCCTGCTGCTATTGCTGCCATTCCCATGGGCGCAACCAGGTCCCTTATTCCTGTTCCGTGACTTGGATCTGCTATTACGGGAAGATGTGACAGGGATCTGACCAGTGGAACAATGTTCAGGTCAAGAGTATTCCTGGTCCTCTTCTCGAAGGTTCTAATACCTCTCTCGCACAGTATAACCCTGAAATTTCCGCCGCTGAGAATGTATTCAGCTGCCTGGAGCCACTCATCTACAGTAGCCATGGAGCCTCTTTTCAGCATGACGGGTTTACTGGTCTTTCCCAGAGCTTTCAGCAGGGGGAAATTCTGCATATTCCTTGCACCAACCTGGAAGATATCCACGTGAGGTTCCAGCCATTCCACTAACTCAGGACTCATAACCTCTGTAACTACAGGAAGACCTGCTGCTTTCCCGGCTTCCCGAAGGAGAGCTACTCCTTCTGTTCCCAGACCCTGGAAAGAGTATGGATTTGTTCTTGGTTTAAAAGCTCCACCTCGAAGTATGTGAGCACCTGCGTTTTTGACAGCGTGGGCTGCTTCAAGGATCTGTTCCCTGCTTTCAACTGCACAGGGACCTGCCATAATAATTCTCTCTTCTCCTCCTATGGACAGCCCCGGCACGATCTCAAAGACCGATCGCTTACCCCCGGTCAGTTCAATGCTCGAAAGAGGGAAATCGCTATCGGTAATGCTCATCTCAGCAACTCCTGGCAAACCTGAAAAGACTGTATCTGTTTTTGTGATTCCTTCAACCATAACAAGACATACGTTGTAATAGGGAATAAAGCGAGCCTTTCCACCCATTTTTTCTGCCATCTGAAAAACTTTTGCTACGTTAACGTTGGATGTGGCACTTTGCATCTTGATGATCATTCGCTTTGTTCCCATTTCAATTCCCTCCTGATATTTAAATAATTTTTGGTATAAAAAAAAGCCGGAACTCGGTGAAAACCGAGTTCCGGCTTAATAAAGTCCTGTTATTGATTATAATTCACCCTTTTAGCAGGCGGGTACACCCGGACAAGCCGACAACTGATTTTCACGTACTGAATGACCACTGGCATAATAATAAAGCCACTGGTCGCCGGTAAAGTAATAAAAATACGCGTAAAGGGAATTTGAAATAATACCGGGTACATGCATCATAATCGGACTTGCCTCCTTCCTTCTGGATACTGTCTGAAAATTTCAATATGTTGCGAGCAATAATAAGACCCTTATATCCTTTTGTCAAGCTATTCTGCCAAAAAAATTTTACAGGATGCTTCTTCCGGTCCATCTGAAGATAATCTTCTTTATCCCGCCCTGCCTGCCATGACCTACAAGCCAGGCATCAAGAACCTCTTTCAGATACTGTTCATTTTCGCCAAGCATGAAGGCAAAATGGGAACATGTGAAGGGCTTCATTGGATTGACAGCCTTGAGCAGGGGGTTTTTGTCCTCCTGTACCACCGCCTCAACTGCATCTGTGATCATAACATCTGCCTCCCCTGACAGGATCTTTTCAAAAACAGTTATATTGTCTATATGGACTACAAGTGTCGCTTTTTGGAGCCTTTTTCTGGCGAAATGTTCGTTTGTTCCTCCAGGGTTCACTATTACCCTAACTCCAGGCCTGTCGATCTCCTCGAAAGTACTGTAGCGGTGTGCGTTTTTTGCCAGAGTAAGGGGAGCTTTTCCTGTTCTGAAATAGGTGGCACTGAAAAGAGCCCTTTTTCTCCTCTGTTTTGATATCGCAACACCTCCAGCTGCGATGTCAAAACTTCCCCGCAGAAGATCATCAAGGATACGGTCCCATGTTGTTGAAACAAATTTCAGGGAAAAACCTGCATATGCAGCAAAATTCCTCAGAAGATCAATGTCTATACCCTCAGGTTCTTCATCTCTGCGACAACTGAAAGGATAATAGTCACCGGGAGTCCCTATTCTTATGATCTTTCTTTTATTGATCATCCTCAAAAGGAGATTCTCTCTCAACTCATTCATGTACCTTTTTTTCGACTCCTTCATAAATCCACACCTCTCATCTCTCAAAAGATACAAAAAAACCGGGACCATCGTAAAGATGGCCCCGGTCCTGCAGAATCTGGTTACAGCACATCCAGAACTCCAGGAGGGGACCCGCAGCTAAAGAAAAAGAAAAATACAGCAGCAACTGTTAGGATGGTTATGTCGAATTTATTCATCTGTCCCACCTCCTTTTGTCCTGTTATTTCTTATATTTAAGAATGATCGCTTTTTGCCAGGATGCTTTCCCTGGACTGTCTTGCCTTTTCCGCCATTTTTTCCAGTTCCCGGGGAGATACTTTTCTATAATCCTCAAGGATCTGTATCAGTTTTCCAAGTAGTTCATCAAGATTATAACCGTTTGTTTCCCACATGTCCGCAAGGAGCCAGGGAGGACCTGATCCAAGTCTTGTTGTATCCCGGAATCCTCCAGCAACCATAGAGCAAAGATCCGGGTGTTTTTCGAGCTCCTCTCCCGCAAGGTAGGACATTGCCGTAGCAAGGGTTATTGGAAGATGGCTTGCACAACCCACTATCCTGTCATGTTCTCCGGCCTCGAGAAATACAGGCTCTGAACCGATGGCTCTCACCAGTTTTTCTGCGATATGGACAGCCCTGTCGTCCGAGAGTTCTCCTGGAACTACGGCACACCTGGCGTTGAAGAACAGATCTGAAGAAGCATATTCTATTCCGCTATATTCCTTTCCCGCCATGGGATGAAGGCCAACATAGCTTGAACCCCATATTGAGGAGTATATCTGACCCACCGACTTTTTGGAACTGCCTACGTCCATCACTGCAAGGAGATTTTTTCTGAAGTGCTTTTTCAGAAGATGGCCTGTCTCTTCCATATGCCTGAGTGGAACTGCAATTATGAGAACATCGCACAGATCCGCTAATTCCCGGGGATCTGTGCAGGGGTGAAAATCAAAACCCTTTTCAAGTCCCCTTTCAAGAGCGGCTGGATCGATATCCCAGGCTGATATTTTTTTTACACTGCCTGAAAGGGCTCCAGCAAGGGATCCTCCAATAAGGCCCAGACCAACTATCCCGACCCTCTGTTCCGATAGATCTGTCATATTTCATCATCTTCTTATCTAGTATAATTGAGCGAAATAATAAAGGTCCTTTTATGTTCTGTCAATTCTTCCAGCTCATCAATAGTACCATTTATCTATCTTCCCTCACTCGCCAGTATCTTTATACCCTCCAGGTCGACGATACGAATGTTCCTTCTTTCAACTTCGATAAGTCCCCTGACCTCAAGTTTTGCAAGTATACGAGACAGGGTCTCTGGAGTAGTGCCAAGAAAGCTTGCGAGCTCTGTTCGAGGAATGTTCAGTGTAACTGTTCCCGCATCTTTCTGTTCGTCCCTGAGATATAGGATATACGCAGCCAGTCTTCCAGGAACCTCCTTCAGGGCTATGCTTTCCAGCTGGGTAGTTATCTGGCGGATCCGCAGAGAAAGTGTGGAGAGCATGGACATGGCAAGATGGGGTTTTTCTGTCACAAGATCAAGAAATTTTTCTCTTGGAAAAAACAGGACTTCCGTATCCATCATAGCCTGGGCACTGGCCGGGAAGGTCCAACCCGCATATACGGCTACCTGCCCAAACTGGTCTCTAGGTCCGCAGATGTGCAGAATAACCTCCTTACCCTCAGATGATTCCTTGAAAACCTTAACGCTACCCGATATGACAACATAAAAGCCCGTACCATGGTCACCCTGAGAGAAAAGGGACTCTCTACTGTAATAAGACCTCAGGACCGTAATATCTGCAATATCCTCAAGTTCATCTCTTTCCATACCCCGGAAAAAATCAAGACATGACAGAAAATCAATAATATTCTCCAAGATCTTGCTCCTTTTTTAGAATTTTCTTGACCCATGTCAAGGAAAGGCTGGATTCTCTGTGCCATTATTAACATATCACGAAAAAATAAAAAGAGCACAAGGGAGGATAAAAACATATGAATTCTAGCTGGAAAGATAAAAAAGATACTTTCGACGTAGTGGATGTAAGAAAGGCCAGGGGCAACTTTCTCCCGGGACTTCTGACGAAGGCGAGAAAACTGAATGTCGGCGAAGGGATGTGTGTTGTGCAGACCTTCGAACCTCTGCCGCTTTACTCTGCCATGGAGGAAGCCGGTTTTGATCATTATACCGAAAAGGTCTCTGACGAAGAATACAGGGCCTATTTTTACAGAAAAGAGATCAGGGAAAATACCTACGAAAAAACAGGAGACATACCACTGAAGCCTACTGCTATGTTAAACTATAAAAACATAGACAATACCCTTGCGAATATATCGGTTAACTTCTGGGAACTGGTGTGGGGGAAAAAAGAACCGGCAATTGACCTGAAGACAAAACTGATCCTTTCACTATCAAACGCTGTAGGAGCTGGCAGGCTCAGACAGGCCACGAGGGAACTGGTCAAAGCATATTCCATCGGGCTTACCGTCGGGGAAATGGACGAGATGTTTTCCCTTTTCGCCTGGAACAGCGGAATAGGAACCTTCTCGTCAGAAATAGGACCTTCCCAGCTTTTTGAGGCATACCAGACAATAAAGAACATGGAAATTTCTGGCAAAAACAGAATAGAAATAACCTCAGCCCTGATGGAAAAATTCGGCGAGAAGAACCCCGCAACAGGGGTCATAAACAGATAGATAGTAAAAGAATAAAGGAGGAAGAGTATATGTATTGTTTTCAGTGTCAGGAAACAGCAGGCAACAAGGGATGTACAGTCCAGGGCGTCTGCGGAAAAAAGGAAAGAACTGCCAATCTTCAGGACCTTTTGATCTTTGTGCTTAAGGGAATCGCAGTATGGGATGAGAAAGCACGGGAACTTGGTATTCAGGATAAAGAGGTGGGAAGGTTCATAAACAGAGGGCTTTTCACCACCATTACTAACGCAAATTTTGATGACGACAGGTTCTACGACCTTATTCCCAAGGCCCTCGAGGAAAGAGACAGGGTAAGAGAAAGATTTCTCGCCGCTTATAGAGAGAAACACGGCAAGGATTTCGACGGAGATTTTCCTGAAGCAGCAACCTGGTTCTCAGACGACAAGAACACCTTTGAAGAAAAGGCAAGAGAAGTGGGTGTACTTTCCACGAAGGACGAGGACGTACGTTCACTGAGAGAACTCCTTGTCATAGGACTCAAGGGCATCGCCGCCTATGCAGATCACGCAGAAATTCTCGGCTACGAGAAAGACGACATCTATTCCTTCGCATCAGAAGCCCTGGCTTCCACAACAAAGGACCTTTCCGTTGACGAGATGGTAGGACTTGTGCTTAAAGCAGGAGAAAAGGCTGTTGATACCATGGCACTTCTCGATATGGCTAACACCTCTACCTACGGCAACCCTGAAATGACAGAGGTTTCCCTTGGTGTACGCAACAACCCCGGTATACTCATCAGTGGCCATGACATGAAAGACATGGAAGAACTCCTCGAGCAGACAAAAGGAACTGGTGTTGATGTATACACCCACGGAGAGATGCTTCCTGCAAACTATTATCCCGCATTCAAAAATTATGATCACTTTGTGGGAAACTACGGCGGTTCCTGGTGGCACCAGAACGAAGAGTTCCAGGCTTTCAACGGGCCGGTGCTTATGACCACCAACTGCATAGTTCCTCTCAAAAAGGACAACACCTATCTTGACAAACTCTATACGACAGGTTCAGCAGGCTATCCCGGAGCTACCCATATACCTGACAGGCCGGAAGGCGGCAGCAAAGACTTTTCAGCTCTCGTCGAACAGGCAAAGAAATGCGAGTCCCCAGAGGAACTCGAGTCAGGCAAACTGGTAGGAGGTTTTGCACACAACCAGGTCATGGCTCTTGCCGATAAAGTCGTTGAGGCAGTGAAATCCGGAGCCATAAAGCGATTTGTCGTAATGGCCGGCTGTGACGGAAGGTTCAAATCAAGGGAATACTACACCGAAGTCGCTAAACAGCTTCCTTCTGACACAATAATACTTACCGCAGGATGCGCAAAATACCGCTACAACAAACTTGACCTCGGAGATATCGGAGGTATTCCAAGAGTTCTTGATGCCGGGCAGTGCAACGATTCCTACTCTCTTGCCGTTATCGCCCTCAAGCTCAAAGAAGCCTTCGGTATGGACGACATAAACGAACTTCCCATATCCTACGATATCGCGTGGTACGAGCAGAAAGCCGTTGCAGTGCTTCTTGCCCTCCTTCACCTCGGAGTAAAGGGTATCCGACTTGGTCCTACCCTTCCTGCCTTCGTGTCACCTAACGTTCTCAAGGTTCTTGTCGAAAACTTTAACATCAAGCCTATTGGCGAGGTCAAGGATGATATAGAAGCAATGATGGCTGGTAAATAAAACTTTCTACAGACATAAAAACTAACAGAGGGAGCTTCGGGATCTTTTCCGGGGCTTCCTTTTATGTGTTGTCTTTTATACCCCCATAAGCTAATATTAATAATGCGCTCTAATAATTCTTTGACCAAAAAAACCAAAAGGAGGTATTAGCTTGCAAAATCCCGGCAAAAAACCTATGAACCCCTACCTGGCTGGTGCAATGGCTGGAATACTTGCAGTTGCATCCGTTGTCATTGTGGGAAAATATTTTGGCGCTTCCACCACCTTCGCCCGTATCGGAGGAGCCATGGAAGGAATGGTGCTTCCGGAAAGAACAGCGGCCCTGGCCTACTTCCAGAAGTACGGATTCAAGATAGACTGGCAGCTTCTTTTCCTCGTTGGCATAACCATAGGATCCTTTCTTTCAGCAAAGATGTCCGGGACCTTCAAGGTCCAGACTGTTCCCGACATGTGGCGCGAACATTTCGGAGCTAAAAAAGGCCCGAGAATTGCAATGGCCTTTGCGGGAGGCATTGTCGCAGCCTTTGGAGCAAGAATGGCGGGAGGCTGACCCTCCGGCCACGGCATCAGTGGACTGATGCAGATGTCAATAAGCGGATTTATTGCACTTGCGTGTTTCTTTATCGGCGGAATTATCGTAGCACAAATGATCTACGGAAGGAGGCCTGTATAATGGATTTCCAGGTTATTGGAGGACTTGTAACCGGCATCCTTTTCGGGATCCTTCTCCAGAGATCTGAGGTCATAAGATACGACAGGCAGGTAGGAGCAGTAAGACTTCTTGACATGACCATAGTCAAGTTCATGCTTTCTGCCATCATTGTGGGCATGATCGGTCTTTATTACGCAGTCGGTGCAGGTATAGCCGAACTGAGCGTAAAGGGGACAGTGATCGGCATCAACGTCACAGGAGGCCTGATATTCGGAGCTGGCTGGGCAATGCTTGGCTACTGTCCCGGAACTGCTGCAGGGGCTCTTGGTGAGGGAAGGACAGATGCCATAGCGGGACTTGTCGGAATGGTCTTCGGCGGAATGCTCTACGGGGAGTTCTATCCCCTGACCCAGAAAGGGATCCTTGCAGCTGGAGATCTGGGCAAGGTTACTCTTCCAGACATTACAGGCATGAACCCCTGGATATGGATTTTTGTTCTTTCACTTCTTTACTTAGGATTTTTCTACAGCATCGAAAAGATGAAACTCTAAGTCTACTCCAGGGAGCAGGTTATTGTCTCAAGTCCTGGCATAATTTGCGGACTACCTATAAAATCATAGGCAGAATGCAAAATTATGAAAAAGGATGTTCAAATCATGTCAGACAAAACTGCTCCCTGGTATATTTTCCGCAAAAACGACATACTTGTTACGGACAATTATGCTTTCCCCCTGATAAAAGACCCCTCAGAAATAGGCCTTCACTGTATTGCCAGAAAGGTAACCAGATTTGATGATAACCGGCTTATTCACTGGGCAGAGGTAAAAGATACAACAGAACCCCCAGAAGATATGAAGTTCGTATCCAGAAGGGAACTACTCGATGTGTCAGGTGAGGAGACTTTTGCTCCGGCAGGAGTATCTTTTCACTACATGGACTGGACACGTAAGAACATTTACTGCGGCAGATGTGCTACTCCAATGGAAGATTCTGCTGTTGAAAGATGCCGAGTATGTCCGAACTGCGGAAATATCATCTTTCCCATTATCTGTCCGGCTATCATCGTGGCAATAGAAAAAGAGGGAAAGATCCTTCTCGCCAGGAACTCAAGATTTCCAAAGGGCAGATACAGCGTCCTTGCCGGTTTTGTAGAACCCGGAGAAAGCCTTGAGGATACTGTAAAAAGAGAGGTAATGGAAGAAGTCTCCATTGAAGTCGGAAGGATCAGTTATTTCGGAAGCCAGCCATGGCCATTTCCTCACTCTCTTATGCTGGGCTTCACTGCTGAATGGGAATCTGGAGAAATTTGTGTTGACGGCATTGAGATAGCCCATGCGGACTGGTTTGGTCCCTATGAACTTCCAAATACTCCCTCAACCCGCTCGATATCGGGAAGGCTTATTCGAAACTTTATACAGAAACGGACACCAGGAAACGAAGAGAATACAGAGTCCATTATGTCTGTAAAAAAGAAATGATGAGGGACTTCTTACATAAGTCCCTCTGTCTCAAGTTCTCTCAGCAGTTCGGAAATACCTTTCAGCCCCTTTTCAAGTACATGCGGATCAAAGGCATAGCCTATTCGAAACCATTTGTCCATTCCAAAACAGGACCCCGGGACAAGGAAGGTCCCGTTCTTTTCTATAAGCCTTCTGCAGAGATCCTCCGATGAAATGTTGTAATCATATCCTACAAAGGCAGTAGTTCCTGCCTCTGGTCGAATGTAGCTTATTCGGGGTTCCTCATTCACCCATCTGTCAAGAATTTCGATGTTCTGTCTCACTATCCCCAGATTTCTTTCGAGAAGCATTTCTTTATTTTCAAGGGCAAGAGCAGCCAGGTAGTCATCTATCATTCCGCAGCTGATATTTGTATAGTCCCTTCGGATCATGCACTCCGCGATAAAGTCTTCATCTGCAGCTATCCAGCCCAGCCTCAGACCTGCAAGGGAAAAGGCCTTGGACATGCTTCCGACACTTACTCCCTTTTCATATATGTCACTGATTGAGGGGATCTGTCCTCCAGGTTCGTGAACCAGCATGCGGTATACCTCGTCACAGTGGATCCATGCATCGCAGCTTTCTGCAATATCAACAATCTCCTCCAGAAGAGCCCTGGACATTACAGAACCGGTTGGATTGTTGGGATTGTTTATGCATATCACCTTAGTGTTGGGCCTAACCATTTGAGAAAGCTTTTTGACACCGGGAAGGAAATTATCCTCTGCCTCAAGCTGAAGTATCTCCACTTCTGCTCCGAAGGATTCTGGAATGCTTTGAAGCTGCTGATAAGTTGGATTTACAGAAATAACATGATCACCAGGTTCCACAAGAGTGTACATGGCGAGGAAATTCGACGCGCTGCCTCCGTTCATTACCAGAACGTTAGAGGGGGCAAGGGAGAAATAAAGACCTGCTATACCCTTACGAAGTCTCTCGCTCCCGGGGATCTCTCCGTAGGTAAGCCTCATTTCCAGAATATCCTCTACCGCCTTTTGTGGATTCCCGGTCATGTTCAAAAACTCACCCACCGTCAAAGAATCGACACATGTCTCTGCCACGTTATAGACCGCGTCATTCTCATACTTGTCCATCCAGCGTTCTACACCGAAATCTTTTATCTTCATCTATGGCTACACTCCCGCATTATGATCTTTCGTGTTATTTAGTTGTTCTTACGAGGTTTTCTGCTGTCTCGATCCCGTAAAATCCGTGCTCTGTATCTATAATGGCAAAGTCAAAACCCTGCAGACCGATCATCTCTACAGCTTCTGCAGAAACCATCTGAGCCCAGGTCCCCAGTAGCCTTTCACCCCTTTTTACCATTTCCTTGAAGTTCTTTTGCATGCTGTGTTCCTCCAGT
>Ga0102929_1001417_pt1 | contig 14310 bp, 10 predicted proteins | sample SalPonR1_B_D2_MG_FD_78510 | JGI IMG/M metagenome (GOLD analysis project Ga0102929, IMG submission 78510) | Salt pond soil microbial communities from South San Francisco under conditions of wetland restoration - Salt Pond MetaG R1_B_D2_MG | ecosystem: Environmental > Aquatic > Marine > Intertidal... | reverse complement strand
CCCTATACCAGTTGTTATCTTGGCTTCTGATAGAAACGGAGCAGTATCAAAGGGCATTTGTTGTTGCAAAACGATTCGAAACAGATACACCTTTCCCTATCTATTCACTCTTCTCACTTGGAAGGCAACTCCGCTCTTCCAAAGAGTACGAGCTGGCCGCACAATCCTTTCAACACTATACAAATGAAAGCGGAGAAACACTGAAGTATCGTGCAATGGAGGAACTTGGCAACACCTACGTTCAATGGGGCGATTATATTGATCGAAATCGATCCGCAAGCCTGGCAAAATCCGATTCTCTTTACTCTCGCGCATACGAAATTTATACTACGATTATCGAAGAAGCTTCTCAAAACAGTAATCAGCAGCGTGTGCTGGCTTCAATGATTGATCTTTCCTTTGATCATTACAAAGACAATCGCCTTGCCGATCGCTGGATATCCAAACTGAGGGAAATTACACCGGAGATGGAGTCCCCGTACCTTCACTATGCAGAGGGCAGGAAAGCTCTCTTCGCAGGAGATCATGTGATTGCTCGTCAACAATTAACACGGGCGGACAGAGCAACTGATGACTCCAATCTATCTGAAAAAGCAAGATATTACCTGAGCCTGTCCGACTTTTACTCGGGCGATTATGAATTTGCACAAATTCAGCTTAAAAGCCTCTCACGAAGGCACACATCCTACTATGCAAACAATGCGATAAAGCTCGAAATGTGGATAAATCAGGGGCTGCGTGCCGATTCCACAGGCGCAATACTTGATACGGTAGGCAACGGTCTTTATAGTCTTGAACTGGGGCGTTATGAGGAAACCCTCCGTATTTTAGAACCGCTGCTCGCAGCTTCCGCAAGTATGTTTGCAGACGATCTCGTTGTTGAACTCATTAATGAATTACCTGTGGAATTTTACCGCCACCTGTATGCTTTGAATAATCGTATCCTCAATAATTCTGCATCAAGTCCTCTCAGAGAGCGCCTTTACTGGAATAAAATAAATCTATCGGAATATCTGCTGAGAAACAGGAATGCTGATTTCGTGAGCCTAGATATGTCGTTCACCGATAACATGGAAGAATTCAATCTGGAAAAAGATGATTTACTTAAGCTATACGAAGATTTTCTAATCCAGTTTCCGTCCGGGTTTTATGCACCATACGTGAGGCAAAGGCTCAACTCCAATCAACAGGTATCAATTTAAAAATCTCTATCTATGCAGAAAACTACTGTGCTGCTACTATCAATATTTGTGATGAGCTTGTCGCTTGAGACTTATGCACAACAGCGTGTTCTCATACCCATGGATGGAACACAAAGCAATCATCTGAAAGCATATGGCGTTATTTTTAACCATGTGGCCAAGGGAGAAAGCGGGATGTGGCTCCTAAACTATAAGGGGGGAAGTTTTCTCACCACAAACAGTGCCGATATTGTCAGAACTTCCAGAATTAAGAATGTAACTGTAAATGTGATCTCCGAATCGGAAGCAGCCCGAATTCTTTCCGATATTGAGCAACCTAATACAAACATGTCGGCTATTAATCTGGAAAAAGTTCCCAACATTGCGGTTTACACTCCTCCGGGAACCCCTCCCTGGGATGATGCCGTAACACTTGCGCTGGAGTATGCCGAAATTCCATTCGACAAGGTATATGATGAAGAGGTGCTGACCGGCGGACTATCAGATTATGACTGGCTTCACCTTCACCATGAAGACTTTACCGGACAGTTTGGAAAATTCTGGGCAATGTACCGAAGTGCACCCTGGTACATCTCACGTGTAAAAGAGAAAACCGAACTGGCAAACAGGCTGGGGTATCAAAAAGTGAGTGAGCTGAAAAATGCTGTCGTTCTCGAAATACGTGAATTTGTAAGTAATGGAGGGTTCATGTTTGCCATGTGTTCTGCTACCGACACCTTCGACATTTCTCTTGCCGCCACAGCACTTGATATCGTTCCTAGTGAACTCGACGGAGATCCTGTGGACCCAAATGTAAACGACCTTTTAAATTTCAACAATACATTTGCATTCAGCGACTTTTCAGTGATCACCGATCCATATATTTACGAACACTCCAACATCGATGTAGAGGTAGATATTGACCGGATATCCGAAAGTCTGGATTATTTCACTCTTTTTAACTTTTCAGCCAAATGGGACCCCGTGCCAACCATGCTAACACAAAACCATGTGAATAGTATCAGGGGTTTTTACGGACAAGCCACTGCATTTCAAAAGAACAAAATCAAGAATAATGTGGTGGTACTTGGCGAATCTCCCGGTCTCGAGAAAGTGAAATATATACATGGAAATATTGGCCGCGGAACATTTACATTTTATGCAGGCCACGATCCCGAAGACTATACTCACAGGGTTGGAGACCCCCCTACAGATCTTAGCCTGCATACCAACAGTCCCGGTTACAGGCTTATTCTCAACAATATTTTATTCCCCGCTGCTGAGAAAAAGAAAAAACAGACCTGATTTTTATCTGATGACGCTTTTTGTATTAACTCAAATAGTGCCATATGGAACAGATATTATCATAATTAAGCGACAATCCTCCGGAAAGAACCAACTTTTAACAGCATTATTTAATGAAACCATCTGATAAATTTGAAGACTTAGTCGACCTCATCGCCATATTGCGAAAAGAGTGCCCATGGGACCGCAAACAGACTCACGACTCCATCAAAGATAATCTCATTGAAGAGGCGTATGAAGCTGTAGAAGCAATTGATGAACAGGATTATGATGAGCTATCCAGAGAACTGGGAGATTTGATGCTGCACATTGTATTTCAGAGTAAAATCGCATCAGAGCACGAGAGTTTTACTATTCAGGATGTAATCTACAATATCTCTGATAAACTGATCCGACGTCACCCTCATGTATTTGAAGATACCAATGTGGAATCGGACAAAACCGTTGCAAAAAATTGGGAATCCATTAAATTAAGCGAAGGAAGAAACTCCGTATTGGATGGCGTGCCAAAACACCTCCCCGCCCTGATCAAAGCGCAGCGAATGCAGGAGAAGGCTTCAAATGTTGGGTTTGACTGGCAAGAGTGGGAACTTGCCTGGAAGAAACTTGAAGAAGAAATTGAAGAGTGGAAACAGTCGCTCAAAAAACAAAAAAGAGAAGAACAGCAAGATGAGTTCGGCGACATATTATTTAGCTTTGTAAACGTGGGACGATTACTCGGTTTCCATGCAGAAGAGGCTTTAAGGGGAACCAATAAAAAGTTTGATCAGCGTTTCCGATACATAGAAAACCGGCTAAGGGAAAGAGAGAAGCCAATTACAGAATCATCACTTGATGAGATGGATTTTTACTGGAACGAAGCAAAGAACCAGGAATAATCTCTGCGGATCCCTCATTTAAAATCCTGTTGTCACTAGAATCCAATTTGAGCATCGCAAATAAATTAGATCCCATGCTTGTTTCAAAAGTTTTACATAAATGATATTAAAAGGGCTTTTTTAAAGCGTCTGCAAGCTTCTATTATCGACCACTGTTTTGTATTTTATTAGCATAAAAAAATACAGGGTGCCACTTGTACAAAAATTGAACTGTTTTGAAGAGCAATCAATTCTCATGAGAAATGGCACCCGGCAAGAAACTGAAACTAAAAAAGAAAGAAATGGCTGACCAGAATCTACAGAATATCGATTTAAGCGAGTATCCGCACATCAACAGAGGCCTTGATGGCATTGTTGCTTTTTCAACAACCAAGAGCTTTATTGACGGTAAATCCGGAGACCTGATTTATGCAGGGTATCACATTGACACACTCGCAGAGAATGCTACGTTTGAAGAAGTATGTTTTTTGCTTTGGAACGATCGTTTGCCTAACAAAAGCGAACTCGATGAGCTTCAGGAGACATTCAGAAAAAACAGAACACTACCGGATACAGTTCTGCAATACATCAAAAGCACCAATAAAAAGGCCGAGCCTATGTCTGTGCTCAGAACGGCGGTTTCGATGCTGGCAGATTTCACAAATGGTTCGCGCGATACAAGAGAAGACGCTGTAAATATTACGGCAAAAATACCAACCATTGTAGCCGCTTTTGATCGTACTCGTAAAGGTCAAAACATTGTTGAACCTCTGGAAGAAGGAAGTACAGCATTTAACTTTCTATACATGCTGAATGATGAAAAACCGGGACAGGCTGCTGAAAAAACTATGGACCTTTGCCTGGTTATTCACGCTGAACATGGAATGAATGCTTCAACATTTACAAGCAGAACTATTTGTGCAACAGAGTCGGATATCTACTCAGCCGTAACCGGTGCCATAGGTGCATTAAAAGGCCCGCTGCACGGTGGCGCTAACACTGCTGTAATGAACACGCTTCTCTCACTTGAAGAAGACAAGGGTAAAGATGCCGATCCTGTTGCATTCACAAAAACAAAGCTAGAACGCAAAGAAAAAATGATGGGTTTTGGACACCGTGTATACAAAGTATTTGATCCGCGAGCACGACACTTAAGAAAAATGTCGAAAGAGCTATCCGAAGAAACCGGACATGAGTATCTCTACGAATGGTCTGAAGCGATTATGAAAACAATGAAAGATGAAAAAAATATTGATCCAAACGTAGACTTCTTCTCGGCAACGGTATACTACTCGATCGGTATATCACCCGATCTGTTTACCTGTATATTTACAATGAGCCGTATCTCTGGCTGGACCGCACACTATTTTGAGCAGAAAGAGAACAATCGACTTATTCGTCCGCGCGCACTCTACGTCGGGGAAAAGAATCTTGACTGGGTTCCGGTTGAAGAACGATAAATAACCAAACTTTTCTTATCTTTTGATAAAGCCCTGCAAGGTACACTTACAGGGCTTTTTCTTTATTATGCAGTTTGGTTTTCACTCAGGCGCATCCCTATTTTATCAAACTCTTATAAGCAGTTCCCATAAACGGCATACAGATTCAACAACTACATGCAGAAATTCACCCTACAAAGCGACTCATCATCCAAAAAAAGTGCTCCAAATTTTCTAAAAGAACTTAACGAGCAACAAAGGGCTGCCGTTAGTCATGTAAACGGCCCGTTGTTGATTGTAGCGGGGGCCGGCAGTGGAAAAACCCGTGTTCTTACCTACCGCATTGCCTATCTCCTGCAGCAGCATCATGCCCTGCCACAAAATATCCTGGCTCTAACATTTACAAATAAAGCTGCCAGGGAAATGCAGGAGCGCATCAGAAACCTGATTGGAGACAAAGCTACCGGCTTGTGGATGGGCACGTTTCACTCAATTTTTTCAAAAATTCTTCGGTTTGAAGCAGACAAAATTGGTTTTTCCTCCAACTTTTCGATCTACGACTCAAGCGATTCGGAAAATGCGGTGAAGTTAATTTTGAAAGAACTCAATTTTGACCCAAAAGAGATTAAACCACGCACCATACAGAGAAAAATCAGCGATGCAAAAAATCAGCTGATCATGCCCGAAATGTATCAAAACAGGTTTGTAAACAGCACACTTGATGATATTACGGCCCAGGTTTACCAGCGGTATCAGCTGAGACTTAAGCAGACCAACTCCATGGATTTTGATGATCTTTTGATTAAACCTGTTGAGCTGTTTAGCGAACATCCGGATGTACTTGATAAATATCAGGATAAATTCCGGTACATTTTGATTGATGAGTACCAGGATACAAATCATGCACAGTATAAAGTAACGTCTATGCTAGCTGAAAAATATCAGAATCTGTGTGTTGTCGGAGACGATGCCCAAAGCATCTATTCGTTCAGAGGAGCTGATATTTCCAATATCCTTAACTTTAAGTCGGATTACGACAGTGCCACACAGGTTCCTCTGGAGCAAAATTATCGCTCAACCCAAATGATTTTGCAGTGTGCCGACTCCATTATCAAAAAGAATACAAAGCAGCTCGAAAAAACCCTCTGGACTGATAATGACCCCGGTGACACAATAACCGTACTTGATAACTTTGATGAGCGCGACGAGGCAAACCGGGTAGTTAATCACATCAATAACCTGAAAATGCGGTATGGCTATCAAAACAATGACTTTGCCATTCTTTACAGAACAAACTACCAAAGCAGAATTTTTGAAGAATCGCTGAGACGCAAAAATATTGCCTATCAGCTTGTTGGCGGCCTCTCCTTCTATCAGCGAAAAGAGGTGAAAGATGTGCTTGCTTACTTAACACTGCTTGTAAACCCCGAAGATGAGCAGGCCCTGCTTCGAATTATTAATGAGCCGAGCCGGGGAATTGGGAATAAAACGCTGAATGATATTCTTAAAAAAGCCCGGAATGAGAACAAACGGGTATGGAATATTCTTGAAAATGTTGAAACTGCAGAGCTCTACAAACCCGCAAAATCAAGAATTGCGGAATTTGTGGATATGATATACGGCCTTAAACGAGATCTTGAAGGCGGAGCGTCTCTTCTCGAAGTAACAAAACAGCTGCTAAAAAGAAGCGGCTACTTAAAATCACTGATAGAGGAGAACAGCGCACAGTCACTTACGCGCAGAGATAACGTTTTAGAACTTCAAAATGCAATTGCATACTACCAACAGAGTAACAAGAACCCCAAGCTATCCACTTTTCTACAGGAAATTACGCTCATAACCGACACAGATAAATATGATGAATCGAAGCCTGCGGTTACACTTATGACTGTTCACGCATCCAAAGGCCTGGAATTTCCGGTTGTTTTTATCGTGGGGCTCGAAGAAAATCTGTTTCCAATGGGAGCCAGAAATGGGGAAGATCCTAATATTGAAGAGGAACGCCGGCTGTTCTATGTAGCCATAACCAGGGCAGAAAAACACCTCTTTTTCAGCCACAGTAAGATGCGATATAAATTTGGCGAAGAACAGCGCCAGGCACGGTCCAGATTCTTAAATGAAGTTGATCCGGGAGTTGTACGAACCGAAGCCGGTGCAACCATATCTCAAAAGAATGATGATTCTGCATCTATAAATGGTGATTACCAGGTTGATTACGACTGGAAAACACCCGTCCATTCGAAAAAACCATCCAATCAGGCAAGCTCTTACACTTACGAGTACGATGACGATCCCTTTCATGCCGGTGTTCAGGTACTGCACCCTACTTTTGGCCCCGGAAAGATTATACAGCGAAATGGATCAGGCAAAGATACCCGAGTCGTTGTATTTTTTAAGAACCGGGGACAAAAAACCCTGATGCTTCGCGCTGCCAAATTAAAGCCAATACATTAACAACCCACCATTTGAAACCGATCAGATATATATTCTGCACTCTTCTGCTATGTGTCATCTCTTTTTCTGCAGAAAGAATATCCGCTCAGATTATTCTTACTCCGCAAAATATGGGCCTGGGCGGAGGAGGAACGGCATACGTAACGGGTCCTGAAGCACTTTTTGTTAATCCTGCAAACCTCAGAATCAGAGAAAATGCTTACGGAGTTCGGTTGACGCTGCTAAACGGAGGGCTGTATTATGATGAACTCTTTCCGGAGACATTCGGTCTTGATCGGTTTACACGCTTTTTCGATATCAATCAGTTAAACTCTTCCAATGTCGAACGTCGCCCGTTAACAAGCAACATATCGGATAATTTGATTGAAGGAAATTTTGGTGAACGGCAACAGACTAAAACAGTGATCCATCAGGGAGATCTTCACTGGTTTGGGCTAAAATGGGTAAGGCCCGAAAGAACCTATGCCATTGCTGCCCGTACCCGATTCGCTAACAAGTTTGAAGTAGGAAGAGGGCTTTTTACCACATCATCTTTTGATGAAGGAAGCACGATTTCACGCAATCAATTTTTTTCACACACAACTCAGGCACTACACGAAATTTCCTTCGGTTTTGGTGAATCCTTTACCTACCTGAACGGACAATATCCCGGTTTATCAGAATTCATAATAGGAATTGCACCAAAAGTGGTAATACCCGGATCTTATCAGGATGTTGAATACGACAGAGACTTCAGGCTTGAACCGGAAGGTGGTAATTGGGAGAGTATCAGGGCCTTCAAACAGATATCGACCGGATCATTTTCAGAAACGGCCGATTCTTTTTTTAACAGTCCCGGAACAGTCCTTGATAGTCAATCGCCACCTCTTCTCAGTGATCTCCTGCGTCCTCAAGGGATCGGTTTTGGGCTTGATGCGGGCATTACCTATTTGATGACGCTGGGTGATGATTTGTCTGTACTGCGAGATGATAATAACCCAACTGAGAAATCACTCAGGCTTTCACTATCCATTACCGACCTTGGATTTGTAATTTATAACAGAGATGCCCTGCAATATGAATCAGAACCAGACAATATTGAACTTCCGGAATCACCACCTGTTTCAGATTTCATTTATGAAGGGATTCCGGAAGAGCACTATTCCTTTCTTGCACAGTTCGATGATTTCGCAGATCTGCGTGTTACTGAAAAGAGAGAATCAGGTTTTAAAGTGGGTTTGCCAACCTCTATGCAGGCCGGAGCTGTATTTCAATACAATCGGTTTAAAGCCGTTGGAGATATCAGCTATTCGATTATGGAAAGTGCTTTCACTCCACCCGGTTTGGCTGTATATACAGGGTTGGAACTGCGCCCGCTTGCCTATCTTCCGTTAAGAGCCGGAACGAGATTTGCGAAAGATATGCCAGGCTATTTCAGTTTTGGTGCAGGAATAGAAACAGATTTTATTCATCTTCACGGCTCTGTGATGATAAGAAACCGCGGAACAGGCTTCGAAAATGAATTACTTGGAATGTCTGCGCTTGGAATTTCATTTTATTTCTAAGGAATGTGTGTAAATATGCCCAACTGTCAGGGTTGGGAGTAAATATTGCAATTTGGCAGGTTTAAGATTCGGATCCTGACGTTATGAACGCTTCCTTATTTTTGGCTGAAGGTTTGTAGATATGCACCTGAAAGAAAAAAAGGTTTAATTTTTAATAGATATACATGATTGATCAACGATTTAGATTCCAGACGGCATTTGATGATCAGGACGATGGTTTTGATGATTTTGAACAAGCTATCCCTTTAATGAGTGAAGAGGAGGAAAAAAAGCTTACCGAATCAGAAATACCGGATAACCTACCTATACTTCCGCTTAAAAATACGGTTCTCTTCCCCGGAGTGGTCGTCCCTATAACGGTAGGCCGAGATCAGTCACTTGCACTGGTAAAGGAAGCTTATGAGAGCACAAAAACCATTGGGGTTGTTGCTCAAAAAGACGAAACGGTTGAAAATCCGGAAGAGAGTGATCTTTATAAGCTCGGAACTGTTGCCCAGATTCTAAAGCTTATAAAAATGCCGGATGGCAGTAAAAGTATTGTTATACAGGGTAAAAGTGTTTTCTCTATCAATGAGTTTACCCAAACAGATCCTTATTTCCGTGCAGATGTTGATCCTGTAAAACAAGCAATGGATATTACCGGTGTAGAACTCGATGCTTCCATCCGTTCTGTAAAGGAAACAGCCTCCAAGATTGTAAACTTATCGCCTAATATTCCTTCTGAAGCGTCCATCGCAATAAACAATATTTCGAGCCCCTCTTTTCTTCTGAATTTTATCTCTTCAAACCTTCAGGTTTCGATTTCAGATAAACAGGAGATCCTTGAAATCACTAAATTCTCCGACCGCCTTGAACGGGTGATGGAACATCTGAATAAAGAGCTTCAGGTTTTAAACCTGAGTGAAGAGATCCGTACCAAAGTTAAAACGGATATCGACGACCAGCAGAGAGATTTCTACCTCCGTCAGCAGATGAAGGCAATACAGGAAGCACTGGGAGAAGATAGCGAACAGCAGGATATAGCAAAATTAAGAGAACGTCTTAAAACCAAAAAAGGGATACCGGAAGAGGCTCAAAATGAGGCCGAAAAAGAGATACAACGGCTGGAGATGACCCCGAACTCTTCACCCAATTACGGAATAATTCACAGTTATGTTGAGTGGATTTTGGATCTGCCGTGGGGCGAATATTCCGAAGATAAACTCGACCTTAAACGAGCCCGGAAAATCCTCGACGAGGACCATTACGGCCTGGAAAAAGTTAAAAAACGCATTATTGAATATCTCGCCGTATTGAAGCTTAAAAGCGATATGAAAGCTCCTATTCTCTGCTTTTACGGCCCTCCGGGCGTAGGTAAAACATCTTTGGGTAAATCTATTGCCAGGGCTCTTAACCGCAAGTTTGAACGGTTTAGTCTTGGCGGCATACATGATGAAGCAGAAATTCGCGGTCATAGGCGTACCTATATCGGTGCACTCCCTGGGCGTATTCTTCGTTCCATGAAGAAAGCCGGCAAGGGTAATCCCGTTATGATGCTCGACGAAATTGACAAAGTTGGATCCGATTTCAGAGGGGATCCAACCTCTGCCCTGCTCGAAGTTCTTGACCCCGAGCAGAACGACTCCTTTACGGATAACTATCTTGAACTGGAGTACGACCTGTCTAAAGTGATGTTTATCGCTACGGCAAACAGCCTTGATACCATTCCCGCACCGCTTCGTGATCGAATGGAAATTATTAATATCAGCGGATATACTCAGGAAGAAAAAGTTCAAATTGCTAAAAAATACCTGATTCCGAAGCAAATTGAGGAAAACGGTCTTAGCAAAAAACAGATAAAAATTTCACAAGCTGCCGTTGAAAAAATTATTGACCAATACACCCGGGAATCCGGCGTTCGAAATCTGGAACGGGAGATTGGAAGCGTATGCCGTAGTGTGGCTTCCAAAATCGCCAGTGATGATGTTGAAAAAATGAGTGTTGGTGTAAATGACCTTGACGACATCCTTGGAAAACGAAAATTTTTCTCTGACGTAGCTGAACGCACAACCGTTCCCGGAGTGGCAACAGGTCTGGCATGGACACCCTACGGAGGCGACATCCTCTTTATTGAGGCCAGTGTCTCCAGGGGAACCGGTAAACTACACATCACCGGACAATTGGGCGACGTCATGAAAGAGTCGGCTATGCTCGCAATAAGCTATCTGCGGGCCCGCTACAAAGAATTAAATATTCCTGAGGAAGCGTTTAAATATTGGGACCTCCACATTCACGTGCCACAGGGAGCTGTTCCAAAAGACGGACCCTCCGCCGGGGTTGCGCTTCTGTCTGCCGTAGCCTCAATTTTTACTCAACGTAAAGTGAAAGGCACACTTGCCATGACAGGAGAAATTACCTTGCGAGGACTTGTTCTGCCTGTTGGCGGCATCAAGGAGAAAGTACTTGCTGCCAAGCGTGCCGGTATTGAAAAGGTGTTTCTACCCAAGAAAAATGAAAAAGACGTGGCAGAAATCGACCAGGATGTTATCGGTAATCTAAATGTAGAGTACCTGGAGCGTATGGAACCCATACTCGATCTGATCCTCGAAGACAAAGCCGTTGAAGATCCGGCACAGTTTTTCAGTGTCCCGGAATCTCATAAAAGACAGGTAACCAATAGTGACGGAAAAGACAGCAAGGAAGAGATGGCTGTGATGAGTTGATCGCCATTTAACTACAAAAAAATAATAAAACAGCCTCCTGTGCGAAAAACACAGGAGGCTGTTTTATATGATTAAGGAAGTGCTCTAATATTCAGAATCAGAGATTATGGTATAGTAAACAACTATTCCTGAAATGAGTCCTACTGAAGCTCCAAGGGTTGGGCCGTAAACTAGGCCTTGTTTTATCATGTCAAAAGCAGCACCGATACTTACGCCCAAGGATGTACCTATCCCCGCGCCAATCCCTAACCCTAATCCAATACAAAATGTTAAAGATCGATTTCTACTATCGGTCATACTTATCCTCATTTTATCGGTCTGATTTCAAAGCACTTCTTCAACAGGTGTGAATTCAAAATCGAAGGCGTTGGCTACGTCTTTGTAAACAACCATACCGTCAGCAATATTCAGGCCTTTTTGCAGCTCTTCATCCTCTTTGAGTGCCTGTTTCCAGCCTTTATTCGCAATATCAACTGCATAGGGTGTGGTTACGTTAGTGAGCCCAAGAGTTGATGTGTAGGGTACTGCACCAGGCATATTGGCCACACAATAGTGTACAACATCGTCAATCACATAAATCGGGTCAGCATGTGTAGTGGCTTTCGATGTTTCAAAACAACCACCCTGATCAATGGCTACATCAACCATTACCGTTCCCGGACGCATCAGCGAGAGCATATCTTTTCTGATTAGTTTTGGTGCTTTTGCCCCTGGAATAAGGACGGCACCAATAACAAGATCCGTTGTGGGTAACAGATTTCTGATCGCGTCTTCATTTGAGAAGAGTGTTGTAACGTTTTTGGGCATAACGTCATCCAAGTGGCGCAACCTGGGCAGACTAAGGTCGAGTATGGTTGTATTGGCACCCATTCCTGCCGCTATTTTTGCAGCGTTCACACCCACAACTCCTCCACCAAGCACAATAACATTTGCAGGTGGCACGCCGGGAATCCCTCCCATTAATACACCTCTGCCACCAGTAGCCTTTTCAAGATATTTGGCACCTTCCTGAGCTGCCATACGCCCGGCCACTTCACTCATTGGCGTTAATAGCGGGAGTGAATGGTCTTTTTTCTCCACCGTTTCGTAGGCTATCGCAATACATTTCGACTCAATGACTGCCTCGGTAAGTTCACGACTGGCTGCAAAGTGAAAATACGTGAAAATGATCTGCCCTTCGCGCATCCGGGAATACTCCTCAGCAATAGGCTCTTTTACCTTCATAATCATTTCGGCATTCGCCCATACCTCTTCAACATCATCTACTATCACGGCACCGTTCAATTCATACATATCGTCTGTAAAACCGCTTCCAAGGCCCGCCCCTTTTTGGATATGCACCTCATGTCCATTCCGTTTTAGCTGTAGTACGCCGCCCGGTTGCAGTGAAACTCTGTTCTCATGTGTTTTGATCTCTTTTGGCACTCCAATAATCATAATATCGACATCATTTTTAATTCAAAATTTCGGCAGAAAGGTAGTAAACTTTAACCGATTATTTAGTATGGTAAGGTTCTCGTTTTGTTAAAAAATTTTCTCTCTCTCTGGAACTTATAAAGTGCAATCATTTTCAATTTAAAAAAGAACTATTTAGAACATGTAATTTTTAATTTCTCAGATATCTACATGCACTCTGTACTTCAAAATATCATTTTTCAGGTATTCTAATAGCTTTCTTTTTGATGATATTCTCCTTTGACGTTAAAAAGCACATTAAAGTAATTCAAAAAAGCGAATGAATGGAGGTTATTAATTATTCACGGTTCTGCCTATCTTAACAATCTGTAAACAAGTTCAGATTTAAGGTACTATGAAGCGTCTGTCATTTATTTTTTCGGGTCTGCTGCTATTACTTTTTGCGGGATCCTGCAGCTATTTTTTAACGTCGGTGGAACCGGATACAGTAACACATGGATTTGTTCAGGGGGTAACACCTGCAAACGCATCTATATTTTCGGAGCGTTCATATCCTATCATAAAGGCCGACTGGCCCGGACCCGGCGGTAATAAATTCTGGCTGGGTGTAAATCTTGGAGCAACCACCCGTCCCGAAACCTCCGTCGATGATTCCCCTTCAAGCGCGGGATGGTACTTTCAGTTCAACAGAAAACAGGCGTTTCACCATAATGGTGAGATTTTGACACCGCAATGGCGGCTTCAGGCCATTGAAGAAGATGGATCGTGGGAACTCAGGAATGATCCCTGCCGAATACTGCTCGGAGAAACGTGGAGGCTTCCTACAATTGAAGAATTGCGGGCATTTCGCGAAGCACCTACCTCAGATGGTGGAATGGGGGAAGGTAATCGTACATCTGCATTTAACTCGGAATTAAGGCTACATGCCGCAGGAGAGCTCCAGACCTTTGACGGGGAACTCCGTTTCCGAGGCGAGAGGGGCCGATACTGGGCCAGCGATCAGTTTGATCCGAAGAGAGGCGAAGTTCTTGGCTTTGAAGATGCAAGCAGTACCTTTGCCAGCAATAAAGCCTTTGGAAGACCGGTGCGCTGTATAAAAGATTAGCCATTATTTGCTTACTCAAAAATGTAGATTTCAGGCTCAGAAAAAATATCCCGAAGCCCAAACCAGTAGCCTGTATACGATCGCATACCATCCAGTTTTTCTCCTGTTAAAGGTCCCGAAACGGCCTCTCCAAAGAGATCCCAGCGTGTGCCGTCGGGCGTTTCAAGAATCACAGGCAACCCGCTTTTCACTGCTTTAAAGCCCCGGTCGTGTGCAGCCTCAAAACTCACCGCAAACAGATCATCACGGCTGCCTGCAATAATGATCTCTTTCCCATCGAAGGTATCTTCTACAAGTTCCAAATCCT
>Ga0102929_1001416_pt1 | contig 14317 bp, 15 predicted proteins | sample SalPonR1_B_D2_MG_FD_78510 | JGI IMG/M metagenome (GOLD analysis project Ga0102929, IMG submission 78510) | Salt pond soil microbial communities from South San Francisco under conditions of wetland restoration - Salt Pond MetaG R1_B_D2_MG | ecosystem: Environmental > Aquatic > Marine > Intertidal... | reverse complement strand
CTTCGACCAGCGCGATCGGCCCGCCCTGGGCCGCTTCAGGGGAAATGTGACCGATACAGGGGCCACGGGTCCCGCCCGAGAAGCGGCCGTCGGTAATCAAGGCGACACTGTCGCCCAGACCGAGCCCCATCAGGGTCGCGGTCGGGGCGAGCATCTCCCTCATGCCGGGGCCGCCTTTGGGCCCTTCGTAGCGGATGACAACCACATCGCCGGCCACCACCTGGCCGCCCATCAGGGCTTCCATGGTCGCCTCTTCGGAATCGAAGCAGCGGGCGCGGCCTTCAAAGGTCATCATGTCTTCGGAAACCCCGGATTGCTTGACCACCGCCCCTTCGGGCGCGAGGTTGCCGTAAAGAACGGCCAGCCCGCCTTCCTTGCGGATCGGGTTGTCCATCGAATGCACCACCTCGTCATCTTCGACCACCAGGCTGGCGACGATCTCCTTGATGGTCGGTCCGGTCATGGTCGGATTGTCCTCTACCTGGCTGCCCAATTGGTGAAGAACCGCGGGAACGCCGCCGGCAGCGTCGAGGTCTTCCATGAAATGCAGCCCGCCGGGGTTCATGGAGGCCAGTTGCGGCGTCTCCCGGCTGAGGCGGTCAAACTCTTCAAGCGGCAGCTCGATGCCGGCTTCCTTGGCGATCGAGAGCAGGTGCAGAACAGTATTGGTGGAGCCGCCGAGAGCCAGATCGACACGGATGGCATTGGCAAACGCGGCCTTGGTGAGGATTTGCCGGGGGGTGATCTGGTCCCGGACCAGTTGGACGATACGTTGGCCGCTGGCAAAGGCAATGCGCCTTTTCAGGGAAGAAACAGCCAGGGCGGTGCCGCAGCGAACCAGGCTCATGCCGAGGGTTTCGGTCAGGATCGCCATGGTATTGGCGGTAAACAGGCCCTGGCAGGATCCGGCCGTCGGACAAGCGTGGTCCTCGCAGACCATCAGCTCCTGTTCATCGATGACCCCGGCCTTGTACCGCCCCATGGCTTCAAAGGTGTCGGTTACGAAAGAGTAACGCTTTCCTTCCCGGCCGGAGCCGGTCATCATGGGACCGGCGGTGACGATGAGACAGGGAATATCCAGCCGTGCGGCAGCCATCAACATGCCGGGCGTGATTTTGTCGCAGTTGGTCAGCAGGATCAGACCGTCCAGCCGGTGAGCCTCGGCCACGGATTCCACCATGTCGGCAATCAGTTCCCGGGTCGGAAGGGAATAATGCATGCCGCGATGTCCCATGGCAATCCCATCGCAAACCCCGGGAATCCCAAAAATAAATGAATAGCCGCCGCCGCTGTGAACGCCTTTTTCGATAAAGCGTTCCAGATCCCGCATCCCGGTATGGCCCGGTATCAGGTCGGTGAAGGAAGAGGCGATGCCGATGAACGGCTTGTCCATCTGTTCCTGGGGCACGCCGGTACCCTTCAAGAGGGCTCGATGGGGAGTTCTTTCAAAACCAAGGGTGATGGCGTCACTGCGTTTTGGGCTCATGGAACGCGGCTCCTTTAGAAAAAAGAGACAAGAGTCCGCTGCTGATCATGGCGGACCCTGAGGATATTTCGATGGCAAAACCTGCAGAAAAAACGATATCCTTTCTATATACAATCACCAGGGGGGCTTGGTAAAGCCCAAAAATCAAAAAGCGGGCATTCCCCATGGTGAGAACACCCGCCGTCGATGTGGTAGCATAAAATGCGGTTCGGGCAACCGTCAGCTATAACTGTGGACCGAAAAGAGTCAGGACCGATATTCTTTCATGATTCTTTCCATCTCGTCCTTGCCGGCCAGTTTCAGCTTCTGAATCTTCTTTCGGTCAAGTTCATCCTCAGGGGACAGGAAGACTCTTTCATCCAATTTCTGCAACTGCTTTTCAAACAAAACGTGTTGTTCGTGCAATTTTCTGAAATGCGGATTTTCTTCACAAAGCCGTTGCGTCAGAGTCTGGTCGAAGTCCGTCATTTGCACCTCCTGGGCCAAGGTTTGAGTGAACACTTCACGACCGATTATCCCACCCCAAAAATAACGAAACGATGGCGGGATTGTCAACCGGCAATTGCGGCTGTTCATCCAGCATGAGGATGATTGAGCTCCGCTTCGGAAGGCCTGATATAGCGGGGTTGCACTTGTTCTGCTGGCCGCATACGCCCGGCCTGCCATTCCCTGAGAACCAGCTGTACGGCCAGCCCGGCGCGAGGCTGATCGAACAACCCGCAGAGGAAATGCGCCCGGGGTCCGAGGATGCGGGTTATCAGCGTCCGGTAGACCGTCGCTCCACCACCGACAAAAACGGTTTCTCCCTGACATTTTTCCAGAAAAGCCTCAGGCGACATCACCACCTCATCCTCCAGTATCCGGACCTCTGCCCCCCGAGGGGCAAAAAGAGCGGCATAAACTTCCTGCTTGCGGGCATCCAGCATCGTACACACCGGCATGGCGGCGAAGGGAACTTGCAAAGCCAGACATTCGAGAGATGAGACGGTTGCTACGGGACGGTCGACAGCCATTGCGAGGCCCTTGACCGTCGCCATGCCGACCCTCAGTCCCGTAAAAGCTCCCGGTCCGGCCACCACGCCAAAACCGTCCAGGTTCTCCAACGACCATCCGGTGCTGGTCAGCAGAGTATCCAAGGCATCCAGAAGCCAGGTCGCCGGGGTTTTGAGAATATTGAGACTGATCTCGCCCACCAGGCGATCCCCCTCGGTCAGGGCGATGCCGCCGCCGGGGGTTGCCGTCTGCACCGTCAACAGCCTGGGACCGGTATCAAAGTCGACCATGTCAGCTCCCCAGGATGCGAACGATGTCGTTGTAGAAAGCCAGCACCATCAGCATGATCAGCAGAACCAGCCCGACCTGCTGGGCGATTTCCCTGGCCCGCATGGACAGCGGCTTGCGGAATATCAGTTCGAACAGGTTGAAAAAAAGATGGCCGCCGTCCAGGATCGGGATCGGCAGCAGATTCAGGATGCCCAATTGGATGCTGAGGAAAGCCAGCACGCTCAGGATGCTGGAAACGTCGGTCTGGGCCGCCTGACCGGCAATCTGGACCACGGTAATCGGACCGCCGATATTACTGGTGGAAACATGGCCGGCAAACAGTTTCTGAATAAAAACCAGAGTCAGATCGATCAGTTCGAGAGTCCGGTCCACGCCCGCCGAAACGGCTTCTATAAAGGGAAAGCGCTTGAAGATCGTCTGCTGCTGGGGAGCGATGCCGATCAGGTAGCTGCTGTCTGCCGTTTCCCGGGTCGGCGTGATCTCGAGCGACAGAACCTCCCCGTCGCGCAGGATTCTGAAAGTTGCCGGATTGTCGCCGACACCCTGGATGATATCTTTCAGCTCGTACCAGGAGTCCACCGGCTGACCGTCGATCGCCAGAATCCGGTCCCCTTCTCGCAGTCCGCCCTCCATCGCCGGCATTTGCGGAGCCAGGCCGCCGACCACGGCATCCTGCTGTGGCAACAACCCGATCGCCTGCAGCCCTTCCAGGGCGCTGTTGTCGGCGGACAGGGTAATGGTTTCGACCTGACCTTGCCGCTCGATGGTGAAAACCAGCGTCTCGCCGGCCTGGTTGATGAGAGCCGGGCCGGTATCCGTCCAGGTATCGACCGGTGTGCCGCCGATCTCGAGGATGCAGTCCCCAGCCTGAAAACCGGCTGCGCTGCCCTCGGTTTCGTCGACGACATAGCCGATACAGGGAGGCTCCTCCAGGTAAGCCGGTAAATTCACGCCGATCAGGTAAGCCACCGGCAGAACCAGGAACGGCAGCAGCAGGTTCATGATCGGCCCGGCGGCGATAATCGCCATCCGCCTGGAAACAGGCTGTCTGGCAAAGGAACGCTCTTTCTCCTCGTCGGTCAGTTCGGCTGTCTCGCCTTGCTCACCGCCGCCTTCGCCGAGCATCTGGACGTAGCCACCCAGCGGGACAGCTGAAATCATGTATTCGGTTTCGCCCCACTGTCTTGAAACGAGCCGCGGGCCAAAACCGAGAGAAAATTTGAGAACCTTGACGCCGCAGAGTTTGGCGATGGCAAAATGGCCCAGTTCGTGAACAAAAACCAGGATCCCCAACATCACGATCCCGGCAGCAATTGTAATCATCTAGGAAACTCCAGTCAGTTTGGAAGACACCAGGACTTCGGCCGCATCCCTGGCCCAGGCATCGGCAGCCAGGACCTGATCCAGATCGGTCAGAGGTTGAACATCATGGCGAGCCAGGACCCCTTCGATCACTGCGGCGATCGAAAGAAAGTCGAGATGGCCGCCCAGAAAGGCTTCTACGGCGACTTCGTTGGCCGCATTCAGAACCGCGGGAGCGGTTCCTTCGGCCTGCAGTGCCTTGTAAGCCAGAGCAAGACAGGGGAACCGTTGTTGATCCGGCTCATGAAAATTCAGTTGCCCCAGACTGCAGAGGTCGAGCGGCGGCAGGTCCAGGGCCAGCCGTTCCGGATAGGAAAGCGCATAAGCGATCGGCGTTTTCATGTCGGGCAGACCAAGCTGGGCGATGACCGCCCCGTCAATATACTCGACCATGGAGTGCACGATGCTTTCCGGGTGGATATGGACATCGATTTGTTCTGCCGGCAGATCGAACAGCCAATGAGCTTCGATCACTTCCAACCCCTTGTTCATCATGGTTGCGGAATCGATCGTGATTTTCCGCCCCATGCTCCAGTTCGGATGCATCAGCGCATCCTGCGGTCTTACCGCCGCCAGGGCCTGGTGGCTGTAATCGCGGAAGGGTCCGCCGGAGGCCGTGAGAATAAGACGCCTGACATCATGCCGGCGATGGCCCTGCAGAGACTGGAAAATCGCCGAGTGTTCGCTGTCGATCGGGAACAGGGTCGTCCCCTGTGCCCTGACCGCAGTCATGACCAGGGGGCCGGCGGCCACCAGGGCTTCTTTGTTGGCCAGGGCCACGTCCCGGCCGGCCTGGATCGCGGCCAGGGTCGGCTCGAGGCCGGCAGCCCCGACAATCGCGGAAACCACCATGTCGACGCCGGGAGCCACCGCACAGGCGGTCAGACCGGAGGGGCCATAGAGAACTTCCGGAGCACCGGGTCCCAGTTCACGCGTGAGGAGACGGGCTTCATCAGCGTTTTGAACAGCCACCACCCGGGGGCGGAAGATGGCGATCTGCCGGGCCAGCAAGTCAAAATTACGCCCGGCCGTCAGCGCGACCACGCGAAAGTGTTCCGGGTGGGCCGCAACGATCTCCAGGGTACTGGCGCCGATGGATCCGGTGGATCCAAGCACTGCAAGCTGTTTCATAACCGCCGGCTACCCCCCGTATATCCAGATGACATAATAGTAACTGACGGGAAAGGCGAACAATAAACTGTCCAGTCTGTCCAGGATGCCGCCGTGTCCGGGAATCAGACTGCCGGAATCCTTGACCCCGAAACTGCGCTTGAGCAGCGATTCGAACAAATCGCCGACCTGGCTGAACAAACCGACAACCGCACCGAGCAGCAGAATGTCAACGATCCTTAATTGCGGAAAAAACAGGAGACTGAAAATCAGCAGCCCAATTATTCCGCCGGCGAGGCCGCCCAAAGAGCCCTCAATGGTTTTATTGGGGCTGACCGCCGGATAAAGCTTGGTCCGGCCGAAACTCCGGCCGATAAAATAGGCCGCGGAATCGCTGGCCATGACCAGAAACAGGACACTGAAGATCCAGAGGTGGCCCATGGGCAGACTGCGCAACAGGCCGGCGTGCGAGAGGAGCAAGGGCACATAAGCCAGGCCGAGCAGAACAACGCCGATTTCCCTGGCGGTGTCGGCGATCTGCCGATGCCGAAACAGAAAAACCATCATCAGGCCGAACATCAGCAGGATGGCCAGCCCGAGGACCAGACTCCCCTCAAGCCGGAACATGATCAAGCCGGCCAAAACGGTGCCGGCAGCGACACCCAGGCTGGCTTCGCTGCGCCGGGATGCGGGCAGGCCCATGCGGTAGAATTCATGAAGGCCGACGGCGCTCAGCAGACAAAGCAGGCCGTTGAAGAGCATGGGACCGGCATACAGGACGAACAGGATGAGGAGCGGCAGGCCGACGGCCGCCGAAAAAATTCGTTCTTTAATAATCCGACTCCCTGAGCTCTGGTTCGGAGCCTTGCCTCTGCGCGGCAGTCAGGCCGAACCTCCGGTCCCGGCGTCCGTAATCGGTGACCGCCTCCCGCAGATGCTCAACGCCGAAATCGGGCCAGAGCACATCGGTAAAGTAGAGTTCGGCATAAGCGAGCTGCCAGAGCAGGAAATTGCTGATGCGCATTTCGCCGCTGGTCCGGATGAGAAAATCCGGGTCCGGCAAACCGCGGGTGTCCAGTTCGGCGGCCAGGTCGGCGTCCTCGATGTCTTTAGCGGCAAGTTCGCCAGCCGCCGCTTTTTCTGCCAGAATTCGGGTTGCCCGAACCAGTTCGTCGCGAGACCCGTAGGACAGTGCCAGAGTCAGTACCAGGGCATCGTTGTCGACCGTCCGGGTCATGAGGTCATCCATAATCCGTCGAATGTCGGCGGGCAGCCGGTTGATTTCGCCAATCGCATTCAGGCGGATCTTCCGCTCCTGCAAAGAGGGTGTCTCCTTCTGCAGAAAGTTCCCCAACAGGGTCATCAGAGCTTCAACCTCCTCCTGCGGACGGCCCCAGTTCTCGGAACTGAAAGCGAACAGGGTCAGATAGCGGATACCGAGTGCCAGGCATTCATCGACCACCTTACGCACGGCTTCGACGCCTTTGCGATGACCGATGATGCGGGGCAGGTCTCTTTGCTCCGCCCAGCGCCCGTTGCCGTCCATGATCATGGCAAGGTGCAGCGGCACAGCCTTCATGCTCTGTTCAGAAAGGTTTTTCATGGGAACTCAAATTTATCACAAATGCGGCAGCAAGCCTAGGAGCCTGCCAACCAACTGAAATCTGTTGCCGAAGCCTCTCATTTTCGCTTCGGGCCGGAACGCATGACAGGTTTCTGGTCAGAAAAAAAGGAATGAAAAAAGGGCGCCGAGCGGCGCCCTGGACCAGCTACTCGATAATGGCATCCACGGGACAGGTGCCAACGCAGGCCCCGCAGTCCGTACAGTCATCGGTGATCAGGTAGATGTCTTCTGCTTCGACGATCGCTCCGTATTCGCAGGCATCGGCACAGGTCCCGCAGGCGATGCACTCATCAGTCACCTTCATGAGGCTCCTCCGTCGTCGGAATGACAGACTGCATGGATCAGATTTCCATCAGTTCTGCTTCCTTGCTTTCGACGATTTCGTCGATTTTCTTCACGTAATGATCGGTCAGGTCCTGGATTTCCTTGACCCCCTTCTTCTGCTCGTCTTCGGAAATATCCTTGTCCTTTTCCATTTTCTTCAGGGTATCGTTGGCATCGCGCCGCACATTGCGCACGCCGATCTTGGCCTCCTCCCCCATCCGTTTGACCTGCTTGACCATTTCCTTGCGGCGCTCCTCGGTCAGAGGCGGAAATGCCAGGCGAATCAATTGCCCGTCGGACGAGGGGTTGAGACCCAGATCCGCCTTGAGAATCGCCTTTTCGATCTCCGGGATCAGGTTTTTCTCCCACGGCTGAATAGTGATCATCCGGGGTTCCGGGACCGCCAGGCTGCCGACCTGGTTCAGAGGTGTCGGGGTGCCGTAGTAGTCAACCCGGACATCATCCAGCAGGGACAGCGAGGCTCGGCCGGTCCGTACTTTGCCGAGGTCGCGCTTGAGGGCTTCGATCGATTTATCCATCCCGGCAGACGCCTCGGATTTCACTTCATCAATCATGGCTTCAGTCTCCTTTGACAATCGTTCCAATCGGTTCGCCGCAAACAACCTTCTGGATATTACCATATTGGGTCAAATCGAAAACGATAATCGGCAGGCTGTTATCCATGCACAGGGAGGTGGCCGTGGAGTCCATCACCTGCAGTCCCATTTTAAGGACATCCATGTATTTCAGGGACTGGTACTTGACAGCCGTCGCATCCTTGGCCGGATCAGCGGAGTAGACGCCGTCGACCTTGGTCGCCTTGAGAATCACTTCGGCCCCGATCTCGATGGCCCGCAGGCTGGCCGCCGTATCGGTTGTAAAAAAGGGGTTGCCGGTGCCGGCGCCGAAAATCACCACCCGGTTTTTTTCAAGGTGGCGAACCGCGCGCCGCCGGATATAGGGCTCGGCGACCGTCTGCATTTCGATGGCTGACTGGACGCGGGTGATCACGCCGCGTTTCTCCAGGGCGTCCTGCATGGCCAGGCTGTTCATGACGGTCGCCAGCATGCCCATGTAATCGGCGCTTGCGCGGTCCATGCCCATGGAGGCCGCAGCGATGCCACGGAATATGTTGCCGCCGCCGATGACCAGAGCGATCTGAACGCCCAACTTGGTGACGTCGCGAATCTCCTCGGCGATTCCCCGAATCACCTCGGCGTCAATGCCGTAGCCCTGCTGACCGGCAAGGGCCTCGCCGCTGAGTTTAAGGAGGATACGTTTATAGCGCGGTTCGTTCTCGGACATCGTCGACACCTATGGCTGCTGGATTATTGGGTCATGGAAGCCACTTCGGCGGCAAAATCATCCTCGCGCTTGTCGATGCCTTCACCAAGCTGATAGCGCACGAAACCGGTCAATTTGATCTCAGTGCCGAGTTCCTTGGCCAGGGCGTCTACGGCTTCGCCGACCTTTTTGTCGGTGTCGATAACATAAACCTGTTCAACCAGGCAGACTTCGCCGAAAAACTTGTTGATCTGCCCGGCGATGATCTTGTCAACGATATTTTCCGGTTTGCCGCTGTCAAGGGCCTTGGCCCGCATGATTTCCTTTTCTTTTTCGACCACCTCGGCGGGGACCTGGGCACGCTCAAGAAATTGCGGGTTAGCCGCAGCGACATGCATGGCGATCTGGCGGGCCAGTGCGCCTACGGCCGGGTCCTGGCTTGCGGTCTGCAGGGCGACGCTGACCCCGATCTTGCCGTTGCCGTGGACGTAGGAAGCGACCACGCCGGCAGACACTTCGCTGCGCGCAAACCGGCGGACGCTGATATTTTCACCGATGGTCGCCACCTGGTGGGTCTGTTCCTCGGCGACCGTCCGGCCGGTGCCGGGAAAGGACAGGGCCATCAGGGCTTCCAGATCAGCAGGCGCCTGGCTCAGGACGATTTGCGCCACGCCGTCGACAAATGATTTGAAGGCCTCGTTCTTGGCGACGAAATCCGTTTCCGAGTTGACCTCGACCACGGCACAGGCCTTGTCCTGGCAGGCCGTTGCGACCAACCCTTCAGCAGCGACGCGGCCAGCTTTTTTGGCGGCGGCGGACAAACCTTTTTTACGCAGCAGATCGACCGCCTGCTCCATGTCGGCGCCTGTTTCAGTCAGCGCTTTCTTGCAGTCCATCATGCCCGCGCCGGTCTTGGCACGCAGCTCGGCAACCATTTTGGCTGTGATTTTAGACACTTGATCCTCCGTTATATTTTTTACGGTTCAGTGAAAGAATGAAAAGAGGGCAAACACCAGCGACGACCGCAAAAAGGCGGCCTGCCGGCAGCCGCCTGATTACGCTTCGCGAACGATCTCTCAGGAGTCCGCAGTGGGCTTCTCTTCCCCGGCAGGGACACCTTTGGGAGCCGCGGGAGCCGCCGTTTTCTGGATCACCTTGACATCGCTTTCCTCCGCCGGGGCTTCCTTGACCGGCTCTTCCTGCTGCTGGTCGCTGCCCTCTGCCTCGGTCTGCAGGGCCTCTTCACGGGCCGCGGCGCCGTCGATGCAGGCATCAGCCATCTTGGTGGCGAACAGCCGTATCGCGCGGATGGCGTCGTCGTTGCCGGGGATGACATAATCGATATCATCGGGATCGCAGTTGGTATCGACCACGGCCACCACCGGCACCCCGAGTTTGCGTGCTTCCCGAACCGCAATCTGCTCTTTCTTCGGGTCGATCACGAAAACCGCACCCGGCAGACGGGTCATACCCTTGATGCCGCCGAGGCTCTTCTCCAGTTTGGCCCGCTCCCTCTCCAGCTGAAGGGTCTCTTTCTTGGTCAGCAGGTCATAGGTGCCGTCTTCCGACATGGCTTCAATCTTTTTCAGACGATCGATGCTCTTCTTGATGGTCGAAAAATTGGTCAGCATCCCGCCCAGCCAGCGGTTGTTGACGAAAAACTGGTCGGCGCGGAGCGCTTCTTCCGAAATGGAATCCTGGGCCTGCTTCTTGGTGCCGACGAAGAGAATCTTTTCTCCTCGCTTGACCGTTTCTTCGATAAAGCTGTAGCCCTGGCGAAAGTAGCGGACGGTTTTCTGCAGGTCGATAATGTAGATGCCGTTTCTGGCCCCGAAAATATATGGCTTCATTTTGGGGTTCCAGCGACGGGTCTGATGGCCGAAATGGACACCGGCCTCCAACAACTGCTTCATGGTGATCTGGGACATGCGACAACTCCTTCAAAGGGTTTTTTGGCCTCCGCTTTCGTCTGCCCCGCAACCAGCCGGACCTCTGGGTCAGGCACCCGGTTCGGGTCGGAAAGCGTGCGTTTTTGAAACAAACTTCTATACCATGGGCAGTAGGCCAAAGCAAGAGGTTTTCTGTTTCTGCGGGCAGGTCGCAAGTGTGATCTATATTTACAATACGTCCGTGCGTATACTAGTATGCCGACCATGTCGAAGTCCCGCGTTCATACATATCTTCTCAGGGAAGTCCTGGCTCCGACCCTGCTGGCTCTGCTGGTCTTCACCCTGGTCCTGCTGCTCGGCCGTCTGGTCAAGCTGGTCGATCTGGTGATCAACAAAGGCGTCTCGATCTGGGATATTCTGGTGCTGTTCGGCACCATGTTTCCGTCTTTCCTGGGCATTTCTCTGCCCCTGGCCCTGCTGATGGGAATCATGATCGGGCTCAGCCGCATGTCCGGCGACAGCGAAATCATCGCCTTCAAGTCTGCCGGCATCAGCCTGACCGACATGGCCGTCCCCATCTTTGCCCTGACGGTCGCCTTCGTCCTGGTGACCGGCCTGGCCAGTCTCTGGGCTGAGCCCTGGGGCTATCGATCCTTCAAAACCAAAGTCTTTGAGATTACCCGGCAAAAAGCCAGTATCGGCCTGCGCCCGCAGGTTTTCATGAAGCAGTTCGACAATCTCGTCTTCTATGCCGGAGGCCTTGATGACCGAAGCGGCCGTTTTCAGGACGTTATGATCGTTGAGCGGGGGTCGGCAGAAGAGGCGCTGATTCTGGCCAGGCATGGCTACGTTTCCTCGAACCCGGTCTCCGAAACCGTGACCATCCACCTCGAGGACGGCACCGTCCACCGGAAAAACCGGGACGAGGACGGCGCTTACCAGATCATCCGTTTCAAAAATTACGCCATCAATCCGCGCCTGGAAGCGGCAACGGCAACCAGCAGAGCGAAGATCAAACCGAAGGGGATGCCGACCGGTGAACTTTACAACCAGTTGCAGGCCGTGCCCGCCGGGGAACGCTCCGCGGATTTGACGGCGGAACTGCATCGCCGTCTGAGCACCCCGCTGGCGCCGCTGCTGTTTGCCCTGTTCGCGCTTTCCTTTGGCATTCAGCCGACCCGTTCCGGGCGGAGTGGCGGTATCGTCATCGGCCTGGCGATCTATCTCTGCTATTATTTTACATTTTCCTTTGCCGGAACCCTGATCACCGAAAGCGGCTTCTCCCCCTGGCTGTCGATCTGGGTCCCGCACCTGATACTGGCCGGCGGCGGAATCCTGCTGCTGCGCCGGAGCTCCCTGGAGAAACCCAACCGCCTGATCGAATGGCTCAGCCGACTGAGCCTCAGGCTGAAAGCCCGGACCGCCCAGCCATGAAGATTCTTGACCGGTTTATCGTGGCTTTGTTCGGCAAATTCTTCTTGACGATCCTGGCTGCGCTGATCGCCTTGTACGCGCTGATTGATTTCGTCGAAAAGGTCGACGACTTCATCGAACACAGTGCCGGTCTCGAGCACTATCTGCTGTTTCCGATCTTCAATCTGCCGCTGATGCTCTCCAACACACTGCCCATGGCAATCTTGCTGGGCGCATTTGCGACGATCGGCTCCCTGTCCAGGACCAACCAGTTGACCGCGATTTCCGGGAGCGGAATCAGCTTCGGCCAGATCAGCCGCCCCCTGTTTCTCTGTGGAGCACTGTTGAGCGCAGCCGTATTTTTGAGCAACGCCTGGCTTATGCCCCTCGCCAATCGTGAGGCCAACTACCTGCTCGACTCGCAACGGGAGCCTTCTTCGACCGGCAGTCGGGACCTGTTCCTGCGTGACGGTCAGATGATTTTGGAAATCGGCGGCGTCTTCCCGACCAGGGCCGAGATAACCGGGATCACCCTGCTTGAATTCAACGACGAATTCGCCTTGCTGAAGCGGATCGAAGCCGGGCGTGGTCATTATCGTCAAGATGGCCGCTGGATGCTGGAAGATGTTCAGGTCTGGACATTTTCGGAGGAGGACCGCCAGGTCCTTTCCTTTGTCAGGCGTCCGGAACAGCTGGTTGCTCTGGGCAAGAGCCCGGATGAACTCATCGAGCAGTGGCAGAACCCCGCGGATATGACTCTGGCCGAACTCCTCCGGCGTGCTGACCAGTTCGCCGCACAGGGCCACGATGCCCGCCCCCTGCGTATCGAAATCCAAACCCGCCTCGCCAAATCGGTCACGCCAATGATCATGGTCCTGCTCGGCATTCCCTTTGCGCTGCAGCGTGGCAGGCAGGCCAGTTTCGCCCTCAGCTTCATCACCAGCCTGGTCATCTTCATGGTTTACTTCCTGCTGCAGGCGATAATGGCTGCTTTTGCCCATGCCGGCATTCTTTCGCCAGGGGTTGCAGCCTGGTCGACCAACCTGCTCTTAGGGCTGCTGGGTTCCTGGCTGTTTCTGAGAATGCAGAATTAGCGCCCGCCATCTCTGCCGTTGTCGCCCCCTTACTTGCCGACTGTCGCTTCGCACAGGCCGGACCCGGCCAAGAGCGAACCGCAATTTACGAACCCGCACGTTTCGTTTTCTCCTGCAGAACGCTATGCTGGCCGTCTATTGTCACAAATTGCTGCGGGGCAAGAGGCAGCGGCAATCCTTCACTATGATGATTGCAGGTAACGCGACCGGATCCTGCTTTCCCCAGGGCCTTCCAGAAACCTGCCCAAGGAGTGTTTCATGCGTATTTGCCACTGGTTCAGTGTTTTGGTGGCCGCAACCGTGATCGGCCATGCAGCCGATGCACTGGCCGAGACGCGCTATATTTCAGATCAACTGGTGGTCTCCCTGCGGCCGGCACCGCAGGATTCGGCCAAAGCGATGACCTACCTGAAAACCGACACCGCCGTCGAAGTCCTCGAAGAGGGCGACAGCTACACCAAGGTCCGCACCGCGGAGGGGGAAACCGGTTATATCCAGAGCAGCTATTTGACGGCCGAGACGCCGAAGCCCACCATCATCCGACGCCTCTCCGTGGAAAACACCCGCCTCGAAGAACAGATCGCGGCTCTTGAGCAACGCTACGACGAAGCCTTCACTCAGGAGCAAGGCGCCCGGCAGCAGATGATCGCCGAGCTGGAGCGCGCCCAGCAACAGGTTGCCGCGTTGCAGACCGACCTGGCAGCGGCAAACCGGAAGTTGGACGACATCACTACCGCTTACCAGACCCTGCAGGAGAATTCGCAAAACATCTCCGCCATCACCGCCGAGCGCGACCGACTCAAACAGACTCATGCCGAACTGACCGAGCAGGTCGACCGTCTGACCCAGGTCAAGGATCAGTTGGCCGGCGGCCATCGGCGACAGTGGTTTCTGGCTGGCGCCGGAGTTTTGGTCCTGGGTTGGCTGATCGGCAAGTTTTCCCGCACCAGGCGGCGTAACGGTTATTAAGGCGGCAGGTTTCGTCCTGCCGGCCGAGGATCTTTTTTCTCCAGGGTGCTGGAGAGGACTTTTCTTGGGGGGTGGCGGGCCCAGCCCCGCCACCCCCCTCAACCCCCACCAAAAAACTTAATTTTTTCTTAAAATTAATTTTTAAAAATTTCACTGCTTCCCCACCCTTCTCTACCAATTTACGTGTCATTTCAAACCCTTAAACCAAACAAAAAGTATTTAAAAAGTCTTAATTTTATAGTTGACATGAATCCTATCTAATGTTAGAGTCTACTTAACTTAAACAAACACGAACCGCAAACATAAATCAAAAAGGAGAGAAACCATGAGAAACCAAACCACCATGATGGACACCGTCAAGAGCAGCTACCTGGCCCTCACCCTGACCATCCTCGGCGTCTTCGCAGTCGTCTCCGCGGTCCTGATCGCCTGGCCCGCCCTGGCCTACCTCGGCGCCAAGCTGTTCAACTAAGTCAGG
>Ga0102929_1001414_pt1 | contig 14325 bp, 15 predicted proteins | sample SalPonR1_B_D2_MG_FD_78510 | JGI IMG/M metagenome (GOLD analysis project Ga0102929, IMG submission 78510) | Salt pond soil microbial communities from South San Francisco under conditions of wetland restoration - Salt Pond MetaG R1_B_D2_MG | ecosystem: Environmental > Aquatic > Marine > Intertidal... | reverse complement strand
GATAGTCGTCGCCGATCTCGGAGACCTGCACGCCGATGTGTTCGTTGATGGTGCCTTTCTGGAGCTTCTGCACTTCCTCCAGCACCGGACGGCGTCCGCCGAACCAGATCATGTCGCTACCCTTGCCGGGCCGGGCCCGGAGTTACTGACCGGAAGGTCCTCAGTGTTCTGAAAGTTTGCGGGCGACGCGCCGGTAGGCCTCGCGGAACGGGATGCCTTCCTCCGTGACCAGCCGGTTCGCCTCGCCCGCCGCATGCACGCCGGCGTCGAGCCGGATGTGCTCGGGCCGGAAGCGCACGCCGTCGACGAGGGCGGCCATGATCACCAGCGTGTCGTCGGCGAGATCGATGCCGCGGAACAGCGGCGGCTTCAGGCGCTGCAGGTCGCGATGGTAACCCGAAGTGAGTTTCGCGGTGATCATCAGGCACTCGTCCAGGCAGGCCTGGGCCGTGGCGGGTGCGGCGCGGGCGAGTTCCAGCACGTCCGGGTTGCGCTTCTGCGGCATGATGGACGAGCCGGTGGTGAAGGCCTCCGGCAGGCTCACGTAGGAGAATTCCCGGGTGTAGAAGAGCAGCAGGTCGGCGGCGAGCCGGGCCGTGTCCTGCAGGGTGAGCGTGACCTCGAACAGCAGCCCGCTCTCCGCCTTGCCCCGGGACAGCTGCACCGCGGTGACCGGCTCCTCCACTGCGCCGAAGCCGAGTGCGTCGGCGGTCAATCGCCGGTCGAGTGGCAGGCCGGGAGTACCGTAGCCGGCGGCGCTGCCGAGGGGGTTCCTGTCGATGCGGCGGCCGGCGGCGGCGAGCCCCTCCGCATCATCGCGCAGCGCGGCCGCGAAGCCGCCGGCCCACAGGGCGACGGAACTCGGCATGGCCTGCTGCAGGTGGGTGTAGCCGGGCAGCTCCAGCTTACCCTGGCGCTCCGCCAGCCGGTCCAGCGCGGCGGCCAGACCTTCCGCCCCGGTGGCGAGCACGGCGGCGGTCTCCTTCAGGTAAAGCCTGAGCGCGGCCAGCACTTGGTCATTGCGGGAGCGTCCGAGATGCACCCGGCCGCCAGCCTGCCCGATGGCCTCGGTGAGCCGGCGCTCCAGCGCCGTATGGGCGTCCTCGTCGGCGAGACCGATGTGCCAGTCGCCCGCGGCGTGGGACTCGCCCAGCCGGAGAAGACCGTTGCGGATGGCGGCGAGATCGCCGTCGCCGAGCAGACCGCAGGCGTTCAGCATTTCCGCGTGGGCGACGGAGGCCCGCACGTCGTAAGCCACCAGCCGCTCGTCCAGGCGATGATCCTCCCCGGCGGTGTAGCGCAGCACCCGCTCGTCCAGCGGCGCGCCCTTGTCCCAGAGCCGGCTCAAGCGCCGCTCCCGGCACCGCTGCCAGGCCTGCCGGGGTCGCCGTGCTCACCCGGATGCTGTTCCTCCGGCGTCAGCGCGCCGACGTCGTTCACCACCAGCGTACCGGTGCCCTCGTTGGTGAAGACCTCCAGCAGCAGGCTGTCCTCCACCCTGTGGGAGATCACATGGACGCGCTGTACGCCGTGCTCCAGCGCCTGGGTGATGGCGGCCGCCTTCGGCAGCATGCCGTCGGCCAGCGCGCCGCCGGCGCGCAGCTTCTCCAGGCCCTTGCGGTCCAGGTAGGAGAGGAGAGAACCCGGATCGGACGCATCCGCCAGTATGCCCGGAGCGCCGGTGGCGAGAATCAGCTTCTCGGCGTCCAGGGCCGCCGCAATGGCGGCGGCGACGGTGTCGGCATTGATGTTCAGCAGCGTGCCGTCGGCGTCGGCGGACAGCGGGCTCACCACCGGCATCAGGCCGTTGTCCAGTTGTTTCGCGAGCACCTCGGCGTCCACGCCGTCGATGTCGCCGACGAAGCCGTAGTCGATGGACTCTTCGCCCTCCTGGACCGGCGGGCGCCGATGGGCGCGGATCAGGCCGGCATCCACGCCGCTGATGCCGACGGCCGGAATCTGCAGGTCCCGGCAGGCGGCGAGGATACGGGTGTTGATCTGGCCGTTCAGCACCATGGCCGCGACGTTCAGCGAGTCGGCGTCGGTGACCCGGCGCCCGGCCACGAATTTGGCATCGAAGCCCAGCGCCTTTGCGAGCTCCGTCGACTGGGGCCCGCCGCCGTGGACCAGCACCACCCGGATACCCACCTGGTAGAGGATGCCCACCTGCTCCATCAGCGCACGGGTGGACTGGATGTCGGCGAAGACGTCGCCGCCGGCCTTCAGCACGAACACCTTGTTCTTGAACAGGCGGATGTAGGGCGCAGCGTGCTTCAGCGCCGAGACGACGATGGCCCGTTCACGCTTGCCGATCATGCGGCGCCTCCCATCATCCTGTGCAGCACCGCCATCTGGGCGAGCATGCGGTTGCGCGCCTCCCGGATCACCACGCTGCGCGGGCCGTCCAGGATACGGTCGGCCACCACCACGCCGCGGCGCACCGGCAGGCAGTGCATGAAGCGGCAATCCTGCGCGGCGCTGTCGAACCAGGGCTCGTCCACGCACCAGTCCACGTACTGCCGGCGCAGCCGCTCGTCGGCGATGCGGTCGCCGTAGTGGCGGGTGGAGGACCAGGACTTCGCATAGATCACCCGCGCCCCCTCCATGGCCTCCGTGCGGTCGTCGGTCTCCCGCAGCGAGCCGCCGCTGATCTCGGCCGCGGAACGCGCCTTCGCCATGACCGGATCGGGCAGCTCGAAGCCCTCGGGCCGCAGAACGGTCACGTCCATGCCCCGTGCGGCCGCCATGTGCACGGTGGCCGCCGGCACCGCCAGCGGCAGGGCCCTGGGGTGATAGGCCCAGGACAGCACGAACTTGCCGCCCTCGGCCGGGATACCCAGGTCGTCCAGGGTCTTCCAGTCGGCCAGGCTCTGACAGGGATGGTTCACTGCCGATTCCATGTTGATCAGCGGCGTGTCGATCAGTGCCTCCAGCTCCCGGTACGGCTTCTCGGCCAGGTCCTCCTCGAGGTTGCGCCGCTCCGCGAACACGCGGATGCCGATCGCGTCCCCGTAGGAGGCGATCACGGGCACGGCTTCGCTGATGTGTTCTGCCGCCGAGCCGTCCATCACGATGCCGTGACGCGTCTCCAGCCCGTGGATGGACATGTCCGGCGAGATCACGAACGAGCCGCCGCCGAGACGCACCATGGCGGCCTGGAAGGAGGCCAGCGTGCGCAGGCTGGGTGAGAGGAACAGCAGCGAGAGTACCTTGCCTTCCAGCGCCCGGGGCTCGGGTTTCTCGTCCAGCCGTCCGGCCAGCGTGATCAGCTCGGCGATCTCTTCGCGTTCGAGGTCTGCGAGGTCGTTGAATGTCTTCATGTTGTCGTTCCGGAGTCGTCGGTTATTCGTCGCCAATCGGCAGGTCCGCCAGCGTCTGCGCCAGGCGCTCGACGTGACCGCTGTCGATCACGTAGGGCGGCAGCAATCGCAGCACGGCGGGGTCGCCGCTGGTCCCCGTGAGTATGTCACGCCGGAGCAGCGCGTCGCGTACCCGTACGGCGGGCACGCTGCAGCGCAGTCCCAGCAGCAGCCCCTTGCCCTGGATGCCCGCCACCGGCCCCGTCACGCAGGTCGAGCGGATCTGGGCCTCGCGCTCGCGCACGTTGTCCATGAGCCTCTCGCCGGTGATGGTCTCGACCACGGCCTCGATGGCCGCGGCGGCCAGCGGTCCGCCGCCGAAGGTGGTGCCCAGGTCGCCGGCACGCAGTTCCGCCGCCAGCGCCTCGGTGGTGAGCAGCGCGCCGCAGGGGAAGCCGCCGCCCAGCGACTTGGCGGCCGTCACGATGTCCGCCGCGACGTCCGCGTGCTGGATGGCGAAGGGCAGGCCGGAGCGGCCCGTGCCGCATTGCACCTCGTCGGCGATGAACACCGCGCCGTGGGCTTTGGCCGCGTCGGCCAGTGCGCGCAGGAACGCCGGCGCCAGGTCGAAAGCGCCGGCCACGCCCTGCACGGGCTCGACGATGACGGCGGCGGTGCCCTCGTCGACGGCCTGGCGGGCCGCCTCCGCGTCGTCACGGGGCACGAAGACCACCTCGAACGGCAGGTTGGGGAAGGCGTACCATCGCTTGCGGCTGCCCCAGGTCACGGCGGCCGCCGCGGTGCTGCGGCCGTGGAAGGCGTGCTCCACCGCCACCACCTTGCGCCGCCCGGTGGCGAGACAGGCGATCCTGAGCGCATTCTCGTTGGCCTCGGCGCCGCTGTTCACGAACAAGGCGCGGGTGAGATGGGTCGGGGCGAAGGCGGTCAGCTTCTCCGCGGCACGGGCCCGCACGGCGAGCGGTGACATGTTGCTCTGGAACAGCAGCGTATTCATCTGCCGCTCGATGGCCCCGATCAGCGCCGGGTGGTCATAGCCGAGCGCGGTCACCGCGTGGCCGCCGTAGAAGTCCAGTATATCCCGGCCGTCGGCCGTGTGCAGGTGCACCCCGCGGGCGCTGACCGGCTCGACGGGGAGGTGGGGATAGACCGGCAGCGTGCAGGCGGCCTCGATGGCTGCGGCGTCGTGGTGCGTGTCCATGGCCACCCTCAGATCCATCCCGGCGCCGGCTGGGTGAGACCCGCGGTCTCCGGCAGCGACCACAGGCGGTTCATCCACTGCATGGCGCCACCCGCGGCACCTTTCAGCAGGTTGTCGATGACGACGAAGACGACGGCGGTGGAGCCGTCCGCGGCCACGCCGATGTGGGCGTAGTTGCTGCCGGCCACGTCTTTCACCCGCGGGGTGCCGTCCACCACGCGCACGAAGGGCGCGTCCCGGTAGTACTCGGCGAGCGCGGCGGTCAGCGCGTCGCCGTCGGCCCCCGCGGCCAGTGGTGCCTGCAAGGTGGAGTGGATGCCGCGGGCGAACGGCCCCGAGTGCGGGACGAAGCTGAAGCGGGCCGCCACACCGGTGGCCGCCTCCGACAGCGCTGCGATCTCCGGGGCGTGGCGGTGCGCCAGCGGCTTGTAGGCGAACAGGTTGCTGTGGCGTTCCGGATGATGGGTGGTCGCCGTCGGTGTGCGGCCGGAGCCCGTGCTGCCGGTGATGCCGGCGACGAACAGGGTGGGATGTATCAGTCCGGCGGCGAGCAGCGGCACGGCGCCGAGCAGTACGGAGGTGGCGAAGCAGCCCGGATGCGCGGCATGGGCGGTGCCCGTCCCGGCGAGATGTTCCGGCACCGCGCAGCGGAACGCGTCGAAGAGCTCCGGAGCGCCGTGCGGCTGACCGTAGACGGCCTCGAAGGCCTCGCGGCCGGGGAAGCGGAAGTCGGCGGAGGCGTCCACGATGTGCAGCCGGCTGCCGGCGCTCTCGGCAGCGGCGAGCAGTTGCGCCAGCATCGGCGCGGAGGCGCCGTGGGGAGCCGCGGAGAACACCGCCAGCTTCTCGTGGCGTTGCAGCAGGGCCGGGACGTCGTCCGGGCCCACGAATGCCGTATTGCCGCAGGCCGCGCCGAGCTGGGGGAACACCGCTTCGATCGGCTCGCCCGCACGGCTGCCCGAGACTGCCGCGGCCAGCGACAGGTTCGGGTGGCCGGTGAGCAGACGCAGGAATTCGCCCGCCACGTAGCCGGTGCCGCCCAGCACCAGAGTGGGAATGGCCGCTTCGCCGCCCGGCGCGCTCATCGCCGTTCTCCGCCGAGGCCGACGTGTTCGGCCACCAGGTCGCCGAGGCGCACCCCGTCGGTCAGCGCGTTGATGGCGGCCACCCCCAGACCCTCGATGATCATGTCGACGCCCACCGCGTTGTCCGTGGCCGGCCCGGTCACCACCACCGGCTCGATGCCGTGGGTCTCGCGCAGCAGCTTCACGCCGCCCCAGGAAGCCACCGGGTCGTTGGCGCACAGCACGACGGCGGTGAACGCCGCCTTCAGGGCAGGGTCGTCCAGGATGGCCGCCACGCCGTAGGGCCCGAGGAGGCCGTCGCCCAGCTCCATCACGATGGCGTCCGGCCGGTCCTCGGCCAGCTTCGTCAGCAGCGAGCGGGTGAGGGTCGGCCCGTTCGATGCGCTGGTGGTCACGACGCCGAAGTCCATGAACAGGAGTCCCTCGCCGGCCCCTGCGTCCTCCATGGCCAGCACGTCCCGGCGCAGGGCCACCCCGGTGGCCTTGCCGGCCGCCACCCGGTGGCGGTTGTGCCGCAGCCGGCTGACGATGGCGCAGGCCGCCGCCGTCTTGCCGGAGTCCATGCAGGTGCCGGCCAGCGCGATCACCGGCACGCCCTGCACGTCCAGACCGGCGTCATCGTCCAGCGGGAATTCGCCGACCCGGGCCGGTACGCCGATGCGTTCGCCGAGATAGGGGAAGGTGAGCACGGTGCCGAGCACCCGGCAGTCGAATGGTGGGCCCACGTCCGGGTTGACCGAGTCGCAGACGCCGAGCACGCCGCCGATGTTCAGCAGCTGGACGGTGTCGCCGGGGGCCAGGGTCTTCGGCAGGTGGCCGGAGTAGCCCCTGAGCGCCTTGCGGTGGCCGAGCGCACCGACGATGACGTCGCCCCGCTTCACCGTGGCCATGCGTCCGCTGGTGAGCTCCATGGTGTTGTAGCGGGTCTTGTTGTTCAGCACCTCCACCGCGACGAGCACCCCTTCCTCGCAGGGAATCTCTCCGGCCAGGCGCAGTTCCCGGCCCAGCTCATGGTGCTGGGCCACCGAGGCGATCTTGTCGACGACCACGCTGCGCATCATCCATCCTCCGCCTGGCGGGCAGCGCGGGTCTGGAGCATGCCGGCCAACGACAGGATACGCGCGTGGCCCAGCGCATCCGCGGGGGTCCATTCGCCGGCCGCCTCGCCGTACACGCCCCTGCTGGCGGTCATCAGTGACCAGGGCGAGACGACACCCTCGACGAACACGCTGCCGGGCCTGAGCTGCACGTTCACCTCGCCGGTGACCCGCTCCTGGGAGGAGGCCAGCAGTGCCTCGATGTCCCGGCAGACCGGATCGAGCTGCCGGCCCTCGTGCACGAAGTCGCCGTAGGCGCCGGCCACCGTGTCCTTGATGCGCTGCTGGGCGCCGCTCAGCACCAGCTTCTCCAGTTCCCGGTGGGCGGTGAGCAGGATCTCGGCGGCCGGCGCCTCGAAGGCCACCCGCCCCTTGGTGCCGAGGATGGTGTCGCCCAGGTGGATGCCGCGGCCGATGGCGAAGCTGCCGCCCAGGGTCTCCAGCTGCTCGATGAGAGCCACCGGCTGCAGGGCCTCGCCGTCGACGGAGACGGGGCGGCCCTGCTCGAAGCCGATGCGATGGCTCTCCGGCGCGCGGGCCGATGCCAGCGCGCCGGCGGAGAGCACCCAGGCCTCCTCCGGGATGGAGCCCCGGGAGTCCAGCGTCTCCCGGCCGCCGATGGTCACGCCCCAGAGTCCCCGGTTGATGGAGTAGGCCGATCCGGACTTCGGCACCGGCATGCCGCGGGATTCCAGGTAAGCGAGCTGGTCCTGCCGCGCCCAGCTGTTGTCGCGCACCGGCGCCAGCACCTCCAGCGCCGGGTTCAGTGTGCGCAGCGCGACCTCGAAACGCACCTGGTCGTTGCCGGCGGCCGTGCAACCGTGGGCCACCGTGTCGGCGCCGTGCTCCGCGGCGGCGGCGGCCATGCGGGCCGCCTGGATACCGCGCTCGGCGCCGACGCACAGCGGATAGAGTCCGCCCCGGCGCACGTTGCCGGCGATCAGCCAGCGCAGCACCTCGTCGAAGAAGTCCTGGCGGGCGTCTATCAGCAGGTGCTCCGCGGCGCCCAGCGCCTCGGAGCGCGCCGCCAGTTCCCGGCGGGCCTCTTCGTCGATGCCGCCGGTGTCCACCGTGACCGTGACGACCGGTCGGTCGTAGTGCTCCTGCAGCCAGGGTATGCAGAAGGAGGTGTCCAGCCCGCCGGAGTAGGCGAGCAGGATTGGTGAGGACGGGGAGGACGGTGAATTCATGCTTCTCGCTCCGCGAAGATGTCGTTGAGTCGGGATTCCAGCCGCGCGCTGGCCGCCGCGCCCGCCGTGGCCACGAAGATGGTGTCGTCGCCGGACAGGGTGCCGACGATCTCCGGCCAGCGGCTGCGGTCCAGTGCCACCGCCACCCGCTGGGCCGCGCCGATGCCGGTCTGCACCACCACCAGGTTGGCGCCGGCCCGTTTCACGGCGCGCACGAAGCCGGCCACCTCGGTGAAGGCGTCGCCCGGGGCGGCCGGCTGTGCGTCGTCGCGCAGGCGGTAACCCTCGGCCTCCTTGGCGGCGCCCAGCAGCCGCAGATCCCGCGAAACGCTGGACTGGGTGGCCTCGAAACCGAGCTCGTGCAGCGCGCGCACCAGCTCGCCCTGGGTGGCGACGGGGCGCTTGCGCAGAATCGCCGCGATGGCGCGGCGACGCTCGATCTGTTGTTCGGCGCTGGCGGGCATGGCTGGTAGTGCTGAATAAATTTGCGCATATTAATACCCTAATGCGCATATGCAGTCAAGGCTGCCGACGGGCCGTTTTCCGGTTAACCTGCGCGCTCCGGTATCGTCCGGTAGTGCGAGGATTGCGGCATCCCGCCAGGGGGACCCGCGCAACGGGAGGACACGTGCTGGAAACCGCAGAGATCAGCACCGGCGAGGAGCCGGCGGGCTCCGTCGTCTGGCTGCACGGCCTGGGGGCCGATGGGCACGACTTCGAGCCGGTGGTGCCGGAGTTGAGACTGCCCGCGGACCTGCCGCTGCGCTTCGTCTTCCCCCACGCCCCCATCCGTCCGGTGACCATCAACGCCGGCATGCGCATGCGTGCCTGGTACGACATCGTCGCCATCGACCGCAGCGCCCGCCAGGACGAGGAAGGCATTCGCGCGAGCGCCGCCGCCACGGTGGAGCTGATCGAGCGCGAGCAGCGGCGCGGCATGCCGGCGGAGCGCATCGTGCTGGCCGGTTTCTCCCAGGGCGGCGCCATCGCCATCCACACGGCGCTGCGCCACGCGGAGCGTCTGGCCGGGCTGATCGCGCTTTCCACCTGGATGCCCCTGGGCGAGACGCTGGCCGTCGAGGCCAGCGCCGCCAACCGGGACCTGCCGGTGTTCATGGCACACGGGCGTCAGGACCCGATGGTCCCCGTCGGCCTCGGCGAGCAGACCCGGGAGGCCCTCTCCGCGGCCGGTTATCCCGTGGAGTGGCACACGTACGAGATGCCCCACGCCGTCTGCCCGGCCGAGATCGCCGACATCTCGGCCTGGCTGCAGGCGCGTTTCAGGCCAGACGGAAACTGATCCGGGTCTCGCCGGTGGTCTCGCCGGCGGGGTCGAAGCGCCGTTCCACGAATTCGGCGCCGCCGTCGGCGTGGAACAGGACCACCGTCGAGCAGCGCGTCCCGTAGGTCGGCGTCAGGATGAACGGCGCCGAGAGCACCCGCCGGACGTCAGGGTCCGGGGCCGTATCCATGGCCGTACCCATGGTCGTATCGAGGGCCGTGTCCAGCGCAGGGTCCGTCTCGCCGTCCTCGCCGGCGGGCGCGGTATCGGCCAGGATCTCCAGGATGGCGCCGGGCTCGCAGCGGCCGTCGCCGATCAGCCGCGCCAGGCGTTGCCGGGTGACGACCAGCTTCGGCCAGGGCGTATCCAGCAACGCGTTGCTCACGCCGTGGAGGCCGGGCTCGAGTTGCCGGCTCGCCGCCTGACGGTTGGTGTGATAGCGCAGTGTCGCCGGGTCGCCGAACAGCAGGTTGAAGCCGGCGTAGCGCTGCTCTTCGCGTGCCAGCCGGGCGGCGAAACCGTCTGCCGGTTCTGCGCCGGTGAGCCAGTCGGTGAGCAGCAGGCCACGGGATACCTCGCCGGCCCGGGGCGAGCCCTCCCGGTAGTTGGTCACCACGCCGAAGCGTCCGCCCCGGCTTATGCCGAGCCAGGTGCCGCCGGCTTCGAGATCCCGCCCGGCCAGTAGGTCCGGTTCGTCGGGCCACCAGTCTGCCGGTGCCGTGGGCCGGGCGTGGAATTCGTCCCGATTGCCCGCCAGGACGAGCGGCAGCTCGGGGTGCATCTGCCAGGCTGCGACGATGAGGCACATGGGCTAGCCCAGGCCCTGCCGCGACCGGCCGTCGTTTGCGGCGGCGTCCTCCCCGAGCCAGTCGTCGACCAGGCGGCGCGCGATGGACAGACGGGGCGGCAGCTTCGGCCAGCCGGCGCGGATCTCGCGCCGGCTGAACCAGCGTGCGTCTTCCAGCTCGCCGTCGTTGAGCACGATCTCGTCCGATTCCGCGACGGCCCGGAAGCCCAGCATCAGTGCCGAGGGAAACGGCCAGGGTTGGGAGGACTGGTAGAGCACCTCCGCCAGGCGCACGTTGGTCTCTTCGAAGACCTCCCGGCGCACCGCATCCTCCAGGCTCTCGCCCGGCTCGACGAACCCGGCGATGGTCGAGTAGCGGCCCTCGGGCCAGGTCGGCTGGCGGCCGAGCAGGCAGCGCTCGCCGGCCGCCACCAGCACGATGATGGCGGGGTCCACCCGCGGGAAGATCCGCCGGCCGCAGCCGGGGCCGGTGCAGATGCGCGCGTAGCCGCCCGCATCCGGCGCCGTGGCGGCGCCGCAGTGGCCGCAGTGGCGCTGAGCCTGGTGCCACAGGACCATGGCCCGGGCGTGAGCCGCGAGGCTGGCCTCGTCGGGCGGCAGCAGCCCGCCCAGGGTGCGCAGGTCCCGGTATTCCACGCCGCCGGTCACCGGCAGGACGGGCTCGTTCACTTCCAGCGCGAAGGCCGGTGCGCCGCGGAACACGCCCAGGAAGACCAGCTCGTCCATGCGGGGCTCGCCCGGCAGGTCCTCGTAGCGCAGCAGCCAGATGCGGCCGCGGGCCTCGTCCGCCGGGCAGCGGCCCTGCCACACCGGCACGAACACCGTGCCGGGACGGGTCAGGGCATCACGCTGCCAGGCCTCGTCCACCCGGCGCTCGCCGGCCCGGTCCACGTAGGCGCCGGCGAAAGTGTTGTGGGGCAGGGGTTCGGGCACGGTCCGCCCTCAGCCGAGGGCGTCGGCGCTGACCAGGAGCCCGTCCTCGTCGGCATAGAGATGATGGCCGGGCTCGAACGCCACACCGGCGAAGGCCACCGGCACGTCCCGTTCGCCGCGGCCGAGCTTGCGGCTCTTCAGGGGCATGGTGGCCAGCGCCCGCACGCCGATGCCGATGCCGGCGATGTCGGCGGAGTCACGGATGCAGCCGTTCACCACCACACCGACCCAGCCGTTGTCGGCCGCCATTGCGGCGAGCTGGTCGCCGAGCAGCGCGCAACGCATCGAGCCGGCGCCGTCCACCACCAGCACCCGGCCGTCGCCGGGTTCCTCCAGCGCCGAGCGCACCAGCACGTTGTCCTCGAACACGCGCAAAGTCGTGATCGGCCCGCCGAAGGCGGCGCGGCCACCATAGGCACGGAACAGGGGGTCGGCGATGCGGACCCGCTCCGCGTGTTCGTCGCAGAGATCGGCTGTCTTGATCGTCATCCGGACATTCTACTACGCCCGGGCGAAGGTGCCGTGCCCCGGCCGCCGGCTGCGGCCGGTGCGGATCTCGCAGGCCGGGCACTGGTGGAAGTTCAGGCCGTAGCGGTCGTGGAGATAGTCGAGGCCGCAGTCGTTGCAACGGGTGAGGCCGAGGTCGCCCTCGTCGCTCAGCGACTGGAGCAGGTTCCATGCCCACTCGAAGCTGAACAGGCAGCGCGGATGCAGCAGCTGGTAGGTCTCGTAGGAACGGCACACCCGGTGGCCGTATTCGACGTCCGGCCGCTGCCAGCGCGCCTGCACGCCGTCGGCGGCGAGGCGGAGCACGCCGCCCTGGACGAACAGATAGGTGAGCGTGGTCGCCTCCAGCTGATGGACGGCGTTGCGAACGAAGGGCACGGTCTGGCGCGGCGACTTGCCCCGCCGGCGCCGCACGCCGCCCCGCCCGCCGGAGAAGTAGCGGCTGTAGATCTTGCGGATCCGGTCATGGGACAGACCGGTACAAAGGCTGATGGTCCGGGTGCGTGCCTCGTGGCCTATCATCCGCAGCGCCAGTTCGAAGCGCAGCCGTTCGGTTTTATAGCGGTCTCGGGCGTCCTGCATCGATTTGCCCTCCATTTATGTAATTTTTCGAACATATATGACATCATTTTTCCGGTAGCATCACAAATGAGAAAAATAGACCAGTATGGGAAATAAAGAACAATTACGGTGAATCGGGGGTGGGGTATGGTCTACAAGGCACTGGAACAGGACGATCTGCGGCATCTGGCCGCCATCAACCGGAGCTATCTGGAGTTTCTCGGCAGTAACGACCGGCACGCATTTCGACAGCTGGAACGGCTGGAATCCCCTGCCCGGGAGCTGGTGCGGCGGCTGACTCCGGCGCAGCGCGAAGAGGCCGCCCGCAGCCCCTTCCTGCTCTGCAGCGTGCGGGAAGTCGACGTGGGCGGCAGCGGCGCGGACCCCGGCAATTTCGAGCTGTTCCGCAGCGCGGCCCCCAGCGTGGAGCTGGTGCTCTACATGAGCCTGTCCCTGCTCAGGCGGCTGGTTGCCCGCCGGGCCTTCGCAGCCCGCCTGCTGGGCGGCGTGGATGCCGCCTGGTGCGCCGAGCTCGCTGCCCTGGACGAGCCGCAGCTGGCGGCCATCGCTCATATCCAGGCGACGCGGCTGCGGCCGGTCCATGCCGCGGTGCCGGGCTTATGGCCCGAGTTGCTCCGCTGTGCGGAACTCGTGCCGCTGCGCCGGCGTGCGGTGCGGGCCGCCGGGCTGCAGCTGCAGCAGCGCCTGCCCGTGCCCGTGCTGCACCGGGCCGCGGCTGCACGCCTCGAGCCGCCGCGCCGGCGCTCCGTCTGACGCATCTCAGGCCACGATCTCGGCGCGGTAGTAATGCCAGAGCAGCCGGGCAGCCACCGCACGCCGCGGCCGCCAGCGTGCACCGCTGCGCGCCAGCTCCGCGCTGTCGGAGTCCGGCAGCAGACGCCGGATGGCCCGTTCCAGCGCGAGATCGCCGGGGGGCCAGACGTCGCGGCGACGCATCGCCGCCATGACGTAGGCGCCCGCGGTCCAGGGGCCGACGCCGGGTAGTTCGGTCAGCATCTCGAGCGCCTCCTCGTCCCCCGCCCGGGACAGCGCCGCAAAGGACAGCCGCCGGCCCTGCACCGCCTCGCCCAGCCCGTGACAGTAACGCGCCTTCTGGCGGGTCATGCCGAGCCGGTGCAGCTGCTCGGGGCCCGCCGCCACCAGCCGTCGCGCGGAGATGCCCCCGAGCTCGGCGCGGATACGCCGATACAGTGTGCCGGCCGCCACCAGGGAGACCTGCTGCTCGAGGATGATGCGCACCAGCGTCTCGATGCCCTCCGGCCGGCGCCAGAAGGCCGGGGTGCCGTGGCGCGCGATCACCGGCCGGAACTCCGGCGCGGCGCGGGCCAGCGCGCGTACCTCGCGGGGAAAATCGGCCGTGTCGATGCGCCCGGTCATGCGGCGGTCTCCCATAGGTCCTACAATGGCGCGCCATGCGTGCACTCAGTATCAGGGACCTGCGGAAGGTCTACCCCAACGGCGTCGAGGCGCTCAAGGGCATCGACTTCGCGGTGGAGGAGGGCGACTTCTACGCGCTCCTCGGCCCGAACGGCGCCGGCAAAACCACCGCCATCGGCATCATCACCTCGCTGGTGAACAAGACCAGCGGCGAGGTCCGAATCTACGGCCACAGTATCGACGACGAACTCGAACAGGCAAAGGCCTGTCTGGGCCTCGTGCCCCAGGAGATCAACCTGAACCTGTTCGAGAAGGTACTGAACACGGTGGTGAACCAGGGCGGCTACTACGGCCTGTCCCGCAGGCTCGCCTACGAGCGTGCCGAGCGCTACCTCACCGAGCTGAAACTCTGGGACCGGCGCGACGACATCGCCCGCAATCTCTCCGGCGGCATGAAGCGCCGGCTGATGATCGCCCGCGCGCTGGTGCACGAGCCGAAGCTGCTGATCCTGGACGAGCCCACCGCCGGCGTCGATATCGAGATCCGCCGCTCGATGTGGAACTTCCTGCAGAAGATCAACGCCGAGGGCACGACCATCATCCTCACCACCCACTACCTGGAAGAGGCCGAGAGCCTGTGCCGGCACGTGGCCATCATCGACGAGGGCCGCATCATCGAGGATGCCAGCATGGCCGACGTGCTGCGCAAGCTGAACCGGGAGGTATTCGTGTTGACGCCCGCCGAGCCGCTTCAGGCCGCGCCCCGGCTCGCGCACTACGAACTCACGCTGCGTCCGGACGGCGACCTGGAGGTCATGCTGGAGAAGCGCGAGAGCCTGAACGACGTATTCGCCGCGCTGTCGGAGGCGGGCGTGCGGGTGGTCAGCATGCGCAACAAGGCCAACCGGCTGGAGGAGCTCTTCATGGGGCTGGTGGAGAACAAGGG
>Ga0102929_1001411_pt1 | contig 14339 bp, 13 predicted proteins | sample SalPonR1_B_D2_MG_FD_78510 | JGI IMG/M metagenome (GOLD analysis project Ga0102929, IMG submission 78510) | Salt pond soil microbial communities from South San Francisco under conditions of wetland restoration - Salt Pond MetaG R1_B_D2_MG | ecosystem: Environmental > Aquatic > Marine > Intertidal... | reverse complement strand
GAATTCGTATTCGCCCTCGACCGGCTGAAAGGGCGAGACATGGAAAATCTTGCGCGCGTGCAGCCGGTCGGTCGCGGTGATGGGGCCATGGTCGTCGCGATGGCACAGGTAGGAATGGCGGTCGCCGTAGGTGTTGGTCACCTCGGCGATGATGCAGGGCGTCGCGCCGCCTTCGTCGCGGCACAGCCAGAAGGCCACCGGGTTGAACACGTGCCCCAGCACGCGCGGCTGCGCCAGAAGCTCGATCCGTGCGGGCGCAGGCAGGCCATGGGCGGCCAGAACGTCGCGCACCCAGGCCGCCCCGCGCCCGTCGCCCGGCGGCCCGCCATGGTCGCGGTCGTGCAGCGACATCACCCCGACCCGGTTGCGGGCAAAGAGGCGCGGCGCGCGGGGTGCGGCGGCCTCGGCATCGAGCAGGACGTAATCCACCCGGTAGCGAAAGGCGTTTTCCACCGCGCCCTTGCGGCCGTGCCATGTGTGGCCCGCGATATGGCGGACGGTGCTCATTCCGCGGCCACCGGGGCGGTATCGCGGGCGAGGATCGCGTCGGCCACCTCGAGCCCGGTGGCGAGCCCGTCCTCGTGAAAGCCATGGCGCAGCCACGCGCCGCAGAACCAGGTGTTGCGCGCGCCATTGCCCGCGCGCACACGGTCCTGCGCGGCCAGCGCCGCGAGATCGTAGACCGGGTGGCGCATGGTCACCTGGTCATAGATCAGCTCTTCGCGGATCGGGCGCGTGGTGTTGAGCGTGACGAAATGGGGATCGTCCCCGGGGATCGGCTGCAGGCTGTTCATCCAGTAGGTCAGGTCGATCTGACCCGTGCGCTTGGCCGGACCCTCGGTATAGTTCCACGACGACCAGACCGCGCGGCGGCGGGGCATGAGGCGCGCATCGGCGTGCAGCGTGATGTCGTTGGGCTGATAGGCAATCGCCCCGAGATTGCCGCGCTCGGCCTCGTCCGCGTCCGAGAGCAGCGCCAGGCTGTCGTCTGAATGGGTGGCGAACACGACCTCGTCATACCGCTCCCACTCAGCCCCGACGGCGCGCACCTCCACCCCGAGGGCGTCGCGCCGCACGCCCGCCACGGGCGTGCCCGTCCGAAGCGACACGCCGCGCGCCCGCATCGACGCCTCGAGCCGCGCCACATAGGCGCGCGACCCGCCCTGCACCGTGTACCACTGGTGCTGCTCGTCATAGGCAAGCAGGCCGTGGTTCTTGAAGAAGCGCACAAGCGCATGGGCCGGGAAATCGAGGATCTTCTCGACAGGGGTGGACCAGATCGCGCCGGAAAACGGGGTGAGGTAATACTCGCGGAACCATCGCCCCAATCGCATCCGGTCCATCAGCGCCCCGATCGTCAGGCTGCCATCCTCGGATTCCACGAGCGCGCGCGCGTTGAACCGGAAAATGTCGCGCAGCATCAGCCAGTGCCGCGGATCGAGGGTGCGCGTGCCCTGGGCAAAGAAGGCGCGCGCGCCGTCCAGCCCGTATTCGAACGCGCCGCCGCGAAACGACGCGCCAAAGCTCATCGTGCTTTCCGTCACCGGCACGTCGAGGCGGTCGAACATCGCGGTCAGTTCGGGATAGGTGGCATAGTTGAACACGATGAAGCCGGTATCGACGGGCTGATCCCCGCGCTTGCCCGCGATCACGGTGCGGGCGTGCCCGCCCAGCCGGGGCTCGGCCTCGAAAAGGGTCACCGCGTGGCGCTCTGCGAGGCGTTCCGCCACCCCCATGCCGGTGACACCGGCGCCGATGACGGCGACATTTCGCTGGGCGGGGTGGGGCATGGGGCGGCATTCCTTCGGCTCGATGCTGGATGCAAGGGTTACGCGCCGGGGCTGCCAGCGGATTATAATGGGTTAGACCGGGAATGACGCGCGATTGGAACGGAAATCGACATGGCACAGTGATCCAGCGCGGGGCAGGGTGCGTATTCAGACCATGTTGACCGAGATGCGTCATGTAACCGCCGATCATGTCGGCCCCCCCTCGCCGCCCGCAAGGCCGCGTGCTATGTGGCGGCCGAACAGACGCAAGGAGGTGGATGACGGCGTGGGATCGACTGACCGGACGACACCAGACAAGCCAGACAAGGACGTGTGGGTGGCCTGCATGGTCGCGGTGCGCGACGCGCGTGACGAGGCCGCGTTCGCGCGCCTGTTCGAGCATTTCGCGCCCCGGGTGAAGGCCTTCCTCATCCGCTCGGGGGCCGAGGCCACGCTGGCAGAGGAATGCGCGCAGGAGACCATGGTCACCCTCTGGCACAAGGCGCACCTGTTCGACCCGGGCCGCGCGTCGGTGGCGACGTGGATATTCACGATTGCGCGCAACCGCCGCATCGACGCGCTGCGCCGGCAGAAACGTCCCGAACCCGAGGACCTGCCCTGGGGCCCGGAGCCCGAGCCGGACCAGGCCGACGCGCTGGCCCTGCAACAGGAAAGCGAACACCTTGGCGCGGCGCTCGCCGCCCTGCCCGACAAGCAGCGTGTGCTGATCGAAAAGGCCTATTTCGGCGATCTCACCCATTCCGAGATCGCCGCAGAGACGGGCCTGCCGCTCGGCACGATCAAATCCCGCATCAGACTGGCGCTCGACCGTTTGCGCCACGCAATGAAGTGACGACAATGACCATGCAAGACATCAACCATCACCTGACCGACCCGCTTCTGATGGCCTACGCCGCAGGAACCCTGCCCGAGGCGTTCAGCCTGACCGTGGCCACCCATGTATCCATGTGCGACGAGTGCCGCGCGCGTCTCGGGGCCTTCGAGAGCCTGGGCGGAGCGGTGCTCGACCGGACCGGCTCGGTTGCGATGTCCGCCGACAGCCTCGGCGCAACGCTGGCGCGCATTCGCGAGGGAAACGGCGAAGCAGAGCGCCCCGCGCCGCGCAGGCGCGATGATGTCCTGCCCGCACCCTTGCACGATTACGTCGGCGGCGGCCTCGACTCGGTGCGCTGGCGGCCCATCGGGATGGGGGTGAAGCAGGCGATCCTGCCCACCTCGCGCGATGCCACGGCGCGGCTTCTGTATATCCCGGCGGGGGCGGCGGTGCCCGATCACGGCCACCGCGGGACGGAACTCACGCTGGTGCTGCAGGGGGCTTTCGTGGACGAGAGCGACCGCTATGGTCGCGGCGATATCGAGGTCGCGGGAGAGGACATGCAGCACATGCCGGTGGCCGATATCGGCGCGGATTGCATCTGTCTTGCCGCGACCGATGCACCGCTGCGTTTCCGCGGCATGATCCCGCGGCTGGCACAGCCCTTCCTGCGCATCTGAAGGGACGCGCGCGGACCTCAGCCTCCCACGAGAATACCCGACACCCTGAGCGCGCGCTTGATGTTGCCCTCGACCTGCAATTTACCGCTCATGTAGGCCATGACAGGGTTCTGCTCGCCCGCGAAAATCGCGCGGAACACCGCGTCCGAGGCCGAGAGCACCACGTCGGCGGGGGCATCGGGCGCGCCCGGCGTGGCCCCCGTCTCGCTCAGAAGCACCACGCCTTCACCGGTGATTTCGAGACGGGCGCGGCCCCGGAGGCGGCCCGCGGTGCGGGGGCCGAGCGTGGCGACATATTCGGCGATGAGCGGGGTCATGGGCGGGCCTGTCCTTCTGTCGGGGTGCGGCCCGACAATGCCGCGCGCGCCGCGCCGCCGCCAGCCCGGACCTTGCGTCACGAAGGGCGAAAATCGACATCGCCGCGCGTCGCAATCGGGCGCGCGGGATACGCGTGCCGCTTGCCACTCTGACGGCAAGGGAGGACCGCAGCGATGAACACGCATTACCGAGACAGCCGCAAGATCGACCCCGCGCGCGGCGCCACGCTGGGCGACAACACCCCCAACGAGGCCGACCGGATCGAGATCGGCCCCACCCGGCTCGCCTTCGAGGAATGGGCGGCGGCGGGGCTGGAGTTGCCGGACTTGCAGGCGATGCGCCGCTATCGCTGGGCGCGGCTGACGCGGCACATCGTGGACCGCGATTACGCGGGCCTTCTGATGTTCGACCCCTTGAACATCCGATATGCCACCGACAGCACCAACATGCAGCTGTGGAACGCGCACAACCCGTTCCGCGCCGTTCTGCTCTGCGCTGACGGGCACATGGTGATGTGGGATTACAAGAACGCGCCGTTCCTGTCGTCGTTCAACCCGCTGGTGGCCGAGGTGCGCTCGGGCGCTGACCTCTTTTATTTCGACCGGGGCGACAAGGTGGACGTGGCCGCCGACGTGTTCGCGGGCGACGTGCGCGCGATCCTCGACGAACATGCGCCGGGCAACCGGCGGCTCGCCGTGGACAAGCCTATGATCCACGGGCTGCGCGCGCTCGAGGCGCAGGGGTTTGTGGTGATGGAGGGTGAGGAGGTCACCGAGAAGGCGCGCAGCGTCAAGGGCCCCGACGAGATCCGCGCGATGCGCTGCGCGAGCCATGCCTGCGAGGCCGCCGTGCGCGCGATGGAGGATTTCGCCCGCGCAAATGTGGGCGACGGCACCACCTGCGAGGATGACATCTGGGCGGTGCTCCACGCCGAGAACATCCGCCGCGGCGGCGAATGGATCGAGACGCGGCTGCTGGCTTCGGGCCCGCGCTCCAACCCGTGGTTCCAGGAATGCGGGCCGCGGGTGTGCCGACGGGGCGAGATCATCAGCTTCGACACTGATCTCGTCGGCAGCTACGGCATCTGCGTGGACATCTCGCGAAGCTGGTGGATCGGCGACGCGGCCCCGCGCCCCGACATGATTTATGCCATGCAGCACGCGGTCGAGCATATCCGGACCAACATGGAGATGCTGAAGCCCGGCGTGAACATCGAGGACCTCAGCCGCAACACCCATGTGCTCGACGAGAAATACCAGGCGCAGAAATATGGCTGCCTGATGCACGGGGTGGGGCTGTGCGACGAGTGGCCGCTGGTGGCCTACCCGGACAAGATGGTCGAGGGCGCGTTCGACTACGTGCTGGAGCCGGGCATGGTGCTGTGTGTCGAGGCGCTGGTGGGCGAAGTGGGCGGCGATTTCTCGATCAAGCTGGAGGACCAGGTTCTTATCACCGAGGACGGGCACGAGAACCTGACGCGCTATCCGTTCGACGCGGCACTGATGGGGGAGAGCGCCTGAGCGCTGCCTGACATGCCCTAGGGACGTTTCAGCGTTGCGAGCGGCCGTGAGGGTCATTCGCCGCACGGAATTTTCAAAAAATTCCGTTCAAGAAAACCCGCGGTTTTCTTGCCCGTTTTCTTTTCAAGAAAACGGTGTCGGGCGGTCAGCGGCGCGTCCGTGCCCGGCCGGTCCTGCCCGTCGTTGCAGCGTCCGACAGACGTCTTCCTGCCGGTCCCCCTCACGCCGCCGCCGTGCCCATCGGGATCGCCGCGTTGTCGCGGCCCGGATCGAAGAGGACGGCCCGGTCGCGGCCCGCGTGTTTGGCGCGGTAGAGGGCGCGATCAGCCTGCTGGAGGGCGGTGTCCATGTCACCGCCGGGTGGAAGCGCCGCCACCCCGAAGCTCGCCGTGAGGCGCAGGACATGCGCGCCGTGATAGATGGCACCCGCCCGCGCGCGCACGGCGAGGCGTTCGGCAACGGCAAGCCCCTCCTCGGCCCCTGCATCGCGCAGCGCGATGACGAATTCCTCGCCGCCGAAACGGGCGACGATATCGGCATCGCGGCAATTGGCGGTGAGCATGGCGGCGAACTGGCGCAGCGCCTGGTCGCCCGCGAAATGGCCGTATCGGTCGTTGAACCCCTTGAAATTGTCGATATCGGTGACGATCACGGCGCAGGCACAGGCGGTCATCGGCGCTGTGCGCTCATGGAACGCCTTGCGCGTGTGCACGCCGGTGAGCAGGTCGTGGTTGGCCGCGTGTTCGAGGCGCGTGCCGAGGCGGTGCACCTCGAGCATCCGGCGGCCCACGAACCACGCGATCGGCACGGCAAGCATCAGCGCCATCGCCGAGCCGGGAATCAGCGTGCGCGCCGCGAGATCGGGCGGCAGGACAACGAAGCGCAACGCCACGCTGCCAAGCAGGACGATCATCGAGATCGCCGCGGTGAATCGCCACACGTCCCTCCTCGTGCGCATGCGCCAAGACATCTCTCACCCCCTTGTTGCGCCCCCGGATCAGAATGGCGCCTCGCGGGTTAACGCCCGGTGGCACCGCGCCGGAATAACGCCGCCAATTCGAGGCGAATGCGCGCGGACCCTCACCATCGCGTGACGAGCCGCGCGCGATGCTGGAAGCGGCGCCGCAGCGCGCCTAGTCTCTGGGCGACGGAATTGACAGGGGACGGGACATGCCCACAGACCGCTTCACCTTCGAGGGCCATGACGGCCACGCGCTTGCCGCGCGGCTCGACATGCCAGAGGGGCCGCACCTTGCGACCGCGCTTTTCGCGCATTGCTTCACCTGCTCCAAGGATATCCCCGCCGCGCGCCGCATCGCTGCACGGCTCGCCGGCGCGGGTATCGCCGTTCTGCGATTCGATTTCACCGGGCTGGGCCATTCCGGGGGCGAGTTCGAGAATACCTCCTTTTCGTCTAACGTCACCGATCTCGGGCGCGCCGCAGCGGCGCTGGCCGAACGCGGCATGGCGCCGGGGCTGATGATCGGGCATTCCCTCGGCGGCGCGGCGGTGCTGGCGGCGGCGGGTGGCATAGACAGCGTGCGCGCCGTGGTCACCATCGGCGCGCCGTTCGACCCCGGCCACGTGACGCATAATTTCGAGGGCGCGCTGGAGCGGATCGAGGCCGAGGGCGCGGCCGAGGTCAAGCTGGGCGGGCGCGCGATCCGCATCGGGCAGGGCTTTGTCGAGGATGTCCGCGCCGAGCGCCTGGTCCCCAGGATCGAAAGCCTGCGCCGCGCGCTGCTGGTGATGCATGCGCCGCGCGACCCGGTCGTGGGGATCGAGAACGCCGCCGCGATATTCGAGGCTGCAAGGCACCCCAAGAGCTTCGTCACCCTCGACGGGGCCGATCACCTGGTGACCGACCCGGACGATGCCGAATACGCCGCCGGGGTCATCGCCGCCTGGGCCGCGCGCTATCTCGCCCTCGCCAAGCCGACGCCGCCGCCCGGCGCGCCCGAGGGTGTCGTGCGGGTGAGCGAGGCCGATCCGGGCGGTTTCCTGCAGGACGTGAATGCCGGGCCGTCGCACCATGTCCTGGCCGACGAGCCCGCGGCCTATGGCGGCAGCGATCGCGGCATGTCGCCCTACGGCTTTCTCGCCGCCGGGCTCGGGGCCTGCACCTCGATGACCATTCGCATGTATGCCCGCCGCAAGGGCTGGAAGCTGGCCCATGTCAGCGTCGATGTCTGCCACGACAAGGTCCACGCGCAGGATGCCGACAGCCGCGGCACCGCCAAGGCCGACCGCTTCCTGCGGGTGATCCGGCTGGAGGGCGATCTCGATGACGATCAGCGCGCCCGCCTGATGGAGATCGCCGACCGCTGCCCGGTGCACCGCACGCTGGAAAAGAGCGCGGTGGTGGAGACGCGGGCGGGGTAGGGGCGTAATGGCCTGGAGGAGATATTGGCTACGCCGCGCGAGCGCCCGACCGCGGGCAGGCGACCCGACGGTTTTTCAGGGCAATTGTCTATTGAGGATGCCGGCTCTGACGTAAAGTCGGAGCCATCGCACGCCACGCCGTTCATGGCGTGCGGTTGCGGGGTGCGGACCGTTCTTCGCTTGGCTGCGAGAGCCGTCATGAAGCAGGGCCGCCCCCGTCTTTCACAGGACCAGAACGGATACCCGGGGATCGCGCCCCGGATGACAGGCATGGGAATGAAAGATGACGGCCGATATCATCGGCATCGACATCTCGAAAGACCGGCTTTATGCGCACCGCGCGACGGATGGGGCGGAGGCCGGTTTCAGCAACGATGCGCCGGGGGCGCACCAGGACCGACCGCGCGGATGCGGCGATGCGCGCGCGGATGGGGGCGGCGCTGGCGCTGGCGCCTGCGCCGGTCAGACCGGACCATCTGCGCGATCTCAACGAGTTGGTCGTCGCCCGCCGGGCGCTGGTCAAGGATCGCAGCGCCGCCCGTAACCGCGCAAGGCCTGAGCCTGCCGCTGCTGCGCCGCCAGAACGCGGCCCGGCTGCGGCGGATCGCGACCCGCATCGGTGCCTGTCCCGCGCTCAAGGCACGGCGCGACATTCTCACCTTCATTCGCGGCGGGCGCACCGACCTGCACCGGACGCTCTACATGCCAGCCCTCGCCGCAATGCGCCACAACCCGGACCTGACACGCTTCGCTGACCGGCTCCGTGACCGCGGAAAACCGCCGAAAGTCGTCATCACCGCCGTCATGAGAAAACTCTTCATAACCGCCAACGCGCTCATCCGGGAGGGCCGAGCCTGGATGCCAAAAACAGCTTGACCCAACACGGATACGTTATGGTTCGGAAAAATACTTTACTATCAATAACCTGAGATTCCGAAAAGCGCCCGCCAGGGGATGGGCCATGCCGAAGGCATGCCTTCGGCATGACCGCTCGCGCGGCGGTGCCTGACGGCACCTCGGTTCCGCGCGGGGGGCCAAGCACCCAACCTCCCCTTCAAGCCATGCCCTTCCGTCATCCGCCCTCTCGCGGCGGGCGCGGCAGGGCCTGCCGGTCGAAGGCCACAGATTTCACCAGCGCCGTCACGGCATCCCCCGCGACCAGCCCCAGCTCGCGGATCGCCGCGCGGGTGACGCGGGCGCGCAGGTGCTGACCGGCGACGTCCAGCAGCACCTCGGCGAACGCGCCCGCGTTCTCCTCCTCCACCGCCAGCACCGTGGCGGCCAGCCGGTTCCGGATGCTGAGCCCCTCGGGGCGGCCCCGGGCCAGCGACACGTCGCGCGCGCGCACCCGCAGGCGCACCTCCTCGCCAACGGGTCGCGAGATTTCCGGAACGTCGAGCATCGCGCCCCCGAGGTCCACCCGGCTCAGGTGCATCGCGGCATCGCGCCCGGTGATCCGCCCGAGAAGGATCGCGCCGGCCTCGAACCGGCCCTGCACATCGGCGAGGTCGAGCCGCTCGAGCACGCTGGCCACGTCGCCCGTGGCCACGACCCGGCCCGCCGCCAGCGCCACGATCCGGTCGCAGAGCTGCGTCACCTCTTCCAGTGCGTGGGTGACGTAGAGCACGGGCAGGCGGAAGGCGGTGCGCAGCCGCGCGATGTAGGGCAGGATCTCGCCCTTGCGCCGCGTGTCGAGCGCTGCCAGCGGCTCGTCCATAAGCAAGAGCCGAGGCCGTGCCAGCAAGGTGCGCCCGATCGCGACGCGCTGTCGTTCGCCGCCCGAAAGCTGTGTCACCCGACGCGCGAACAGCGGCGCGAGATCAAGCACCTCTGCCACGTCGTCAAAGCCGTAGCGCGCGGGCACGCCGCCCGCACGCCGCGCGGAAAAGTCGAGATTGCCGCGCACCGACAGGTGCGGAAACAGCCGCGCGTCCTGGAACACGTAGCCCACCCCGCGCCGGTGCGGGGCCAGGCTGCGGCGCGCGTCCATCCACACCTCGTCGCCAAAGCGCACCCGCCCGGCGGCGCCCGGCTCGAACCCGGCGATGCTGCGCAACAGCGTGGACTTGCCGCAGCCCGAGGGGCCGAACACGGCAGTGATCCCGTCGCCGGCGAACTCCTGCGCCACCTCCAGGGAAAAGCCGGGAAAATCCACCCTGATATCGACCGAGAGCGCCATCAGCCGACATGCACCGGGAAACGTCGGTTGAGCGAGTAGACGGCGAGCAGCACAACGAACGAGAACACCAGCAGGATCGCCGAGAGCGCGTGCGCCTGCGCGTAGTCGATGGTCTCGACATGCTCGTATATCTGGATCGACACCACCTTGGTCTGCCCCGGAATGTTGCCCCCCACCATCAGCACCACGCCGAACTCGCCCACCGTGTGCGCGAAGGTCAGCACCGTGGCCGTCAGGAATCCGCGCCCCGCCATCGGGGCCGCCACGCTGAAGAAGGCATCCACCGGCCCGGCCCGCAGGCTCGCCGCCGCCTCCATCGGTGCGCGGCCCACGGCCTCGAACGCCGCCTGCAGGGGCTGCACCATGAAGGGCAGCGAATAGAGGCACGAGGCGATCACCAGCCCGGCGAAGGAAAAGGTGAGCGTGTGGCCCGTGACCGAGAGCCACAGCCCCCCCAGCGGCGCCGCCGGGCTGAGCGCCATCAGCAGGTAGAAGCCCAGCACCGTCGGCGGCAGCACCAGCGGCAGGGCGGTCACCGCCTCGACCACCGGCCGGATCCGCGCCCGCGTGCGCGCCAGCCACCACGCCAGCGGCGTGCCCGCGACCAGCAGGATGAGTGTCGTCACCGCCGCCAGTTGCACGGTCAGCCACAGCGGCCCCGGATCGGGCAGGATCACGCCCCGCCCCCGAGACCATAGCCGTCGCGCGCGATCACCTCTGACGCCGCGGGCCCGCGCAGGAAATCGAGAAAGGCCCGCGCCGCCGCGTTGCCCTGCCCGTGCGACAGCAGCACCGCGTCCTGCCTGATCGGGGCGTGATGGCGCTGCGGCACCGCCCAATGGCTGCCCGCGATCGCGGCGCGCGGGCTCTTCACCGCCGACAGCGCCACGAGCCCGATTTCCGCCGCGCCCGAGGCCACCATCGAATGCGTCTGCCCGATATTCTGGCCCATCACGATTCTCGGCTCCAGCGCCGCCCACAGGCCCATCGACACGAGCGCCTCGCGCGCGGCCGCGCCGTAGGGGGCCAGTTCGGGGTTGGCGATGGCGATGAAGCGCAGCCCCGGATCGGCCAGCGCCGCGCGCCCGTCCGCGCCGATGCGCCCCGGATCGGCGCTCCACAGTGCCAGCCGCCCGGTGGCATAGGTGAACGCCGTGCCCGCCTCGGCGTGCCCCGCCGCGATCAGTGCCGCGGGCGTCGCGGCATCCGCCGAGAGCATCACGTCGAACGGTGCGCCCGCCACCACCTGCGCGTAGAGCTTGCCGGTCGAGCCGGTGGTGAGCGTCACGTCATGGCCCGTCGCGTCGCGAAACAGCGGCAGCAGCGCCTCGGCGGTGTGCTTGAAATTGGCCGCCACGGCGACGAGCGCGGTCTCGGCGCGCAGGGCAGGCGCGGCCAGCACGAGCAGCAAGGCGAGGAAAAGAGCGCGCATCGGTGCCTCCGGTTATGTTTCGCCAGACATATCGCAGGCAGGCGGGCGACGACGCAAGCGTTATTTTTCGTCGGGAATATCCCTCAACAGGCCCTGCAGCGTGTCCAGCTGAGCCGCCCCCGCCTGCGCGGTCTCGTCCTCCATCCTGCGATAGAGTGCCAGCACCTCGCGCCCCGTCTCGGTCAGCGCCGCACCGCCGCCCCCCGCGCCACCGCGCGTGCGCGTCACCAGCGGTGCGCGGAACATGGCATTCAACGTGCCGATCAATTCCCAGGCGCGCTTGTAGCTCATGCCCATCTCGCGCCCGGCGGCGGCGATCGAGCCGCGGCGGTCGATTCCGTCCAGAAGGTCCGCCTTGCCCGGACCGATCATGCCGCGGTCGCCGAACACCACCCGGATGCGCACCCGCGTCTGATCCTTGTTCTCGCTCATTCGTCAAGTGTCGGGGGGCAGGCGGCGATGTGCAAGAGGGCACAGCCGGAACGTGGCACCCGCGCCATCGCCCGCGTCGCAGGGGGTGGCCGGGTTGGCACCTGCCCCGCGCTTGCCGGCATGTTTGCCGCGTGGGCGATCACGGTCGGGTTTGCGCAGGGACCGGGCGTCGGGAATCCGCCATGACGCCGCCCGGTCGCCGGGCAGGATGACGCGGACGGGATCACCTGTAGGGATCACGGTAACGCGCCGTCATGCCGTTCGGGCCGAGGCTGTTGAGAAACCCCGCGGTCCGACCGTCGTATCCCGGAGACCTGCCGAGGGGCGTCAGGCGGGGACGCAAAGCCTTGTTTCAAGCACCGGGCGCTGATGTCGTATATGGGCAGCAACGATCTTTCTGGCGTTCTTGCCCGTCTGAAGCGGGCGGGCCGGGGCCATGGCCGGGCGATCACCGGCCATGCGGACCTCGGGCAATGTGTCGTGCAGTTCGTCACGCAAGACCGCGGCAGACATCGCACCGACAAAGAGCGTCTCGGCCGGCGCGCCATTGGCCAGAACGATATCGTGGCAATCCAGCAGGATGTGATGATAGCTCAGGGGCTGAATCGCGCGCGCGATCCCGACGCCCGGGAGGCCGACAAGGCGGAAGGCCGGGATCAACACTTCTTCCTGCCCGCAAATCCGCCGGGCGATCCGCGAGGCGACCAGAATGCGATGCTGGCGCGAGACGAAAAGATCACGCTCCGGCAAGCCACCGCCCAGCGCCCCCGCCGCGATCCGGACCGGCAGGAGGCGGGATTCGCGGTAAAGCTCGATCGCACGCAGGTGACGCACATTGGTCGCGACGATGGTCCGGACCGTGCCGTTCTGGGTGATGACCTGATCGCCCGCCTCGAGCTCGCGCACCGTGCGGGGGCCGTGCGGCGTCTGAATCTCGGTATCGCCAACAAAGCACACGACCGCCGACGAAACCGAGTCGACGCCGATCTCGATGAGGTCCCAGTTGCTGCTGCTGCCGCCAGTGCCGAACACCTCGACGCTTTCGACCGCGACATTGAGCGTCAGAAAGCCCAGGCTGCCATTGTCGAATGACCCGGTGCTCGTCACGCCGCCATCCTCGATGATGTGCGTGCCGGGCTCGGGCGGATCGGTTCCCGCCGTGACCGTGGAAAATGTCGCATCGCCGCTGTCGATCAGGTTCTGGATATCGACCTCTTGGCCGTCGATCCTGATCTTGTAGACTTCGGGCTGATTGCTGCGGTCGAACTTGAGCGATACGCCCCGGACGGGATCGTCGAACGCCACTTCGACGGTCTCGCTGCCGTCGGCGTTGACCTGCGCGCCCTGATCGGTGTTGGGGCGCGATATCGTGTCGACAGCCGATGTGATCGTATAGCCGACCGTGCCGTCCGAAGTGACGATCGTGCCGGTCCGGCCATTGCTGTAATCGTCTATGACATCCTGAAAGGCCACGCCCGTCCTCGATCGTTTTCCGCAACGATGTCGGGGGATTGTGACGAAGCTATGACCGGGCCGGGCAAAGTTTCCGACAGTTCCCCGCAATGAGCGTTTACGGGCTCTTGCTGCACGTCGCAAGGCATCGCGTCGGTCGGACGACCCCGGTCATCAGGTCGGCGATGCTGTCTGCCCGGGACATGACGCGGAGGCTGGCAGGCGCGCCCGGCTCGCGACGTGTGCACGTTACCGGCTGGGCATGCCTGTTGCCCGGCGGCCATCCAGACGCAAGGAGCCCGGCCACAAGGACCGGGCTCCGGCTCTGTCTGTCTGTCGCGCCGCTCAGTCCTCGCGGCTCTCGGGTGTCTCGACGAAGTTGTCGAAAACGTCGTCCGGGCTCACGTCATCCTCGTCCATGATCGGCGCGGCCAGGGCGGCGGCGGCCTCGGCCTCCTCGCGGCGGGCCTCGATCACCACGTTGTCGCGGCTCTGGGCGACGCGGCGCACCTCCTGTGTGGCGCGGCCCGTGCCCGCCGGGATCAGCCGCCCGACAATCACGTTTTCCTTGAGCCCCACGAGCCGGTCACGCTTGCCCTGCACCGAGGCCTCGGTGAGCACGCGCGTCGTCTCCTGGAACGAGGCCGCCGAGATGAACGACCGCGTCTGCAGCGACGCCTTGGTGATGCCCAGAAGGATCGGCTCGCCGGTTGCGGGACGCCCGCCGCGGGCCTCGGCCTTGGCGTTGGCCTCGTCGAACTCGACCTTGTCGAGATGCTCGCCCTTCAGGAGCGTCGTGTCGCCCGAGTCGGCGATCTCCCATTTCTGGAGCATCTGGCGCACGATGACCTCGATGTGCTTGTCGTTGATCTTCACGCCCTGAAGGCGGTAGACCTCCTGCACCTCGTCGATCATGTAGTTGGCCAGCGCCTCGACCCCGAGGATCGACAGGATATCATGCGGCGCGGGGTTGCCGTCCATGATGTAGTCGCCCTTCTGGACGTAGTCGCCCTCCTGCACCGGGATGTGCTTGCCCTTGGGCACCATGTATTCCACGGGCTCGCGGCTCTCGTCGGCGGGCTCGATGGCGATGCGGCGCTTGTTCTTGTAGTCCTTGCCAAAGCGCACATAGCCGTCGATCTCGGCGATGATGGCGTGGTCCTTGGGACGGCGTGCCTCGAAGAGTTCCGCCACCCGCGGCAGACCGCCGGTGATGTCCTTGGTCTTGCCGCCCTCGCGCGGAATGCGTGCCACCACGTCGCCGGCCTCGACGCTCTGCCCGTCCTCGACCGACAGGATCGCGTCCACCGACATCGGGTAGATCACCGGGTTGCCCGCGT
>Ga0102929_1001410_pt1 | contig 14345 bp, 16 predicted proteins | sample SalPonR1_B_D2_MG_FD_78510 | JGI IMG/M metagenome (GOLD analysis project Ga0102929, IMG submission 78510) | Salt pond soil microbial communities from South San Francisco under conditions of wetland restoration - Salt Pond MetaG R1_B_D2_MG | ecosystem: Environmental > Aquatic > Marine > Intertidal... | reverse complement strand
TTGGCGCTCATCAACGCGATCCGCGTGACCCGGTCGGGCGCCCGCCGCAACAGCTCCATCGCGACATTCCCACCAAGCGCGCTTCCCAAAAGCGCAAACCGCCGGGGCAACACATCAAGCAATCCCGACGCGATTTCCTCGATCCGCTCACCGCGCGTGATTGGGGCCACCGTCAGGGCCATCTCGGGGCTAAGCGCGGCCAGCTGCGGGCCGAACACCCGGGCATCGCACAACGCGCCCGGCAACAGCACCAATGGCTCCTGCATGAAAAGAACTCCCGATATCCGCCTGTCGTCACTGCCTTTGATCACTGTGCCATAGTCACGCAGCCGGTCAAGCCTCGGGGCGGGGCAAGCGCCCGAAACGGCGAAAAACCCTCATGGTGTTTCGGGAATTCGCACAGGCAAGATCGGCGGCGCAGAGGCCTCAAAGCTGCAAACCCTCGATCCACTCGATGATTGCACGCGTCACCATATCGGTCGCGCCGGGTGACATGATATCGCCCGCGATCACATGCGCGAACGGATCGTCGTCCGGCCCGAGATCAGGCGTAAGCCGCGTCGTTTCACCGCCCCAACGCGCTTCAACTCTTGCGGTAACTTCGGCGCGCACCACCTTGTCTTTACTTGAATAAATGAACATCGCTGGAACGCTGACCTGCGCATGCTCAAGGGCGCGCGCATATTTGACGATGGCCGCCATCGGAAAAACCGCGACACTTGGATATTCCGTGGTCCAGTGGGCCGCCTGCTCGGGATTGCGCGGCTCAAAACTGCGCCGTTCTCCTGCCAGCAACGGCACCCAGTGGCGCGCCGCCGGCAAGGTGAGCAACCCGGCCATGCGGTTCTGTATCCCGTAATTGGGCGAGATGAGGACCACCCCCGCAACCGCCTCGGACATTCCCGCATCATGGAGCGCGACCGTCGCGATCGTGCCCCCGGTCGAGGTGGCAAGGATCACGACACGGTCCCCCACCGCGCGGGCCACCGCAAGCGCCTCGGCGGCGTCCTGCATCCACGGCCCCACACCGCCCTCGGCCATGGCGTCGCCCCCGCGGCCATGCCCGCGGAACCGGGTATAGACAAGGTTCGCCCCCAGCGCCTTGGCCACACGGTCAGGCACCGGGCGGATTTCCTCGGACGAGGCTGAAAATCCGTGAAAATAGACGATGGAAAGCGGCGTGCGCGTTTCCCGCGCCCCGGCCCAGATCACACGCTTCTGCGATCCCGGTCGAATATCGTCATGGGCCGCTTCGATGCTCTCAAGATAAACCCCGACCCCTTCGCCAAACTTGCGCGGATCAAAATCGGCGCGCACCTCCATCGGCTCATAAGGGCCGACAATGAAAAGCGCCGCCAAGGCCAGCGCAATTGCGGCCACCCCGCGCGCGAGCCAACGCCTCACGCGTCTGCACTCCGTGCGATCACCTCTTCGATTGTCCCCTCGATCAGCCCGAGACAGTCCGGCGTGGAGAACCGGTGATCGGCCCCCTTGACCAGAACAAGCCGAAGGTCACGACCCTCACAATGTTCCAAAACACGCATTGCAACCGCCGTTTCAACGTCTTCATCGGAGGTTCCTTGCAAAAATCGAACAGGCACGTCAATTTCAAGGGACTCCCGAAGCACCAGGTTCTCGCGCCCTTCTTCGATGAGTTTTCTCGTGATGACGTAAGGCTCACCATACTCGCTCGGAAGCGAGACGCGCCCTGTCTCGATAAGCTCGGCACGCTGCGCCTCCGAGAATCCCGCCCACATGCTGTCCTCGGTAAAGTCCGGCGCGGCCGCGATAGTGACAAGGCCCGCGATACGCTCCGGCATCGCTCGCACGCACAAAAGCGCGATCCAACCGCCCATGGACGACCCGACAAGAATCTGTGGCCCCTCGGTCAGCGCCTCGATCGCGGCCCGCGCATCCGCGAACCACTCCCCGATGCAGCCATCCTCGAACGCGCCCGAACTTTGGCCATGCCCCGAATAGTCAAACCGCAGGAAGGCCCGCCCGGTCCGCCGCGCCCAGTCCTCAAGATGCACCGCCTTGGTGCCCTCCATGTCGGATTTGAATCCACCAAGGAAAATCACGCCCGGGCCATCGCCCTTGGTGCGCTCATAGGCAATGCGCCGTCCCTGCGGCGTCTCGAATATGTCAGGCATCCTCGACCTCGTCCAAGCCGCGCGCAATCCACGCGCCCCCCAGTGACATCACGAGAAAGAGGCCAAGCGCAAGCGGAACCGACAGCGCGGCGACCCCTGCCGCAGCGGCACCCGCCAGCAGAAGGAAAACCCCCACCGCCGTGTTGGACACCGCCGTATAGGCGGGGCGGCTGTCCTTGGGGGCCATATCCACGAGATAGGTCGACCGGGCCCGGCGCACCCCGTGATAGGCCACCATCAGCGCAAAAAGGGCAAGCGGGATCGCCCAGACCGTGCCGCCAAGCCCCGCCGTATGAAACACCAGAGCAAGCGCCAGCGCCCCCGACCCGGCGACCCCGGCATACATCAGAACCCGCCGCGACGACCGGTCGCTCAGCCGGCCCCAAACATAGGACGACAGAAGCGACGCCACCGCCGAAGCCAGCACAAGCGCGCCCAGTTGCCGCGCCGCATTATCGCCCGACGCCAGCAACACGAGGTAAGGCGGCGCAAGCGCCGTCCCGACAAGGGCGGACCGCGCGACGATGAACCGGCTAAGCTGTGGCGCCTCGCGCAAAAGCCGCATCTGCGCCACCGAGGCGCCGACGCTCTTTGCCTCGCCTTTCTGCGCGTCCTCCTGCATGAGCGCCATGATCACCGCCGCCACGATCCAGCCCCCCGCCGCGATGGCCAGCGCCCAGAGCACAAGCGCGAGCCGATCCGCAGCCCCCAGCATCAACAACACCGCGAACGCGATCACCGCGATCGAGGCTGCTCCCGCCGCCGCGCCGGTGGCGGTCCCGCGCCGTGTCTTGCCCACGGTCTTGCCCAGTACGTCCTTGTAACTCACCGAACAGACCGACCGCGCCAGCGCCAGCAATGCCAGAAGTCCGACAATCACGGCCCCCGCGACAGCGCCCTCAAGCGTCATCGCGGCAAGGACGATCCCCGCCGCCGCGATCCCTTGTCCCGCCGATCCTGCGGCCCAAGCCCATTTGCGCCGCGCCATGCCGTGAATGGCCCCGGCGGTAAACAATTGCGGCAAAAGCGCTCCGGCCTCGCGCACCGGCACCAGAAGCCCGGCCCAGAGCGCGCCCGCGCCCAAATGCTCAAGCAACCAACTTAGAACAAGTTTGGGGTTGAGAAGACCGTCAGCCACCTTGCTGGCCGAAAGGGCCATGACGTGACGCAAGAAATTGCCGGGCTCCGCCGCGTGCTGCGCCTCGCTCAGATCACTGGTGTCGTCCGGGTTCTCGACCAGCGCGTCGAAAAGATCGTCACTCAGATCGCGTTGCATGCCCGTGTCCCTCCTGTTCCGCGATCCAAGTAGATCACGCCAAGCAGCGGGCAAGGCAACCGGTTTGCGCGTCACGCGACAACAGCTATGACCTTTCCCGACCGTGCGCAGCGTTTACCATGGCGATGAATGACGCGCGCACCGACGTGATACCGACGTGAATGCCGACGTGTATACCGACATCGAAAACTCCCCGTTATCCAGTGTAAATCAGGCGATTCCGTCTGATTCGGCCCGCAAACTCGGTGAAATGCCTGCCCCGCTTGACAGCATCGCACGCAGCCGCCAAAAGACGTCGCGACAGACATACCCGCAACCGGGCGTTCCGTGGGCGCCAAACCGACGAGGAGCAAGGCCGATGGCCCAGATTTCCCTGACTTTCCCCGATGGCAATGCACGCGAATTCGCGGCGGGCGTAACCCCCGCCGACGTGGCCGCCGATATTTCGAAATCCCTTGCGAAGAAGGCTATTTCGGCCACCGTCGATGGCAAACATTGGGATTTGCAGTGGCCCATCGACCAAGACGCGCAGATCGCCATTCACACCATGCAGGACGAGGCTCAGGCCAATGAGCTTGTCCGCCACGACCTTGCCCATATCATGGCCCGCGCCGTGCAGGAAATCTGGCCCGACGTCAAAGTGACCATCGGCCCGGTGATCGAGAACGGATGGTATTACGATTTCGACCGGGAGGAGCCTTTCACCCCCGAAGATCTCGGCCTCATCGAAAAGAAGATGAAAGAAATCATCAACTTGCGTGATCCCGTCCGCACCGAGGTCTGGGACCGCGCGCACGCGATCAAGCATTACGAAGACAACGCAGAGCCCTTCAAGGTCGAGTTGATCGAGGCCATCCCGGGCGATGAGCCGCTGCGCATGTATTGGCACGGGCACTGGCAGGATCTCTGCCGTGGCCCACATCTTCAGCACACCGGACAGGTGCCTGCCGACGCGTTCAAGCTCATGTCCGTGGCGGGGGCCTATTGGCGCGGCGACAGTGACCGCCAGATGCTTCAGCGTATCTACGGCGTCGCCTTCACCAACAAGGAAAAGCTCAAGGCGCATCTTCACATGCTCGAAGAGGCCGCCAAGCGCGACCACCGCAAACTCGGCCGCGAGATGGACCTTTTCCACATGCAGGAAGAGGCGCGCGGCCAGATTTTCTGGCACCCCAACGGCTGGACCATCTACACCCAGCTTCAGGATTACATGCGCCGCAAACAGCGCGCCGGCGGCTATGTCGAGGTGAACACCCCGCAGGTGGTTGAACGCAAGCTTTGGGAACAGTCCGGTCACTGGGAAAAATATCAAGAGCACATGTTTATCGTCGAAGTTGACGAGGAACACGCCCGCGAAAAGGCGATCAATGCGCTCAAACCGATGAACTGCCCCTGCCACGTGCAAATCTTCAATCAGGGGCTTAAATCCTATCGCGACCTGCCCCTGCGCATGGCCGAATTCGGCTCGTGCAACCGGTATGAGCCGTCGGGCGCGCTGCACGGGATCATGCGCGTGCGCGGCTTCACGCAGGATGACGGGCACATCTTCTGCCGCGAAGATCAGATCGAAAGCGAAACCGCCGAATTCATTCGGTTTCTTTCCGAAGTTTATCGCGATCTGGGGTTTGAGAGCTTTAAGGTGAAATTCTCGGATCGCCCCGAGAAACGCTCCGGCAGTGACGAGGTCTGGGACAAGGCCGAAACGGCCCTTCTGGCCGCCACCCGCGCCGCCGGAATCGAGCCCGAACTCAACCCCGGAGAGGGGGCGTTTTATGGCCCCAAACTCGAATTCGTGCTGACAGACGCCATTGGCCGTGATTGGCAATGCGGCACACATCAGGTGGATTTCGTTCTGCCCGAACGGCTCGATGCCACCTATATCGCCGAGGATGGGGCCAAACATCGCCCCGTCATGCTGCACCGCGCCACCCTTGGAAGCTTTGAGCGGTTCATCGGTATCCTGATCGAGGAACATGCGGGCAAGCTGCCTTTCTGGCTCGCCCCTCGTCAGGTGGTCGTTGCGTCCATCGTGTCCGAGGCCGACGATTACGTGCATGACGTGGTCGCGCAACTTCGTGCCGACGGCATCCGCGCCGAGGCGGATATTCGCAACGAAAAGATCAACTACAAGGTGCGCGAGCATTCGGTCGGCAAGGTGCCGGTCATCCTTGCCTGCGGCATGCGCGAAGTCGAGGACAAGACCGTTTCGGTGCGCCGTCTTGGCGAAAAACAGACGCATGTCGAACCGCTCAGCGAAGTTACAACCGCCCTCGCGCGTGAGGCAACGCCACCCGATCTGCTGTAACATTCCCGCGATCCGGGCGGCGCGCGGATGTAACATTTGCGCGGCCTTCGTTATTTTTATCTTTTAACTACAACACCATACACTACTCTGTGCCATCACACACGCTCACAGACGCGTGCATCGCGCGGCTGTGAGTGGCTTTGGGGCGCGACATACCCGCATTCTCCCCCTGTCGCCGCCTTTGTGGTTCCATTCTGGAACACGGGCGACAGGAACATGACCTCAAAGGGAGAATATGTATGTCCAAACTTGTAAAAACCGTCGCGATTGCCGGTGCAATGACCGCCGCCCTCGGCGCGCACACCTCCACTGCCGTCGCCGCCGAAAAGGTCAAATGCTACGGCGTTTCGCTGGCCGGTGAGAACGATTGCGCCGCCGGCGAAGGCACGACATGCAAGGGTACGTCCAAGGTCGACTATCAGGGCAATGCCTGGACGCTCGTCGATTCGGGCTCCTGCACGTCTATCGACCTGCCCGATATGGCCGATGGCTCCGAGCGCAATGGCTCGCTCGAACCGCTTGAGCGCGATCTTCCCGCGTAAATTTTCGGACCGGGGCGCGCGACATCGCTGTGCCCCGGTCACTCTACCTGTAGGAGTCGATGTATGACCTCACCCCAGAGATACCGCGCGCCCACACTGCCCGCCAAACCTGGTGTTGGATACAAACCTCAGCATTTTCAGGATATTACAAAGAATGCAGGGTCCGTTGGGTGGCTTGAGATACATGCCGAAAACTACATGGGCGACGGTGGTCGACCCATCGCACAGCTTCGCCATCTTGCCGAACAGTTCCCGATTTCCGTGCATGGTGTGGGCCTGTCGATCGGCGGCGAAACCCGCCTTGATCCCGATCACCTCGCACGGCTCAAACACCTCTGCGACTGGCTTCAGCCCGCCAGCTTCTCGGAACATCTCGCTTGGTCCACCCACGAAAGCGCCTTCCTGAACGATCTCCTGCCGCTGCCTTATACCGAAGCGACGCTCACCCGCGTGGCCGATCACATCGACGAGCTGCAAGAGACACTCGACCGCCCGATGCTTCTGGAAAACCCCTCAAGCTATCTCGCCTTCGACGAAAGCACCCTCAGCGAAACCCAGTTCCTCCGCGAGATCAGCCACCGCACCGGCTGCGGCCTCCTGCTTGATGTGAACAACGTCTTTGTCTCGGCCACCAATCTGGGCCTCAGCGAAACCGCCTATATCGATGCCTTTCCCCTCGACCGCGTCGGCGAGGTGCATCTTGGCGGCCACCACGAAGACGAGGACGACCACGGCGCGCCGCTGTTGATCGACAGCCACGATCACGACGTGGCCGATCCGGTCTGGTCGCTTCTCGACTATACCTTGGCCCGCCTGGGGGCCTGCCCGGTCCTGATCGAACGCGACGACGACATCCCGCCATGGCCCGAGCTTGAGGCCGAAGCGGCACGCGCGGCGCGCGCCCTCGCCCGGACGAAAACCGTGGCCGGAGTTGCCGCATGACCGTCACCCAGACCGATTTTCGCGCCGCCGTGTTCGACCCGGGGCAACCCGCACCTCACGGCCTCAGCGATGCGGCCGGGCGTCCTGCGGGGGCCCGGTTCGATGTCTACCGCAACAACGTCGCCGTGGGCCTGACCGAGGCTTTGGAAACAGGCTTTCCGGTGATCCGCAAACTCATCGGGGAGGAGAATTTCTCGGCGATTTGCGGCATTTTCCTGCGCCGCCATCCCCCCAAGTCACCCGTGCTCTTCCTGTATGGCGACGAGTTCCCCGATTTCCTGCGCGGCTTTGAGCCGCTGGCGCATCTGGGCTATCTGGGCGATGTGGCAGCCCTCGAAATGGCGATGCGGCACGCCTATCACGCCGCCGATGCCACACCGCTTGACCCCGAGGTGCTGGGCCGTATCGCGCCTGACGACCTTCCCGCGCTGACGCTGGCTCTGGCCCCTGCATTGCGGCAACTGCGCTCTCCTTGGCCGATCCATGACATCTGGGCATTCAACACCCACGACAACGCGCCAAAACCGCGTGCCGTGGCACAGGACGTCCTGATCACTCGCCCCGATTTCGACCCGATCCCGCGGCTCCTGCCGCCGGGCGGTGCGGAATTCATCTCGGCGCTGTCCCTAGGCCAGACGCTGGGCGAGGCCACCGACGCGGCCCATACCACCGACGAGGCGTTCGACCTCACGGCCATTCTCGGCCTTTTGCTCTCCGACGCAGCCATCGTTTCTGCCCAACTCCAAGGACCGCGCCATGACCCGGATCATTGATCTCTATACGTCTCTCACCCAAAGGCTCGAAGGGCTGGATTGGCTCGTGCCGACCTTGGCGCGCGTCATATTCCTTACCGTGTTGTTTTACTATTTCTGGCAATCCGGTGTGTCGAAAATAGCGTTTGATCAAGGCTTTAGCGGGCTATTTACACCCACAGACAGCGCCTTCGCGCAGATTTTCCCAACGGCTGCCGAAGCTGCGTTTTATGACGTGTCCAAGATGACCTTCTTTCAGCGGCTCGTAGCGCTTGCCGGGGGCTGGGCCGAACTGGCGCTGCCGCTGCTCGTCGTGACTGGGTTGCTGACGCGGCTCGCCGCGCTTGGCATGATTGGCTTTGTGATCGTGCAGTCTGTCACCGACATTGTCGGCCACGGAGTCAGCATCGGCGCGGCTGCGAATGATACGTGGTTCGACCGCTATTCGGACGGGCTCATCCTCGATCAGCGCGCATTCTGGGTCTTCGTGCTTCTGGTGCTCGTGATCCGCGGCGCCGGTCCGTTCTCGTTGGACCGGCTCATTGCGCGACCGCCCATGATAGTGCCAGCCTGATCTGCCTTAGAAATGCGCCTTGGGCTCGTCCGGCTTGCCCGCCGCCAGCGCCAGAATACCGGCCAGCGCGGTCATGCCGATGGGAAACATCGTAAAGACCGTGAACTGAAACCCGGCATAGATCATTCCCGCCGAAATCAGCAGAAGCACACCGGCCCAAAGCGCCCGTATCCTTGCCATCGCGCCCCCCGCGATCGCGAGGATCGGCGCGGCAAAGCTCACGATCCGCACAAGCCCGACATTGTCGACCTGACGGGCCAGCCCCTCGATCTCTCCGTGCCGCTCAATGAGAGTGGTATAGCCATACCCGAAGAACCCCACGATCAGGGCAAGGATTCCACCGATGATCCCCAGAACCGCCGCTGCGTTGCGCATCTTGCTTCTCCTGCGTTGTCAAAGGCTCACATAAGCATTCCAAACCCGACGTCCAAACGCTTTATCCAAGCCATTTCGCCTGTGCGGCGGCATCCCAGCCAAGGGTCATGTCGTCGCCCTCCGCGATCAGGGGGCGCTTCATCAACACCGGATACCGCGACAAAAGCGTTGCCGCCTCCTCTTGGCGCTCCGCCTCGCTCAGGTCTCGCCAGGTTGTCGACCGCCGATTGACCATCGTCGCACCGAACCGCGTCAGCGCGGCCTCAAGCACCGCAGGGGGCACCCCGTCGCCACGCACGTCATATATCTCCGGCATCTGCCCCGCCGCCCTGAGCGCCGACGCCGCTTTGCGGCAGGTGTCACAGGTTTTAAGCCCATAAAACTGCATCGGTTCCTCCAACCATTTCAATGCGCCATAGCCGCCTGACACGAAATCGTCACGCGGATTTTCTTGCCTTTTGGCTCATCCGTGCAATCTTTATACAAGCGACCCCGGGGGGCGGCCGCGCTCCTGCTGCCGCGTTATCCGGGGTGCCATGGCCCGGCATGTGGTCCCGGGGACGAGAAGATAAAGGAGAAGCGGCATGCCCACCGGCACCGTGAAATGGTTCAACACCACCAAAGGCTACGGCTTCATTGCACCCGATGATGGCGGCAAGGATGTCTTCGTGCATATCTCTGCGGTCGAACGGTCGGGGCTCACCGGCCTCGCCGACGATCAGAAGGTCAGCTACGAGTTGCAAGAAGGTCGCGACGGCCGCCAGATGGCAGGCGACCTCACCCCGCTCTGATACCCCGGCCACGCACAACACAAAAGGATCCGCCCGCGACATGTCTCCGGGCGGCTCCGAAAGTTCTGCCAAGGCCCGCCCGACCGGGCGCGCCCGCCCTCAAAGGATCATGAGCAGCCTTTGGTGCCTTCGGCGCAATCCGCCCGGGCCGAATAGCGCGCGGTGTGCTTGCGTGGCTGCACCGGGTGGCGCATCACCTGCTGATAGCTCATATGCGTCGTGGGCTGTCCACAGCAGATCACCCCGTTCAGCACCACGGGCTGAAGCCCTGCGGGGCAATAATTCACGTTGGTCGCATAGGGGTAGATCTTCATCTCGCCCGCCTGCGCACCCGTGGCTCCGAAAAGGCCAAGGGCCATGCCCGCCGCCAGTATCGCCTTATGTCCCATCGTACCCTCGCTTCGCTATGTTCCGCCGGTCGTTGCCAGATATGGTAGCAAGGCCAGTGGTCCTGTCAATTTCTTTGATGGGAAACAGGCTGTTGCGGGCCAGTCACGAGCCGTCATAGATCATTTTCGCCACAATCCACGTAAGTGGGATCGCCGCGAGAAACCCGATCAGCGCGCCCCAAACGATGGGCATCGGCCCCATATACCCCGCCGCGAGCACGGCAATCACCCCTGCCCCGGCCATGGATGACCCGATGAAAAGATGCAGAATAATGGCAAGACGCAACATGAGAGGCCTCCTAGTGTCAGCGTTGCCATTCCATGCCCGACCCCCGACGGGCGCGCATTGATTTGGGTCAAGTTGGGGGGCTAGAACGGACCACCATGTCCGTTACTGGGGTTATCCCCACCCCAAGCCCGACGAATTCTCTACACGGTCATATTACCAACGGTCAGTGATGAACCAGCTCTGAAAAGAGCTAACTTATAAACATGACGTCATTCGCTAGCAGGTCAGAAGAGGCTCGCTCTCATACCAAAGATCAGTGCTCCATCGGGGTGGGCACGCGAGTGCCTTCGGCATTCGCTTTCGCCCACTCGCTTTGAAGATGGATTATTCATCCATTTTCAAAGCGGAAATAAACGCCTCCTGCGGAATCTCCACTTTCCCGAACTGACGCATCTTCTTTTTGCCGGCCTTCTGCTTGTCCAGAAGCTTGCGTTTCCGGGACGCGTCGCCACCGTAGCATTTGGCGGTCACGTCCTTGCGCAGCGCCGAAAGGGTTTCGCGCGCGATGACCTTGCCGCCGATGGCCGCCTGAATCGGGATCTTGAACATGTGGCGCGGGATGAGATCCTTGAGCTTTTCGCACATGGCCCGCCCCCGCATCTCGGCGCGGTCGCGGTGTACCATCATCGAAAGCGCATCGACAGGCTCATCGTTCACGAGGATCTGCATCTTCACAAGGTTGTCGGTGCGATACCCCTCAAGCTGATAGTCGAAGCTTGCATAGCCCTTGGTTACCGATTTCAGCCGGTCGTAGAAGTCGAACACCACCTCGTTGAGCGGCAGGTCATAGACCACCATCGCCCGTGAACCCGCATAGGTCAGGTCAAGCTGAATGCCCCGCCGGTCCTGACAGAGCTTGAGCACGTCGCCCAGAAACTCGTCGGGGACAAGGATCGTCGCCTTGATCCGCGGCTCCTCCACATGGTCCACATGGGTCATGTCGGGCATGTCCGCCGGGTTGTGCAGGTGGATCATCTCACCGTCTTTCATATAGACGTGATAGATGACCGAAGGCGCGGTGGTGATCAGCTCGATATCGTATTCACGCTCGATCCGGTCGCGGATGACCTCGAGGTGCAGAAGCCCGAGGAACCCACAGCGGAACCCGAACCCGAGCGCCGCCGAGCTTTCCATCTCATAGGTAAAGGACGCGTCATTGAGCGCAAGCTTGTCGATGGCGTCGCGCAGATCCTCGAACTCGGCCGAATCGACAGGGAAAAGACCACAGAACACCACCGGCACGGACGGCTTGAACCCCGGCAGGGGTTTTTCGCACTTGCGTTTCTCATGGGTGATCGTGTCGCCGACGCGGGTGTCGCGCACCTGTTTGATCGACGCGGTGATGAACCCGATCTCGCCCGGCCCCAGCGCATCGACAACGGTCATGGCGGGACGGAAGACGCCGATACGCTCCACGTTATAGGTGGCGTTGGTCTGCATCATGCGGATGCGGTCGCCCTTCTTCATCACCCCGTCCATGATCCGCACCAGAACGACCACGCCCAGATAGGGATCGTATTTGCTGTCGACCAGCATCGCCTTGAGCGGTGCATCTGCATCACCCGTCGGCGCGGGCAGATCGCGCACGATCGCCTCGAGCGTTTCGACAATGCCCTGCCCGGTCTTGGCGCTGACCGGTATGGCCCCCGACGCGTCGATGCCGATCACATCCTCGATCTGTTCGGCGACCCGGTCGATATCGCTCGCCGGAAGGTCGATCTTGTTGAGCACGGGGATCAACTCGTGATCCGCGTCGATGGCCTGATAGACATTGGCCAGCGTCTGCGCCTCGACGCCTTGGGTGCTGTCCACCACCAGCAGCGACCCTTCGACCGCCCGCATCGAGCGGCTGACCTCATAGGCAAAGTCCACGTGGCCGGGTGTGTCGATCAGGTTGAGCACGTATTGCTCACCGCTTCGGGCGGTGTAATCGATCCGCACGGTGTTGGCCTTGATGGTGATGCCGCGTTCCCGCTCGATGTCCATCGCGTCGAGAAGCTGCTCTTTCATATCACGCTCGGCCACAGTGTCTGTCATCTGGATCAGACGGTCTGCGAGCGTGGATTTGCCGTGGTCGATATGCGCCACGATCGAGAAATTGCGAATGTGCGAGAGTGGTGTCATGCTGTCGGGATATGTCGAGGTTTTCGGGGGCGGTCAAGGTGATTGGAGCATTGCCAAGGCCCTGTTATGAGACATGAGCCTGATCAAGGTGACCAACTGCCCGGCGCAGTGTCTTGATTGACGCCTAAGCGCCCTGAGTGAAAGCCTTGAGGGAACGCGCCGGGAGGTTTCTGCCGGTCGATGACCCTGTGCCCCCTGCCCCGCAAAGCGCCCTGTTGGCGCGCACCCACGCGCGGCGGCAAATCGGGCTTCGCTGCGGCACCCGGCAACATTTCTCGCGCCAAACCCCAAGGCCGGCGCGGGAAATCCCGCACCAAACGACCGGCGAAATATGGTAGAATGAGGTCGAAGGAGAGAGCCAATGGCAGAGCAAAAAGCGATTCACACGCGCATCGACGGCGTTGTGCAGGGCGTGTCATTCCGGGCCTGGACACAACTTGAGGCCAAGAACCGGGGGTTGAAAGGCTGGGTCCGGAACGAAGAGGACGGCGCTGTGACCGCCGTGATCGCAGGAGAGCCCGAGGCCGTGGATGAAATGCTGAAGGCGCTGCATCAGGGCCCGCCCGCAGCCGTGGTGCGCAGCGTCGAAGCAAGTTCGACCGAGCCGCCCGAGGACGACGGATTCGACATTCTGCGGTAATGCAAATGGCACACACCCGCGAAAACGCCGGGACCGGTCTTTCGCTCCCCGAGGGGCGTGACATATGACGAAACGGTGCGTCGTGAGCTGACCAAAAGGCAATCCGTGCGTGACGGCATGGCCGGTCAATGGCCTACCCCAACGGAAGCTCGTCCTTTCGGATCATCGTTCGCAGCGCGAAACTCGATCGCATTGACCGGATGTTGCCCACCTGCATGAGCCCCTCCTCAAGAAACCGGTCAAAGGCTTTGAGGTCAGCAGCTACCGCCCGGATAAGGATATCGCGGCTGCCGGTCATCAAGTGACACTCCATCACCTCGTCAAAGCGCCGCAACTCAGCTTCGAACCGGTCAAGCGCCGGGCGCGTCTGTGTCTCAAGCTCCACGAGGATGAACGCCGTCAGGTCAAGGCCCAGCCGCTCGGCATCCACTCGCGCGGCGTACCCGGTGATCACCCCCTCACGCTCAAGCCGCGCGATCCGCCGTGCCAGCGGTGTCGCCGAAAGCCCCACCTCCTCGGACAGGTCCGACAGCGTGCGGCGCCCGTCGCGCTGAAGCGCGGTAATGACCTGACGGTCGATCTTGTCGATTTTCGCCAACAACTCAGCTTTCCACGCGATTTTTCACCAAAACCTCCCCCAAAGCATATCCACCTTTGCCGATTATCCGCAAGCCGGTTTGGCTATGCTCCGCGCGAATCGAATTCCCCTGATCGAAACAAGGAGGATCAGCCGTGCTCACACGTCTGGCAATCGAAGGTCACGAAGAGGTCTGGCGCGTCGAGGACGCGGAAACCGGGCTTCTGGGCTTCATCGCCCTGCATTCCACCCAACTGGGCCCGGCGGCCGGTGGCCTGCGGATGCGCAGCTATCCCGACAGTGACGCGGCGCTGGCCGACGTTCTGAACCTCTCACGCGGGATGAGCTTCAAGAACGCGGCGGCCAATCTGCCGCTCGGCGGGGGCAAAGCGGTGATCCTTGGCGATCCCGCCATCAAGACACCCGCGCTTCTGCATGCCATGGGCCGGGCCATCCACACGCTTGGCGGGCGCTACTGGACCGCCGAGGACATGGGCATGTCACCCGAGGACATGGCGCAGATCGCCCGCGAAACACCTTATGTCGCCGGGCGTGACAGCGGCCCCTTCGCCAGCGGCGATCCCTCGCCAGTGACTGCGCGCGGCGTGCTCAACGC
>Ga0102929_1001407_pt1 | contig 14352 bp, 9 predicted proteins | sample SalPonR1_B_D2_MG_FD_78510 | JGI IMG/M metagenome (GOLD analysis project Ga0102929, IMG submission 78510) | Salt pond soil microbial communities from South San Francisco under conditions of wetland restoration - Salt Pond MetaG R1_B_D2_MG | ecosystem: Environmental > Aquatic > Marine > Intertidal... | reverse complement strand
TACGTGTTGCTGACTGATGGTAGCTCTCAGCTTGGGAGAGCTCCCTGCGGGGGCAGTCCCGGATTTATCCGAACTGTCCCCGTTTTTGGATATGCAATAGCCAAAATCTTTAATACCGGCGGGTTTCGTCCCGCCAGCCGACATCCTTTTGCCCGGCAGCAAAAGGATGTAAAAGTGCCTTCCCTGCCGGGAGCATGCGCGGCCTCGCCGTTATCAATATGACCGTCACAGCACCAAATGTATGGCAGGGCAGAGCTACTACGGAACCAAAGACGAGCGTGGCCCATCCCTCTGGGGCCACTTATTCTTGCTGCACGCTGCTGCTAGGCCCCTCTCGGACCATCTCCACCATTGTCGTTTTTATTGATAGCCGCGCAGCAAGAAGGAGGGCCTTGAAAAAGAAAGGCCCTCCCAAAGGTGGCAGCACCTCTGCCGGTCGAGATCCCGTGACGTGCTGTTCATAAGCAGTACACTGTCGCACTGGTAAAAAGTTTAAAAAGGCCCTTTTCTGCATACTCTTTTGGGCCAGCAAAAGAGTATGGCGTCTGGCGGGACGCGACCCGCCGACTTTGATTTGCTGGCGGGACGAAACCCGCCGGTTTTATAGATTTTTTTCTAAAATATCGCCAAATAAGAACAAGTGAACTGTACGGTTCCTAAAATCAAACCGCTCACAACCTCTCCACCACCCTCCGCAAACGCCCCCTGATCTCCTCGGCGATCTCCTGCAGCTGCGGATTGTCGATCGCCTGCATCGAGGCCAACGGGTCGATGGCCGCTACCTCGACGCGACCGTCCTCGGTATCCTGAACGATCACATTGCAGGGCAGCATGGTGCCGATCTTGTCCTCGGCCTGCAGGGCCTGGTAGGCGAAGGGCGGGTTGCAGGCGCCGAGAATCCGGTAGTTGCGGAAATCGACGTCAATTTTCTCCTTGAGGGCCTGCTTGACGTCGATCTCGGTAAGGATGCCGAAGCCTTCCTCCTTGAGCTCGGCGGTCACGTTTTCGATCGCGGCATCAAAAGACTGATCGAGAGTGGTGCTGAAATAATAGGCCATAAATCCTCCTGGTTTTTTTAGAAAAGCAGCTTGTGTGGCGAACATTTCTCCGTTCTTTTCAATCTTCTTTTTCGGTCGGTTCGGGACCCTCATCGGGGTCGCCCTCCGGGCCGATCCACTGCTCAACCGGCAGCACCAGGGCTTCCAGGTGGGCGTGAGAGGTCTTGTCGGTCCGGAATTCTTCCAGAGTTTCGAGCAGCGGCTCAATCCTGTCATCGTCGAGCCGGGCCTGGATGACCATCATGTGGCCCGGAAACACCTTGCTGCCGTACTGGCGGCCGTCGACGTCCAGCCCCTGCACCCGGGGGTGGCGGATGAAATGCGGCACGCCGTGCTGTTCCAGCAGGGCCTCGATCCGGTCAGCGTATTCGAAGTGAAAACTGATCTGGACCAGTTTCATGGACTATCCTCCCTTCAGAACGAACCACCAGACGGCGGCGCCGATTCCCGTCAGACCCAGCAGGCCTACGACCATTGCCGCCCGGCGATGCCGCAGGATAAAAGCCTGCAGGTCGTTGAGCAGCAGGTAGGCCACCGGAACTACCAGCAGGGTCAGTGCGGTCGAAACCAGGTTGCCCATGGAGACGGCAACGCCGAGCGGGGCACGAGCGGTGCCGCCGGCCCCGTAGCCCAGAGCGATCGGCAGCATGCCGAGAATGGTCGAGGCGGCGGTCATCAGCACCGGCCGGAACCGGGTCTCGGCGGCCTGGCGGACCGCCTCCTCAAGCTTCAGGCCGCGGGCGGCCAACACGTTGCTGTAATCGACCAGCAGGATGCCGGTCTTGGTCACCAGGCCGGTCAGGAAGATGAGGCCGATAAAGGAAAAGATATTGAAAGTCATGCCCAACAGGTAGAGAGCACCGAAGGCGCCGAGGCCGGCCAGCGGCATGGTCAGCAGGATGGTGAAAGGATGCAGGAAGGACTCGAACTGCCCGGCCAGCACCAGGTAGATGAAGATGATGGAAAACGCCAGGGTGATCGTCAGGTAGAAGAAGGACTCGCGGAAATCCTGGGCCTGACCGGCCACCTCGACGGCGAAGTCGGCGGGCAGGGCCTGGTCGAGGTGGCCCTGCAGGCGGTTGAGGGCCGTGCCGAGCGGCACGTCCGGCGGCGTCTGCGCGCTGATGGTGACAGCACGGCCCCGGTTGTAGTGGTGGATCTCGCTCGGTCCGACCTGTTCCCGAATGGTCACCAGATTGTCCAGCGAGACCAGCTCGCCGCTGCGGCTGCGCACGTAGAGACGGCGGATGGCATCCGGCACCGTCTCTTCGCTGGCGATCTCGCTGATCACCTCGTAGCGTTCGCTTTCGCGGTCGATGCTGGAGATCTGCGGTTCGCCGAAAATATAGCGCAGGGTGGTGGAAATTTCCGCGACCGAAACATTGAGCGAAGCCGCCTTGTCCCGGTTGATCGCCAACTGGACCTCCGGCTTGTCGAGCCGGGTGTCGGAGCGTACGCCGACGAACTGTGGCTGCTCCCGCATCCAGGCCATGACCTTGTCCTGCTCGGCGGCGAGCCGGTCGAGGTCGGGATTTTTCAGCACGATCTGCAGCGGCGCCTCGGCGCCGAGCGGGCCGCCGCCTTCGAGGACGTAACCGCGGACGCCGGCCAGGTCGCCGATGCGGCCGCGCACCCGGTCCATGACATCCTGCTGGGTGGCGGGACGCTCTCCGCGGGGCGTCAAGCGGACGAAGACGATGCCCTGGTTGACTTTGCCCGGCCCGGTCTGGGAAAGACCGATGGCCAGGAAGAAATTGCGGATTTCCGGGGTGTCCAGCAGGATCTCCTCGATCTGGCGGGCCGCCTGGTCGGTGGCGGTCAGCGAAGCTCCCTCGACGGTCTCGAAACTGATCACGAATTCGCCGCGGTCGACGCTCGGCGCAAATTCGGTTTCCAGCAGGGTGAACACGTAAAGGCCCACGATAAAAGCGGCCAGGCCGAGCAAGACCGTGGTCCAGCGGAAGCGCAGAGCGGTTCTCAGCAGGGGGCGATAGAGCTTTTCCAGGTCCTCGAAACCTCGGTCGGTCATCCGCAGCAGCCAGGGACGCTCCTCCGGCGGCGGCACCCGCAGGTAGCGGGAGCAGAGCATCGGCGTCAAGGTCAGGGCGGTGAACGTCGAAGCAAACACGGTAACCGCGACGGTCAGACCGAATTCGTAGAAAAACCGGCCGATCAGACCCGGCATAAAGGCCACCGGGATGAAAACCGCAGCCAGGGAGAGGGTGTTGGCGATGGCGGCGAAGGCGATTTCGGTGGTGCCGGTGCGGGCCGCCGGCTTGGGTTCGGCACCCTGCTCCATATGCCGGTAGCTGCTCTCCAGAACGACGATGGCATCGTCGACCAGCATGCCGATGGCGAGGATGAAACCGAGCATCGACAGGATGTTGAGAGAAAAGCCCAGGAAATAAATCAGCGCCATGCCGGTCAGCAGCGAGGTCGGAATGGCGATGGAGGTGATAAAGGTGCCGCGGCCGCTGCCGAGCACCAGCATCACCACCAGGACCACCAGCCCGGTGGCGATGAAAATGGTGCGCAGCAGGTCGTTGATATTCGATTCGACGTAATTGGACTGATCGGAGGCGACCGTGTAGCGGATGCCGGGCGGGAAATTATCGGCCAGTTCGGCCATCCGGGCGCGGACGCGATCGACCAGGGCCACCATGTTGGCGTCCGATTGCTTGACCACGCCGATGCCCACTGACGGCTCGCCCATGAAGCGCGCCGCGGTCCGCTCGTTTTCCACCCCGTCCACCGCCTGGCCGACATCGCCCAGACGGACCGGCACACCGTCGCGCCAGGCGACGATCAGGTCGTTGAAGGGTGCCGCCGCGGCGAACTGGCCCTCGGTCTTGATCAGGAATTCCCGCTGTTCGCTGGTGATGCGCCCGGCGGGGATATCGACGTTCTCCTGGCGAATGGTCTCCACCACCTGCGGGACCGTGACGCCATGCGCTGCCAGCTTCTCCGGGTTGAGCCGAATGCGCACGGCGTAGCGCCGTTCGCCGCCGATCTGGACCTGGCCGACGCCCTGCAGACCTTCCAGCGGCTCCTTGACCTGGTCTTCGGCGAAGCGGGTGAGCCGCACCGTGTCCCAGCGTTCATCTCCCTGCAAGGCGAACCAGAGCACGGCCTGGGCGTCCGGATCGATCTTGCGGACGATCGGCTCCTCGACGTCGTCGGCCATCTCCGGACGCGCCCGGGAAACGCGGTCGCGGACATCCTGCGCCGCGACGTCGATATCGCGGTAGAGTTCGAACTCGACGGTGACCGAACCCACCTCCTCACGGGCGGTGGAGGTGATGGTCTTGACCCCCTCAATGGTATTCAACTGTTCCTCGAGGGGTTCGAGAACTTCGGTCTCGATGACTTCCGGGTCGGCACCGGGCAGCACCACGCTGACATTGACGATCGGGAAATCGATGTCCGGAAATTCCCGGACCGGCAGCTGCTGGTAGCCAAAGCCGCCGAAGATGGCGATGGCGAGAAAGATCACCACCGTCAGCACCGGGCGGCGGATGCAGAAATTCCAGATCATGAACCGGACTCCGTTCCGGCGGCGTTGTCGACGGGTTTGACCGGATCGCCGTCAGCCAGGGCGATCTGACCGCGGCGAACGATCCGGTCCCCGGCCTCCAGACCGGCGGTGATTTCCGCAAGACCCGGTTGGCGCAGTCCGATCTGGACCTCGCGCAGGTGTGCTTTGCCATCTTCCACGACGAACACCCGGTAGCCGCTGCGGGTCGGCACCAGCGCTTCTTCCGGAATGACCAGGGCCTCCTCGCGCACCCCGGTCACCAGGTCGACGGCGGCAAAATTGCCGGGACGCAGCAGGTCCAGATCATCGTCGACATAGGCCTGGATCAGCAGACTGCGGGTATCGGGGCTGACACTGGGACTGATGAAGTAGACCTCGCCAGAGAAAGTCCGATCGGGATGGGCATCGACATGAACCTCGACCTGCTGGCCGACGGCGGCCCGTCCGCCCACCCTTTCCGGGATGGTAAACACCAGCTTGAGCCGTTCGGTATTGACCAGCGTCGTCAGAAGCTGCCCGGCGTCGACGAAGTCGCCGACGTCGACCCGCCGGTCGCCGACCCGGCCCGCGACCGGGGCCTCGATGCGGGTGTCCTCCAGCATGGCCTTCTGCCGGCCGATTTCCGCCTGCAGGCGGTCGATGCTGGCGGCGGCGGTTTTGACCGCGGTTTCGGCTCGGTCGACGTTTTCGCGGGAAACCAGGTTGTCCGGCAGAAGTTCGCGGCGCCGGGCAAGTTCCCGGCGGGCCTGGGCGAGCTTGGCACGCGCTTCCTCCAGGGCGGCCCGGCGCGCGGCGAGCGCTTGCTGCAGTTCGGCATCGTCCAGGGTGAACAACAGCTGGCCGGCCTCCACCCGGTCGCCTTCGGTGAAGTGGATGCCGGCCACCCGGCCCGCAATTTCCGCAGCCAGCCGGACGTTTTCCAGGGCTTCGATGGTGCCGATGCCCGGTACCGTCTCCTGCAGGCGCATCGGTCGGACCTCGGCGATGGCCACGGATTTGGCGCTGGGCCCGCGGTCTTCGGGCTGCTTTGATTCACTGCAGCCAGCCAGCAGCAGAACCACGGCCGCAAACAGCCACACCCGGCGAGAATAGAGCATCATGAAAACTCCGCATCCTGATGAATTCGGCAATCTTTCATAACCTAAACCTTAGCCCATGGCGGCCGGGTTGCAACCCGGCAGAATCCGGAAGTCTCTGCTCTTGTTCGCAGCCCCTGGCCGAATCGGTATTCTGCAGGGTGGACAGGTCTATGTTATGCTTGCCTCTGTCTGGCGAAACGACTTTCTATCGGGGATAAAATATATGCGCTGCCTGAGTCTTGTTTTGCTGATGATCCTGTCGGCCGCTTCGGGCGCAGCCGGCGAGAGAGCCGACGGGCTTGCCGGCCTGACCCTGCGGGCGGCTCTGGCCCGCGGCCTTGCCGAGAATCTCGAGCTGCGAGTCACGGCAGCGGAAACGCCGCTCAGCGCCGAGCGGACGACCATCGCCGAAGCCGTCTTCGATGCGCGCCTCGAAGTGGAAGCGGAAACCAGTGCCGAACGGACACCGACCGCTTCGGTTTTCACCCGCGACCGCTATGACCGTCTGCGGGAATATACCGGCTGGGCGGCGCTCAGCAAAGGGTTCCGGACCGGTCTGGAAGGCAGTCTGAGTCTGGAGACCTGGCGGCGCACTACCAACAGTTCGGTGACCGGCCTTGATCCACAGTATCGCAGCTATCTGACCCTCGACCTGGTGCAGCCCCTTTTGCGCGACGCCGGCAGGGCAGCCAATACCGCCGATCTGCGGATCGCCCGACAGCGGCAGCGGCAGGCGGGTCTGGCTTTTCTTGATCAGGCGCGCATCCTGGGGAGCCGGATCGAGCAGGTTTTTATCGAGCTTTCCCGCAGCTACGGGACCCTGGAGATGCGCCGCCTGGCCCGCACTCTCGCCGAGGAACTGCTGGCGGGCAATCGCCGGAAATTCGAAGCCGGACTGATCCCGGTCTCGGAGGTACAGGAAGCGGAAACCGCGGTGGCGGCCCGCGAGGAAGAGGTGCTGCTGGCCCGTCAACAGGTTGAAGTGGCGGCCAATAATCTGCGTGATCTGCTGGAAATGGAACAACTCGGCACTTCGGCGCTTGCTCTGGTCGTGAAGGAGTCTCCGGAGGCAATCGAACCGCTCGAACGCGGCGAAGCCCTGGCCCTGGCGCTCGACAACCGGCCCGATCTGGAAGAACAGCGGGTGGAACTCGCCGTGCGCGACATCCGGGTTGCTTTTGCCGACAACCAGCAGCTGCCCCGCCTGGATCTGGCCGCGACGCTCGGCGCCAACGGTTTGTCCGGTTCGGCGCAAAGCCCTTCGTTTGCCGGTGCCGCTGCCGGCCCCAATCCATTCCGGGGTGGCTACGAGGACTCTCTGAGCGGGATGGCTGAAGCGGATGGTTATCAATGGGCCGTGGGCCTGACCTTTTCGCAGCCGCTCGGCAACCGGGCGGCCGAGGCCCGAGCCCGGCAGGCCAGGCTGCGCAAGCGACAGGCCATCGACCGGCTGCATCGTCTGGAAAACCGGATTGCCACCGAAGTCGACAATGCCCTGACGATTGTCACCCGGAGCCTGGAGAGGGTTGCGGTTGCCGATCGTTTTGTGGCCCTTGCGGAAACAACCCTGGACCAGGAAATGCAGAGATTGAAGGCGGGACTTTCGGACACTTTTCGCGTCCTGGATTTTCAGGAGGAACTGATTGCCGCCCGGATCCGCCGCATCAATGCAACTGCGGATGCTGAAACCGGACAGGCCGATCTTTTTGCCGCGGTGGGTCTGAACCTGGAAAGGCACGGCATCCTGCCGGAGCTGCCCGCAGCAAGGAATTGAAAGATTCCAGCTGCCACCTGCAGTCCCCAACAGCGGCCTTGCCAAACAGCGGGCTTGTTAAAGGGCGCCGCAGATCTTCTGATAAAGTCTCTCCACGTCCTCGCGCCGGCACAATTCGGTACCGGGAGTCAGGAGGGCGGCGTTGCCGGCGGCCGTGCCGTAGCAGAAGGCTTCCTGCAGCGACAGCTTCCGTACCAGTCCCGATACCATGCCGGCCACGAAGCTGTCGCCGGCGCCCACCGAGCTTCTCACCTGCTGTTCCGGCACCTCGATCCGTCGCGAACCCTCCTCGGAAGTCAGCAGGGCCCCTTCCTCACCCAGGGTCAGGGCGACGACCGCGCTCTTGCCATCGGCCAGCAGGTCCCGGCTGGCCTCTTCCTGGTCGGCCGCGTCCTTCAGCTCCCGGCCCGTCAGGCTTTGCAACTCCCGGCGGTTCGGCTTGATCAGGTAGACGCCTTCTTCGAGGGCCGCTTCCAGGGCCGGCCCGGATGTATCGAGAATCATCCGCACCCCGGATTCGCGGGCCCAGCGGGCAACCCGGGCGTAAAAATCGTCAGGCGCACCGGGCGGCAGACTGCCGCTGGCCACCAGGTAGCCGGGCGTCGGCTCTAAATCCTGCAGCATGGTCAGGCAGGCCTGCCAATCCTGCTCTGTCAATTCGGGACCGGGCAGAACGAACCGGTATTCTTCTTCGGTCTCCAGGTCCTGGGCGGTGAAGCTTTCCCGGGTCATGCCCTCGATTTCATGGATTCGGCAGGGAACCTTCTGCTCGTCGAGCAGGTTTTGCAGCAGCTGGCCGGTCGGGCCGCCGGCGGGGAAAAAAGCGGTGGCTTCGCCTTTCAGAATATGGATGGCACGGGCCACGTTGATGCCGCCGCCCCCGGGGTCGCGCCTGGCACTTTTACTGCGCAATTTATGGGCGGGCGTGACCCGCTCGACAGTGATGTAGACATCCACTGCCGGGTTCATGGTCAGAGTGGCGATTTGCATGGTTGACGGCCTCCTTGGCGGGGTGAGGGACAAACGAGCGGTGGCACTCGGGGCTGCCGCATCCGTGTCTCAGAAGGAAGGATATCATGCAATCCGGGCAGAACAAGAGCAGGCGGTTCCGTTCGGAGGGCAGCGGCGAAACAGGTCGCGTTTGCGTCTTTGGCAGGTAGTCTTTTGCCCATGTTAAAGCAGCAGACTGCCCATTGCCGGCCAGCTGCCGTCTGCTAGGCTTGAAGCTCGGACAGGTTTTGTGGTCCGGAAAACAGGAGGATACCCCGAGGAGAAAGGATCTCATTCATGGCACTGGTCAAAGTGATCGAAGTTCTTGCCGAAGGGAATTCGGTGGAAAACGCCCTGGAAAATGCTCTCAAGGAAGCCAGCGCTACGGTGGACAAGATTCAGAGCATTTATGTCAAGGACATCCAGGCCAAGGTGGAAAACAATGCCATCAGCGCTTACCGGGTGAATGCCAAGGTCTCTTTCCTGATTCAAAAGTAGGAAAGAGCGAAAGTCCCCGCTCCGGGATCCCCGCCCGGAGAATTCTCCCCCCGTTCGGCGTCTGGGCGACTCCGCAGGGCAGGCGATCTGTCCTCGGCCAGGCTCCCTTGGCACTTGCCCGTTGTTGAGCCCGCGCATCATTTTCTGCGCGGGCTCATTTTTTATTGCATCGGTGCATAAACAACCAATTGTAGGGGCAGGCCCCTGTGCCTGCCCTGGGCGGCCACGGGGGGCCGCCCCTACAACAAAAATTCGAATATTTAACCACCGGAACAATAAGATCTGTCGACTAGCAGAGCGACCGGAAAGGTTTTCAGCAGGCGGCCCAGGTCGATCACTTTCTGATCAGGATGGCTGTCGCCGGTGATCGCATCCTGCCAGCCCGAACCCGGCGACGGCGGGATGCCCAGTTTGGTGTCCGCCCAGACTTCGGGACCCAGCGGCAGCGCCCCTTCATCCAGCCACCCGGCCAGGAGCCTGGGCACGACCGTCACCGCGGTCCGCTCTGCCGATCGCCGGGCAAAGGCGATGACGTGCTCGGCGGCCGGCCCGCTGACCGGCAGCGGCAGATAATCTCCCGCCTCGAAGAGATCCGGGTGCCGATTGCGTGCTGTCAGAGAGCGATGAATCAGGAACAGCTTGACTCGCCCGCCCGGCATATCGGCGAGCAGGTCCCGGATCAGAGCGGCCAGGTCAGTCTCCTCCCTTTGGATAATCTGCTGCAGCGTGGTTTGCCGGGCCGCATAGTCGACCGGGCGGCGATTGTCGGGGTCGACCAGGCTCAGATCCCAGAACTCGGTGCCCTGGTAGAAGTCGGGAATGCCCGGAGCCGTGATCTTGAGCAGGGTCTGAGCCAGGGAGTTGAGCATGCCGAAATGGGCCACCCGGCGCTGGAAAGGCAGAAATTCCGGTAAAAAGGCGTTGCCGCGCCCCGGGGAGAGCAGCTTTTCGGCAAACTGCAGAAAGGCCTCTTCATAGCCATCGTCCGGCTTGAGCCAGGCCGTGTGCACTTTGGCTTCGCGCACCGCTTTGATCAGGTACTTTTTGAGACGGTCGACGAACTCGGAGTGCTCCTCCTTGGCAAAAGGCAGTGCGCCGATCAGGGTCTGGTAAAGGAAATATTCATCATTCTTGTCCGGCACCTTGCGGCGTTTGAGGGTGATTTTCCGGCCGCGGTTGAGCCGGCTCCAGCTGCGCACCTGCTGGCCCCATTCCTGAGGAATTTCGGAGAGGACGTTCAAACGCGCCCGAACGTCCTCCCCCCGCTTGGTATCGTGGCTGGCGGTGGCGTTCATGGTCTGCGGCCAGAATTTGCGGCGGTCCCGATTGAAGGCATGGAACCGGTCCAGCGGCAGGCCGAAATGTTCGGGATGGCCACCGACCTCGTTGAGGGACAACAGCCGGTTGTAGACGTAGAGAAAGGTATCTTCGAAACCCTTGGCCATCAGCGGCCCGCTGACCTGCTGGAAGCGCATGCTGAAGTGCAGCCACTGGGCTCGGGATTCCTCCGGCAGAAATTCCTCGAGCTGGCCGAGCAGGATGCGGCCGATAAAATCCAGCTCGTTGATATGCCCCGGATTTCTTTCCCGTGCCTGGTCGATCGCCGTTTCGATATAACGGCGATCTTCGTCGCGAATGGCGGCGGCATCGATATAGGAGCGGTAGACCGGAAACAGGGCCAGGACCTCGATCAGTGCCTGTTTGAGGCTGTCCATGGTGATGTCGCTGCCGTAGCGGTGCCGGCTGGCGATATTCTTCAGCAGATGAGCGAGGTTGTTGACATCGCCGAACAGGTAGCGCTCGATGATCAGTTTCTTCTTGGCGTAGACCAATTCGGCGCAGTCTTCCTTCATCCCCGTGAAATTGCGATAGCGCGCTGTGAAGATCTTCTCTGCGGTGGTTTGGCAGAAAACCCCGTTGACGGCATTCATGAAATCGTATCCGGTCGTGCCCTGGATCGGCCAGGGGGGCAGGGGTTCTTCCTCGCCGAGGATCTTTTCGGCGACCAGGTAGGTTTGCGGCGCTTGGCGGCGCAATCGCTGCAAATAGACAGCCGGATCGTAGAGACCGTCTATATGGTCGATCCGCAGACCCGTGAAATGACCCTTCTCGAGCATGTCGAAAATCAGCGCATGGCTCTGGGCAAAGACCTCCTGCTCCTCCACCTTGACGGAAATCAGGTCATTGATGCTGAAGAACCGGCGATAGTTGATTTCCTCACTGGCCACTTTCCAGAAGGCCAGCCGGAACCACTGTTCGGCCAGCAGGACCTCGAGGAAATTAAAGCTTTCCGGTTCGCCGGGCCGCCCGTTGCACGCTTCGACCGCGGCATCGATGGCTTGCCGGATGACGGGGTTCTTTTTATAGAGGGTCCAGAGGTTCTGCTTGATGAACTTGACCTGGCTGGGACGTTCACCGCTGCCGGCCTCGCTGTTCAGGGTCTGCAAAACGTAGAGGATGCCGAGAAACTGGATATAGTCCGGCTGTTCCTCGCCGAGCTCCCGCCGCAGGGCCGCGACCCTGGTGGTCAGGAGGGTCAGGTAGCTCTCGATCTTGAGCGGGAAATTCAGGTCGTAGTAGCTGACGGCAAAACCGTCTTCCGCGTATGCCAGACGCAGTTCGCCGGCCTCCAGGGCGTGGCCGTAAAACCGCCCGAGAAAGGGGGCCAGGACCTTGCCCTGGATGGCCTCGTAGTAGTGCTCCCAGTCGATGTCAAAGAATTCGTAATAGCGGGAGCTGGGACCATTCTCGAAGATGTCCGCCAGGTACGGGTTCTGGGCGTCGAAGGCCATGTGGTTGGGGACGATGTCCTGCAGCCAGCCCATGCTTCTTTCCCGGATTTTTGCGGACAGGCTTTCGAAATCGGCAAAAGAGCCCAGCTCCGGGTTGAGCCGGGTCGGGTCGACCAGGTCGTAGCCATGTTCGCTGCCCTGTCTGGCCTTGAAAACAGGCGATGCATACAGATCGGAGATGCCCAGATCGGCCAGGTAGCCGATAATGGCTTCGGCCTGGCGGAACCCGAAATCGGGGGTGAACTGAATACGGTAAGTCGCCTGGGGAATGCGCATGGGAAAGGCCTTGGGGGTCAGGGTTGAAAGCGGTAAAGCGCTGCGCTGAGAGGCGCCATTGCGACCTCGCGGCCCGCCGCGGCTGCTTCCGGCAGGCAGGAGCCAGGCCCGCGCCATTCGCTGTCGGCCGAATCCAGCAATTTGCACCAGCGGCCGTTTTGCTCCGGAAGCCTCACCTTTGCCTCATCCCGGCCAAAGTTCAGCAGGGCGGCCAACCGGCAGTCGGCGACATGCCGCTCGAGCACAATCAGCTTCTGTTCCGGCAGAACCGAAGTTTTCAAAGCCTGTTTATCGAGGCTGGCGAGGGCCGGCAGTTCGCGGCGCAGACGGAAGAGCTGGCGGTAGAATTCGCGCAGCGCGGCATGGCGGCCCTCAAGACGCTTTGCCCATGCCAGCTGCGAGCGCCGGAAGGTCTCCGGGTCCTGGGGGTCGGGCGGCGCTTCCGGCCAGTCAAAGCCGCGGAATTCTTCGCGGCGGCCGCGGCGGACCGCTTCCTGGAGCTGGGTGTCCTCGAAGTCGACAAAGTACAGAAACGGGGCCTCTTCGCCGTATTCCTCGCCCATGAACAGCAGGGGCACGGCGGGCGCGAAGAGCACGCTCGCGGCGGCCAGCTTGGCCGCTTCGAAGCCGGCCAGGGCAATCAGGCGCTCGCCGACAGGCCGGTTGCCGACCTGATCATGGTTCTGGCTGAAAACCACCAGCTGGCGGCCGGGACAGTCCGCCGAGGAACTGCCGTGGCGGCGCTGCCGGTAGGCTGAGTACCGCCAGGAGTAGACGAACCCCTCGCGGAAGGCCTTGGCCAGATCGTCCGCCGCCCCGAAATCCGCGTAATAGGCCTGGGTTTCCCCGGTCAGCAGGGTATGCAGAGCATGATGGAAATCATCGTTCCATTGGGCCTCCAGGCCGAAGCCACCCTGTTGCGGCGGTCGGATCAGGCGCACGTCGTTGAGATCGCTTTCGGCAATCAGCAGGCAACGGCGGTCGGTCCGTTCGGCAAAGGCTGCGACCACCTCGGCCAGTTCCTGCAGGAACGGTTTGGCGGAAAAATCGTAGATGGCATGCACTGCGTCCAGGCGCAGGGCATCGATATGATAACGGTCCAGCCAGTGCAGGGCGTTCTCGATGAAATAGCGGCGGACGCCGTCGCTGCCCGCTCCGTCGAAGTTGACGGCCTCGCCCCAGGGGGTGCGGTAACGGTCGGTGAAAAAGGGTCCGAAATCCCGCAGGTAATTGCCTTCCGGACCGAGATGGTTGTAGACCACGTCGAGGACCACGGCCAGGCCATGGGCATGGCAGGCGTCCACCAGCCGTTTCAGGCCGTCCGGACCGCCGTAGCTGTTCTGGACGGCGAAGGGGCAGGTCCCGTCGTAACCCCAGTTGCGCTTACCGGGAAACTGGGCGACCGGCATCAGTTCGATGGCGGTGATCCCCAGTTCCCGCAGTTCCGCCAGCCTGGGAACGACGGCGTCGAAGGTTCCTTCGGGGGTGAAGGTCCCGACATGCAGTTCGTAGATGACCAGTTCCTCCTCAGGCAGGCCCTGCCAATCTCGATCGGTCCAGGCAAACGCCGCGTGGTCGACCACCCGGGAGGGGCCGTGCACGCCGGCAGGCTGACAGCCGGAAGCGGGATCCGGACGCTCCACGGCATCTTCGATCCGGTAGCGGTAATCGGCTCCCGGTGGTATCTGGTCGACCAGCAGCCGCCAAAGGCCTTTGCCGGTTTTCTGCATGGGCAAAGTCCGGGACTGCGGCGCGAGCAGCTGCAGGGTGAGCTGTTCCGCCCAAGGCGCCCAGACGAGGAATTCGCATTGGCTGCCGCCGAGATAGTTTGCACCGAGCTGCATGGGATTCCTGATTGCGAGTTGGCGACTGCCGAGGGCCACTTCGACGGCATTCGACAGTCCTGGTTTCTGTTTGCCGTACCCCAACTCTACCGGAGCCGCGGATATTTTCAACGCCAAGGTGCATTCGCCGCTCTCCGGAAGGGTCACTGGACAGGTCGGCCATCTCGGCTAGAGTTATAGAGAACAGGGAGTTGCAGACCATTGACCCGGTGGCCGGCGGCCTGAGGCCTGACCAGACAAATGCGCCGCCCGCCCGACGCCTTCCGCCTAAGAGGAGAGACCATGCTTGCCCAGAACGAAAACCCGTCCGGACGGGCCGATGATTTCGAGACCCTGGCCGCGCTGATCGATGCGCTCGACCGGCAGGCCGATCAATCGGCCGTCTCCGTTCTCCGCCAGGATGACCTGCAGGTGATTTCGCGGGGCGAACTGCGGGAGCGGATTCATGCTCTCTCTCGCGCTCTCGTTGCGACCGGTTTGCAGCCGGAGGAACCGGTGGTGCTCTG
>Ga0102929_1001406_pt1 | contig 14357 bp, 17 predicted proteins | sample SalPonR1_B_D2_MG_FD_78510 | JGI IMG/M metagenome (GOLD analysis project Ga0102929, IMG submission 78510) | Salt pond soil microbial communities from South San Francisco under conditions of wetland restoration - Salt Pond MetaG R1_B_D2_MG | ecosystem: Environmental > Aquatic > Marine > Intertidal... | reverse complement strand
CGAAATTACCGATGGCGACCGAGGCGCCCCGGTCGGCCGGTTCCACGTAATCATAGTCGCGCACGATCTGCATGGGGCAGGGGTAGCTCCATGTCAGCGCGGGTGCAAGCGCGATGCGCGCGCCCCGGTGCGGTGCCTGCTCAGGTTTGGCGTGGCCCGCGCATCTCGGCGATGGCGAGGCGGATCTTCTTCCAGTTCTCGGCTTCCTGACGCTGCCCGGCATCGTCCGATTCGCGCATCCGGCGCGCGGCGAAAGCCTGTGCCTTGCCGCCGAATGACGACAATAGCGCGCGGGCGTATTGGGCTGTCTTGCTGGTGTCCATGCCTTGTCCTCCTGTCAATGGATCAGACATCAGGTGGGAGGTGCAGCATAACACGACTGGAGCGCGCCCGATCAAGGGTGCGCTTGATTCATGACGGTTCGCAGCGGGAAGGCGCGCGGGATCAGTCGAACTTGCCCGAGGGCGCAAGCACGGTGGCCTCGCCGATCAGAACCTTCTTGCCGTTCACGAGGCAGCGGCAATCGAGCTGCACGCGCCGCTTGGCATGGTCGATCGCGGTCACTTCGACCTCGGCCAGCACCATGTCGCCGGGGCGCACGGGGGCGAGGAACTTGAGTGTCTGGCCCATATAGACCGTGCCATGCCCCGGAAGCTGTTCACCTATTACTGCCGAAATCAGCCCTGCGGTCAGCATGCCATGCGCGATGCGCCCCTCGAAAATGGTGTCCTGCGCATAGGCATCATCCAGGTGGACCGGGTTACGGTCGGTCGAGACTTGCGCGAACATCTCGATGTCCTCGTCAGTCACGACTTTGCGAAGGCTGCGCGTCATGCCCATCTCGATTTGCTCGATGGTGATGGTTCCGCGCGGCATATTATCCAACATTCGCCCCCTCCCGATCCGCCAGTGGGTAATTTTCAGGACGCTTACGCGCCACATGTTGGAACTTTATTACTTTGCAGGCGCAGAAAATCAAGAGCTTTTTGCCTAGCGCAGGTGGCCAATGGTGTAGGTCGGGTGGATTTTTTCCTTGTCCAGAAAGGACTCCAGCGCGGATTCATCGGGTTGGCGCGTGGTGCGGGTTTCGCGGGCCGCCAGCCCCCCCGAGATGAAAAGAGAATCGATATCCTCGCCCATCGCGCCGGAGATATCGGTGTGAATCCCGTCGCCTATGGCCAGAATCCCCGCTGTCTCGACGTCATGACCCTCGGCGGCAAGGCGGCGGCGCGCAAGGTCGTAGATCGGCGGGTGGGGTTTGCCGAAATACAGGCTTTCGCCGCCCATCTCGGTATACAGCCGCGCCAGCGCGCCGGCGCACCATTCGCGGTGATCGCCCCGGTCCACCACGATGTCGGGATTGGCGCACAGAAGCTTCAGCCCCTTGGTCTTGGCGTAGAGGAAATCGGCGCGGTATGTGGCGGGATCGGCCATCGGGTCGACCGGCCCGGTACAGACGATGCCCTCGGCCTCATCGAGGGGGACGATTTCGATATCGACCGGATCTTCGATCACCTTGATGGGTTCGAAAAAGCTGGTGTCATGCGGCGCGCCGATGAAATACACCTTCTGCCCCACGACACCGCGAAACATCGCTGCGCGCGCGCTGTCGCCCGAGGTGGCGATGCTGTCCCAGCAATCGCGCGGCACCTCGAAGAGGTCGAGCTGCTTTTCGACGCCGGCGCGCGGGCGCGGCGAATTTGTGACCAGCACCACCGCGCCGCCGCGTTCTCGGTAAGCGCGCAATGCGGCGATCGCATCGGGAAAGGCCTTGATCCCGTTATGCACGCATCCCCAAAGATCGACGAAAAGCGCGTCATAGCGGCTGGAGATGTCCGAAAGCGACTGGATGATCTGCGTCATGACCTGACCCTGCGATGGAATGTGAGGCGCGATCAGCTATGGCAGGGGCGCGCGGATTTTGCCACCGGGAAAGGTGCAGAAATCTCTGGGTCTTGCTGGCAATGCGCCTATCTGTTGCATGTCGAAGGATAAAACGCTTTACCGGCGCAACGCCGCAGGAGACCCCGGAATATCATGACCCGCCTATCAACCATATCGAGGCCCGACCGATGAACGCCGCGCGCGATGCCTTTCTTGCGGCAATGCGCCAGGTTGCGGCGACGGTGACCGTGGTTACGACCGACGGGCCTGACGGGCGCATGGGCGCGACGGTCAGTGCCTTTACGTCGCTGTCCGCCGACCCGCCGATGGTGCTGGTCTGCCTGAAGCGGGGCAGCCGGATCGCACGGGCAGTTGCGGCGAATGGTGTCTTTACCGTCAATGTCCTGCCGGAGGACGCGCATGAATTGGCGCGCCGTTTTGCCGGGGTGTTCGATGACGAGACCCCCGACAGGTTCCACGGTACGGATTTCACCAGGACCGATTTCGGCCCGGTGCTGCCGCGCGCGACCGCCTTTACCTGCAATGTCGAGCAATCCTATCACCACGCCACGCATGAGATCTGCATCGGTGCGGTCACCGGCATTTCCAACGCGGGCGAACAGCCGCTGACCTATCTGCACGGCGCGTTCCACGTTGTGCGCCCCAAACAGGTGCTTTGAGCGCGCGGCGCCATTGAGGAAAGGCCGGGGGGGCAGCCCCCCGGACCCCCCGAGGTATTTGAGGCCAGATGAAGGGGCGGGCGCCTTCAGATGGCAAGGTTGGGGATGATCTGCTTTTTGCGGCTCATCACGCCGGGGAGCACCACACTGTCGCCTTCGGATGCGGCGCCGAAGGATTTCTCGGCCAGGGTCCGAACCAGATCGTTGGGCACGAGGAGGGTGGCTTCCTCGTTGAGGATATCCACGACGAAGAGAAGCACCTGATCGACGCCGTCTTCTGTGGCGACGCTTTTCATGGCCTCCATCAGGCTGTCCTTGCGAGCGAGCACCATGTCCGGCGCGGTGGTTTCGAGGACGCTGACGCGGAACTTGGTGTCGCCCACGGCATATTCCTTGGAATCCATGCGCAGGAGTTCGGCGTCCGAGAAGGCGCTGACATCGGATTTGGCTGCGAACATCTCGGCGGCGTAATCTCCGATATCGACCTTGAGGTCGGCGGCCAGGCTTTCGGCGGTGGCGCGGTCATGGTCGGTGGTGGTGGGGCTGCGGAATTCCAGCGTGTCGCTGAGAATGCAGGTCAGCGCCGCGCCTTTCATGGCCTTGGGCATTTTCGCCGCGTCGTCGCCCATCAGGTCGACCATGATCGTCGCGGTGCAAGCGAGCGGGCGGATGGTGATGTCGATCGGGCCCTTGGTTTCCAGGCCGCCCACCAGCTTGTGATGGTCGATGATTCCCTGAACGTCGGCCTCGTTGATCTTGCCGGGCAGCTCGGCGGGGTTGTTTGTGTCGACGATCACGCAAGCCTGTCCGGCGTCCACATCGCCGATGATACGCGGCTTGGGCAGATTCCATTTTTCCAGCATGAAGGCTGCTTCGGTGTTGGGTTCGCCCAGCAAGACGGCTTCGGCATCACCGCCCTTCACTTCCTTGAGATACCAGGCCCAGATAATCGGCGAGCCGGTGGAGTCGGTGTCGGGGGATTTATGGCCGAATACGAGAGTCGTCATTGTCACTGTCCTTACGCGTTGGATCCGATTTGCGCGCCTTATAGGTTCGCGCGGCGCACTTGTCACCCATGCGCGATGCGGCAAGGTTTCCCGCGCTGACGGGGCGCGCGGCTCAGGGGGCGAAGGGCAGCCGCGTGACGCTGTATCCGGCCTGTTCCAGCAGTCGCAGAACACCGGAATCCCCCGGCAGATGCGCCGCACCCACCGCCACGAACAGCCGCTCGCCGGTGGCGCGCGTCAGAAGGTCGATCCACTCGGCATTGCGCCGGGTCAGCAGCAGTTCCTCGAAGCGCGCGAAATCCTGCGCCGCGCGGTCGCCCCCCGATTCCAGTGACACCTTGCGCGAATAGGCCCATATCAGCGCGATGCGCTGTTCAAGGTAGCGTTGCCGCAAGGTGAAGGCCATGTCGTCCGGATTGCCTGTCCACGCAAAGAACAGCCGGATCATGTCAAGCTGCTCGTCCATCGGGAAACTGTCGAGCATCCCGAGAATCGCGCGGAAATCCTCGAGTGAGCGGTTGGGTGTGCCGAGGCTTGCGGCCGCATCACCGATCAGCTTGTCGATGCCCGCGCCGGTCATCGCGCCGTTGCGCGCCTCGCAGGGGCCGATACCCAGCATCATAGCAGCCCAGACGGGCTTGAACTTGGCGGCGAAGAAGGGCGGGATCGAACGCGCGCGCATCTCTTCGGCGAAAAGCGCCCAGTCGGAGTCGCCCAAGAGGTCGGGCAGGGTAGGGCCGTCGGTGATGAACATAAGCGATGGATCATCGGCCAGCGCCGTCTGCATCGCCGCCTGATCGTCGTTGGACACTTCGAGATAGACTACCTGGGACGTTTCGATGAGCGGCAGGAGGTGGTCGAGATGCGCGCGCGTGTCCTCATGGGCGAAATGATAGGTTCCAAAGAGCGTTATCACCTGATCGCCGCGCGTTGCGCGCCACAAGAGTCCCTCGGGGTGGGGCATGGCGGCGGCCTCGGCCTCGAGGGCGGCGCGCTGTGCTGCGGGCAGCGCATTGATGAGGTCGGTGCCGGCACATCCGGCACGGACCGCCAGTGGTTGCAGACTCAGCAGAAGAATGATCAGACCGCGCAACATATGGCTCTCCGCCTCTTGGTTTTGGGCAGGCTAGTGAGGCGACCGGGGCGGCGCAATCAAATGCGCTGCAAAAAATTGCAAAGGACTTGTTGACAGCCCCGCCAGACCTGCCTAGCTATGCGCCGTTAGCACTCGACCAAGGTGAGTGATAACGGGTCCGCGAGGGACCGTCAGGAAGAAACTTTGAGCCAAGGAGCCAAAGACATGGCATTCAAACCGCTGCACGACCGTGTGCTCGTTCGCCGCGTTGAAAGCGACGAAAAAACCGCAGGCGGGCTGATCATCCCCGAAAGCGCCAAGGAAAAACCCCAGCAGGGCGAAGTCGTCTCTGTTGGCGAAGGTAGCCGTAAGGATAGCGGCGAGCTGATCGAAATGTCCGTCAAGGCGGGTGACAAGGTGCTGTTCGGAAAATGGTCCGGCACCGAGATCACGCTCGACGGCGAAGAGCTGCTGATCATGAAGGAAAGCGACATTCTGGGCATCATGGCCTGATCGCTTTTCCACTCAACAGCAACAACCGATAGTCAGGAGAGACAGATATGTCTGCAAAAGACGTCAAATTCGACACCGAGGCCCGGAACAAGATTCTGACGGGCGTCAACGTTCTGGCCAATGCGGTCAAGGTGACGCTGGGCCCCAAGGGCCGCAACGTGGTCCTCGACAAGTCCTTCGGCGCGCCGCGCATCACGAAGGACGGTGTTTCGGTCGCCAAGGAAATCGAACTGGAAGACAAGTTCGAGAACATGGGCGCCCAGATGGTCAAGGAAGTGGCCAGCCGCACCAATGACGAGGCCGGCGACGGCACCACCACCGCGACCGTTCTTGCCCAGGCGATCGTAAAGGAAGGCATGAAGGCGGTGGCCGCCGGCATGAACCCGATGGACCTGCGCCGCGGGATCGACCTTGCCACCGGCAAAGTCGTCGAGGCCATCAAGGCCGCGTCGCGCGAAGTCAAGGACAGCAGCGAAGTCGCCCAGGTCGGCACCATCTCGGCGAATGGCGAAAGCGATATCGGCCAGCAGATCGCCGACGCGATGCAGAAGGTCGGCAATGACGGCGTCATCACCGTCGAGGAAAACCGCGGCCTGGAAACCGAGACCGACGTGGTCGAGGGCATGCAGTTCGACCGTGGGTATCTCAGCCCCTACTTCGTCACCAACTCGGACAAGATGATCGCCGAGATGGAAGACTGCCTGATCCTTCTGCACGAGAAGAAACTGTCGTCGCTTCAGCCGATGGTTCCGCTGCTCGAGCAGGTGATCCAGTCGCAAAAGCCCCTGCTGATCATTGCCGAGGATGTCGAAGGCGAAGCCCTGGCAACCCTCGTGGTGAACAAACTGCGCGGCGGCCTCAAGATCGCTGCCGTCAAGGCGCCCGGCTTCGGCGACCGCCGCAAGTCGATGCTGCAGGACATCGCCATCCTGACCGGCGGTCAGGTTATCAGCGAAGACCTGGGCATGAAGCTCGAGTCGGTCACGATGGACATGCTGGGTTCGGCCAAGAAAGTGTCGATCACCAAGGATGAGACCACCATCGTCGACGGCGCCGGTGAAAAGCCCGAGATCGAAGCACGGGTCAACCAGATCCGTACTCAGATCGAGGAAACCACCAGCGATTACGACCGCGAAAAGCTACAGGAACGTGTTGCCAAACTGGCTGGCGGCGTTGCTGTTATCCGCGTCGGTGGCATGACCGAAACCGAGGTGAAAGAGCGCAAGGATCGCGTCGACGACGCGCTGAACGCCACACGGGCGGCCGTGCAGGAAGGTATCGTCGTGGGCGGCGGTGTCGCTCTCATCCAGGCGGCCAAGTCGCTTGACGGTGTGACCGGTGTCAACGTGGACCAGAACCGCGGTATCGAGATCGTGCGTCTGGCCCTCGAGGCTCCGCTGCGCCAGATCGCGGAGAACGCCGGTGTGGACGGTTCGGTCGTTGCAGGGAAGATCCGTGAAAGCGACGATCTGAAGTTCGGCTTCAACGCACAGACCGAAGAATATGGCGACATGTTCGCCTATGGCGTGATCGACCCCGCCAAAGTGGTGCGCACCGCGCTTGAGGATGCATCCTCGATCGCCGGCCTGCTGATCACCACCGAAGCCATGGTCGCCGACAAGCCGCAGAAAGAAGGCGCCGGCGGCGGCGCTGGCGGCGGCATGCCCGACATGGGCGGCATGGGCGGCATGATGTAATCAGCCGCGCATTGCGCAAAAAAGCTGGGGCCGTCCTTCTGGGGCGGCCCCTTTTTCATGCCTGCGCAGCTCCCTTTAGAGCGCGAAGGCGATATCCAGCACTTCGAGCTCCACGACCCCGGTGGGCTTGGACCACTCCACCACGTCGCCCACATGCGCCTCGAGCAGTGCGCGCGCCAAAGGCGAATGCGCCGATATCAGCCCCTCTGCGGGTGCCGCCTGATCCTCCCCCACGATGGTATAATCCGCCTCGCCGCGCTCCTCGTCGACGACACGTACCGTTGCGCCGAACTGCACATGGCCGGGCGGGGTCATGTCCTCGGGCGGGGCAATCACGATGGCGGATGCCAGCCGCGCCTCGACATAGCGCAGGTCGCGCTCCGCCACGGCCAGCGGCCATGTTCCGGTCATGTGGTCGCCGTGGCCGCGAAGCCGGGTGATGTCGGCCTCCAGCGCCGCCTTGCGCGCCTGTAACAGCGTCAGCCCCTTGGGGGTGACGTGGTTGGGATGCTGGCTGATGGGAAGATCGGGCAGGCGCTGTGGCGTGCTGCCGTCTTCCTCCTTGGTAAAGGCCTTGTTCATGATCGCGGGTCCATGTTTTCGCCCGATTGTAGCGCACCGCGCGCGAAAACGCGACGTCACGGCGCCGCCTGCCTGCCGTGTTTCAGATTGGGGCTGTTGTCGCGCGCCGAATGCCCCTATCTCAAGCGCCATGAATGCGAAAACCTCTGCCCTTACGCTGATGCTTGCGCTTATCACGGCTTTGCCCGCCACCCCCGCGCGGGCTGATTGCGTCGTGCTGCTGCACGGGCTGGCACGCAGCGATGCATCCTTCATAGTGATGGAAGAGGCGCTGCAGGTGCAGGGTTACACCACCTATCGGCCCGATTATCCCTCGACCGAGCTCGACATCGCGGCCCTCTCCGAAGATACGCTGCCCTATGCGGTCAGGGTCTGCGGCGACGCAAAAATCCATTTCGTGACCCATTCCATGGGCGGCATCCTTTTGCGCCACTGGCTGCGCGACAACCGCCCGCAGGACATGGGCCGTGTGGTGATGCTGGGCCCGCCCAATCACGGCTCGGAACTGGTCGATGAGCTTGGCGGGCTTGAACTCTTTGCCTGGCTCAACGGCCCGGCCGGGATGCAGCTCGAGACCGGCGCGGCCAGCTTTGCCGAGGCCCTGCCGCCGGTCGATTTCGAGCTTGGCGTGATTGCCGGAAGCCGCTCGCTCAACCCCTACTTTTCGTCGCTGATCGAGGGGTCGGACGATGGCAAGGTTTCGGTCGCCTCGACCCGGATCGACGACATGGCCGACCACATCACCCTGCCGGTGACCCATACCTTCATGATGAACAATCCGCTGGTGATTGCCGAGGTGCTGGAATTCCTGCGCACCGGGCGCTTTGATGACGAGCTCAGCCTGGGCGATCTGCTGACGGGCGGGAGCGACAGCGAGGACAGCCAATGACTCCGCTGCCCGATTTGCGCCTTGTCGGCGCCGATGTGCTGACCCCCGAGGGTTTTGGCGAACAACCCCTGACGCTAAGCGATGGCCGTGTCGCCGATGGCAGCCCGTCCTGCCGGGAAATCGACCTTGATGGTTTCCTCGTCCTGCCCGGAATCGTCGATATTCATGGCGACGGGTTCGAGCGCCACCTTGCCCCGCGGCGCGGCGCTATGAAGGATCTCGACCAGGGGCTGATCGCTGCTGAGGCCGAACTGGCCGCCAACGGTATCACTACTGCCGTTCTGGCGCAGTTCTACAGCTGGGAAGGCGGGATGCGCGGCGCGGATTTCGCCGCCCGCGTGCTGGGCGCACTCGATCAACTGCGTGGCCGGCTGGTCAGCGACCTGTTGAGCCAACTTCGCTTCGAGATTTGCATGCTCGATGATTACCCCGCGATGCAGCAACTGATCGCGGCTCGTGCCATTCGCTATGTGGTCTTCAACGACCATCTGCCGCATGAGGCGCTGGAAAAGGGCAAACGCCCGCCACGTCTGACCGGGCAGGCGCTCAGGATCGGGCGCAACCCGGAACGCCACCTGGAATACATGCAGGCGCTGCATGCGCGTATGCATGACGTGCCGGCCGCGCTTGATCGGCTCTGCGCCGATCTTGTCGGGCAGGGCGTGTTGCTTGGCAGCCATGACGACCGCAGCGCCGCCGCGCGCGCGGATTGGCGTGGACGCGGGGTGCGCATCTGCGAATTTCCCGAGACCCTCGAGGCGGCCGAGGCCGCGCAAGAAGCCGGGGATCCGGTGATCCTCGGCGCGCCCAACGTGGTGCGCGGCGGGTCTCATAATGGTAATGTCAGCGCTACGGACCTCGTGACGATGGGCTATTGCGACGCGCTGGCTTCGGACTATCATTATCCGTCGTTGCGCCGTGCTGCGCTGCATCTGGCGGATAGCGGTCTGCTTGATCTTGCGGCGGCCTGGGAGCTTGTTTCGTGCGGCCCGGCGCGGGTGTTGGGCTTTGAGGATCGCGGCATCCTCGCACCCGGTCAGCGCGCCGACCTCATGGTGCTGGATGCCCGCACGCGCCAGGTTTGCGCGACGATGGCGGGGGGGCGTATCAGTTACCTGAGCGGTGAGGCAGCCGCGCGGTTCCTGCGATAGTGCGCCCGTCCGGCACCAGCGCAGAGCGGGACGGACGGGAGCCTCCGGCGGGAGTATTTCAAGCAAGATGAAGGGGTTGGCGTGAAGGAATTTGGGATAGGGCTTGGTGTTCTTATCATGCTGGCAGTGGGGGCGGCGCTCTATGTGCGCCTGGCGCCCAGCGATCCGGCGCGATGGCACAGCATGCCCGAGATGGTGAGCAATGGCGATTTTCGCGACGGTGCGGCGCGCGTGGTGAAGGCAGGCGAGAATGGGTTGGCGCGGCTCGACCGGATCATCCGCGACACACCGCGCAGCAGGGTGTTGGCGGGCTCGCCTGATGAGGGGATGATCACCTATGTCAGCCGTTCGCGGATTTTCGGCTTTCCCGATTACACGACGGTGCGCCAGAGGGGCGCGCGCCTGGAGCTTTACGCGCGCCAGCGGTTCGGGCTGTCAGATCTTGGTGTGAACGGCGCGCGACTGGATCGCTGGCTCGAGGCGCTGGCGCAGGGAGGATGACAGGCAGCCCTGGGAAATCTCGCGCCACATGGGCACGTTGAGCGACATCTGGCATTGCGCCATGAAGCTGCGCCCGCCGACATTGAGGCAGATCATCTCGCCCATTTCGACGCGGCTGCCATTGCTGTCGGTGCAATAGCAATCCACCGTCTTGCCACCGATGGTCTGGTCGGCAAGGGCGGGGCTGCCCAGGAGGGCGAGGGTAAGGACGACGCGGCTGATCATTGCCAAAGGATATCACAGGCTTTGGTCTTGACCAAACCCGGACAAAGGGGCAGATGCCGAAAGATGGTGCCATTGGACAGATTAAACGAGATCGTGCAGCGTTTCGAGTATCTCGAGGCGCAGATGGCGGTCGGGGGCGGCGATATCGCACGGCTCGGGCGCGAATATGCCGAATTGCGCCCGGTGGTCGAGGAAATCCGCGCCTATCAACAGGTGCTGGCGGATATCGATGCGGCCAAAGCGATGCTGGACGATCCCGAGATGCGTGACTTGGCGCGGGAGGAACTGAGCGATCTGGACGCGCGGCTGCCGGGTCTCGAGGAGCGCTTGCAACTGGCGCTTTTGCCCAAGGACGAGGCCGATGCACGCCCGGCGATCCTTGAGATTCGCCCCGGCACTGGGGGCGAGGAGGCGGCGCTGTTCGCGGGTGATCTGTTGCGCATGTATCAGCGCTATGCCGAGGCGCGGGGCTGGACCTTCGAGATTATCGAACTGAGCGAGACCGAGCTTGGCGGGATCAAGGAAGTGGTCGCGCGGGTGGCGGGTGACCATGTGTTCGCGCGGCTCAAGTTCGAATCCGGGGTGCATCGCGTGCAGCGGGTTCCCGAAACGGAAAGCGGCGGGCGCATTCACACATCGGCGGCGACGGTGGCGGTGCTGCCCGAGGCCGAGGATGTGGATATCGAGATCGACCCCAATGACCTCAGGATCGACACGATGCGCGCCTCCGGTGCCGGCGGGCAGCATGTGAACACCACGGATTCGGCGGTGCGGATCACGCATGTGCCGACGGGGTTGGTGGTGACCAGCTCCGAGAAATCCCAGCATCGCAACCGCGAGATCGCGATGCAGGTATTGAAGTCGCGGCTATATGACATGGAACGGCGGCGCGCCCTTGAGGCGCGCTCGGCCAGCCGGGCGGCGCAGGTGGGCAGCGGCGACCGCAGTGAGCGCATCCGCACCTATAATTTCCCGCAAGGAAGGATGAGCGATCATCGCATCAACCTGACGCTCTACAAGCTGGACCAGGTCATGCAGGGCGATCTGGACGAGGTGATCGACGCGCTGCGCGCCGATGCGCAGGCGACGCTGCTTGCGGAGATGGAAGGGTGAGCCCATCACGCGGCGTGGCGCAGGCGCTGCGCGGGGCGCGCGCACGGTTGAGCGAGGCCGGGATCGTCAATGCCGAATGGGAAGCGCGGCGCCTGATGGCGGCGAGCCTTGGGGTGGAGCCGGGGCGCATCACTCTGCACTTGCACGACCAGATAAGCGGTGAAGCCGAGGCGAAGCTCGAGGGTTTGGTCAGCGCGCGGGCCGAGCGGCGGCCCCTGGCGCATGTTCTGGGTGGGCGGATGTTTCATGGTCGTTGGTTCATCGTCACGCCGGATGTGTTGGATCCACGGGATGATACCGAGACGCTTGTCGAGGCGGCGCTGGCGACTCCGTTCGCCGATGTTCTGGATCTTGGGACGGGATCGGGCTGCATCCTGTTGAGTTTGCTGGCCGAGCGGCCGGGCGCGCGGGGCATGGGCACCGACCTGTCGCAAGCGGCGCTGGAGGTGGCGGCGCGCAATGCAGATACGCTTGGCGTTGCGGGGCGGTGCACGATGCTGCGCTCGGACTGGTTCGACGCCGTTGAGGGGCAGTTCGATCTGATCGTGTCGAATCCGCCCTATATCGCCGCGCAGGAGATGGACGACCTTGGTCCGGAACTGCGCCATGAGCCGCGCATCGCGCTGAGCGATGAAGGCGACGGGCTGAGCGCCTATCGTATTCTGGCCGCCGGGTCGGGGGCGCATCTGCGCAAAGGCGGGCGGCTGATGGTCGAAATCGGTTGGAAACAGGGGCCTGCGGTGGCCGGGCTGCTGGCCGCTGCGGGATTCGCCAAGGTCGCGATTCTGCCCGATCTGGAGGTGCGCGACCGCGTTGTCAGCGGGGTCTGGCGCGGCTGACCCACTGAAAAACCGGAAAAATCGTGCAAATTGCGCGAAAATTCCGGTTTATCCTTGTCTCAACGTCTCCGGCATGTTTAGTGAGGGCTAGTCAAGCTGATCGGACGCCCCGGCGGCGCTGCGCTTGACATCAAGCCAATATATGTCGGATCCGGGTTGATACAGGGCCGCAAAAGGTACCGACCGGATCAAACGACGCTTTGAGCACAGGGCTGAACAGCTGAAACAATGAGATCATCCAAGTCACGTTCGCGGAACAAATCCGGCCGTAATCGCTCGATGGGTAACATCGTTAACCGGGTCTTCGAAAGCTCAGGCCCCGAAGGCAAGGTGCGCGGCACGCCCCAGCAGATCATCGACAAGTATAACCAGCTGACGCGGGATGCGCAGTTGGGCAATGATCGCGTCGCTGCCGAAAATTTCCAGCAGCACGCGGAGCATTACCTGCGGATGCTGAGCAGCGCCCAGAAGGAACAGGATGCCCGCCGCGAGCAGCAGGAACGCGAGAATCGGGAACGTCAGGCCGAGCGCGACCGCGAGCGCGCTAAGCGCCAAGAGCGGGAATCGAACGGCGATTCAGATCCGTCGCAGTCCAATCAGCCCGATCTGATGGACAGGCGCGAGGACAGGCGCGAGGACAGGCGCGAGGAAGAGAGCGGCCTTGTCGAGACCCCCGAGACGCAGAAATCCGACAAGCCCAAGCGCCCGCGCAAGCCGCGGGCAAAGAAACCCCCGAAAGACGATAGCGAGTCGGGATCGGGCGGTTCTTCGGGTTCGGGTGCGCCCGAGGCGGCCGAATAAGCACAGGGCGCTTTTGACGTCAGGATCACAGAGACTTCGGAATGCAGGGGGCCATGGCCCCCTGTTTCGCGTTTTAGGCGCAGGTTTCGAAACTGCGCGCCAATGCGCAAAACCGTTCGAGATCAACGGTTTCGGCGCGGTCCGTCGGCGCGATGCCGGCGGCAAGGAGGCGATCCTCGATATCGGGGGCAAGCCCCTTGAGCGCGGCGCGCAGCATCTTGCGGCGCTGATTGAAGGCCTTGGCGACGACACGTTCGAGAATGACCGGATCGGCGGGGAAGCGCGGCGCGGGCAGGGCGGTGACATGCACCACTGCGCTTGAGACCTTGGGCGGCGGGGTGAAGGCCGAGGGCGGCAGATGCATGACGATGCGCGCCTCGGAGCGCCATTGCGCCAGCAGCGCGAGGCGCCCATAGGATTTCGAGCCGGGCTGCGCGACGATGCGTTCGGCGACCTCGCGCTGGAACATCAGCGTCAGGCTTTCCCAGATCGGCGGCCAGGATTTTGGCGTCAGCCAGCGGATCAGCAACTCGGTGCCCACGTTATAGGGCAGGTTGGCGACGATCTTGATTGGCGGCGTCAGGTGTTCGAGCGGATTAACCGCCAATGCGTCGGCATTGAGAACTTCGAGCCGCCCCGGGCAGGCGGCGGCGATCTCGTGAAGGGCGGGCAGACAGCGGCTGTCCTTTTCCACGGCGAGAACCCGGCGCGCGCCCTCGGCCAGCAATCCACGGGTCAGGCCGCCCGGACCGGGGCCGATTTCAAGCACGTCCGCACCGGTGAGGTCGCCTGCGGCGCGGGCGATCTTGGCGGTCAGGTTGAGGTCCAGAAGGAAGTTCTGCCCAAGCGATTTGCGCGCGCTGAGCCCGTGACTGGCGATGACCTCGCGAAGGGGCGGTAATCCGTCGATGGCGCTCATCGGGGGCTTGCCCCGCCCGCGCCGCGCGCCCGCGCTGCGCCCATGGTATGGGCCAGCTTAAGGGCCTCGATCATCGAACCGGGGTTGGCAAGGCCGCGCCCGGCGATATCCATCGCCGTGCCATGATCGGGCGAGGTGCGCACGAAGGGCAGGCCAAGGGTGACATTCACGCCACGGTCGAAATCCAGCGTCTTGATCGGGATCAGCGCCTGGTCGTGATACATGCAAACGGCGGCGTCATAGCTTTCGCGGGCGCGGGCATGAAACATGGTGTCGGCGGACATCGGGCCGTGAAGGTCAAGGCCCTCACTGCGCAGCTGTCCGATGACCGGCAGGATCATGTCGATCTCCTCGCGCCCCATGGTCCCACCTTCGCCGGCATGGGGGTTGAGCCCCGCCACGGCGATGCGTGGACGGGGAAGGGCGAAATCGCGGATCAGGGCCGCATGGGTGATGCGCAGCGTATCGCGAAGGAGGTCGG
>Ga0102929_1001400_pt1 | contig 14369 bp, 14 predicted proteins | sample SalPonR1_B_D2_MG_FD_78510 | JGI IMG/M metagenome (GOLD analysis project Ga0102929, IMG submission 78510) | Salt pond soil microbial communities from South San Francisco under conditions of wetland restoration - Salt Pond MetaG R1_B_D2_MG | ecosystem: Environmental > Aquatic > Marine > Intertidal... | reverse complement strand
TGGGCGCGCTCCTCCGAGTACCGGATCGCGTGCGCGAGCGAAGAGCGGGCCACACCCACCGAGATCGCGGCGAATCCGAGGCGTCGGCGGGCACCCAGCTGCTCCACCGCCCCGACACCGCCGATCAGGTCGCCGTGGCAGTCGAAGTCCACATCGACCATCTCGACGGCCGACAGGCCCATGGTCCTGGTCCGATCGCCGACCCCCGCATCGTCGCCTGAGGCGGACGCGACAACCGGTCCGTCGGGCCCTGCCGCCACCACCAGCATGGTACCCGCGTGCGCACCGAAGACGACGCTCCGCTTGACTCCGGTCAGACGGCCGTTCTCGAACGTCGTCACGGGCGCGTGGGTGGTCTCGTCGGCTCCCGTCTCCAGGATGGCGGTGGTCGCGAGCACGTCGCCCATGGCGAGCCCGGCCACGAGATCGTGCGCGTCCTCCGATACGAGGTCGGCGAGCGTCGCCGCCGCCGCCGCGTGCTCCACGACCACGAGCGCGACCGAGGGATCCGCCTCGGCGAGAATCGCCAGCACCTCGTGGAACGTCACCGGGTCCAGCCCCAGTCCACCGGCCTCCTCGGGAACGGCCATGCCGAAGAAACCCATCTCGGCGAGCGTCCGGATCAGGTCGTCCCCGAGCTCGCGCTTCGCGTCGCGGGCGGCCTCGTGGGGGGCGAGTTCACCCTCCGCGAACTCCCTGGCCAGCTCCAGAAGCTCGGCATTGTCGGTCGCGGCGCTCACGCGTCGTACCTGTGGAAGCCACGGCCGGACTTGCGGCCGAGCCACCCCGCGGCGACGTACTTCCGCAGCAGCGGGCAGGGTCGGTACCGGTCGTCACCGAGCTCCCGATGAAGCACCTCGAGGATGTTCAGGCAGGTGTCCAGCCCGATGAGATCGGCCAGAGTCAACGGGCCCATCGGGTGGGCCATGCCGAGCTTCATCACCTGGTCGATCGCTTCCGCGTCGGCCACGCCCTCCATGAGCGCGAACACGGCCTCGTTGATCATCGGCATCAGGACACGGTTCGAGACGAAGCCGGGGAAGTCGTTCACCTCCACCGGGATCTTCCCGAGCGCCTCCGACAGCTCGTGTGTCGCGGCGGCCGTCTCGTCGTTCGTCGCGAGCCCGCGCACCACCTCGACCAGCTTCATGACCGGCACCGGATTCATGAAGTGCATGCCGATGACCTGCTCCGGGCGCTCCGTCCTCGCAGCGATCTCCGTGATGGAAATCGACGACGTGTTGGACGCCAGGATCGCATGCTCGGGAGCGTGCTCGTCGAGCGCCTCGAAGATCGAATACTTGAGTTCCGCCTTCTCCGGGACCGCCTCGATCACCAGGTCGACGTCGCCGACCCCGTCCGCGATGGAGGTCGCGGTCGAGATGCGCGCCAGCGCCGACGCCTTGTCGTCCTCGGAGATCCGCTCCTTGGCGACCTGGCGACCGAGGTTCTTCTCGATCGTCGCGAGTCCCCGGTCGAGTGCGTCCTGCGCGACGTCGATCATCACGACGTCGAGGCCGGCGGTCGCACAGACGTGCGCGATGCCGTTGCCCATCGTGCCGCCTCCGACGACGGCGACCTTCGTGATCGCCATCAGCCCCGCTCCACCGACAGCGCGACGGCGTTGCCGCCACCGAGGCACAGCGTGGCCAGCCCGGTGGACTGGTCCCGGTCCTCCATGGCGTGCAGCAGGGTGACGAGGATGCGGGCTCCGCTCGCGCCGATGGGGTGCCCGAGGGCCACCGCACCGCCGTTGACGTTCACCTTCTCCTCGTCCATGCCCAGCTCGCGCATGTCGGCGATCGCCTGCACGGCGAAGGCCTCGTTGACCTCGAAGAGATCGTAGTCCTCGATCGAGGCGCCCGTCCGCTCCATGAGGTTCCGGACGGCGGCGATCGGCGCGAAGAAGAGGTCCTGCGGGTCCATGCCGCCGGCCGCGTACCCGGTGATGCGGGCGCGGATGGTCAGACCGTGGGCCTCCGCGAACTCCTGCGAGCAGACCACGAGTGCCGCGGCTCCGTCGTTGAGCCCGGGAGCGTTCCCGGCCGTCACGACGAGGTCCTCGATGTCTTCCGGCGCGTCCTTCGGGAAGGCGGGCCGAAGACGGCCGAGCGCTTCCATCGAGGTGTCGGCGCGGGGTGACTCGTCCGTGTCCACCACGGTGTCACCGCGCCGGCCCGAGATCGTCACGGGGACGATCTCGTCCTCGAACCGGCCCTCCTCGATCGCGGCGACCGCCTTCTGGTGCGACCGGAGCGCGAAGGAGTCGGCCTCCTCCCGCGTGACGCCCGCCTTCGCGGCCGTGTACTCCGCGTGGCCGCCCATGTGGCAGCCACCGAACGAGCACCACAGACCGTCGTGGATGAGGCCGTCGACGAGCTTCTGATCGCCGAACTTCACGCCGGTGCGCATGCCGCGGAGGAAGTGCGGGACGTTCGACATCGACTCGAATCCCCCCGCGACGGCGACCTGGAGGTCGCCCGCCCTGATCGCCTGCGCCGCGAGCATGACGGCCTTGAGGCCGGAGCCGCAGACCTTGTTGATCGTGACGGCCGGGACGGTACCGGGAACGCCGGCGTGGATGGCCGCCTGGCGCGCCGGCGCCTGGCCTACCCCGCCCTGGACGACGTTTCCGAGGATCACCTCGTCGAGGATCGATGCGTCGATCCCCGCACGCTCGATCGCGGCCTTCACCGCGACGGCGCCGAGATCGGTCGCGGCCATCGGGCTGAGGCCGCCGAGGAATCGGCCGATCGGTGTGCGAGCCGTGCTCGCGATGACGGGGGTGCGGGCAGCGTCGGTCATCTATGTCGTGGCGGAGAGGATCGAACATGTCGGGAAACGGCCACTCCGCCCGGGAGGGCCGTCGAAGCCCTGAAAAATAGAAAGATCCTCGGAAAGGGTCACCCCGAGGGGGTGCCTTCTATTCGTTCGCGACCACGAGTGTGGGACGGGATTCGTCCGGATCCAGCCGTCCCCAGGGGACATGCGGGTCGTGCTCGAAGATCAGCCGCCAGCCCTCCTTCGTGGCGCGCTCCCAGAGCCCACGCTTCGATTCGAGCGTGACGAGCGGCTCCAGGTCGTAGCCCATGATCCACGGGAGCGGGAGGTGAGCCGCGGTGGGGCAGACGTCCGCCAGGAAGACCGCGGTGTCGCCGCCGTCCTCCACCCACACCGACTGGTGGTGAGGCGTGTGCCCGGGGGTGAGCTCGACCCGGACCCCTTCGGTGACCAGCTCGGGGCCGTCGAGGAAGCGCCACCGGTCCCCGGGCAGCGGATCGAAGTTGGGGCCGAGGTAGCTCGCGCGGATCCGTTCGTTGCCGCTGTGCGCGAAGTCGAATTCGCCGCGCTGCACGACGTACGTGGCGTGCGGGAAGGCGGGCTCGATCCGCCCGTCGTCCCGACGCACCGTGTTGCCGCCGGCGTGGTCGAAGTGGAGGTGGGTCGAAAGAACGATATCGACGTCCTCCGGCGCGTGGCCCGCCGCCCGGATGCCGTCTTCGAGACGGGTCGGAGAGCCGGCGTTCCGGATGCCGTAGATCGACATGAACTTCTCGCTCTCCTTGTTGCCGACGCCGGTATCGACCAGCAAGAGGGCGTTGGGCGCCTCGATCAGGAGGCACCTGAGCGCGAGCGGGATCCGGTTCCGTTCGTCCGCGGCGATCCGCTTCTCCCACAGCGGCTTCGGGACGACCCCGAACATCGCGCCGCCGTCCAGCATCTGGAGGCCGGCCTCGATGGCATGGACGGTGAGTCCACCCACCGAGATCGTGCGGTGCAGCGGCAGATCCTCGATCGTCGTCATGTCAGTTGTCCTCGGTCGGTCCGCGTCGGGAGCCACGCCGCCCGGAGCGACGGCGGCCCCGCCGACCGCGGAGTCGTTTGCGAAGGCTGTCCAGATCCCGGATGCCCTGGATCTCGGCACGTTCCAGCAGCTGGAGCAGGATGCGTGCGGTCGCACGTGCATCGCCCCAGGCCCGGTGCCGCCCCTCGATCTTCACGTCCAGATGGCGGGAAAGCGAGTCGAGGTTGCGGCGCTTGAGTTCGGGAAGGAGGAGGCGCGCCAGCTGGACGGTGCACAGCGACGTGAACGCTGGTGCCTCCCCCGCGGCCTCCACGAGCTCCTTCCGGACGAAGCCGCGATCGAATCCCACATTGTGCGCGACGAAGATCCGCCCCTCGAGACGGCTGGACACCTCGGGCGCCACATGCTCGAAGAAGGGGGCGGCATCCACCATCTCGGGCGTGATGCCGGTGATCGCGGTGACGACCGGCTGGATCGAGCGACCCGGGTTCACGAGTGTCGTCCAGTCGTCGATGACCTGCCCCGCCTCCACCGTCACGATCGCGATCTCCGTGATCCGATGGCCCTTGTGGACGCCTCCGCCGGTGGTCTCGACATCGACGACGGCGTAGGACAGGTCCGTCAGCGGCGTCCCCGCGGCGGTCGCGTCCAGGCTCCACATTCCACCCGCGTCGACCCGGAAGCGCGCGTCGTCCCCGAGCAGCGCGAACACGGCGGCCGATGCGGCGCCCGGGTGTCCCGACAGGCCGAGGACGTCGCGGGCGAGCTCGAGCGTGTGCGCCGACCCCTCGCGAAGTCGGTCCTCCATGCGCGCCGCGAGTCCGGGTGGGCGGTTCACGTTCCGGTCGCCCCCCGCCCGAGCGTCTCCACACGCGGGTCGGTGAGCTGGAACGCCAGCGCCTCGAGCTCCATCACCATGTTCACGTCCTGGACGGTGACGCCCTCGGGCACGCGGATGCGGCGCGGCGCGAAGTTGAGGATTCCGCGCACGCCGGCGGACACCAGCGTATCGACGGTGTCCTGGGCCGCGTCCGCCGGGACGGCGACCACCCCGATCTCGATGGCTTCCCGTCGGAGCACCTCGGTGATCTGATCGGGACTCCGGATCTCGACGCCCTCCCAGACCCCGCCGATCTTTCCGGGGTCGGCGTCGAAGATCGCCACGATGTCGAACCCTCGGGCCCGGAAGTCGCCGTACTCGTAGAGCGCGGAGCCGATCCGTCCGGCACCCACGAGGGCCACACGCCACTCGTGCGTGAGGCCCATGATCCCCTGGATGTGGTCGATGAGTTCCTGGGTGGTGTAGCCCAGACCTCGCTTCCCGAAGGACCCGAAGAAGGAGAGGTCCTTCCGCACCTGGGCGGCCGTGGTTCCCGCCTCTCGGGCGAGCTGTTCGCTGGAGAGCGTGGAGCTGTCGCCCACGCGACGTTCGAGTGCCCGGAGGTAGTGTGACAGGCGCCGGACGGTGGACTCGGAGATCTTGCGCGGCACGACGTGCGGGAGTGGGTCCTGAATCGGACGTGGACACCTTGTGAAACTCTTCACAAGCATACCCGCGGCACCGACTTCCCGGAAGCCCCGGACGACGTCAGTCGAGATGGTCGGAGAGGGCCAGAAGCTCCTCCGCGGAGAAGGTCTCGGGTCTGCGCGTCAGATCCACCTCTTCCCCGAGCCGCCGGACCTCGGCACGGGGCACCCGCAGGTCCGGGTGATCCCGCAGCGTCTTCTGCATCTGCTTCCGCCGCCACTGGAAGACGGCCCGGGTGAGGCGGCGCAGCCGGCGCTCTTCCTGGAGAGTGAGTCGGGGTGGATCGTGCGGCACGATGCGCAGGATCGCGGAGTCGACGTTGGGCGAGGGCCGGAAGGCGCGTCGCGGCACCCCGAAGAGCATCACCGCGTCCGCCACCGACTGGACCCCGACCGACAGCGCTCCGTACCCGTCGCCTCCGGGGGGTGCGACGATCCGATCGGCGACCTCGCGTTGCACCATCAGCAGGATCTCGGCCGGCCGCGGCCGTTCGAGCAGGTGGAAGAGAATCGGCGTGGTGATGTTGTACGGAATGTTGCCGATGATCTTGGTCCGTTCCCAGTCCGGCTCACGATCAGGGAGGTCGACGTCGAGGACGTCTTCCATCCATACCTGTACGTCGTCCCGGTCCGCGTACCGGTCCTCGAGGGTCGCGGCCAGATCCGTGTCGAGCTCGATGAGGATCAGATCGCCCACCTGCCCCACGAGGTGGTCGGTGAGTGCGCCCGGCCCGGGTCCGATCTCGACCACGCGATCGCGGTCGGTCGCATCCAGGGCGGCGACGATCTTCCGCTGGAGGTTTCCGTCGACGAGGAAGTTCTGTCCGAGCGACCGCTTCGCACGAGGAAGGCGGCCCGCCACCTTCAGGCTCCCGTGACGACGACCGCGGTCCGATCGTCGGGCGGGATCTCCGGCTCGGCGTTCCGCGCTCGCTCGAACAGCGCGTCGACGACCGCGTCGGGGCCGCGGTCGCGGTACTCGCGAACCGTGTCGAGCACCTTGGACTCGCCTTCCGCGCCGCCCCTCGGGGCCAGGGTGTCCGAAAGCCCGTCGGTGAAGAGGAGGAGCACGTCCTCGTCCGGTTCCCACGCGATCTCCCGCTCGCCGTACGCGTCAGGTCCGGCGAAGCCCACCGGGGGGTCGGTCGCGCCCAGCCGGCTCGCCTCCCCCGATGCGCCGACGAGGAAGGCGTGCGGGTGGCCGGCGTTGGCGTACGTGAGCGTGTGCGCCGCGGGGTCCAGCACGCCGTAGAAGAGGGTCAGGTACATCTCCGTCGTCTCGAGTTCGTCGATGAGCGCCGCGTCCATCTCCGCGAGCACCCGCGCCGGGGAGACGTGCTCGTTCGCGTAGATGGACGCGGCACTCATCGTCAGCGCCATGATCAGCGCCGCGGGGAACCCGTGACTCGACACGTCGCCGATCATCACCCCGATCCGTCCATCCTGCAGACGAAGCACCTGGTAGAGGTCACCGCCCACGAGTTCGGCCGGCTCCACTCGGGCGGCCACGCGCGCCCTGCCGAACCGCTCCACCGGGGGGAGGAGCTTCTGCTGCAGGTGGTGCGCGAGTTCCATCTCACGGGCCATGCGTTCCCGCTGGAGACTCTGGCGGACCAGCCGGTTGTTCTCGAGTGCGGCGCCGACCTGGCTGGCGACCGCGGCGAGAAGCTTCTGGTCCGCCGCCGTGAAGATGCCACCGTGACGCCGCCCGATGAGGTTGATCACACCGACCGTGCGCGCGTCGCCGGTAGGCGGCGTGTAGCGAATGGGGACGGAGAGGATGGAGTCGTCCGCGTCGATGGTGACGCCCGGAAGGGAGCCGGCCACGAGCTGCTCCGGACCGGCGATGGTGGGCCGGCCCTCGCGGAAGACCTTGGCCGTCACCGCGTCCGCATCGTCGTGACCGATCGGGCCGCGTCGTCCGTCCTCGCCGACCGACGCCTTCAGGGAAAGGCGTCCGAGATCCGGATCCGATACCCAGAGGGAGCCCCGGCGCGCGCCCAGCACGTCGCACAGCTCCGTCAGGATCCGTCGCGCCGCCTCGTCCAGCGCCAGAACCGACCCGAGGGTTTCGGAGATCGAGTAGAGGAGGTTGATCTCCTCGTACCGCTCGGAGAGCTCGTGCGTGAAGAAGCCCACCTCGTGAACGAACTCGAGCGAGCGGGACACGGAGCTGACGGCCAGGACCGCGAGGTCACCGGGGTCCGAGCCGTCACGGGTCCCGACTTCCAGCCGATACGACCGACCCGGGCGGCCGCGGAGCGCCGCTTCCCGTCCTCCCACCAGCGGTGCCGCCTGCTCGTTGGGCCACAGGCAGAAGGGGCCGTACTCGTCGTCGACCCAGAGTCTCAGGTCGAGAGAAAGGTGATCCGCCAGATCCTTGAGCGTGTCTCGGACGGTCGGTGCCAGTCCGGTCCGCCGCAGCGGACCCACGCTCATGCGGCGGCGGCGATCATGCGGAGGCAACCTCGTCGAGCGGCGCGGGCGTCTCCAGGTGGAGCACCAGGGTTACCGAGTTGCCCGCGTCGTTGAAGTACACCTCGTCCATCAGCTTCCGCATGAGGAAGAGTCCCCGGCCACCGGGTCGCTGGATGTTCTCCGGCATGGTGGGATCCGGGACCTCCTCCGGATCGAAGCCGTTCCCCTCGTCCGTCACCCGCGCCTCGATGGCGTGGGAGAGGATGGCGATCTCGAGCCGGATGCACTTCTCCGGGTCCTCGCGGTTGCCGTAGAACACGGCGTTCGCGAGCGCCTCCATGAGACCGACACGGAAATTCAGCTCGAGCCTCCGCCGGCAGCAGTCGCTGTTCTCACACCGACGTACCACCAGCTCGACCGCGTGCTCGATCGCACTCGGGTCGCTGGGGATCTCGAGAACGAGGTCGTTGCGCATCGGCGGATCAGAATCCTTCGAGCGCTTCGGCCTTGTCGTCCGCGATCCGGAAGAGCGTGTCGAGCTTGGTGAGCTCGAACAGCGTCCGGAGATCCTCGTTCAGGCTCGAGAGGCGCAGCTCCCCGCCCTTTTCGCGGATCTTCTTGGAGAGGCTCACGAGCACCCCGAGCCCGGAGGAGTCGATATACCCGGTCTCGGAAAAGTCGATGACGAACTTCCGGGCGCCGTTCTCCAGATCTTCGAGGACCTTCTGCTTGAGCTCCTGTCGGTTGCCGACGATGAGCTGCCCTTCGACCTCGACGACGGTGACGTCGCCCTGATTCGACACGGTGAACCCCATTCTTCCTCCGAAAGGGTCGTGCTTCGAAAGTGCGCGGCGGGTGGTCACGGACCGACCCGCTCGCTGGACTACTGACGATATCCTGAAACGGCGGGAGGGATCAAGGCCACTCCCACCGGCCCGGATCGATGAGCCGTACCCCTGAACATATGTTCATCTTCGGTATCACGCACGGGATCGGGGCGCGAGCGCGGCCTACGGCGCGGCGAGGAGCGCCGTGACGCATGCCGCGTCGATGATCTCGGGCACCCGTGCGCCCCGGCTCAGGTCGTTCACCGGTCGCCGCAGTCCCTGCAGGACGGGACCGATCGCCTGCGCACCCGCGAGGCGCTCGACGAGTTTGTAGCCGATGTTGGCGGCGTCGAGGTCGGGGAAGACCAGCACGTTCGCGCGGCCGGCCACATCCGAGCCGGGCGCCTTCCGGGCACCCACGGCGGGCACGAGCGCCGCGTCGACCTGAAGCTCTCCGTCCGCCGGTACGTCGGGCATGCGGGCCCGGAAGAGCTCGAGGGCCTCCCGCGTCCGGGTGACCGACGGCCCCTCGGCGCTACCCCGTGTCGAGTAGGACAGGAACGCGACCCGGGGCTCGTCCCCGACGATGGCCCGTCGGGCGCGTGCCGCGCTCTCGGCGATCTGTGCCAGCTGATCCGCGCTCGGCTCCGGCACCACCGCACAGTCGGTGAACGTCAGGGTCGTCTCTCCCGTGGCCCCGGGGCGCACGAGGGTCATGTAGAAGGCCGACGAGACCGTCTCGATGCCGTCCGCGGGTCCGACCGTCTGCAAGGCGGCCCGAAGAACGTCGGCCGTGGTGTGTACGGCCCCCGCGACCACTCCGTCGACCCGTCCCGCGCGCAGCCCGAGGGTTGAGCAGATCAGCGGCGTCGCCGCGGCGCCCCGCGCCTCCTCTTCGGATATCCGGTCACCGCGGAGGCCCCGCAGGACCTGAACGTTGGCATCGAGATCGGCCACGGGATCGATGATCTCGAGGGCGTCCGCCTCGATGTCCGATACCCCGGCGCCCGCGAGCGCCGCGCGGACGGCCGTGGGGTCTCCGAAGAGCACCGGGTGCATGATCTCGGCGGCCGCGAGTTCCGCCGCCGCCACCGCCACCCTCGGATCCGTGGCCTCGGGGAGCGCGATCCGCCGGGGATGCGCGGCGGCCCGGCGACGGAGATCGTCCCTGAACGTCCGCCCGTCCGGTTCGATCACGTGTCGAACCGGTCCCGGAGACGAGCCAGCACCGGGGAGGACACGAAAGACGATACATCCCCCCCGAGGCGGGCCGCCTCTCGGACGAGCGATGCGGAGAGGAAGGAGTACTGCACGTCCGGGACGAAGAAGACCGTCTCGAAGTCGCCCTGCAGTTCCTGGTTCATCTGGGCCATCTGCAGCTCGTACTCGAAGTCCGACACGGCCCGGAGTCCCCGCACCACGATCCCCGCACCCTCGGCGCGACAGAAGTCCACCAGCAGGCCCTCGAACGCCGCGACACGGATCCCGTCGTCCTCGGCGAACACCTCGCGGAGGACCTCCACGCGCTCCTCGACCTCGAACAGCCCCTGCTTCCGCTGGGTCGCGGTGTGGGCCACGGCGATCACGAGTTCGTCGGCGATCCGCAGAGAGCGGCGAGCGATGTCCTCGTGGCCCTTCGTCACGGGGTCGAAGGAACCGGGATAGACGGCGATCAGGGGGCGGTCGACACTCATGCGTCGCTCGGGGTGGTCAGGGTCGTGATCGTCGTTCCACCGTAGGCGCGCGCACGCCGCACCAGCGGGGACTCGACGGAATCCGATGAACGATGCTCGAGCCAGAGTTCCCCGGCAAATGGCCGCGTCTCCCACTGCCGGACCAGTCGGGCCGCGAGATCGGTGTCGTAGGGCGGATCGGCGAGCGCAAGGTCGGCAACGGCGGGTTCGTCACGCTCACCCGCGGGCTCGAACGCCCCGCGCAGCCACTCGATCGCGTCGGCGCGCACCACCGTCACCCGGGAGGCATCCACACCCACGAGGTCCAGGTTCGCCCGCAGCACCTCGAGCGAGGCGGGGCTGGCATCCACGAAGGTGACGTGGGCCGCACCCCGGCTGAGGCACTCCAGTCCGAGCGCACCCGATCCCGCGCACAGGTCGAGGACCCGGACTCCGTCGAAGCGTCCGCCCATCGCCGACATCCACGCCTCCCGCACGCGATCCGCCGTCGGGCGGATCCGGTCACCCTCGAGCTCGACCAGCCGTCGACCGCGCCACGTGCCGCCGACGATCCTCACGACGCCCCGCCCTTCACGACGCCACCTCCACCTCGCCGCCGGCGGGTCGCAGGTCGAGGAGCTTCATCTGTGCGGATCGGCGACCCCGCCACTCGTTCACCGTCAGCTGGTACACGACGTCGACCCGCCGGTCGGTCAGGTCCGCCGGTGGATGGCGATCGACGAGGCCGAACCCGATCGCCTCGACGGTCGAGCCTCCCGCGTCCAGGCGCAGCTTGAGGTGGCCGGTACCGACCTCCCGCGCCTCCCGGACGCGGACGTCGCGCGACAGGAAGACCGGACGGGGATTGCCGATCCCGTGCGGACCGAGCCACTGCGCTCGGTCGGCGAGCTCGAGATCGGCGTCGGCGGGATCGAGCTCGAGGTCGATGCGGATCTGCGGCCGGAGATCGACGTCGGCCAGACGACGGCGAGCGATGTCGGCGAATCCGGACCGGAAGTCCTCCAGCCGACCGCGTTCGACCTCCAGGCCGGCCGCCTGAGCGTGGCCGCCGAAGCGCACCAGGCGATCGGACACCTCGCCGATGGCGTCGTGCAGGTGGAAGCCGGGAATCGACCGCGCGCTCCCCCTGCCCCGCTCTCCGTCCATCGCCACCAGGACGACCGGACGGTGAATCCGCTCGACCACCCGCGAGGCGACGATTCCGATCACCCCCGGGTGCCATCCCTCGCCCGCGAGCACGACGCCGAAGTCCTCCTCCGGATTCCATCTCCGGGCGAGCAGTTCCAGCGCCTCGTCCAGCGTCCGGCGATCCTCTTCGCGCCGGCTGCGGTTCAGGTCGTCGAGGCGTCTGGCGAGCTCGCGCGCCTCGTCTCGGGAGTCGGTGAGCAGAAGCCGGAGCGCGTCGCCCGCGTCGCCCATCCGTCCCACCGCGTTGATCCGGGGGGCCAGTACGAACCCGACCCGCCCCTCCGGGACGGCGGGCGCCTCGTGGACGACGTCCGACGGCGTGGCCAGCTCGCACACCTCGAGCAGCGCCCGGAGTCCGACCCGGGAGGTCCGGCCCAGGGCGCGCAGGCCGATGCGCACCATCGCGCGATTCGGGCCCTCGAGCGGTACGAGGTCCGCCACGGTGGCGAGCGCGACGAGGTCCAGGTCGGGCAGGAGCGATTCACGGGGGTGCCCCGCGGCACTGGCCAGATGGGACACCAGCGCAAAGGCCACACCTGCACCGCAGAGCATGCCGTACCCGGAGTCGTCGTCGACCCGGTTCGGGTTCACGACGGCGTGGGCGGGCGGCAGGGAATCGGACGGGGTGTGATGATCCGTGACGATGACGTCCAGGCCCGACTCCACCGCGTGCCTGACCGCCTCGTGCGCGACGATCCCGCAGTCGACGGTGACGAGGACACCGGCACCCGCCTCCCGGGCCCGATCCACCCCCGCGACGGTCAGGTCGTATCCGTCTCGGATCCGGTGGGGCACGAAGGGGTGCACCACGGCACCGAGCCTGCGGAGCCAGTGGGTGAGGAGCGCGGTCGCGCAGACGCCGTCCACGTCGTAGTCGCCGTGCACGAAGATCGGCTCGCCGACGTCGATCGCGTCACGGATACGTGCGGCCGCACGCGCCAGGTCCCGGATCCTCGTCGGATCGGGAAGGTGATCCGCGAGGGGGCGCAGGTGGGCGCGGGCGGCGGGCGGCGTCCCGTGGCCCCGCTGCACCAGGACGGCGCAGAGAGGTTCCGGAAGGCGGGTCGCCTCCGCAAGCCGCCGGGCATCACCCCGGTCGGGACCGGGGCGGAGGATCCAGCGAGGTGCGGGCGGCCGGAGCGGGGCTCCGGGACCGTCCGTCACGCCTCCGGCTTGTCCGGGTCGTCGCCCTCTTCGATCTCCGGCGCCACGGCGGCGGCATCGACCGGCTCCGGCGTCGTGGTCCCGGTGGGCGCGTCGTCCGCGTCCTCCGAGTCCGAATCGTCGTCACCGGATGCCGTCGACTCGGTCGCATCGTCGGACGCGTCGGACTCCCCCGTCTCGGAGGCCCCGGCGTCCCGCGCGACGTCGCCCTCGGCCGAGTCGTCGTCGTCGTCCTCGCCCTCCTTCTCCTCCACCGGAATCGGCGCGGAGAGGATCACGCCGCATCCCTCGCAGCGGTACAGCGACTCGCCACTGCTGATCTCCTGCTGGAGTTGCAGCGGGATCATCGAGAAGCAGTTCCCGCAGGCGCCGTCCTCCGTCAGGGCGGCCAGCGCCGCACGGCCTCGATTGCCACGGATCGCGTCGTACACCCGGAGCTCCTCCGGATCGACCTCCTTCGCGGCCTCGGCGCGCTCGGTCTCCATCGCCTCGACCTCGGCGAGGAGTGCGTTCCGCTCCTCCACGAGTGCCTCGCGGCGGGGGCCGACCTCCTCCTGCGCCTGCTCGAGCAGATCGACCTGCTCCTCGAGATCCAGCTCCATGCGGCGAATCTGATCGAGAAGTCCGAGCGCCTCGGTCTCCTCGGCGTCGAGCGCACGCTGCACCATGTCGAGCTCGGCATTCACCGCCGCCTCCTCCCGGACGTTGCGCACCTGGGTGAGACGCTCCTTGAGCTTCTCCTCCCGGGATCGCTTCTCCTTGGTGGACAGCTCGAGGCGACGCTCGTCCATCCGCATCTCCTTGATGCGGCTGCGCGTCTTCTCGACGAGCTGCTCGAGCTCGAGCGCCGGCTCCTCCACTTCGAGGATGCGAGGCTCGTACGCGCTGGCTTCGTCGCGCTTGCGGGAAATCTCGAGATCGAGAGCCTGAAGCTCCCGGAGGGCCGATCGGGTCTGTTCCGTCATTATGCGTCGTGGTGGTGTGAGCCGCGGGTGTAACGCCGCGCGTAGGAGCCTCCCGGGCGTCCCAGGGCACGCAATTCCGCGCCGAGGTCCTGCTTCTCCCGAATCAGCTCGAGCTTCTCCTCGTTGTCCGTCGTGGCCTCGATCCGGCCCTGGAGCATGTCGATGCGTCGGGCGATCCGCATGCCTTCGAGGGTCATGAGCGCCTCGTCGAACTCCCGACCGCCGTGGGCAAGCTGATCTTCGTCGACCGGCTCCGCCAGCAGTGCTTCCAGACGGGGCTCGGCCCGAGGGTCGAATTCCTCGGGCGGCCGGTCGAGATCGGGATCATCGACGAACGCTTGGAAGATGGCCCGATCCACCTCGTCCTTGAAGTCCTCGGGTCCGATCCGCATGAGCGCCTTCTCCACCAGTTCGTGTCGGCGCTCCCGGTCGCGGGCCATCACGCGAAGCAGACTCCACTCCGGCCCGAGCTGCGGTCTGCGGTCCAGTGGACGACGCCTGGGCTCGGCGCGGACCGTGCGCTGCGGCCCCGGACCCGACCTGCCGGAGCCGCGGTCGCGGGCGCGGGCGAGCTCCTGCTCGAGTGTCTCTCTCCGGACACCCGTGCGGTCCGACACCTGGTCGATGTAGATGTCCCGAAGCGTCTGGTCGGAGGTGGCCCGAAGCGTCGGCAGAAGCCGGTCGACCGCGTCCCGTCGCCCGTCGATCGACTCGAAGTAGCCCCGCTCCTCGAGGATCTGGAGCTTCCGGTCGAGGATGTCCACCGCGTCGTCGAGGTAGC
>Ga0102929_1001392_pt1 | contig 14411 bp, 7 predicted proteins | sample SalPonR1_B_D2_MG_FD_78510 | JGI IMG/M metagenome (GOLD analysis project Ga0102929, IMG submission 78510) | Salt pond soil microbial communities from South San Francisco under conditions of wetland restoration - Salt Pond MetaG R1_B_D2_MG | ecosystem: Environmental > Aquatic > Marine > Intertidal... | reverse complement strand
AGTGTATCTTTTATCATGGTCATCAGCTCCCGCAGAATTCTCTTATATTTTTACCTTTCATCGACTATGGAAAGGATCCCCTTAAGGGGAATATCTACCCAGTCAGGTCGGTTCCCCAGTTCATAGCCGAGCTCGTAAACTGCTTTCTCAAGCAGAAAGTGTTCAACGAGCATTTTCATCTGTTCCATATCTTCCGAGATATAGCTCATACCCCGGGACTCCTCAAAGTAATCCTTCAGGAAAACTCCGCTCAGCGTGTAGTAGAGCAGGTCAGCCCAGGGTGTAAGAACTTCCGAATCCTCAGGTCTGTAGGAAAGTTTCCTCAGGAGTACCGTATAGACAGCGTAGTGGAAAGATCGGATCATTCCAGCAACGTCCCTGAAGGGAGATCTCTTGATGCGCCGCTCACCAATGGGGCGATCCGGCTCTCCTTCAAAATCTATAAATATAAAATCCTTACCTGTGAAAAGGACCTGTCCGAGGTGCAGATCTCCATGGATCCTTATCTTTGACGATTTTATTTTTTCCCTGGTAATGATCCTGAAATTGTCGAGGATCTTTTTCTCGAGACCAAGTACTTTATCTGCCTTCTCCCTGGTGTCAGGTTCAAGACGATCCATGCCCTCCCTCAGATATTGGAAGTTCTTCTTCACAAGGCTCCTTGAATTCTGATATAGCGATCTTTGATAAAGTTTTGAAAAGGGTTCCACTGAGAAATCAGGTTCCCTTTCACCACCGGAAGCAAGAGCACCGTGCATCTGGGCAGTCCGTTTTCCAAGAAGACCCGTCATTTCAATAAAGAATCCATCAAGACTGTCCTTCAGTTCCACAGGAAGCTGTTCAACCTTCCACATTAAGGCTTCAGGCTCCTTGAAAAGGTCTTTCAGGGAATCCTTCTCTGAAAGCATCTGGTCAAAACATCTGTCAATTGCATCCAGGCTATACTGCCACATCTCTCCTTCGTTCCTGCAGTAGGACTGGGCTATGGCTATGGAAAAAGAAGATCCATCCTCACTTACAAGATCCACAGCTCCGGCAAAAGATGGAATATTAGAAAAATCCCCCTTCTTCGACAGGTAGTAACTGATTTCACAGTCAGGATTGATCCCTTCCTCTACCTTTCTGAAGATCTTCAGAAATAATCTGTCCTCATAGAGGATAGAGCTATTGCTCTGCTGAGCTTTCAACACCTTTGAGGACAGCTCTTCCGAGCCTGAGATCTTTCGGAAGTTTCGTGAAGGATTGGATACAAGGGAACAGTCTCTTCCCCTGAGCCTTCTCCTTCTTGAAAGGAATCTCTTGAGAAACTTGTGGAAAAGAGTGTCATACACAGCATCGAAAAGAACACCTTTGTCATCAGGCATTTCCAGTCCGGCAACTATCGATTCAGGAGAATCTGTCCTCAGGGCATGTTCTTTTTCACCAGAAGCAAAGGAAAGGGGCAGGACAAAGAACTCTGAAGGACCATAGACGTAATTAACCTTTAAAAGGCACAAATGGATATAGGCCTTTGCCAGTTGTATCCTTACATAAGTGGATATCCTCAGTTTTCTTATTTTCCTGGATTTGGACCCAAACCACCTGCACTTGTTCAGATAACCCGGAAGGACCCTTTCCTCGAGGTCCCGTTTTTCACTTCCCGAAAGGAAGCCTCTCCATGATGAAAGGGCTGATATCTCCGGAGTTACCCCTTCCCGTTCCACCTGTAATTCGTACTTTTCATGCTCCAGAAGGAAAATAAAATAATCGTTGGATCCCATTGTAAGAAGGTAGGGCTCATCTTTTATCTGTGGAAAAACCGTTCCTCCGGAAAGTTCCGTAGGTAAATACTCTTTATAATCGAAAAGTTTGAGATTTACTATCTGGGTAAAACGTGATAGGTTGGCAACAACAAGAATACTTTCATCCTCTGTGTTCCTTGTAAAGGATATGATCTTCGGATTATCGCTTGTTACTATCCTTATATCTCCCCTGCTGAAAGCCTTGAAGCTCTTTCTTATGGATATGCTCCTTCTCATCCACCAGAGAAGCGAAGATGAGTTCTTTTCCTCGTTCTCCACATTTAAGACCTCGTAGTGGTAGTTTGGATCAGTAATAACCGGAAGGAAAAGTGTCTGGGGATTAGCCCTTGAGAAGCCTGCATTCCTGTCGGGGGACCACTGCATGGGAGTTCTTACTCCGTCCCTGTCTCCAAGGAAATAGTTGTCACCCATGCCAATCTCGTCACCGTAGTAGACTATAGGTGTTCCCGGAAGGCAGAGAAGAAGAAAATTAATAAGTTCAAGTTTTCTCCGGTTCTTCTCCAGCAGAGGGGCAAGTCTGCGTCTTATCCCCAGGTTTATCCGGGCTCTCGTGTCCCTTGCATAGACCCTGTACATATAGTCCCTTTCCTCGTCGCTTACCATTTCAAGAGTCAATTCATCGTGATTTCTAAGGAACATGGCCCACTGACATTTATCTGGAAGAGACGGAGTCTGATCGAGAATATCCACAAGAGGGAAACGATCCTCCATCTTTATTGACATGAAGATCCTCGGCATTATAGGGAAATTAAAAGCCATGTGACACTCGTCGCCTTCACCAAAATATGCAACAGCGTCCTCGGGCCACTGGTTGGCCTCTGCAAGAAGCATTTTTTCACTGAAAGAACTATCCACGCGTGCCCTGAGTTCCTTGAGAAAATCGTGGGTCTCGGGGAGGTTCTCGCAATTGGTACCTTCTCTCTCGAAGAGGTAAGGAACCGCATCAAGACGCAATCCATCCACTCCCATACCGAACCAGAAATCAAGAACCTTTAATATCTCTTTCTTTACCCTGGGATTGTCGAAGTTGAGATCAGGCTGGTGGGAGTAGAATCTATGCCAGTAATAAGCCTGTGCTAAAGGATCCCAGGTCCAGTTGGAGCTTTCGAAATCCTGAAAGATAATTCTTGCCTCTGTGTAAAGGGAGGGATCATCGCTCCACACGTAAAAATTCCTCCATGAAGATCAGGTTTAGCCCTTCTGGACTTCTGGAACCACGGATGCTGATCCGATGTATGATTGATAACGAGCTCGGTTATTACCCTCAGATTTCTTTCATGGGCAGATTTAAGGAGGGAACGGAAATCTCTCATTGTCCCGTACTGTGGATTTATCCTGTAGTAATCGGAGATATCATATCCATCGTCTTTCTGGGGTGACGGATAAAAGGGAAGAAGCCATATAGCTGTAACTCCGAGCTCCTGAAGGTAATCAAGCCTGCTCTCGAGGCCTCTGAGGTCACCGATACCATCATCGTTACTGTCAAAAAAGGCTTTTACATGAAGCTGATAGATAACTGCATCCATATACCACTGGGGATGCCCGGTTATCATAGACAGGTTTTTATTGTTCTTTCCGGCCAACCTAACCCCTCCTAAAGAAAATAGTCAAAGTCCTTTTCGCGTTTCATTCTGCTCTGCACTCTCAGAATATGAGCAGGAAGTACACCCGGGTCAAGCTTTACGTAATTGTGCCCTCCGTGCCAGATATATTTTTCCCCGCCAAGAAGATCCTCGAGGAGGTATGGCTGCTCTGCGTCAATGCCGAACTTCTCCAGGGGTATATTGACATGCCCCTCCTGGATATGAAAGGGATCAAGGTTCACAGCTGTAAAAATTATATTGGACAGTTCCCTGTCCGCCTTGGCATAGAACAGAATGTTCTCGTTGTCCACATCAAAAAAGGTCAAATTACAGGTATTCTGCAAAGCTGGATTATTCTTTCTGATACTGTTTATTCTCTTTATTACTGGTCTGATTCCTGCCTGGGGATCATGAAGGTCCCATTCTTTTATCTCATACTTTTCCGAGCCCAGATATTCCTCTCTTCCCTCTACCGCGCGGTTCTCACATAGATCAAAAGCCGGTCCATAAATACCGTAATTTGAAGATAGAGTCGCCGCAAGAACAAGACGTATCACAAAAGCCGGCCTTCCTCCATACTGAAGATATTCGGGAAGGATATCCGGAGTGTTAGGCCAGAAATTGGGACGGAAAAAATATCTTACGTCTGTCTCACAGAGCTCTTTCATATATTCTCTTATCTCACCGGGAGTATTTCTCCACGTGAAATAGGTATAGGAATGACTGAATCCTGCTTTTGCGAGCCTGTACATGACCTTTGGCCTCGTAAAGGCCTCGGCGAGGAAAAAGACCTCCCCGTATTCCTTTCTGATCTCTCTTATCAGCCATTCCCAGAAGACCAGTGGCTTTGTGTGAGGATTGTCCACCCTGAAAATCTTAACTCCAAGACTGATCCAGTATTCCACGACACTTTTAAGCTCTTTCCATAAATCTTCCCAGTTATCACACTCAAAATTGAAGGGAACAACATCTTCGTATTTCTTCGGAGGATTCTGGGCATACTGTATAGTCCCATCTGGCCTCCATGAGAACCACTCGGGATGATCATTTACGTAAGGATGGTCGGGAGAACACTGAAATGCAAGGTCAAGAGCTACTTTCATACCTTTTTTTTCTGCCTCTGCCACAAGGTTTTTGAAATCCTCCACATCACCGAGGGCTGGATGAAGGGATTTATGTCCTCCTTCTTCGGATCCTATTGCCCATGGACTTCCCGGATCTCCTTCTTTCGATACCTTTGAATTATTTCTGCCCTTTCTGTTGGTCTTTCCTATGGGATGTACTGGTGAAAGATAGAGTACGTCAAAACCCATATCAGCTATGAATGGAACAAAAGAGGAAAGGCTCTTCAGTGTTCCCTGTTCTGAAGAACTCTGTTTCCACGATCTGGGAAAGACTTCGTACCAGGAGCTGAAACCGGTATCCCTGCTTTCTGCCAGAACCTCAAAGGTCTCGCTTTTGGTAATACTCCACGAAGGAACACAGCCTCGAAGAAGCAGTAAGAGTCTCTCATCAAGAAGGATCTTTACAAGATCCTTTCCTGTACTTTTTTCAGCCAGGGAAAGAAAACCTTCTAAAGATCTTCCAGTCTCGGGATCGGAAAGTTGAAGTCCCTTTTCCATTATCTCCAGTGCTTCTGAAATGTCCGGTGAAATATCCTCTCCGGCATTCTCTTTAACTTTTATGTCGTGGTGGATTGTCCTGAAAGTATCTATCCATCCTTTTATGCAAAAAAGATAAATTCCTTCTCTTTCGATGCGAATACTGCCTTTCCACCTGTCATTAACCAGCGGTGAAAGGGGTATGCTCTTCCATTCCGCTTCACTTTCGTGTTTATAAAGAAGGTCGGCAGCTATAAGATCATGGCCATCGGCAAAGACATCCGCCTCGATATCAACAAGATCGCCTTCAAGAGCCTTTGCAGAGAACCTGCCATTATCAATTACAGGACTTACATCCTCGATTATGACTCTTTTTCTTCCCTCTTCGATCATGGGAACCTCCGAACTGTTATTTTCAAATTTCACTTCTCCTTAAAGTTCTGTTTATTATAACAGCCAGATAATACCTTTACAAAAATATCTGGATAACGCGCTGAACATATTCCAACGCCAACTCGTTAAACAAAAAAAGAGGTTTTCGCTGAGTTTGATTCATCTTCTGTCGCAAAGCACTACGATCAGATCGTTAACATTCGTTCCTGTAGGACCTGTTATAAAAAGGTCACCTGAGGCCTTGAGAGCATTATAGGAATCATTTCTCTCAAGGCTTTCCAGAGGAGAAAAACCTCTTTTCTCCATCCTGTCGGCGGAAGCTCCATCGACAATTCCTCCTGCAGCGTCTGTGGGCCCGTCAGTACCGTCCGATCCAGCAGAGACTATGACAATTTCTTCAAGACCTCTTATTCCGATGGCGGCAGAAAGCACTGTCTCCTGGTTTCTACCTCCCTTCCCATTCCCCCTGAGATGTACTACTGTCTCTCCTCCCATTATCAGGGCACATGGAAGATCAAGAGGCCGTCTGTTCTCTATCTCTTCTCTTGCAAGGGAAGAGATAAATCTGCCGGCCTCCCTCGCTTCACAGTCAAGGGTAGTGGCAAAAACAGCTGCGTGATATCCCAGGCTCAGGGCTACAGCTTGTGCTTTCTCGCATAGAGACCGAACACTTCCGGTTATCACTGTCTTCACATTATGAAGCTCCTTTGGAGTTTCAATGGAAAGGGCTTGACGAATCCTGCCGGACACCTGAAGATCATACTTTTCAAGGATACCGAAGGCGTCCTCTGCAGTGGTAATATCAGCGCTGGCAGGCCCTGAAGCTATGGAATCCAGCCTGTCACCAAGCACATCTGACAAAACAATGGTGTAAACTGACGCAGGCTCCACCATTCTTGCAAAACGGCCAGCCTTTACCGATGACAATCGTTTGCGTACAGTATTTATCTCCACAATGTCTGCTCCACACGCAAGCAGGTCCTCCGTGATGCCTGTAATATCAGTGAGAGAAATTCCGGGAGCAGGCTTTTCGAAGAGTGCGGAACCGCCACCAGAAAGGAGGAAAAGAACTGTATCTTCACTTTCAAGGGAAGATACCATCTCTGTTATCCTGAGTGTTCCTTTTTCAGAGTTTGCATCGGGAAGGGGATGACCAGCTTCCAGGATCTCAAAACCGCTAATGGGACCCATGGAGTGATCATACTTTGTGAGGACGATACCATTACGTATTCTTTCACCAATCTCCTCCGAAGCAGCCTTGGCCATTCTCCAGGCGGCCTTGCCTACAGAGACTACGTAAATGTTGCCCCCTGCCTCAAGATATTTTAGACCCCTGGTTACGCCACTTTCGGGTAAAACGCCCTGGATAGCTTTTTCAGCTATAACTATTCCGTCCTTTCTGAGTTTCTCGCCCACGAAACAAACCCCCTTGAAGATCCGGTTATTTTACAAATCAATTTTGAGTGTTCAAAAAAACACATATTTCCTTATAATATTATTCGTAGAGTACCTATGATATAATTTTAATCGTTGTATCATAATAAACAGCTGTTTACTATCTTGAGAATGATTAACGATAACTGAGGTTGTCTGTAATGGATATGAACTGTACATACAATCAGAAGAGGAAGACCGACCTGGATAATGTGTATCTCGAGACCCTTTTCAATGACATCCCCGACGCTGTCCTCGTAGCTCTTCCTGATGGAACAATAACACATGTAAATGAATCCTTCCAGAATATCTTCGGGTATATCCCCGAAGAGGTAACTGACCGCTTTATCTGGGAACTATACGATGATGCTTTTATGTCAGAAGAGGTCCGTTATAACTTCAGGATCCTTGCCGACGGAGAACTTGCTCCTGCCAAAGCTGTAAGGAAGACGAAAAATGGATCTCTTTTAAATGTGGTTATCCACGGGGGTCCCATATTCAGTGAAGGGAATCTGGCGGGAGTTTACATAATATATACTGACGTTTCTGAACGTGTCAACCTTCTTGCGGGACTGCAAGAAGAGAGAAGTTTCTGGCATGAACTGTTCATGAACGCCCCCGAGGGTATTGTCCTTTGCGACGATAAACAATTCATTATCAAGCCGAATGCTGAGTTCTGCAGTATGTTCGGTTATACTCCTGAAGAGATCATCGGAAAAGCACTGGACGACATGATAACTTCAGATCCTGAGGGCCTCAAGGAAGCCAATTCTATTACAGAAAGAGTCCGGAACGGAGAAAAAATAGCCTGCGAGGGCAAAAGATACCGCAAGGATAAGAGCTCCCTTTACGTTTCAATGTCAGGTATTTCCTTCTATGCCGGAAACCAAAAATACATCTACGCAATTTACAGGAACATTGACCATAGAAAAGCCATAGAAGGGCAGCTGCAGCAAAGAAATATCCAGCTCGAAAACTCCATGAAGGCCACAGTAGAGACCATGGCCAGAATTGTTGAATGCCGGGATCCATACACATCAGGACACCAGAAAAGAACCTCTGTCCTCGCTGAAGCCATAGCAAAGGAGATGGGGCTGCCTGAAAAAAGAGTGGAAGGTATAAAAATAGCTGCTATGATACACGACGTGGGAAAGGTAAATATTCCGAGCGAGATACTTACAAAACCGGCCAGATTATCGGATATCGAGTACAGACTGATAAAACAGCACCCGACCATCGCCTATGAGATACTTAAAGACATAGAATTTCCCTGGCCTATTGCAAATATAATACTTCAGCACCACGAGAGGATGGACGGTTCGGGCTATCCGAACGGCCTTCGTGGGAATGAGATACTCCTCGAGGCAAGGATCCTCGCCGTGGCCGACGTTGCAGAGGCAATGTCCTCACATCGACCCTACAGACCCGGCCACGGCATAGACGTAACCCTTGATGAGATCGAAAGCAAAAAGGGCATTCTTTACGACGAGAAAGTAGCCAAAGCCTGCCTTACCCTTTTCCGCGAAAAGGGATTCACTTTAGATCCTTAATCTTGAGAAATCTACCTCGGGTTAAAAGCTGATTCTTTGCCCAGTTTCTCGAAAAGCTCCTTCTCCCTTTCAGACAGGGTTTTCGGTATAGCAATGTTTATCCTTACAAGAATATCCCCGAAAGACCCGTTTTTCTTCTGAAGCCCCTTGCCCTTAAGCCTCAACAGTTGTCCTCCCTGTGTTCCTGCAGGGATATTCATCTTTACTGAACCGTCAAGGGTTCTGACGCTAACCTGGGATCCAAGAGCAGCCTCCCAGGGGGTTATCCTGAGTTCTGCCACGAGATCATAGCCTCTTAACTCAAAGCGGGGATGTTTTTTGGCCCTTATTGTCAGATAAAGATCACCAGGAGGAGCAGCTCCCGGTGCCGGCTGACCTTTTTCTGCCAGCCGGAGCCTGGTCCCGTCAGTAACTCCCCTGGGAATGTTCACTTTAAGAGTTCTTCGTCTGGGCACTACCCTGCCGTCGGGGGAATGTTCGTGACTTTCAAGTGTCAGGGTCGTACTACCACCCTGGTACATTTCCTCGAGAGAAAGCTGGATCTCTGCTTCGACATCCTGTCCTTTTGAGACCCTTCTTCCACGGGAAGAAGTTCCACCGCCGAAGAACATGTCCTCCATTCCGGAGAACCCTCCAGCTTCTCCAAAAATGGTCCTGAAAAAGTCACTGAATCCTCCGAAGTCGGTCCCTTCGAAAGTAGTGCTCCTGCCATAACCGGGACCTGGAGGAGGACTGAAGTTGTCCCCTTCCTGCCAGGAGGCTCCGAGGGTGTCATATTTTCTCCGCTTCTCAGGATCTTTCAGAACCTCGTAGGCTTCGTTTATATCCTTGTATTTCTGCTCAGCATCAGCCGACTTATTGACATCAGGATGAAATTTTCTGGCTAGTTTCCTGTAGGCCTTTCTTATCTCGTCCTTTTCGGCATTTCTGTCAACACCGAGGATCTTATAGTAATCCTTGTACTGCATGTAACCAGGCTCCCTTCAAATGGGATTTAGAAAAGAAAGAAAGGAGATGGGGAAACCATCTCCTGACTAATATTAACCTTTGTTATGATATCTGAAAATCTCCTGAAAATCAAATAAACAATTGCAGAAATTTTACTGCCTGGAAGTGTCTGTTTCTACTTCGGTAGAGATCCCATGCCTCTGTAAAGATTCAAGGCTGCCTCCACTACGTCCGAATCATATAGTATTCCACTGTTATTCTCCAGTTCATGAAGAGCAGCCTCAATCCCCAGGCTGGGACGATAAGGTCTATGTGAACACATAGCTTCAAGAACATCTGCAACTGCAAGGATACGGGCCTCAATCAGTATGTCATCACCCTTTATCCCAAGGGGATATCCAGATCCGTCCATTCTTTCATGATGCTGGGCCACTATCTCTGAAACCGGCCATGGAAAATTAATATTACCAAGTATCTCACCTGCCGTTGAGGGATGTATCCTTATAAGATCCTGTTCCATGGAATTGAGGCTCCCGGGCTTATTAAGGATTTCACTCGGGATGGCTATTTTCCCAATTTCATATACTAAAGAGGAAACCCTCAGGGCTTCCAATCTCTCCCCCTCAAGTCCCATTTCTCTACCCATTGCAACAGCCAAACGAGAAGCCCTCTGCTGATGCCCGGCTGTATAGGGATCCCTTATCTCAACTATCCTGGAAATTGTAAGAATAGCTCCCTCGAGGGCAGAACGTATCTTTTGTTCCGCCCTTCGGATCTCTGTAATATCATTTGTTACTCCAATAATTCCCGTAACTTCATTATTTTTATCCTTCAAAGGAACTTTATTAATGTGAAAATAATGTGGATCTCCAAAATTATCATAAACTTTTTCTAAATGAAGGCTCTCACCGGATTCCCTGATTTCCCTGTCGGTCTCAACATTGGTCTCAAAGACCTCACGAGGCAGAACAGATTCTCCTTTTGTCCCAAGAATAGATTCTCTCGAGACACCTGTCAGCTCTTCATAAGCCCTGTTGACCTCAAGGAATATGCCTTCCCTGTCTTTAAGATATATTGCATCGGGGACACTCTCCAGAATTGTGGATAACCTTCTGTAAGTTTCCTGCAGTTTATCCTCGGATAATTTTCTACCTGTAATATCTTCCGCTATACCGCCATACTCAAGATTCTCCGGATCTGCAGTTTCGAGAACTCCCCCGACGATACTAAACCAGCACCAGTCTCCATTATACTTTTTCATACGGATGATCACCGGTACCGTAACAATTCCTTCTTTTGTCACTTTTTCGAGCGCTTCCTTACCTTTCTTCAGATCTTCCGGATGGACAAATTCAAGAAAGGACCTTCCGAGGATATCCCCTGCTTTGTAGCCCGTAATTCTTTCCCATGCAGGTGATATAAAACTGACTTGACCTTTATCCTTGACGCTGAAAATGATCTGATTTGCATTTTCAGTGATATTCCTCAATCTGGATTCTCTTTCCTTCAGGGCTCTTTCTTTTACTACCTTGTCTGTAATATCCCTGGTAAAGGAAAGGATACATTTTTCCCCTTCGATATCGATATACTCCGCCGATATCTGAGCAAAGATCACTTCCCCCTTGGAACTTCCCATCCTTGCTTCACAATTCCTTACAACCCCACGTTCCCTGACGGGTTCTACAAATGCCAGCCTGTCGTCTTCAGTTTGCCATATGCCCAGTTCAAGGGAATTTTTCCCAATCATCTCCTGGCGGGTATAGCCAAATAATCTGCTGAACTCGTCATTTACCTGGATAAAAACGCCATCCGAAGCCCTGGCTATAGATATCCCGTCAGTGCTTGTCCGGAAAGCTGTAGCGAAAAGCGCCTCGATCTCTGCAAGTTCCTGCCTTTCCTTTTCTCTTTCTCTGCGGACCTGCAATTCTTTCATCTCTCTTTTTATAGCCGGTACAAGCCGCAGAAGATGATCCTTCATTATGTAATCACTGGCTCCCCTGCGCATAGCTTCAACAGCGATCTCCTCACCTATGGTGCCCGAGATCAGGATAAAGGGAATGACAAGATCATATCTCTGAAAAATGCTCAAGGCTTCAAGTCCGTTAAAACCATCCATTGCATAATCACAAAGGACAATATCCCACAACCTGGTATCAATTGCATCCCTGAAAGCATCCTGGGAAGATACCCTCTCAAAGGATGCTTCTATGCCATCCTTTTTTATCTGCCGCTGTATCAGGAGAGCATCATCTTCCGAATCTTCCACCATCAGGATCCTGATCTTTTCCCCGCATTCATCCAATTTTCATTCACCTTCTTTTCTGTAACTCCTGTTAAGAACAAGCCAGTAAAGGCCAAGTTCTCTAACTGCCTCCATAAATTCATGAAAATCCACAGGTTTGCGAATATAGCTGTTAGCACCCAGATTGTAGCTTTCGGCAATATCCTTTTCCTCGCTGGATGTGGTAAGCATAACCACAGGAAGATATCTGGTCCTGCTTTCTTTCCTGATGCGTTTCAATACTTCTATCCCGCTGACTCTGGGAAGATTCAGGTCAAGGAGAACCACTTCAGGCAGCTCTTCGAGGAGAGGCTCCCCGCTATCATCTCCGTAAAGCTGATCGATAGCTTCCTGTCCGTCCCTCGCTACAATTACACTATTACAGATGTTATTCTTTTTAAAGGCCCTGACGGTAAGGTCCACATCATCGGCATTATCTTCCACGAGAAGTATCGTTTTACCCTGCAAAGTCAATTCCTCCCCTCGATATATTTATTGATCCTGAAATAAAATGCAGCGCCCTTCCCACGTACCCCCTCTCCCCATATTTCGCCTCCATGCCGGCTTATTATTCTCAGCACTGTGGAAAGCCCTACACCATTACCCTGAAATTCTGTCGAATTATGAAGCCTCTGAAAGACATCAAAAAGTTTATGGGCATATTTCTGATCAAACCCGGCACCGTTATCTCTGAGAACAAAAAGGCCTTCATCATCCTGGTAAAATTCTATTTTTGCATCTTTTTTCATGGCTGTAAATTTCCAGGCATTGCCAAGCAGATTTTCAAGAACCACCCTTATGAGCCCCTCATCCCCGTATGCTGTCATCCCGGGAGCTATCTTTGTATCTACATCTCTTGAGGGATCTCTTTCCCTGAAGTCTTCAAGAACTTCACATGCCATTGTGCTTATATCAAGATCCTTGAAATTGATATCCTTCCTGCTTATTCTTGAGAGCCTGAGAAGATCGTCGATCAGCTGCCCCATCTTCGCAGTCGCCTTTCTTACCCTGTTAAGGTATTCTATTCCTTCCTCAGGAAGCCTTTCGCCATAATCCTCAATGACTGCGAGGCTGAAACCATCTATGCCCCTCAGAGGAGCCCTGAGGTCATGCGATACTGAATAATTGAACGATTCAAGCTCTTTATTCAGCAGCTGCAACTGATGAGTCCTGTTCGCAACTCTTTCCTCAAGAGAATTGTTGAGATCCCTCAACTGCTCCTGGGCTTTCTTCAGATCACTGACATCAACTATCTGACCCAGGAAATAGCTGGTTTTACCTTCTTCATCCCTCACTGCTGTAGCTGAAAGGAGGCCTTTCAGTAACTTCCCCTCTTTCGAGATAAAGATTTTTTCCATCTGGAAGTAATCTATTTCCCCCCGGGCAAGCTGAGACTGTTTAAGGTAATTGTCTTTTAATGACTCTGGTGCAGTTATATCCTTTATCTTTAACTGTTTGACATCTTCATCATCATATCCCAGCATTTTTCGAAAAGAATCGTTGACCTCAAGAAATCTGTAATCTATGCCAACTCTCGCCATAGCAATGGGAGCACTTTCGAACAGAAGCCTGAATTTCAGTTCACTCTCAAGAAGATCCCTTTCAGCTTTTTTCCGTTCTGAAATGTCCATGCATGTAAAAGCTATACCCTTTGACTGATCAGAAGGATCGATCGGAGCAGTGGAGAGAAGAATATCAAGAACCCTTTCGTCAGAAGTCATAAAGACAGTTTCTATTCTGGAACTTCCCTTTTCTCTCATTTCCCTGTATATGGTACTTCCAACCCTTTCGTATTCCTTCTCATCCGGATAAAGGATCCTGGAATTACACCCTGTCAATTCATCCTCTGAACGTCCAAGGAGATCACAGAGACCCTGATTGACATAGTAAAGGTCCCTTTTCCTCGCAAGACCAAGGCCTGATGGAGTTGCCCGGAAGATACTATTTAATTTCTGCTCACTTTCCTGGAGAGACTTCTCTGCCACATATTGCTCTGTTACATCAAATGAAACTCCGCCAAGCATGGGATATTCAGAATTATTACTCTCTATTCGAAATTTACGGGTTTCAAAATACCTTCTCTCTCCGCCGGCATCACAAAGTTTTTCCATTTTTTCAGCAAAACCTGCCTCAAGTACCTCCCGATCATCCTCTCTTATAAGAGCTGCTGAATCGGATGGAAGTAATTCTTCGGGAGTTTTACCTTCGATGTCATTCTGTCCCATAAACTTTTTCATATAGTCATTCGCAAAGATAATCGACAGGTCCCGGCTGTCCTTTATGTAAACAGCCCCAGGAAATACGTCCATGAAAAGCCTGAATCTTTTCTGCATATCCAGAAACTTAATCTCTTTTTCTCTTTCATTGCTGACATCCATAAGGATACCCCCCGATCTTACGGGGACATCCTGTTCATCCCTTTTCAGGACAAAACCGGCTTCAAAGATCCAAACCATCTCTCCCGAACTGCTCAGAAGACGATATTCCAACTTGAAACTGTCTGACTTTCCCCCCAGATGATACCGCAGTATCCCCTGGGCTTTATCCTTGTCATCGGGATGAATTCTGCTTAACCACTGATCCAGATCAGTATCAAGAAGGTCTTCAGTGAGCTTTAATTCCCCGGATGCCGATTTTCTGAAAGTGATCCTGTCTTCAAGAAGGTCCCAATCCCAGGTGATCAGTCCTGCTCCCTGGATTATCATCTCAAGATAATTTTCTCTTTCTCTCAATTCTTCCTCAACCCTTTTGCGCTCTTCCAGCTCATTCATTGCACTTTCGTGGTTGATCGCGTTTGACACGGCCATTCCCACTTCACT
>Ga0102929_1001391_pt1 | contig 14413 bp, 17 predicted proteins | sample SalPonR1_B_D2_MG_FD_78510 | JGI IMG/M metagenome (GOLD analysis project Ga0102929, IMG submission 78510) | Salt pond soil microbial communities from South San Francisco under conditions of wetland restoration - Salt Pond MetaG R1_B_D2_MG | ecosystem: Environmental > Aquatic > Marine > Intertidal... | reverse complement strand
TAACGTAACAATGGAAATCAGCCTAATTACACCAATCGCTATCGAAGAAGGATTAAGATTCGCTATCAGAGAAGGCGGAAGAACAGTAGGTTCTGGCGTTGTTTCTGAAATTATCGAATAATAGATAAAGCCGAGGCGATGTCTCGGCTTTTTTGTGTATAGAAAGGTAGATATGAAAAAAGTAGTGTTATTTGACATGGATGGAACACTTATGTATACCTTGGATGATTTAACTAACAGTGTAAATCATGCCCTTGAAAGTTTAGGATATGAGAGCAGAAGTGTAAAAGAAGTTGAAGGTTATGTTGGAAATGGAATTAAAAAACTTGTAGAAAGGGCACTTCCTGACAATAAAGAAAAATTGGAGGAAGCATATAAGATTACGATTGACCACTATCATTTACATGCAATGGATGAATCAAAACCCTACGAGGGGGCGGTAAATGTACTAAAGAAGCTTAGAGAGATAGATATAAAGATTGGCATTGTTACTAATAAGAATCAAAGTGCTGCTGAAGCAATTACTGCAAAATATTTTGATAATTTAATTGATGTTGTAATAGGAGTTAAGAAATTTAGAAAATTAAAGCCAGATGCTGACCCCGTACACTTAGCCCTAAAAAAACTAAAGGTGAATAATTATGAAGCCTTATATGTGGGAGATTCTGAAGTCGATTTGCAAACTGCTAATAATGCAGGCATTGACTTTATTGGCGCAGCTTGGGGATATAAAGAAGAAAAGTTTCTTAGAGAAAACGGTGCAAGCCAAGTAATAAAAGATATTTCTGAAATATTTAATTTTTTATGATTAAAATGGTCTTACTAGGGTAATAATTAACATATAAACATAGAATATTAATTATTTAGGAGGAAAATAAATGAGTATAGTACATTTGACTAAAGAAAATTTTGAGGCAGAAGTTGTTAAAGCTGACGTTCCAGTATTAATTGATTTTTTTGCAAATTGGTGTGGCCCTTGCAAAATGCAAACACCTATTTTAGAGGAACTCGCAGGAGAAATGAGTGATGCTAAGATTTGTAAGGTAGACGTTGATTCTGAACCTGATCTAGCAAGACAGTTTGGTGTAATGAGTATTCCTACTCTTATGGTAATGAAGAACGGAGAGGTTACTTTTAAACAACCTGGATTAAGACAAAAAAGAGATTTGTTAGAATTGCTTAAATAAACAAGTCTAAGCCAGCTATAAGATACGATCCCACTTAAGTAGACAGATGAAATAATTAAAAAATTCATTTATCTATGGAGGTGGGGTTTTTTTAATTTTTTTAAGCACTAGTAATAGAATAGGAGGTTAATTATTGGTCCCCGTTTTTAATTACCATGTACTTTTTTTTCATGAAGTCTATATTGAACAGTTTTTTTAAGAAAAAAAACTGTAAGGTAAACAATTGTCATTATTATGATTATACAGACACCTGATGGGATATTAATATAATATGAAATAATTAATCCTGAAACACAGAAGAACATACTAATAAAAATCGAGGAAATAACTACTTTGCTAAATGAGTTGAAAAATAATTTAGCCATGGATGTAGGGATTGTCATTAGTGCTATAGTAAGTATAATACCTACTACCCTAGTAAGCACTATAATTCCTATAGGAAGTAATAGGTAAACTATAAATTTTATAAGACGTATGTTTATTTTTTTTGCTTTTGCGAACTCTTCGTCTAGTAGATAAATAATCCAATAGTTGTACATAATTATGAAAACAAATAGTATTATTAAAGTAAAAATTGACATCAATATAATTGCAGAATTTGATATGGATAAAATGTCTCCAAACAAGTAACTAGTCATATCAGGCATATAGCCGGGCTTTAGAGAGATGAAAAAAATTCCTAAGGCCATTCCGAATGACCATAAAATACCTATTAGAGTATCGGCACTTATTTTCTTATTGTTAGATGATTTTGATATAACAGCAGAAGAACCTATTGCAAAAGCGAGGCCTCCCCATATGGGCTCAAATCCCAACAGATAACCTAGCCCTATACCTCCAAAAGATGCATGGGCAATGCCTCCGGACATACTAATCAGCTTTTTTTCTATAGCAATGGTACCAATTATTCCCGTTACTATGCTAGCTAGAATTGCTGCTATTAAAGCGTTTTGCATAAATGTATAATTAAATAAAGCCATTATCATATTAGTAAACCCCTTTCGAGTTTTTCCTTCAATTGTAAAGGGTTATTAAAACACGTTGTTGTTTTATTGACATATATAGCTTTATCGGCTATATCTAGAATATAATCGATGTTATGACTTACTAATACAATGGTTTTTGATAATTTTAATATATTTAATAGCTCATATAATTCTTTGATAGCTTTAGCGTCAAGGTTACTGTCGGGTTCGTCCAATACGATAATATCAGCTTCTGTAGCTAAAACTCTAGCGATTATAGTTCGTTTTAATTGTCCGCTGGACAATTGACTAATACCTCTTTTTTCTAAACCTTCTAACCCTACTGTTTCAATCGCATTTTGAGCCCTTTTGTTATGTTCCTTAGTGTATTTGAAAAAGGGATGAATGTTATTAGCTATTGTGCCGCTTAGTACCATTTCTTTAACAGTAATAGGGAATGACTTATCAAAACCATACTCTTGGGCTACATATCCAATTGAAAGATTTTTATTAACCACAATTTCTCCTTCATTTGGGTTAAGAAAACCAATAAGTAGTTTTATTAAAGTGGTTTTGCCACCTCCATTTGGTCCAGTAAACACTGTCATTTGGTTAGAGGGCACATTAAAATTTACGCCCTCTAAAGCGCATACGTTTTCATAACATAAACGTACATTGTCGAATTCGGCGATTGTTTTCATTAGACTACTCTCCGCTATTTTCTAGAGCATTAACGAAATCCATTAGGTTTTCAATATAATCCTTTGAAAGTGGTGATGTTTTTATTACTTTACCATGTATTTCAGGAGCAATTGAGTTTGCCTGTGTATCACTGAATTCCTCCTGAAAAAATATTGTATTAATGTTATTTTCTTTAGCAGTATCTATTACTTCTTTGATTTTGGAAGGAGTGGCTGCTTTGCCATCTGCTTCAATTGCTATCATTTGAAGCTCATAATCATCGGCAAAGTAACCATAAGCACCATGGTATATCATAAATGCTTTATTATCCATGCTGTTTACAACCTTTTTTATTGATTGATCCAACTCTTGAAGTTTCTGAATGTATTTATCCACATTTTTTTGATATGTAGTTTCGTTTAAAGGGTCTAATTCTGATAAGCTGTCAGCTATAGATTGAACCATTACTATAACTCTTTTAGGTGAAAGCCAAATATGAGGATCAACTGTTTGGTCATTTTCGTCAGAATGTTTATTAATGAACCTTAAAGGATAATAATCTTGGATTTTTTCTTTCAAATTAACAATATAAAGGTCTTTATTAAAGTCATAAATTTCCGGCAATATGTTGGCTTCTTCCGTTGGTATTTGAAGGGCATAATATATGTCTGCATCTGAAATTAATTGCATTTCTAAAGCAGTAGGTTGATAATTGGCGGGGCTATTACCTGGTGGAACTACAGTTATAACATTTGCTAAGTCGCCTGCTATGGCTTCAACAAATCCGGCCACGGGAACGATGCTTACAGCAACGGTTAAATTTGTATTAGTTTCCTTTTCAGTAGGCTCATGTTTGTTACAACCCACAGTAAATATAAGCAGCAGTATTAATATGTTTAATAACAGTTTGCTTTTAATTGTAAAGTTGCTTTTTAGATTGGGTTTAGTCATTAAGTTATTCATATTAGCTCCTAACAAAAAGAGTGAAATACTTATAATAAGCATATCACAAGGTAAATAGTCAGTCAATTAAAGGTGAAGCGTAATTGCTTGATTAATAAATAACTTAAAAGTATAAAAAACGTATATTTTTTAAAAAATGCTTGACAAACAATATTATATGACGTATAGTATGCCTACAAACAATATTATATGACATATAATATTGTAAAAATATTACGAGGAGGCTGCTTATGGTGTTTAATACCGGTTCAGCATTGCTTGATGCCATAGTTTTATCTGTAGTGGGCAAAGAAACAGAAGGTACTTACGGCTATAGTATAACTCAGGAGGTAAGAGGAGTGATGAATATCTCTGAATCAACACTTTATCCAGTGTTAAGAAGGCTTTTAAAGGATGAGTGTTTAGAGGTTTATGACAAAGCATTTTCAGGTAGAAACAGAAGGTACTATAAAATCACAGAAAAAGGAAATGCTCAACTTAAGTTATATCAAATTGAATGGAAGAACTATTCTAATAAGGTTAATAAATATTTATTGGAGGAATAATGAAGCGAGAAGAATTTTTAAGGAGATTAGAACAGTGTCTAAAAGGTCTTCCGTCTAATGAGGTGGAAGATGCAATTAGATATTACGAAGATTATTTCGCTGATGCAAGTGAGATGGGCGATGAAGAAATAATCGCATCTTTAGGAAGACCTGAAGATGTAGCAAAACAAATTAGATTGAATGCTGATGTAGATTATGAATTTACTGAAGATAAAGTTAACAATTCTAATGAAAGTAAAAACGATTTGTCTGTAAATAAAAGTAACAGCAAAAACGTTAAAGGAAAGCGTAGCAATGGTGAGATCGTATTAATTGTAATAATTATAATATGTGCATTGCCAATTATTGCCCCTATTGCAGGCGGAATATTTGCAGCAATTTTTGCAGGAATAGTTGGGATACTAGGGATAACATTTGCTCTAATAGTAGGTGGGATTACATCTTTAATAACTGGCATAGGAATGTTGTTTATAGTGTTCCCTAATGGGTTTTTTCTAGTTGGTTTAGGCTTAGTAGGAGCAACTTTAGGAATCCTTTTATGTAGATTGCTATGGATTATAGCTGTAAGGTTTATTCCATGGCTTGTAATGGGAATAGTAAAAGTTTGCAAAATGCCTTTTGAAAAAAACAACAAAAAAGAAGAGGGGGTGCAATAATGAAAAATACAAAACCCTTTTGGAAGGTAATTTATATACTACTAATAGTAGGATTGGTGATTACGATAATAGGAGCTTTAATGGGTGGAATTAAAGGTACAAGAGTTGATATCAACGACTATAATATTGGTGTAATTGATAGGGTTATTAATTATATTGTAGATGATAACGAAAATATCAATTTAGATTTTAATAATAACTATGAAATCAACGAGGGAGATATTGAAAAAACATATAAAAATGAAAAGTTTGATAGTTTAAATCTAACTGTCGGAGGTGCAAGAATTGAAGTTGTTGAAAGTGAGAATGATGAACTGATAATATCCAGCAAGAATGCAGATAGGGTTCAGTACTATGTTAATGGTGAAACAGTATTTATTAAAACTTTATTTAAAGATAATTTCATGAACAACTTTGATGAAAATGTATTGACTGTAGAATTGCCTAATGATAAATCGTATGATAACTTTAATATAACTCTTGGAGCAGGTAGAATGGAAATTGAAGAAGTTGTTGCAAAGTCAATGAACTTTAAGATAGGTGCAGGAAGCTGTGAAGTTTTAAGAGGGCATACAGAAAATCTTAATTTAGAGTTAGGTATGGGTGAATTTGACTATAATGGAAGAGTAGAAAATGATGCAAAAATAAACTGTGCTATGGGTAGCGTAAAAATAAAACTGGATGAAGAACAAGATGATTATAGTTATGACTTAGAATGTGCTTTAGGGAATATTACTTATGGAGACTTTTCAATAAGTGGAATTGGTTCTGAGAGAAAAGGTGGGTCAGGTGAATCCATCATAGATGTTGAATGTGGAATGGGCGACGTGTTAATTGATTTTAATGGTTCGCAAGACAATAATAATGAGGAGATAAAGCTATGAAAGAATTAAGAAAATCTTCAAGTAATAAGAAGATTTGTGGAGTATGTGGAGGTGTTGGTGAATACTTCGATGTTGACCCTACTGTGGTAAGGCTTGCATGGATAGTATTTACATTTATGGGTGGTTGTGGCCTTATAGCATATATAATTGCAGCTATAATAATGCCAGAATAATATGAGTTCTAACCCTTAATATACTTGGGAGGGCTTCCTATATAGGTTAAACTCCCAAGTAATTCTCAAAATTGCATCTTTGATGCATTTTTTTGTGTTTGCTTATACTTGTAATATTTTATTTATTGAGATATAATAAACTGATTATGGATAGGGCAATTAAAATGGAAAATATTATTGAAATTGAGAACTTAATATTTGAATATCCTCAAGGAGAAAACCAGGAACCTGTAAGAGCAATTAATGGTATAAACCTTGAAATAGAAAAGGGTAGTTTTGTTGCAATCGTGGGCCAAAATGGGTCCGGGAAATCTTCCCTTGCAAAAAATTTGAATGGTCTTTTGATACCAACATCGGGTACAGTTAGAGTGAATGGTATCAATACTATCGAAGATGATACTATTTGGCAGCTAAGACAACACATAGGAATGGTTTTTCAAAATCCTGATAACCAAATTGTTTCCTCCATGGTGGAAGATGATGTTGCTTTTGGCCCTGAAAATCTAGGAATTAACCCTTTAAAAATTAGAGATATAGTAGACGATGCACTTGATTCAGTTTGGATGAGTGATTCAAAAAGAAAAGCTCCTCATTTACTATCTGGAGGTCAGAAGCAAAGGATAGCAATAGCAGGAGTAATTGCCATGAAACCAACATGCATTGTCTTCGATGAACCAACAGCTATGTTGGATCCAAAGGGAAGAAAAGATGTTATGGATATTGCTAAGAAACTTAATGGGGAAGGTATTACTATAGTATATATCACTCATTTTATGGAAGAAACTATGGAAGCTGATAGAATAATTGTTATGGACAAGGGTAAAATAGCTATGGATGCAAAGCCAAAAAACTTGTTCAAAGATTATGAAAAAATTAATTCCTTGGGACTTGAATTTCCAATTATACCCAAATTAATCAATCAATTAAAAAAGGAAGGTATTGAAATACCTGATGATATATATGATGCTGAAGGACTGGTGAAATACATATGTCAATAGAAGTTAAAAATATCAATCACATATATGCAGAGGGATTGCCTTTTGAAACTGTAGCCTTGCATGATGTAAGTTTTACTGTGGATGATGGTGAGTTTGTTGGCATTATTGGCCATACTGGTTCTGGGAAATCAACTTTATTACAACATTTAAATGGTTTGTTAAAACCTGGCTCTGGTGAAATAGTAATTGATGGTACAGTAATTACATCTAATGATGTAAAAATGACGGAAATCAGAAAAAAAGTGGGTCTAGTTTTTCAGTACCCAGAATACCAGCTTTTTGAAGAGACTGTTGAAAAGGACGTGGCTTTTGGTCCTAAAAATCTGGGCATTTATGGTGAAGAATTGGGGAAAGCGGTAAAAGAATCAATTGAATTAGTCGGACTTGATTATGAAAGAATAAAAGATAGGTCTCCTTTCGATCTTTCTGGTGGACAAAAAAGAAGAGTTGCAATAGCAGGCGTTATTGCTATGAAACCAAAAATTTTAATACTTGATGAGCCAACTGCGGGGCTTGACCCAAAGGCACATATGGAACTCCTAGATACAATCAAAAAGCTACATAAAGAAGAAAATATGACAATTATTTTTGTTTCTCACAATATGGATGACATAGTTAAGCTTTCTGATAGAGTTATGGTTTTAGTTGATGGAAATCTGGTAATGAATGATAAATCCGTGAATGTGTTTACAAGGTGGGAAGAGCTAAAGGAAATAGGTCTTAACGTACCCCAAATTACCGAATTCATGAAGGGCCTTGAAAAACGGGATAGTAGAATAAACGGCAATGTTTTTAGTATACAAGATGCTGCTAAAAGCATTAAAAAATATATTGATAATAAAAGGCAAGATACATTATGATAAGAGATATAACTTTAGGTCAATATTATCCTAGTAAATCCATAATACATGGATTAGATGCGAGGACTAAGATTATAGCTACTATATTATTTATAGTAGAGCTTTTCATTGTCAATAATTTTTACGGATTTTTGCTAGCAGCTATTTCCATAGGCATGATTATTGTTATTTCTAAGGTGCCTGTTCGTTTTATATTCAAGGGCTTAAAACCTGTATTTATTATAATAATATTTACATTCATTATTAATGTATTAATGATAGATGGAAGAGTTCTTTTTAGCTTTAGTATATTTACAATCACTTATGAGGGATTGTACAGAGCATTTTTTATGGCAGCAAGACTAATGCTATTGATAATAGGTTCTTCGTTACTTACACTTACAACCAAACCTTTGAGTTTAACCGATGGAATCGAAAAATTATTAAGACCCTTTGAAATAATAAAGGTACCTAGTCATGAAATAGCAATGATGATGACAATAGCTCTTAGATTTATACCAACCCTGTTAGAAGAGACTGACAAAATAATGAAAGCTCAACAAGCAAGGGGAGCAGATTTTGAAACAGGTGGAATAATTAAAAGAGCAAAAAACTTGATACCAATTCTTGTACCATTATTTATCAGTGCATTTAGAATTGCCCAAGATTTAGCCATGGCTATGGAAGCTAGATGTTATAGAGGAGGGAAAGGAAGAACTCGTATGAACGAGATTAAGTATACAAGAAGAGATGTAATAGCGGCAATAGTTTTAGTCGTATTTTTATTTTTAATGATTGGAACGAGGTATATATGAGTAGTAAAAAATTAGTTACAGCAGCAGTAATAGCAAGCGTTTATGCAGTATTGACCATGGCTATAGCTCCATTTAGTTACGGATTAATGCAAGTTAGAATTTCAGAAGCTCTAACTATTCTTCCCATGTTTACTTCCGCGGCAATACCAGGACTTTTCATTGGATGTTTAATAGCAAATATAATAAGCCCCATGGGAGTTATTGATATGGTTCTTGGAAGTTTGGCAACTCTTTTAGCAGCATATGGTTCATATAAGTTAAAAGAACATAAATGGCTTGTACCACTTCCACCAATAATAGTAAATGGTATTGTAATTGGTTCACTTTTATATTATGTATATGGTGTAGAGGTTCCTCTTATTGGTTGTATGCTTTGGGTTGCAGGAGGAGAGGCTATAGCTTGTTACGCTTTAGGGATGCCCCTTATCTATGCATTAGAAAGAAGAAAGGATATATTTAAGTAGCATTGAGACAGAGAAGTATAAAGAATGTCGATGAAAAGATATTAAAATATAAAGAAAAACTAGTATTTGAACCTGAAATTTACAAAGGCAAATGGAAAGAGCTATTTGACAGTGATAATAATCTACACCTTGAGATAGGATCTGGGAAAGGTGATTTTATAATTCAAATGGCAGAAAAGTATCCTGACAGGAATTTTATAGCAATTGAAGGAAATAAAAGTGTTTTGTATAAATCATTACAAAAATTAAATGAAGATTATAGTAATTTGATTTTTATCCCAACCTTTGTGGACGATATTAAATTGTGGTTTGCCAAATCTGAAATAAGTACGGTGTACATGAACTTCAGTGATCCATGGCCTAAAAATAGATTGGCAAAGAAAAGATTAACCCATAGAATAAAACTTGTTAACTACTTTTATATATTAACAGAGGATGGAACTATAGAATTTAAAACCGATAATGATGAATTCTTCGAATATTCTTTGAGAGAAGTTGTTTCTCTGAATATTAAATTAAGTAGGCTGAGTAGAAATCTGCATGCAGGGGATTTTGCGAAAGAAAATGTAATGACTGAATATGAAAGAAAATTCAGTGATAAAGGAAAATCAATTAATTATTTTAAAATTAATAAGGGGGAAAACGGTTTGGAAAATGGTGGTTTTGCGACTTTAAATGGTAGAAATATTCCTATTGAAGATAAAATTTTTGGAATTAGCATGAGAGCAAATAGAATGATAAAAGAAAAAGGTAAAGATGCAGTAATAAATGGAACTGTTGGGTCGTTGCTTGATGATGAAGGAGAGCTAGTTGTCTTATCGTCGGTTGATAAAGCGGTCAAAACTTTAAAACCTAAAGAATATGCTGAATATGCTCCAATTGCAGGTACTATAGGTTATAGAGAAGCGATTAAAAAAGCTACCTTTGGTGATTATGTACCTAATGCAAATGTGGAAGTTGTTGCAACTCCAGGTGGAACGGGAGCTATTAGAAACACAATATCCAATTACTCTGCACTGGGAGATAGAGTCTTAACTTCTGATTGGTTCTGGGCTCCATACAAAACAATTGCAGGAGAAATTGGTAGAAGTGTTGACACCTTTGAGCTATTTGAAGAGAACGGCAAATTCAATATAGAGTCTTTAAAAGCTAATGTAAAAAAGCTTTTAAAGGATCAAAAGAATTTAGTAATAATATTAAACACCCCGGCCCATAATCCTACAGGTTACTCATTAACATTGGACGATTGGAATAATGTAATAGAAGTTTTAAATGAAGTGGGTGATGACAGAAAAGTCGCATTACTTGTAGATGTGGCATATATAGATTTTGCAGGGGATGAACAAGAATATAGAAAGTTTATGCCTTTACTTGAAAATTTAAATAGAAATGTATTACCAATTATAGCTTATAGTACATCTAAAACATTTACATTCTATGGTTTTAGATGTGGGGCTATGATGTGTATGGCAAAAAACAAAGAAGTATCCGACGAATTTTTGAGGGTATGCTCCTATTCGAGCAGAGGTTCTTGGTCAAACTGTGCAAGGGCGCCTCAAACGGTTATTGAAAAAATATTTAATGATAAAGAATTATTAGAGTTGGTTGAGCATGAGAGATTAAAGTTCAGAAAAATGCTAATAGAAAGAGGCAAGGCCTTTGCAGACGAAGCTGATAAAATCGGGTTAGAAATGGTGCCTTTTGATGCAGGTTTCTTTATTTCAATCCCTTGTAAGAATCCTGATGAAGTTTGTAATAAGCTTGAGCAAAAGGGAGTTTTTATAGTTCCTTTGGCCAAAGGTCTTAGAGTGTCGATAGCTTCTATATCGGAAGAAAAATGTAAAATGCTTCCTAGGATTATTAAAGAGTCAATGTAAATCGTATTAGCGTGCTTTTGCACGCTTTTCTGTTTGACATAACTAGAAATAAATTATATAATATCAAAGCGTTGATTGTTGCGTAATTGAGTTTTTCAATGATAAGCGGGTGTAGGTTAGTGGTAAACCGTGAGCTTCCCAAGCTCAAATCGGGGGTTCGATTCCCCTCACCCGCTCCAAATCAAATACCATCTATTGATAAACTCTGTTTGTTTGGTAGGTGGTTTTTTGTTTACCCGAAAGTGCTTGAAACTTTGATACTAATTTTTAGATACGACAGCAGCCTCAATCTCCAGATTATTTGCGGTGTATGCAATTCTATGCTACAATGTATAAAAAAATACAGAAAGGAGTTTATAAATGCGAAAATCAGTTTTTTAGTAATGATATTACTGTTGACAATGCTTGTAAGCGGATGTGCTGAAAATGATGATACTGTTCCAGTGGCAGATGAACCCTCAGAAGATGTTGTCGAAGAGGTTTCTGGAAAAGATACCAACCTGGCTCTCTTTCCGGGATCTGTCAGGGTCTATTTTAGGAGAGTGAAGAGAGCTTCTTGGTTGAATATTGGGTCCAAGCTCCTCTGGAAGATGTAATTAACTTTTACAAAGATCAATACCCTGACGAATACCAGTTTGAAGGAGGATATGCGGATGGGGAGTATACCTTTCATCATGATGAATACACGGATTCCGGTGAAATCGAAACTTTTGTAATCGAAATAGATGATTATTACAAAAATCCGGAAACTGAATCCAAAGTTAACATACAGGGTACATTAGATTTCCTGAAGTAAGGGGATTTCATAATAACCGGCCGCCGGCACCCCGGGCATGAGGACGACACCGTAAATGGGATGTTCCTTTGCTGAAAACCAACCTTTTTTCTCAAATTGTTACGTTTGAACCAAGAGGTGTCCATTGTATCAACACTGACAGCATTAACCACTTAAACTATAACGATTAGGGTGCAACTCTGCGGAATATATTTCATTATGTAGGGGTGTGCAAAAGCGGTGCATCTTTTAACGATTTGATTTGAGCGGTGCATTTTAGCAATAAGTAGTTACTTTGCCATTTAAAAAGGGGAAAAGATATGTATTACAAAAGTACTAGAGGAAGTGAAAAAAAGATTAGACCAGCCCAAGCAATAATAAGGGGATTGGCTGAGGACAAAGGTCTATATGTGCCAGAAGAGGTGCCAAGTCTGCCTTTTGAAATTAAAGACATGATGTATAAATCGTATAAGGAAATAGCACTTCCAATAATTGGTGCCTTTTTTGATGACTTTACATATGAAGAATTAAAACAGTGTGTTGATGGTGCATATACTGATAAATTTGATTGTGAAGAAATAGTTCCGATTGTAAAAACCAATAGTTGCTATTTTTTAGAGCTTTATCATGGCAGAACAGCGGCATTTAAAGATATGGCATTATCAATTTTGCCTTATCTTCTTACGGCATCAATTAAAAAAGAAAATGAAAAGAAGAAAGTATGTATACTTACTGCTACTTCGGGAGATACTGGTAAAGCAGCTTTAGAGGGGTTTTCTGATGTTAAGGGTACAGAAATTTTAGTCTTTTATCCAAATAAAGGAGTAAGCAAAGTTCAGGAAAGACAAATGATAACTCAAGAAGGTCAAAATACCCATGTTTTTGCTATAAATGGAAATTTTGATGATGCCCAAAGTGGGGTTAAAGAAATATTCAATGATGAAGATTTTGCTGATGAGCTACTAGAAAAAGGCGTTAGATTATCTTCTGCTAATTCAATTAATATTGGTAGATTAGTACCTCAGGTAGTGTATTACATATATTCATATATAAAACTTGTGGAACAAGGCGAAATTAATGACGGGGATGCTATTAATATTGTTGTACCTACAGGCAATTTTGGAAATATATTAGCAGGTTATTATGCTAAGCAAATGGGAATACCTGTAAATAAATTTATATGCGCTTCAAATGAAAACAAAGTATTAACAGATTTCTTAAATAAGGGTGAATATTCAATAAATAGAGAATTTTATTTAACTACTTCACCTTCAATGGATATAATTATCTCCAGCAATTTGGAAAGACTCCTATATCATTTATCAGATTCCAATGGTAATGAAATCAGCATATATATGGATGAGCTTTCTAAGAATAAAAAATATGTAGTAGCAGATAATATTAAAAAGAAGTTAACTGATTTTAAAGGTGGATTTGCCGACATGGATAAAGTTAAAAGTAATATAAAAGAACTTCTTAATAATGAAAATTACTTGATGGATACTCACACGGCAGTAGCATATTCTGTATACATGGATTATGTAAAAGAAACAAAAGATGAAACGAAAACCATAATTGCTTCCACTGCCAGTGCATATAAGTTTGCAGAAAGTGTAGCTGATGCTTTAGAAATAGACAAAGGTAAAGATGGTTTTGAAGCAATAATAAAGGTTAACGAAAAAACCAAAGTTAATATTCCTGAGGGATTAAGAAACCTTGATAAGAAAGTGATTAGATATAATAAGGTTATTGATACAAAGGATATGAAAAAAATGATAAAAGAATCTGTTTAAGCCACTATTTAGTGGCTTTTTTAAGTTCGCCCAGCATGGGTATAATCTCAAGGGTGAAAGTCCCAAGTTCGGAAGTAGTTGAAACAATAAGCACATAGCCGAAGGCAAGGGTGTCTATCGTGAGGTAGAATCTGAAGGAAGCATTAGGCAAATCTCTGGTCTTACGAACAGAAATCACATACAAGGCGAGGTCAGTGGATAAAATTACTTAACAAATTGAAATCCAATACTACTAAAAACTGATAGCGTAAATGTGACAGATAGATGGAGAGAAAGATTATGCACCTTAACTGGGGGAGGTCTCATAGACGAGGGTAATAAATTCTGTAGTAATAACGAACTATGAGAAGTCAGCCGGAGTAGTGAAGAGGTTTCTGTAATGGAAATGGAGCGAAGGACTGAACAATTTTATCTGTTGTTAATATTCGTGATTGTATATTCTGTAAGTAAACACTAGGCAATAGCTCCCCGATTAATCGTGCGGACAGGTGGCAGAATAAGAAGAGCAAAACTGTACAAGGTAAAACCTCATCAGATTTAAGTGAATAGACAAAAGGCAAAGATTAAAAAGCTAACATCAAGGAAATGGAGTGTTAGCATGAGTTACCGAATGACGAAGTTGAATCAAGTTATTAGGGGCTGGGTAAATTACTACAGAATTAGTCAGATGAAAATGGTGTGCAAGGAAATAGATGCACATAGGAGGTTCACATTGAGAATGTGTATTTGGAAACAGTGGAAGAAATTAGGCAAAAGATATAGAAGTCTAATTCAACTGGGAATAAATAAAAGCAAAGC
>Ga0102929_1001387_pt1 | contig 14438 bp, 13 predicted proteins | sample SalPonR1_B_D2_MG_FD_78510 | JGI IMG/M metagenome (GOLD analysis project Ga0102929, IMG submission 78510) | Salt pond soil microbial communities from South San Francisco under conditions of wetland restoration - Salt Pond MetaG R1_B_D2_MG | ecosystem: Environmental > Aquatic > Marine > Intertidal... | reverse complement strand
TTGGTTTGGATTTTAATTTTATTACTTCACCTGAAAACAATTAAAGAATTTAAAATCGACAAAAAAATAAAAAGCCCTTGAAAATCAAGGGCTTTAGTGTTTTTAAAGCGGTCTGGACGAGACCCAAAATAGGCATATTTTGAAATATTAAATTTCATAACATTTCATTTGTATTCACTACAAATAAAGAAAAGTAGACGTTTTTATAAAAAGTGTTGCATAACATTATATTTAGTTTCATGTTATTTTAATCGACAAAAAATCGACAAAAATTTCTTACCTTTGAAAGAAAAAATGTCTACTGTAAAACTCGTTGCTAAAAATAAATCGACAAAAAAGGACGGTACTACGCCAATTTATCTTCAATATTGTTATGATTCAAACAATAGAACGCTAATTAACACAGGGAATTACATTGATCCCAGGCATTGGAATTTCGAAAAAGATGTTGTTCGCAGATCATATGATGATCATGAAAGTTTGAATGATGATCTTGAAGAAGAATTAAAAAAAGTTAAGAAAATAATCAAGGATGCATTAAAAGCAGGAATTGATCCTACCATTGATTTTGTAAAGAACCGGTATAATAATCCGGTATCTAATGATGTTAAATTGAGTTTTTTTGGTGCGCTGGATAAGTTTATTGAGGATTCAAAGGGTAGGGTAGTAAACGATGTTATAAAGGACTATAATTCTTTAAAAAAGCATTTAAACGGTTTTGCCGAATACTCGAACCAGAGTATAACTTTTAGTTCTATAAACTATGCATTTTATCAGCAGTTTGTTTCATATTTAATTTTTGAAGCTGTTAAACCTGATGAAACTAAAGGTTTAGCCACCAATACCGTTGGAAAACAAATAAAGAATTTAAAGGTCTTTATTAAGGATTGTATGAGAAAAGGAATATGCAAACCAATTGACCTTTCCGATTTTAAAACAGTTACTGAGGAAGTTGACAAGATTTATTTAAATGCCGATGAAATAGATACTATTGCTAATTTGGACTATTCAGATAATAAAGAGATGGATATTGTAAGAGATTATCTCTTAATTGGGTGTTTAACGGGTTTGAGATTTAGTGATTTTTCAACCATAGAAAAGCATCATATTAATGGTAAATATTTGAATAAACGGATTAATAAAACACATCAGAGCCAGACTATCCCCTTAAAAAAGAAAGTGAAGGAGATATTTAAGAAGTATAACAATAATCTACCAAAGATTGATAGTAATAAATTTAATAAACTGGTTAAGAAAGTTGGTGAAAAAGCTAAAATTAATGATGAAGTGGAATTGGTTTATAAAAAGGGAGCTGAGAAAATAAGAACTGTTCATAAAAAGTACGAATTGATATCATCACATACTTGTAGAAGATCTTTCTGTACCAATGAATTTTTAGCTGGTACTCCAATTATTTATATTATGAAGATTTCAGGGCATAAAACAGAAAAATCGTTTATGCGATACTTGAAAATTGACCAGGATGTTGCTGCAGAAAAAATGCTTGAGATATGGAATGAATCCTAATTGGAGTATAAAATAATAAACTTGTGAAATAAGATTAAAAAAAACGTAATTCAGCTCCTTTTGTAAATAAATGGTATCTTTAATGTATTAAGTAACGAAAAATCATTTAGAATGAGAGCAATTAAATTACATTTTGTTGACCCAAAACATTTAGAAATTCTTTTAAAAGATAAAAAGCTTAGCTCTGAATTACAGTATTTAAAATCTGAGATTTTAGGCAATGATAGCATTGGTTTTTATGATCCAATTGAACAGCACAGTTATCTTGATACAGAAGCTGTTGTATTAACTACTTTTGCTAGAGCAATAAAAAGGATTTTATTTCCAGAAACAGATTATAATATCCAATTCCTAAATCCTTTTGCTAATAAGCAAAAAGGAGGGCTTGCTCATAATGGTATAGCGGTTGTAGATTCAACTGAAATACAGGTGAGTGAATAAAATGTTGATAACTTTCAGTAAAAAAATATGATATTATTTTTAACTGTGAGTAATATTTTGTATGTTTGCTTCATAGTTCTTTGAAAAGTGTTTTTGATGTCGAGATTTCTAAATGGAGTTCAACTGATAGTCTGAAAGGGCAACCCTTATGGGTATATTAATGGCACAATTCAACATCACATTCAACATTGCAAACTAACATTATGTAATGAATTAATATGTGATTAATTGAATCAATACTATTAATAATAATGCATCATATAATATAGGTATGACGCAGGAATATTTAAGCGAGTGCAATGAGAACATTGTTTACACATTTAGAAATTAGGCTTTATTCTGACATAAAAAGGTGCTATTGAAATGACGCAGGTCAATAGTGTCCACTTAATTTTAAAAATTAATTATTATGTCACGATTAAAACAAAATCGAAACATTGATGGTTTGATTGAGAGTATTCAAACCATCACCAAGAGCCAGTGTTCTCTATCGGAGCAAGACTTAATTGTCTTGGATGAAGCATTAAATGTTCTTAAAGGTCTGAAAAGGAAAAAAGGTAGAACGAACGAACAAGTTCTAGCAGAAGTTGTTAAAGTCATTGAGATATTAACAAGATTTTTCCAGTAAATTCAGAGATTATGAAAACAAAATGTAAAGTTAAAATCCGATCACTCCTTAAATTTTTTCAAACCAGGTATTATGAACTTAGGAAATGTAATTAAAAATATTAGAAAGCAAAAAGGTCAAACTCAAGGAGAGTTTGCTGCTTTATGTGGTATAACACAAACATATTTATCTCAAATAGAAAGTAATTCAAAAGAGCCAAACTTATCTACATTAAAGTCTATAAGTGAACATCTTAATATTCCATTACCTATTATGTTCTTTATGGCTTTAACAGATGATGATGTTGATCCTAGTAAAAGAGAAGCATTTAAGATTGTTGGTCCATCTGTTAAATCATTAGTAAATGAATTCTTCACAGTTTAAGAAATCTCAATTTAAATTATTTTGTGTTGATGTTGGTTTTAAGCCTGAAGTAGTAGAATATATAATTGATAATATTGATAATTATTATAACGAGTGGTTTGAAAAGAAGCCGGATAAAGTAAAAGGAGGATTTAAAACTTACAAGGATGGTACAATAAAAAAGAGAGCGATTAGACCATCCTTAAAAGAATTGAAGTTAATTCATAAAAATATTAAGAATCGAATATTAACACCTATTAAACTTCCAAATCATATACATGGTGGGGTAAAAAAGAGAAGTAATATTTCAAATGCCAAACCACATCAAGGAAATAAATATCAGTTTACGACTGATTTACAGGAATTCTATCCCAGTATTAAGTATAATATGGTTTATGATACTTTTTTAAAGTTGGGATTCTCAAATCATTATAGTCATTGGTTAACAAAAATAACAACGTGGAAATACGAGTTACCGCAGGGAACTCCAACTAGCACACATGTTTCAAACCTTGTATTCTTAGAAGCAGATTTTAAATTAGTTGAATTGTGCAATAAAAATAGTATTACCTATACTAGATTTATTGATGATTTAACTTTTTCATCTCCAAAATGCTTTAAACATTTGCTAAATGATATTTTAGAAATTGTAATTGGTAGTGGTTTTAAGATTAGTTATAGAAAGACTCAATATCGGGGAAATCAAAATATAACTGGAATTGATGTTTTTAATAACTTTATTGATGCTCCTGAAAAAATTAAACAAAAATCTAAGGAAGAAATTGAAGGATATAAAGATTTTAAGCCATATACTAATTATCTAAATAATATAAGAAAAACAAATAGCAAAAAATTAAAATGATTATTACCTAAGATAAAATTAAAATGTCTATTGAGTATTTTTCTTTAAAAACTCTTCTTTCCAAACATCAAACAAAATCAAATCTCCACGACCTAAATTGCTATATAATAAGTATTCAGGAATGACTTCAGAGTAATATAATCTGTTTTTTTTAGTGAATTGAGAAATCTTTTTGTCCATATTTTTATATAGATTTCTTCTCTTTTTAAAGATTAAAGATTCAACTAAAGCTTGAGTATTAGACTCAGTATAGTTATCTAAATTAATCTCTGAATTTTTATCTAACGCTATAAGATAAGCTTCATTTATAGATGAAGTCCTGATAATATGGCATATAAATTCTAGCCAATTTTTATGTATACAATGATTTGATGCATATACTAACTTATTAAGGATTCTTAAATATAAAGTAGAACCCCTATCAATGCTAATTGGCAGATATGTTGTTGTAACTGAAATTGATCCTGATTCAAAAAAAGCATTAGATATTGAATTGAATGTCCCGTATGTTGGTGCAGTTCCACACGCAGAGAGAAATACAATAGGTATTGTTAAATTATTTTTTACGATATAATTTCCATCTAATCTTTCTTTTCCAATGTTTAAATATGTTGATCGTGTTTTTTCATCATATCCACCGTGACAGTCCAATATTAAAAACTCCGGTTTTTCTTTAACAATTGCTTCTTTTACTTCGTTTACTTTATTACAGATTCTTACCTTAAAATTTAACTCCTTTGATAATTTTTTTGCTTGTTCTTGCCACACCATAAATCCTTCATCGCTAGAGCCTATTATAACCAATGTCTTTTGTATAATACTTTTTGATATTGTGAATTCAAATTTACTATTGGAAGCATATAATGACATTAATCCAGGTAAAGGCGTTTCTGGTAATCTACAAACATCGTGCGTAAAGGATAATGGAATGTCATTAAAGATCATCCATTCAATTGGCAAATCTGACACCGCAACAATTTGTCCATTTCTTTTAGTTATATATTTCTCCAATGAATCGCACACCGTTGCTTCTTTTAACATTTTTCCAAATCTATAAATGGTTTTCTTTAATTTTTGTCTGTTTCTGGCGATGTTTAAATTTGGGAAAACTTTTATTCTAAAAAACGATAACTCTCTATATATAGATTTCCCTTTTACAGGAAGTCTTATCACTGGACTAAAATTAAATGAAGAATGTAAAAAGGATATGTTATCCAAATAATTAGATCGTAACTGAATGAACTTAATTCCAGCAACTGTTAAATCCATATCAGTTTTGGCGGTAGTAATATTTATATAATTTTCTGTTTGCTCTACTTGTAATAAGTTAGCAAGTTCTTTATCGTTAAGAATGTCTTTTAAATCAGGGTTATGAAAAGGTACAACCAATACTAAAGGAGAATAAATGGGTGAGTTGCTCACAGATTTTAATAATTCTTTCTCTAGTAAATACGTTGTAAACTTATCTATTAAAATTAATTGCTTTTGTAAATGCACTTGACGTTCAAAGGAATGAGGTTTTTTTTGTGCTTCTTTAGATTCAATTGAAAGTTTTTTTTCAGTTTCTTCTTCATCTTCATAAACTGAATCATCAAAATTACCCAATAGTTTATTAATCAAATAATAATTTGTCCTTGCCGGAGTAAAATTATATTCTTCATTTATTGCTATTGAATTTTCAGGTAATGATGAATTCAAAACAACTTTTTTTACTTCCAAATAATTCAGAATCTCACTTTGATTGTCTATAAGTGCTTTTACAAAATGATATGGAGAATAAATTATTCTTTTGTCTTCTATTTTATTCTCAGAATCATTATAAAAATGAAAATAACGCCTAATTCCTTGCTCTTTCTTTAATTCATTATATAGATTAATATGCTCTTTTCTATTACCATCTATAAAAAACAATTGGATCTGAGTGGAACTATCTATTAGATTCTTAAGGTGTTGATAGTCCTTATGATAAAAAATTGAAAAATCATACCCGTAATTCCATAAGTATCTATTTGTTAACTCAAAATATCTTAAGGAGTCTTGGAGTTGCATAACATCCTGTGGGCACATTTTTATAAAATCAATAACATCATTATTAAATTCATCAGGCATTAATATCATTGATTTTCGACCTGGATCATTCGCAATTAATATATATTCTATAGTTGTATTAAACTTAGTCTTAAATTTCATAATTCAGAAAAGATTTACAACTATAAACTATTATAATATTCAAAAATAAGTGCATCTTTATTGAAGAAATTATCACCAATATCTTCTGGTAAATTTTCATTCAAATATTCCTGCGGTATTATTATTCCATAATATTCGTCAGGCAAATTATTATAATTATCTGTAAAATTTGCCAAATTATTCTGCACTGTAATATCTTCTACTTGGTTATTTTCATTTATATTGAATCCGTGAAATATTAATTCATAACCAGCAGTTACGAATCCTTCAGCATAATCTTTATGGGATCTAACACTATTTGACTGTGAATTCCCAAAACAATTCCCACTGTGCATATTTTCATCTGTTTCATGGATATTATATGCTGGATTTACAAAAAAAACTTCTGCGTTTTCTTGAAACCAAGTCCAAAAAGGATCATTTCGTTCAACCGGGATATTGTTATGTATAGGACCAAGATATACTTCATCTCTAATATCATTTAATTGTTGATCAGTTAGTGCCATCAATTTAAAGTCTTTATTAATTTGTTTTGATTTTAATTCCTGAGTTTTTTAGAATTTTGATAAATATCTTATGAAGTTGATTTTATCTTTACTCTAAAATTACCATATAGCTGCTTTATAAAGTTATTAAACTTCTTCTTTTTTAATTCACTCATTGTTTAATAGAATTTAACAATAATTAAAATATTATTCAATCTCAATTTTATCTATTTCCTTCATAATGCGATCTGTTTCTGAAAGCGCAACAATTATTTTCTGATAATGTAAAATATCTTCAAAACTAAGTTGTCTTCCTTTCCGGTCTTTTAGCCATTTTTGAGCGGGTTGGTAACCACCAATATAAAATTCCCAGGCAATTAATGGAATATTATCAAAATATTGTTGGTCGTTAATCCAAATGCGACCTAACTGTTTTTCTGTATCAATAATTTCCCAATCTGATTTTCCTATTTTTCGAGTAACCTGATTATCTCCATCTTCAGGATATTGAGTTATATATTGCTCAACCTTTGGAGATTCTAACAAATGTATTTGACGTAATTCTCCGCCTAACTCAACCAATTTCCAGAATGTTTCCTGGTCTTTTGGATACGGTATTCTTGGGAAATCTATTTTAAGAAACTCTTTGTATTTCTCTCGATAAGTTGGTGAATGTAAAGTTGCATAGATATAATCTAGAATGTCAATAGGAGCAAATGCGTTCTTAGTTTCTTGTTTTTCATTTGTAAATAATAAGTTAAGTATTAGTTCTATATCTTTTATTATCTGAAGATTGAAATTTGGCAATCTTGAAGAATTATTTTCAATATTATGTTGATTGTTAATTTCAGGATAAATATATAAGGGAAATGTTAGACCGGCGCCAAATTGTCCAGCTGTTCCAGTGTAATTAATATCCGTTAATCCTTTGCTAATAAAAAAACCAAACTTTTCGGTAATTGCTTGCCTTGGCAAAAGAATTGCAATATTTTCATTTAGCATATTTTTCATAACAGAATATCTATGTCTTTGGACTCTTGTTAAATCATAATTGATATTTCTTGAGTCAAAAGGTCTGTAATAATAAGGGTGGTTATTCTCAATAAACTCAGATAAGCTAATTAGATTACCGTCATCATGTGTCTTTATGCCACTTGAATAAATTGGAAATAATTCATCTACTTTAATGCCTTTTTCATAATCACTTGCATTTTGAAAATCTTTTTTTACAAAAAAGTATTCTTTTGATTTTATTTCTGCATCATTCCAATCAATACTTTTTAACGTACTTTCATTTAAAGTCTTATACTTCAATTCACGTTTTCCGTATAGATCACTTTGGAATACTTTAGCAAGTTCATCTCTTTCTTTCTTTCCAGTTTTAATAAAGATATTAATGGAAACTCCCTGCATTATATCAAAAACATTCTGATCGATAGAGCCGTTAGGGCAAATCTCCTTTTTTTTAGAGTTTCCATGTAAATCTAGAATATATATTTTATCAAAACTTTCAGACAGATTCTTTCTCATTTGTCGATGAGTAATTCCGTCAATAAAGCTATTGTTTGAAATATAGGCTAATATTCCTTCACCGTTTTTATCAATAAAATGCTGACCAAACCTAATAAACTTGATGTAATCGTCAGATAATGGATTTATATTGCGTTCATTTAAATCTTTTTTGTAATCAAACATTAATTTCTCAATCCAATCAGACTTATTAGAACTGCTAACTGAATAGGGTGGATTCCCAATTACACACATTACGGGAGTATCACGTTTTACTCTATTCGCTTCATTAGCTTCGCTGCTTAACCAACCCGCAAATAAGGTTCCTGTATCCGGATGATGTTCTTCTAGTGAATTGGTTAGAAAAATATTAAACCGTTGGTCTTTTTTTGCTTTATATCCTGTTTCAGCTAAAAGCATATCCAGTTTTAAGTGAGCCATGGAATATGATGCCATTAATAATTCAAAGCCATTTAATCTGGGTATTAAATGATCATCTACATATCCACTCCATGCACCTTGCATAGCTTTAAATTTGCTATTATAAATGTGTTTTACTACTTCTGCTAAAAACGTTCCTGTTCCAGTTGCAGGATCCAAAATTTGAACTTTGTGCACTTCTTGTTCAATTTCCTTATAACCAGCGGCACTTCTTTTGTCTTTTGTTTGAGTTTTTACTTTTATTTTGGTTTTAGAAGTATCAGCCAAACCATCTTTTAAACCAAATTCCGATTTAAGAATATCATCAACTGCACGAACAATAAAATTTACTACCGATGCGGGTGTATACCAAACTCCTTTTGCCTTACGGAGTTTTGGGTCATATTCAGAAAGAAATGTTTCATAGAAATGTATAATAGGGTCTTGAGTTTGAGTGTTTTTTCCAAAATTATTCAATAAAGCTTCCACATTGGTAGCACGAAAAACATCTGCCAGGTTATCAACGGTTCTTTTTATACGATCGTCGATATCGGGTCCTGCAATATAACCAAATAGTTTTCTCAAAAAAGGATTTGTTTTAGGTATTAACTCAGCTGCTTCCTGCCGGCTAAAGTCATCTAAAGTAGGGTCGTGTAAACGTGCTGCAAACATTCCATAAGCTAAAGTTTGTGCGTAAATATCCGCAAATCCTTTGGGAGAAAGATCATGTATTAAAATATGTTTAAACGATTCGTACTGTCCACGTAAAGAAGTATTTTCCTGTGTTACTTCATCGGAAGTTAATGCTCGTTCAATAGTATCTTCCAATAATCGAGCTTTGGCTGCCATCATCTCGGCTAGCTTTTTAGATGATTTTATGGTTTGGCCAACAAAGGTGCAAAAGTTTTTTAACAGATTCTCTAATGCTTCAAAATTGCTGTTTAAAGGCTTTATTGTATTACCATCTATCTCGCCAATTTTTATTTCGTGAACTAACTCTCCATTCTGAAAAAACTGAAACCAAAGATAATCGGTAATAATTAAATTATCGAGTGCTTTTTTATACCTGGTAAATTGTTCATTATAATTTTGGCCATTCAGATCTTTCCCAATATCCTTAGCTTCAATATAACCAACCGGAATCTTTCCTTTTGTAATAACATAATCCGGGTTACCACAATCTGTAACTTTAGAAGGTTCGTTGGTTATATCTACTCCCGTTACAAGACTTCTTATTAATTGCTCTAAATCGGTTCTATAAGTATGTTCGCTGGATATTCCTGTTTTGAATCTTTTGTTAAGGGTATCTATGTATTGTTGGATATTCATACTGTTTCATTTTATTTCATATAAAAGTAATAAGAATGTTTAAGATTATCTTTCTTAACAATAAAAAAATATTATGAAAAATTAATCTAATTATATTATAGAGAAAAATGATCAACTCATTATTTTAATAAGCATATTGAAATAATAGTAATAACATTCTGATTTATTGAAAGCAAATTTATTGGATTTTAAAATATAATTATTAATTTCATTATTACTTACCGTTAAAATCGTATATAATGACTATGGCTTGGATTATATAAATTGATTGTATGTTGTTAAATAATTAATATCATATCTAATATTGGGTTTTATATGTATAATGTATTATTTGATTTAAAACTAAATTGAGAGATCTAATATTTGTATGTAAATAATAAATTAGGATGGTTACAAAAAATTAAAATATTTGAATAAATAAGTGATTTTGTGAAAAATAATAAATATATTTGTAAAATTATTACCCTTTATAGGTAATAAAAATTATTTTAGATGAATGTTGAATTTAAAAAAAATAAGTTAAAAAAGCAGTTAAGTAGTGCAACTGAAATAAAAAAGGCATTTGGAGTAAATGCAAAGAGAGTGGCAAGTAGAATGGATGAAATTTATGCTTCTCCAAATCTTGCAGTTTTATGCCAAATACCTGCTGCAAATTGTCATCCTTTAACGGGTGATAGAAACGGAGAATGGGCTGTTGATATTTCAAGTAATCATAGAATGATATTCGAAATTTCACAACAACCAATTCCAAAAAAAGAAGATAACTCAATTGATATTCTTTTAGTTACGGACATTTGTATACTCGAAACTGATGATTATCACTAAGATTATTAAAAAAATGAGCAAATTAAAAGACGAACGAGAATTACTTTCTAAGCCAGGAGACACAATACTTGAAACATTGGACCAACTAAAAATGAGTCAAGTTGAGCTTGCTGAGCGAATGGGAAAGACACCACCTAAAGTCAATGATATAATATCTGGGAAAGAGCCAATTTCAATTACAACAGCTTTTCAACTAGAAAAAGTATTAGGCATTGATGCTCAATTTTGGCTTAATAGAGAATTGATTTATAGAGAAAAACTTTCACGTATTGAACAAGAAGAAAAGCTTGAAGAAAGTGTTGAATGGTTAAAAACACAACCATTAAGGGAGCTAAAGTCAAATGGTTATATTGAAACAGCTAAAATTGGTTCTAAGATGGCTGAAGAATGCCTTAAATTCTATGGTGTTGCTTCCCCAAATCAGTGGGAATCAATATATGTTGATCAATATATTTCATCAGAGTTTCGTAAAAGTGAAACTCATAAGAGTACTTTAGGAAGCTTAGCAGCTTTTTTAAGAATAGGTGAAATTGAGTTAAGAAAATTAAAATTAAGAAATTTTAACAAGGAACTATTTAAAGAGAATCTCATAAAGATAAGAGATATAATAAGAACACATCCTGAGAATTTTGCTATGCTTCTTAAAAACTTTTGTGAAGAAGCCGGAGTCGCATTAATTTATACACCAAAAATATCAAAAGCTCCTGTCAGTGGGGTTGCTAGATGGATTGGAGGAAATCCTGTTATTCAGTTAACAGATAGATTTAAAACAAATAATCACTTCTGGTTCTCATTTTTTCATGAAGCTGGTCATATTTTATTACATGGTAAAAAGGATGTGTTTATAGAAAACATAGAAGAAACAGAAAAGAATACAGCTAAAGAAACACAAGCAGATGATTTTGCAAATAAATTTTTGCTACCTGTAGATGTTACTTCAGAATTATCCAAAGAAAGAGTTACAGAAAAAGAAATAAGACAAATAGCTCGAAAATATAATACACATCCTGCAATTGTGCTCGGACGTTTACAGCACTTAAAGGTTGTTCCTTATTCATTTGGAAATTCATTAAAACTAAAGGTTACATTAAATGACATCATTAATTCTAATGGTTAATTTTTAAAATTCAAGAAATGAGTACTCAATTAAAGTATATGCCTATTTTTAGAGGTAGACAAGAAGAATTAAAAGTATTAAATTCATTTGATTTTGGATCTCAAATATTCCCTTGTTTGGAAATTATTAAAGAAATTGACAGAAAGCCACCTAAGTTTAAGAATAAAGAAGGTAAACTAATTAAGGCTAAAAAAGATAAAACTTTTGAAGATTCTTATTTACCACTAATAGAAAGAATTAAAGCAGAACATGTTTTTATTGATTTACCTGTACATCTTAAGCCAAGTAAAAGCATGAAAAATGATACTGTGTTATTTTTAAGGAAAGTAGCAGCAAAACGTGAAATTCGAACTAATTATCTTAAAAAATTTTCATCTTTTTCAAATAAAATTATACCTGTTATTTCCACATATTCTGAAATAACTAATGAAATAGGATCAATTGAATTACAAGAAAAAGATATCAGACCTTCTTTTAGAATAATAGCTTTTAGAACATTTTACAATACTTTTTTAAGAGATATAAAACAAATTAAAAAAGTAGCAAAAGAAAGTGATTATCTAATAATGGACTGGGAAGAGATGGAATTAGATTTAGATGATGGAGATGTACAAGAAATTGTTGAAATTTTAAAAACACTAAATTGTAATATTATTATTCATCGAAATCCATTTCCCAAAAGATTAACAATGGTTGGATTAAAGCATGGAAAGGTTGTAGACAGTATTGAAAATAATCATTTGGATTTATATAAAGATCTAGGAGCAAGTTGCTTTTCAGATTATGTTGGAATAAAAAAAGATGATATCAGTGACGGTGGTACAATTAGCCCAGGTTTCATTTTTTATAATGCAATTGAAAATAATTTTTATGGCTATAGATTTAAAAATGGTTCTCTTAAAAAAGGAGAAAAAAGACCAGTTCTGGCAGAATTTGAAACAACTATAGTACCTGCAGTAATTAATTCAGACATAACAAAATTAATGCAAGATCATCAATTTGATTATCTAAATGAAGTAAACAAAGGTTGGGAAATGATTAAAAATATTGAACTTGGTCCACCTGATGGAGAATCAGGGAAAAGTCAAGCAAAGTTTAAAAGAATTAGCATGGAACATTATTTACATTGTATAAAAATGAAAATAATAAACGATCAATTTAATTAGGCTATTAATAACAATAGATATCTGTTGGATCAATATTTGTATTGAAAAAAAACTGGACATCAATTGGGAAAATAAAATTTTGATTATTCATCAGAAATTCCCAACGACTTTTATATCTCTCTTTTAAAGCCTTTTTAAATTGTGTATTAATAAATGCTGGACTATAATTCAAAATATCTTCAATGCCTTCTTTTTTAGGAAAAAAGCTTTCTAATTCTTGTTTGGTTAATAATTTCAATTGTACTTGTGAATCTATTTTGTCATTTTGTTGAGCCTTCTTTAATTTTATATATTTACCATTAGTGTAACACCAAAGACCATAGCTACTTGGTAATATTTTCATCACTTTATTAACATGACTTTCATCAATTACTAAATAGTTAAACTCAAAGGCTAGCAAATAATCATTCATTTGTTTAGTTACTTTTGTTAAAGTATCCAACTTTGATTTTATCTCAAAACTTGATGTATGTCCATTTACAGTAAGAAAGTCTACTCGACTATTATTTACTTGAATTTCAAATGCAGCGACTAGATTTTTTTTATTAATGAACTTCTTAAATAAATTATATTTATGTATTTCTTCACCTTTGTAATTTTGAACTAAGATATTGTTAACTTCCTTGTGAAGTTCATATTTAGAAAAGTGTTTAAAATTGTTAGTTGGATATATCTCTTTTAATAAATTGGTTAGTTGAACAGGGTAATTAAGAGGATTATATTTTTTGGCAAGTTGATTAACTGCTTTTTCAATATTTAGATTATTACTCACTGTAAGCATAAAATTGAAATAACTATTATTTAAATAAAGCGCAAATTAAGTTAATTTTTCAAGTAAAATTAAGAAATTACTAAAATAATATATCTGTCTTGTGAATCTACAAAAAAATATTGAGTTACTCAAATTTTATATTTAAATGTTCAATCATGTCATCATCTTTATTTTTATATAATCATCCTTAATTCAATCCGTTAAGCAACCAAAAATGCTCGATTTCAGGTTCAGTCAAGACTGTTCTGTGTTGCGCCTGCGGCAGAACACTTGCTTGGTCTTTACGGGTTCTTAAATCGGGCTTAAATTTGCTTATCGGATTGAAATAGGTGCTTAGCGATGGGATAAGGTCTTTTATTTTTATTTGGCAGTGGGAGAGACCTGGCATAAAAATGAAAGTCCTTACGGATAAAAAAAGGCTCTTCACTATAATGCAATTAGCTATTTGTATTATAGTGATGTGCCTTTAGTGCGTGGGGTTAATAACAATAGATTACTTAGAATGAACGAGGGGATTTGATGACTTTTGTTTTAGTTCTTTTGTTTCTTTAATATATATCTTTTTTTGTTTTTTATCATCTAAGTTTAATATTAATTTTTGTAAATAATCTTGTGATTCTTCATTTGTATAATATATATATTCAAATGCATTTTTGTATTTTGAATTTTCTTTAATGATAGGCATATAATACTTTCCTATAGATTGGTTATTTCGGTGTGACCATGCCACCCGTTTCGGTCAAATAGTGCCACTTTAAAAAATCATGTAATTATAAAAAAAAATAATATTTATTCATGTTTTAAAATGCTTTTTCTTAAAGATTC
>Ga0102929_1001385_pt1 | contig 14448 bp, 16 predicted proteins | sample SalPonR1_B_D2_MG_FD_78510 | JGI IMG/M metagenome (GOLD analysis project Ga0102929, IMG submission 78510) | Salt pond soil microbial communities from South San Francisco under conditions of wetland restoration - Salt Pond MetaG R1_B_D2_MG | ecosystem: Environmental > Aquatic > Marine > Intertidal... | reverse complement strand
TCGACGGGCTGAGCCACAACGAGGCCGAGGAGATTTCCAAGAACTGGGCCACGGCGGGGGCCGATGTGCTGATGCATGCGGTCGTGGAGACTGCGGAGATTGCCGACTAATTGGGGGCCAGCCCCCAAACCCCCGGGATACTTCCAGCAAGAAGAAAGCCATATCCGGGCAAAGACAGGGAGAAAACCAATGACCACCAAAGTCATCAAGAACGGCACCGTCTGCACGGCGGATCGCACGTGGAAGGCCGATGTCCTCATCGAGGACGAAAAGATCAGCCGGATCGGTGAGGATCTCATGGGCGACGAGGTGATCGACGCCGAGGGCGCCTATGTCATCCCCGGCGGCATCGACCCGCACACGCATATGGAAATGCCCTTCATGGGCACCACGGCGGCCGAAACCTTCGAGACCGGAACATGGGCCGCGGCCTGTGGCGGCACAACGATGCTCGTGGATTTCTGCCTGCCCGGTGAGGACGGCAGCATCAAGAACGCCATCAACGAATGGCACCGCAAATCCGCACCGCAGATTTGCACCGATATCGGCTATCACATGGCCGTCACCGGCTGGAACGAGAACGTTTTCAACGAGATGAAGGACGCCGTCGAGATGGGCGTCAACTCGTTCAAGCACTTCATGGCCTACAAGGGCGCGCTGATGATCGAGGATGACGAAATGTTCGCCTCGTTCAAACGCTGTGCCGAGCTGGGCGCGCTGCCGATGGTCCATGCCGAGAACGGTGATCTCGTCGCCGAGATGCAGCAGAAATACTTCGATCAGGGCATCACCGGCCCCGAAGGCCACGCCTATTCCCGCCCGCCCGAGTTCGAGGGCGAGGCCGCCAATCGCGCGATCACCATCGCGGACGCGGCGGGCGTGCCGCTCTATATCGTGCATGTCTCCTGCGAACAGGCACACGAAGCCATCCGGCGCGCGCGTCAAAAGGGCATGCGCGTCTATGGCGAGCCGCTGATCCAGTTCCTGACGCTGGACGAGTCCGAGTATTTCAACACCGATTGGGACCACGCCGCACGCCGCGTCATGTCGCCTCCCTTCCGCTCGAAGGAGCATCAGGACGGGCTCTGGGCGGGGCTTCAGGCGGGCTCTCTTCAGGTTGTCGCGACCGACCACGCGGCCTTCTCGACCGAGCAGAAACGGCGCGGTCGCGACGATTTCCGCATCATCCCCAACGGCTCGAACGGGCTTGAGGAACGGCTCCCCGTGCTCTGGACCCGAGGGGTTGAAACCGGACGCCTCACCCCCAATGAATTTGTCGCCATGACATCCACGAACGTGGCCAAGATCCTCAATATCTACCCCAAGAAAGGTGCGATCGTCGAAGGCGCCGACGCCGATATCGTCGTCTGGGATCCCAATATCACCAAGACGATCAGCCCGGCGAACCATCATTCGATCCTTGATTACAACGTGTTCGAAGGATTCACGGTGACGGCCAATTCGCGCTACACGATCTCGCGCGGCGAGGTGATCTGGGCCTGGGGTCAGAATTCTCAGCCTCAGCCCGGTCGGGGCCGTTTCGTGCCGCGCCCGGCCTTCCCCTCGGCGCATGAAGCCCTGAGCAAGTGGAAGGCGCTCAACTCACCCAAGATGATCGAGCGTGATCCAATGAACATCCCGGCGGGCATCTGACCCGATGGCCGCGCCGACCGCCCCTGCGGCGATACTGGAAACCGCGCTCTACGTTAGCGATCTCGACGTGGCGGCCCGGTTCTATACCGATATCGTGGGCCTGACCGAGCATGTCCGGGCCGAAGGTCGGCATGTGTTCCTGCGCTGTGAGACATCCATGCTCATGCTTTTCAACCCCGAAGCCACCGCAGAGGCTTCGGGCGGCAAGTTTCCCGTCCCGCCTCATGGCGCGCACGGGCCGGGGCATGTGTGTTTCCGTGTCGGCAAGGGCGAAACACAGGACTGGGCCGATCACCTGACCGCCCATGGCATCGGGATCGAGGCCGATTTCCACTGGCCGAACGGCGTCCGATCGCTCTATGTTCGTGATCCGGCGCAAAACTCGGTGGAATTCGCCGAAGCTAAACTATGGGATTTTGACACGTGAACGACTCCGTCATATCGGCCCGCGACCTGAGCCTGACATTTGAAACCAATGACGGCCCTGTCCATGCCCTCAAGGACATCAACCTCGAGGTGGATCGGGGCGAATTCGTGAGCTTCATCGGCCCCTCGGGCTGTGGCAAAACCACCTTTCTGCGCTGCATGGCCGATCTTGAGCACCCCACCGGCGGCAGCATTACCGTCAACGGCGTGAGCGCGGAAGAGGCACGGCGCGCGCGCGCCTATGGCTATGTCTTTCAGGCGGCGGGGCTTTACCCGTGGCGCACCATCGGGGGCAATATCCGCCTGCCGCTTCAGATCATGGGCTATTCCAAGGGCGATCAGGCCGAGCGTGTCGCCCGGGTGCTCGAACTGGTTGATCTTGCCGGGTTCGAGAAGAAATTCCCATGGCAGCTTTCGGGTGGGATGCAGCAACGCGCCTCCATCGCCCGCGCGCTTGCCTTCGATGCCGATATCCTGTTGATGGACGAACCCTTCGGCGCGCTGGACGAGATCGTGCGTGACCACCTGAACGAACAGCTCCTCAAGCTTTGGGAGCGGACAAACAAGACGATCTGCTTTGTCACCCACTCGATCCCCGAGGCGGTCTATCTTTCGACCAAGATCGTCGTCATGTCACCGCGCCCCGGCCGGATCACCGACGTGATCGAAAGTCCGCTGCCGCGCGAACGCCCGCTCGATATCCGCGACACGCCCGAATTCATCGAGATCGCCCACCGCGTCCGCGATGGCCTTCGTGCGGGGCATGGCGATGGGTGAGCGCATCATCACCGGAACTGCCCCTGCCGGCCATGTCGGACGGGGGGGTGCCACCTTTTGCGGTCATCGACTCTCCAGCCTCTACGGGGCGTCAAGCGAACCGACAAATCTCTTCATCTTTCTAAAAATACTCAGCTTAGCCGCGCGCAACCGGGACCGGCGAATGAGTATTTGGGGAAAGATGAAAACAAGGGGAGTGTGATGCGCAACATTCTGCCAGTCCTGACCGTCGTGCTCGCCATCTTCGCGATCTGGTATGCCGCAGCCATCGGGCTCAACAAGGCGTGGGCCTATGACAAGGCCGAGCGCGCAGGGATCGAGCTTAGCGCGTCAGACCTCGTGGCCGACACATGGAGCCAGGACAAGCCCCGCCTGCCCGTCCCGCATCAGGTTGCGACCGAACTCTGGAAGACAACCGGGGCGATGGTTCAAAGCGGGCGGGGCTTCTCGAAACGGTCGCTTCTCTGGCATGGATGGATCACGCTCAGCTCGACATTGCTGGGCTTCGTGTTCGGAACCGGTCTTGGTATCCTGTTGGCCGTCGGCATCGTCCACAGCCGGGCGATGGACATGTCGGTGATGCCATGGGTCATCGCGAGCCAGACGGTGCCCATCCTTGCCATCGCGCCGATGATCGTGGTCGTTCTGGCCTCGATGCAAGTGGATGACCTGATCGCGAAGGGCGTCATTTCGATGTATCTGAGCTTTTTCCCGGTGGTTGTGGGCATGGTCAAGGGCCTGCGCAGCCCATCGACGATGCAGATGGACCAGATGAAAACCTGGAACGCCAGTCGCACCCAAACCTTCTGGAAACTGCGGCTTCCGTCTTCGACGCCCTATCTCTTCGCCTCGCTCAAGGTCGGCATCGCGGCCAGCCTGATCGGCGCGGTGGTGGCGGAACTCTCGCTCAGTCAGGATGGCGGGCTGGGCGCGCGCATGTTGGTGGGAAGCTACTATGGCCAGACCATTCAAATCTGGAGCGCACTCATCGGGGCGGCGATTCTGGCGGCGCTTCTGGTCATGACCATAGGGGTTATGCAGCGCATGACGCTCACACGGATGGGGATGACGGCATGATCTGGATTCTGGGATCGCTCGCCTTTTGGGCCGTGGCATGGTGGATCAACGTCCGCCTCAGCCGCAGCGGATCGCCTGTTGCGCCCTTCGTCGTGCCGGCGCTTTTCGGCATCACCATCCTTGTTTTGTGGGAAGGCATGGTGCGTGGCCTTGGGATCAATCCCGTCCTCCTGCCAGCCCCCACTGCAATCGCGGAGACCTTTTCAAACAACCTCGGGCTGCTCTGGGGCGACCTCGTGCAGACCGTGTTCAAGGGGGCCTTTTCGGGCTATGCCATCGGCTGTGGCGCCGCGATCCTTATGGGAATTGCAGTCGACCGCTCGCCGTTCCTGCAACGCGGGCTTTTGCCGGTGGGCAATTTCGTGGCCGCGCTGCCGATCGTCGGGATGGCGCCCATCCTTGTCATGTGGTTCGGCTTCGATTGGGAATCCAAGGCGGCCGTTGTAGTGGTGATGGTGTTCTTTCCCGTTCTCGTGAACACCGTGGCTGGCTTGCGCGACACCGACACGATGCAGCGCGATCTCATGCGCACCTACGGCGCAAGCTATACGCAGACACTTCTCAAACTGCGGCTGCCCGCGGCGATGCCGTTCATCTTCAACGGCCTCAAGATCGCCACGACGCTCGCGCTCATCGGGGCCATCGTGGCCGAATTCTTCGGCTCGCCCACCCGCGGCATGGGGTTTCGCATCTCGACGTCGGTCGGCCAGCTCGCCATGGATCTGGTTTGGGCGGAAATCGTCGTCGCTGCCATCGTCGGCTCCGCCCTCTACGGCGGGGTTGCATTTCTCGAAGCACGGGTGACATTCTGGCACCCATCACAGCGCCGCAGGGCGTAAGATAAAGATAACCAAAAAAGGAGAGGAAGATGATCAAGCTAGCCAAAACAGTCAGCCTGGCCGCTGCCGGCTTGTGGGCCGGAATGGCCCAAGCCGCGGACGACGTGACCTTGCAACTCAAATGGGTGACGCAGGCACAATTCGCCGGGTATTACGTGGCCCAGGACAAGGGCTTTTACGACGAAGAGAACCTCGACGTCACGATCAAGCCGGGCGGCCCCGATATCGCCCCCGCGCAGGTGATCGCCGGCGGTGGGGCGGATGTGGTCATCGACTGGATGCCGTCGGCCCTCGCCTCGCGCGAGAAGGGCTTGCCGCTCGTGAATATCGCGCAACCCTTCAAACGGTCGGGCATGATGCTCACCTGCCGCAACGACAGCGGCGTCACCAGCCCCGAGGACTTTCCCGGCGAAACACTCGGCGTATGGTTCTTCGGAAACGAATATCCTTTCCTCAGTTGGATGAGCAAACTCGAAATCCCGACCGATGGCGGCGAGGACGGCGTGACCGTGCTCAAGCAGGGCTTCAACGTCGATCCGCTCCTGCAAAAACAGGCGGCCTGTATTTCGACAATGACTTACAACGAATACTGGCAGGTTCTGAATGCTGGCCTCACCGAGGATGATCTGACCGTCTTCAAGTATGAAGATCAGGGTGTCGCCACCCTCGAGGACGGAATGTATGTGCTCGAGGACAATCTTGACGATCCCGCCTTCGTGGACAAGATGGCGCGGTTTGTCCGGGCCTCCATGAAGGGCTGGAAATGGGCCGAGGAGAACCCCGAGGACGCCGCGATGATCGTGCTCGATAACGACTCAACCGGAGCCCAGACAGAAGCGCATCAGGTTCACATGATGCGTGAGATCGCCAAGTTGACCGAAGGGTCCAATGGCGCGCTCGATCCGGCCGATTTCGAACGCACGGTCGACTCGCTGCTCTCGGGCGGCTCGGACCCGGTGATCACCGAACATCCCGGCGACGCCGCTTGGACGCATGAGATCACGGACAAGGCGCTGAACTGATCTCGACGCCTTTTGCACTTTTGCGCCGCGGCTCTTTCAAGGGTCGCGGCGTTTTCTTGTCCGGGGTCGGTGGCCTTCTGATGCGGAGGAATGTCGACAAACATGTGCGTCCCGTGTCATCCTGAAGCAAGGGGGCGATATGACATATATGATTTCTACAAAGATCAAAGCGGCCGCCGGGCCTTTTCTCTCGCGCGTCGGGCTCTGCGTCTGGGCGATCCTGATCAGCGCAGGCCCAAGCGCCGCACAATCAAATGACGCCGACCGGCCCGTTGTGTTGTGCGGCACGGATGCGGGCTTCGATCTGCACTCATTGCGCCTTCTGAGCGGGACAGGAACCCCCTCGATCGACCGCGCTCTTATCGAAGAGCTCCAAGCGCAGTCGGCGTTCTTCGGTGTCCGGCCCGCTTTTTATGTCTATGCGCAGGGTATTCAGAATGCCATGGCGACGCAGCAAACATTTCCCGCGACGCCCGGCACGGACGGAACCATCCTCTACCAACTCGACCTTCTCGAAGCGCATCTCACATCGGCGAGGTTTGGCGGCTCAATCGTGTCGGGCGTGATCGCACACGAATTTTCTCACATTCTACAGATGCAGGACCAAGGCATCTTTGACCGCCTTCAGAACCGCCATGACACTGTGAAATTCCTTGAATTGCACGCGGATTTCATGGCCGGCTACTATATGGGAACGAAATTCGCCCACGAGCCTGACGACCTCGACACGCTGTCACGCAAGATTTTCGAGCTGGGTGATAACAATTTCACGAATGTCGGCCATCATGGCACCCCACAGGAACGGCACGTCGCGCTTCGCGCCGGGTTTCGCTATTATCTTGAAAATCCGACACGCGACATCGCCGCAGCCCTGACCGAGGGCGAAGCCTTCGTCACGGACGTCTTTCCAAATTACTAGAGCACGTTGCCCAGAATGGGCTCTGTTTTCGGGCTTCTCGGACAAGCGAAATCTAAGGGGTGTCGGCTTTGACCCGGGCAATCGAACACACGGCACAGGGGTGCGACGGTTGACCACTCTGCCGCGTTTCGCGACAGTCTGGGTGTCAGGATTTTCTCAAAACACTTTGGGCGATGATCACCATGAAATATATTCTCGCACTCTCGCTCGCTTTGCTTACCGCTGCCGCAGGCACTGCCCAAACCACGCAGGAGTGCTATCCCGGCCTCGGCACCTGTGACGAGGCGGGCGACACCGGCGAACAGCCCCAGATGAAAATCGACATCGGCACCCCCGATGATCCTGCTGAACCCCAAGAGGAGAGCAGCGCCCCGGAGGCCCCTGCCCCGTCGGCCAATCGCGTTTGCCATGTCCATGACGTGCGGCCACCGGACGACTGGTTGGCCATCCGCACCGAACCCAGCACACGCACGGGAACCCGGCTGGCCAAGCTGCCCTCGGGCACGGCGCTCGAGATGCTGGGCTCACAGCAAGGCAATTGGCACCTTGTTCGGTTGACGAACGGGAGGATTGGCTGGGTTTCGTGGGCGACAAACCGCTGGATCGCCTGCTGAGCGTTTCGCGAAAACCCAGACTCACAGATTTTCGCGAAACGCAGCGCGACATTCAGTCGTTGCAGGCGTTTCGCTTTTCGTGATCTCTTACCGAGGGCCGTCTGTGCGGCTGTTGACGGCGGCGGTGATCATGAACTCGACCTTGAGTTCGGGATGCGCGAGCTTCGCTTCTCCGCACGCGCGTGCAGGCGCGTGCCCTTCGGGCACCCAAGCATCCCAGACCGCGTTCATTTCGGCGAAATCGGCCATGTCAGCCAGCCAGATCGTCGCCTGAAGGATGCGCGTGGTATCCGACCCCGCCTGCGCCAGAAGCTTCTCGATGCCCTGAAGGCAGGTTTTGGTCTGGTCGGCCACGCTGTCGCCAACATTGCCGACCTGCCCCGCCAAATAGGCGGTGTTGTCGTGAATGACGATCTGGCTCATGCGCTGGCCGGTGCCCATACGGGTAATGTCGTTCATGTCCTGCTCCTCTGTTTCAGGCTGTGTCTCGGGTTTGTGCGTCGCGCTGACCAAGGGCCAGCGTATGTTCGCGCAGCCACATCATGAAGCCGCGCGGATCACTTTCAAGAAGCTGCATCTGCTCGTCAGTGATGGGGGCGCCGACCACAGGGGCCTGCGGCGTGTTACAGCTTCGCACCACCTCATGAAGCAGCAGGCTCTGGCGCATCGTGGCGGAAATACAGTTGGCCATCTGATACCACCGTGAATTCGCACCGGGGAAATAGATCGGCACCACGCGCGCGCCCGACCGGCGGATCATCTGCGCCGTGAAGACGTTCCATTCGCGCTCTTTCACCGGGCCAAAAAGAGTATCCGAAGACGCCACCACACCGGAGGGAAACACGCTGATCACGCCACCATCCTTGAGGTGCGACATCGCCTTGGCGCGCATCTCGACCGATTTGCGCTGCGCGTCCGGCTCGTGCGGGAACGGCACCGATATCATGTAGGACGCCGCCACCTCGTCGATCCCCGTGAGAAGCGCGCGGGTGAGAATCTTGTAATCCGTGCGTCGACGGCCAATCAGATCGGCCAGGATCATGCCATCGACAAGCCCATGGGGATGATTGGCAACCACCACCACCGGCCCGTCGCGCGGAATGTTCTCGATCTGCTCGGCGGGCGTCAGAAGACTGACCCCCATCGTATCAAGCGCGGCCCGCCAGAAAGGCTGTCCTGTCGGGGCGCCCCGCTTCTCGAACTCGCGGATCATGCGGATGATGCTGATCTTGCCGGTCACCCACTCGACGGTGCGGATGATCCGCGCGGTGAGCGGGCTGTCAAAGGAATTGGCATAGGTCAGGCTGCGGCGGTCATACTTGGTAAAGGTGACAACCTCGGGCGTGTCGACACGCGCCTGTTCCGCAATCTTGTCCGTCACCCGCTCCTGTCCCATCTACAGTCCGGCGCCCGGTTGCCCGGCCGCTCACCCTCACATCTCTTCGCCAAATCGGTTCGCTACCAGTTTCTCGATGGCGTCTGCCAACGCCTCGGCATCTGGTCCACGCGTTTGAACGTCAATAGTTGTTCCGCGCGAGGCTGCCAACATCAAAAGGCCCATGATGCTGTCACCGCTGGCCGATTGCCCATCCCGCGATACTTCCGCATTCGCGTCGAACCCTTCGACCACCTCGACAAGGCGGGCGGATGCGCGGGCGTGCAGCCCCTTTTCGTTCACGATCTCAACCGTGCGCGTTGCCGAATGCGTCATAACCGTTCCTATTCCGCCGAGATGTTCTGGCTGTCGATATACTTGCGTCCGGCGTCAAGCGCATGCGCCACCGCGTCGGGAACGGCCTTGTGGCGGGATTTTGCGAGCTTGATGAGCATCGGCAAGTTCGCTCCGTACAGGATACGGCGGTCCTCAGGGCGGCAAGCCATCAGCGACAGGTTCGAGGGGGAGCCGCCGAACATGTCGGTGACGATCACAACGCCCGCACCGGTATCAACCGCATCCGCGGCCCTGCAAATCTCGGCCTGTTTCTCGGCACGGTCGTGATCGCGATCAATGCTGATGGCGCGGATGCCCGGCTGATCTCCCACCACGTGCTCGATGGCCGCGAGATACTCGCGCGCCAAGCCGCCATGCGCCACGATCACTATTCCGATCACTGCGTTCTGTCCCCTTTGTCCCGGCTTGCGGTGTTGGGCCCGCCCGGTGCGGACCGGTCAGCATGCCGTTCCAGTTCCCGATGCCTTATTGACACTGGCCAGCCCTCTTTCGCAAGGGCCCTCGCAAGGGTTTCTGCCATCGCGACCGACCGATGCTGGCCTCCGGTGCATCCAAATGCGACGGTAAGATAGGATTTACCCTCGTTCTTGTAGGCCGGAAGCAGGAACCGCACAAGCGACAGGATGCGGTCGCGAAACTCCTCGGCCCGCTCATCGGCGGCGATATGGGCGTCAACCGCCGGGTCGCGGCCATCAAGGGCGCGAAGATCGGCATCCCAGTGCGGATTGCGCAGAAACCGGCAATCCAGCACGAGATCGGCATTGCGCGGCAGCCCGCGCTTGTAGGAAAACGATTGCACCAGAACCGACAGTGACGCGTCATCGGGGGCCGCAAACCATCGGCTCAGCTCTGCGCGCAGGTCATGCGGACTCAGGTCAGAGGTATCTATCAGCACATCCGCCCGCACGCGGATCGGCCCCAGAAGGTCAAGCTCGCGGGTGATCCCCATCGCCGCACTTTCATCTGGCGCGAGCGGATGCCGCCGCCGCGTTTCGGAGTAGCGGCGCACCAGCGTGTCGGCCTCCGCATCCAGATAAAGCACCTGCATCGGATTTCCGGCCAGCGCGCCGAGTCCGTCAATCGCCTCGATCAGAGCTTGGGTCGAAAAATCGCGATTGCGCACATCAATCCCAAGAGCGAGCGGTCGCTCCGGTCTTGGCCCGGCCAAGAGACGCGGCAGCAGACTTAGTGGCAGGTTATCAATCGCCTCATATCCGAAATCCTCGAGCGCGTGGATCGCGGTGGTTCTGCCCGCCCCCGAAGGGCCGGTGATCAAAACCAGCGGCGTAAGCGCGTTAAACCGTTCAGGTACGGTTGAGGGATCAGGCAAATCGTCCATGCGTGACATATAGGATAAGAGCCGCGGGAAAACAGGTCATCTCACTATTTCGCACAAGTGGTAAGGTGACGCCAAGAAGCTTGGTTGATCGCTCTGGCGGCAGACGCTCGGTTTCAGGCGTATCAAGGTCGACGATGGCCACAAGCGGTGCCGGTTCGGCGGCGGGGACATGCAGAATGCCCACGCCCCGCGCTTCAATCCGACCGGCGATCGCTTCGGGGGCGGAGGCGATGATTTGGGCCTTCTTCCGGCGCAGGATCGTCCGGTCATCGGAAATCAGCACCGCGCCACGGCTAAGAAGATCGAGCGCAAGCGCGCTTTTGCCCTGTCCTGAGGCTCCCCGGATCAGAAGCGCCCGGCCCGCCAGAGCCACGCAGGAGCCATGCACGGTTTCGATGTCGGGCTGCACGGCGGGGTCGTCCATCCGCTTGGCATCCTCAGATAGGCAGACCCACGACAAATCGCGCACCAAGCGGATCCGACGTCACGTCGGCCTCGGTCGGGCGGATGTTCTCGGCCCAGATCACGCCGCCATGCGCCTCGACGATCTGCTTCGAGATGGCAAGCCCGAGGCCCGAGTTATTGCCGAAATCCTTTTCGGCGCGTTGCGAATAGAAACGCTGGAAAACCTTCGTGAGCGCCTGTTCCGGCACGCCGGGGCCGGTATCCTCGACCACCACCAGCACTCTGTTCTCACGGGTGCGCGCCCAGATTCGGATCGCGTCACCTTCTTCGCAGAAGCTTATGGCGTTTGTGATGAGATTGACAAAGACCTGGGCCAACCGCGCCTCGAGCCCGTTGATCACGATCGGATCTTTCGGGAAATCGACAATGAAATCTATGCCCTTGCCCTTGGCGTCCTCACCCAGATACTGGCCCAGATTGCCCAGCATGGTCAGAAGGTCGAACGGCTCTTCTTCTTCCTTGACCAATTCGCTGTCCAGCCGCGACGCGTTGGAGATATCACTGACCAGCCGGTCAAGACGGCGCACATCATGGTCGATCACATCGAGCAGTTGGTCGCGTTGATCGTCGCGCTTGGCCACACGCAGCGTGCCGACCGCAGAGCGCAGCGAGGCCAACGGGTTCTTGATCTCGTGCGCGACGTCGGCGGCGAACTGTTCGTTGCCATCAATCCGGTTGTATAGCGCGCCCACCATGCCCCGAAGCGCACCCGAAAGGCGGCCAATCTCGTCGGGCCGTGAGGTGAGATCGGGAATGCGGATGCGCGATGACCCGCTCCGCCCGCGATTACGCGCGCCGCCCACTTCGGCCGCCGCGGCAAGATCGGCCAGCGGATGCGCGATGGTCGACGCAAGGATAAGGCTCAGACCGATGGACACCAGCGTGGCGATGATGAACATCTGAAGAACTCGCTCGCGCTCGGACTTGACCAGGCTGTCAATCTCGCCCGCCGCGCTGGTCATGGTGACGACGCCCACCGGGGTGCCACTCTGCATGATCGGTGCAGCCACGGCAAAGACACTGCCAGTCGCGGTTTGGCCCGTCTTTACCTGAGTGCCCTCCGACACCGCGGGGGCGACCATGCCGCGCAAGAGGGTCTCTGTATCAGGAAGGTCGGCTTTGGGCGCGCGCCGGAAAGGCCCGGCAAGCTTGTCCCAAATCCAGTTGAGCGCATCGGTGATCACCGTCGGCCCGGTCGCGGTCCCAATATCGGCGTCACTTCGGGTTCCGGTCACATTCCCGACCGGCACACCCTCGGTGTCGAAGACGAGAACCTCTGCCCCGCGCCGCAGGTCCAGCCTGTCAAGCGTTTCACTTACGTCGATGCCGTCCCCTGTCACCATGTTGACGGGGCCCCCAACCGGGAGCTGCGCCTCGAACACGTTGGCGACAAGCTGGGCTTCGCTCAGCAGCCCGTCGATGCGCTGTACCGCAAGACCATCGCGCGAAGAGTTGAGGTAAAGGATGCCCGCGACAAGTATATTGAGCGCGATGAGGTTGAAGATGATGATCTTCCGCGTGAGCGGCGAAGACCGCAGCGAGGAAAGCCCGCGCCTTTGGCGGCGCTGGCGCACCTCGTCCTCAACCACCCTGTCGGGCGCGACGAAATCATCGCCTAGAACGACGTCCCCTCTTCGCCCCGGTGCCGCGTCACGCACATGCGCCCCCTCGACCAGTGCCATACTCAGTCTTCGTTATATCTGTAGCCGATACCGTAGAGCGTCTCAATCGCCGAGAAATCCGGATCGACATTGCGCAGCTTCTTTCGCAGCCGCTTGATATGGCTGTCGATCGTCCGGTCATCCACGTAAACCTGATCGTCATAGGCCACATCCATAAGCTGATCGCGGCTCTTGACGAAACCGGGACGCTGGGCAAGTGCCTGCAAAAGCAGGAATTCGGTCACGGTGAGCGACACGTCCTTGCTTTTCCATGTCACCGCGTGGCGCAACGGATCCATGCGCAGCTCGCCACGTTCGATCACCTTCCCGTCTTCGACATCAGCGGCCGTTATCTTGCCATCCACCGCATCCTGCCGGCGCAGAAGCGCGCGAATACGCTCCACCAGAAGTCTCTGCGAAAACGGCTTTTTCACATAGTCATCCGCTCCCATGCGCAGCCCCAGCACCTCGTCGATCTCGTCATCCTTGGATGTGAGAAAGATCACCGGCATTGCCGATTTCTGGCGTAGCCGCTGCAATAGGTCCATTCCGTCCATCCGCGGCATCTTGATGTCCAGAACGGCCATGTCAGGAAGCTTTTTGCTAAACGCGTCAAAGGCTTGCTGACCATCATTGTAAGTTTCGACTTCGAACCCTTCTGCCTCAAGAGTCATCGACACCGATGTCAGGATATTCCTGTCATCGTCCACAAGGGCGATTTTCGACATTTTTGAATTCCTTGTACTGCTCTTTGTTGCCTGCTTTTTTCGTCAATATGCGCGTATTTACCGGACGCAATCAATCCAATTTTCCGAATCGCCGGATATCTGCGGCCCAATTGACGCAGAATTTCCTTAGGAATGGCTAAATTGACTCACTTCACGCGCTGCGCCTCAGGCACCACACTGCCGCCACGCCGCTGATTGCGCTAACTTGGCCTTGGTTGCGCTAACTGACTGCAAGCGCCCTGTTCTTTTCTTCCGGGCCCATGTTAAGACGCCGCTGTCCGGGCCGGTGGGCCGTCGCATACCACCCTTGGCCCTTGCTATCAGGCCGCCAACGCCGGCCCTACCAAGTGGAGAACGAAGCCAATGACAGTCGGACGGGTGAACCCGCAATTCCGTGTTGAGGATCAAGGCATCACCGGACTGGGAGAAGTCCACTACAACCTGATCGAACCGGCGCTGATCGAAGCCGCGTTGAAGAACGGCGAAGGCGAACTTGGTCGCGGCGGTGCGTTCCTCGTGTCCACCGGCAAGTTCACGGGGCGCTCTCCCAAGGACAAGCATGTCGTCAAGACCGATGACGTGGCCGAAAACATCTGGTGGGACAACAACGCCGAGATGTCACCCGAAGGGTTCGATGCGCTCTACACCGACATGGTCGCGCATATGGAAGGTGGGCGTTACTACGTTCAGGATCTCACCGGCGGCGCCGATCCGGCCCATTCGATCAAGGTGCGGATGATCACCGAGCTGGCTTGGCACGGCCTGTTCATCCGGCATCTTCTGCGGCGCCCCGGGCGCGATGCCTTGGATCATTTCGTGGCCGATTTCACCGTGATCAATTGTCCAAGCTTTCAGGCGGACCCCAAAAAGCACGATTGCCGTTCGGAAACCGTGATCGCGATGAATTTCGACCGCAAGATCATCCTGATCGGCGGCACCGAATACGCGGGCGAGAACAAGAAATCCGTTTTCACCCTGCTTAACTACCTGCTGCCCGAGAAGAACATCATGCCGATGCACTGCTCGGCCAACCACGCCAAGGGCAACCCGGTGGATACCGCCGTATTCTTCGGCCTGTCAGGCACAGGCAAGACGACGCTCTCGGCCGATCCCGATCGCGTGCTGATCGGTGACGATGAGCACGGCTGGTCGGATCGCGGCACCTTCAATTTCGAAGGTGGCTGTTATGCCAAAAC
>Ga0102929_1001383_pt1 | contig 14454 bp, 10 predicted proteins | sample SalPonR1_B_D2_MG_FD_78510 | JGI IMG/M metagenome (GOLD analysis project Ga0102929, IMG submission 78510) | Salt pond soil microbial communities from South San Francisco under conditions of wetland restoration - Salt Pond MetaG R1_B_D2_MG | ecosystem: Environmental > Aquatic > Marine > Intertidal... | reverse complement strand
GTGCCACCGACACCCCGATTGCCGCGATTTTGAGAGCAACGCGCCCTCCATAGAGCAGCCGCGAGAACGTATCCCGGCCCAATTGATCGGTGCCCGCCAGATGCTCAAGCGTCGGAGGCGACAGGCGCGCCGGAATATCAAGCGCGTTGGGATCGTAAGGCGCCAGGAGCGGGGCAAAAATCGCGCTGGCGAAGAAAAGGATTACAAGGATGAGCCCGGCCAGCCCCTGCCAGTTGGTCAGGAAAAGCTTGAGCTTCTCACGCCTCTCGCGGGCGGCGGATTCGCGCACCTCGGTCTCGGTGATGTCTTCGGGAACGCTACCGGAATCGAGCTCCGGCACGCCAGTTCGGGGATCAGAGGGATTCACGGACACGGGGATCTAACCAAGCTATGAGAATATCGGAAAAGAGAACGACGAAGATATAAAGCGCCGTTGCGACAAGGACCGCCCCCTGCACCACAGGGAAGTTGCGCGCCATCACCGAATCGAAGATGAGCTTGCCGATACCGGGCCGCGCAAAGATGATCTCGGCAAAGACGGTGGCCGAGATAAGACCGCCGAACCCCATACCGATCAGCGTGATCGTGGGCAGGATCGCCACCCGCAGCGCATAGCCGTAAACCACCTTGCGCGGTCGAAGACCGAAGGCACGCGCGGACCGGATATAGTTTTCGCCCATCACCTCGAGCATCGAGGCGCGCACCATCCGGGCCAGATACCCGACCCAGCTTAGCCCGATGGCAAAGGCCGGCAAGACGAGGTGGCTGAGTTGGTCGCTGAAATCGCCCGGCTCACCGGCCCCTATGGCCGGAAGCCAGCGGAACTCAACCGCGAAGATAAGCAGCGCCCAGATCGACACGAGAAACGATGGCAGCGCGATGCTCCCCACGGCCAAAACCCCGGTGATGCGGTCCAGAAGACTGTCTGGCCGCACCGCCGCCAGACAGCCCAGCGGAATACCGAGCACCACAGCCCATCCCATGCTGGCAAAGACCAACGCGAAGGTGAAGCCGATCCGGTCCAGAATGATCGCCGTAACGGGCCTGTTGGAAAAGACATCAAGCCCCAGATCGCCCGACGCCGCATTGCCGATGTAAATCAGAAACTGCTGCCAAATCGGGTCGTTGAGGTGCATTTTCTCGGCATAGCGCGCGATCGCTTCGGGCGTGGCGCGCGGCCCCAAGGCGATCGTCGCCGGGTCGCCCGGAATAAGATGCAGGAGCGAAAACAGCACCAGCACCACCAAGCACACGACAACCATCGCAAGGCCCAGCCGCTTGATCAGATAGACGAGCATTCAAACTCCCTCGCAGATGCGACAACCTTCCCCGCGCGCCATTGCGCGCGGGGTGGCATTGCTTTTCTTGACGGCCGATCAGACTTGTTTGAACCGGCGATAGTTCAGTTCGCCCGACGGTGCGGCATTGATCTCGATCTGGTCGATATGGGCATAGGATTCAGGCTCGTGGTTGATCCATACATACGCACCCGTATTTTCCATGATCTCCTGCATACGCACATAGATGTCGCGCCGCTTGGCTTCGTCGGTTTCCGAGATACCTTCCTGGTAGAGACGATCATACTCTTCGTCTGTCCACCGCTCCCAGTTCCAGATACCAACCTGATCCGAGACGAACCATTGCGTCGCCTCATAGGGATCGGGCGTGGTGCCGAAGCGCATGATCCAAAGCTCCAGATCCTTCCAGGCATCGCCCTTGCTTTCTTGGCCCATTTCCCAGAACGGACCGCTGTCAAGCGGGAGAATCTTCACGGTGACGCCCACCGCGGCAAGGTTGGCCTGAATGATTTGCGCGGTCAGCATGCGCTCTTGGTTGTTGAGCGTGCGAAGCGTCAACTCCAACCCCGACACACCCGCCTCGTCAAGAAGCGCACGCGCCGCTGCCGGGTCATAGGTGTACCCAGTCTCTTTGCGATGTCCCAAAAGCCCGGGGCAGATGATGCCATGCATTTCGGTTGTCGTGTCCGAATATGCGCCCGCAAGGATGGAATCCACGTCAACAGCACGCTGGATGGCCTGGCGCACCCGGATATCCTTGAGCTTGGGATGGTCGGTATTCATGCCCATCCACATGTACTGAAGCTGACCCGCAGTCGTAACGGCGGTGCCTTCCGGCATGGACTGGGTATAGCGCGCCAGCGTATCCGAGCCCAGCTCGGTGCAATCAAGCTCGCCTGCGTCAAAGGCCAGTTCCGAAGCTTTGACCTCGGTGATGACAGTGGCGATCACCTTGTCGAACTCGGGCTTGGGGCCGGTCCATTCGGGGTTCGTATCAAAGACCACCCGCTGACCCGGCGTGTAGGTGTAGGTGTAGGGGCCACAGATCGCCGGGAAGTCGATCGTGAACTGGCCGCCCGCATCCTCGGTTGCCTGCTTGCAGACAATGGCGCCCGGCCCGTGGCACAGCGTCACCATGAAGAACGGCGCAAAGGCCTGCTTCAAAACGATCGTGCCGGTCAACTCACCCGTAACCTCGACACTATCGAGCGCTTCGAAATACCCGGCCCAATCACCGTCCTTCATGCGCTCATACGAATATTTCACATCTTCGGCGCTCAAGGTGCCGTATCCGTTCGACCACTTGAGATCGGGGGTCAGTTCAAAGTCGATATGAGTCGGATCACGCAGTTCGAGCTTGGTCACGAACATTGTGGGCCGCCACGAGAAGCTGCCGTCTTTTTCGACATATTCCGCAAGGAAGGGCAGACACTGTTTCTGCGCCTCGACTTCGGTGCCGCCGACCATGTAGGCCGGATCGAGAATGGCGTTATCGCCGTCCTGACGCACGCGCAGCACCTTTTGGCCACCCTCCTGCGCCACGACCGCGCCCGTCCAGGCCGGAGCCACGGTCAGGGCACCAAGCGCTGCCGTCGATCCAAGAAATTGGCGACGTGTTGTTTTCGGCATAGTCATGCAAAGTCTCCCATTGGTGTGTTGTTATCTTGTGATTGCGCGAGATTATCCACTTTGTTCGGCGCATATCCATTTCGCAGTGCTTCGCGATGTGACGCTATTAGGGCGGCTACGCGCGACATCACACAAGATGCCGGGGGATGCTTTCATCCCATTCGACCTCTTTTATAAGCTTCTCACCCTCCCACGCCCTGAGACTGGCCTTGATGTGGAAATGGTCGGCATCCGCGGTCAGCGTCGTTTCGGTCTCTGACCGCGCCGACCATTCATCGCGCTCGAGCCCAAGGGACCATTTGAAATGCCCTCGCGCTCGGGTCACGTCATCATGCGGCACGGTGTAAGTCTCATAGCCTTGCTCATGCACCACCAGATCGTTGTCATGCAGGCGATATTTTCCGTCGCCATCACCGATCTTTACATAGGTTTCATGGGCCGCCGCATCCTCTACGATGAGATAACAAAGGTCCGGCTCCTCGATCTGGTCGGCGCCACGTTGCGGTGTCACTTCCACATCCTCGAATGGTGTCAGTTCACCATCGAGTTCACGCCTTGGGCGCAACGGCAGGTCCAGCACACTGCCCTCGGTATGCAGCGTCAGGCGCACAGGCTCGGGCGTGGGCCAGATCATCGGAAAATAGCTCGTCGATATGGCCAACCGAAGCCGATGCCCCTCGGCAAAGCTTTGCGCCACATGCTTCATCGGGATCGTGATCTCATAAATTTCGCCCGGCGTCAGGGCCTTGGGCGCATCGTGCCCGTCTCTGTGCGTGAGGTTGAGGACACCGAACGAAACCCGCGTTGATTGCCCATCGGGGTTCACATCGCATATGCGCGCCGCGATTTGGGCCACGGGCTTGTCGACACTCACCCGCAAACGCACATTTGCGTCGCCCGCAAATTCCAAACGCTCGGCCAAGGGCCAGGTATCAAAGCAAAGGCTTCCTGCATCCTCGGCACGCTGATCCACCGGCGCGTCACCGGGGCTTGAATACCCGCACCATCGGCCCGAAGCGACACCGACAGATGCCGGGGACATGATGTCTACGGCCCCCCGCTTTTTCGGCTTGGTGCGGTCAAGCAAGCCATCCGACCCAAGATGAAACTCAGTCCTGCGAATGTTGTTGGAGGGCCAGGAATCTTCGGCCACCCAGCGGCCCGGCCGGTGCCCATACCACCCTTTCGGCGGCACGCTGTCTTGCATGTAAAGGCGCAGTTGCGGCTCATCCATGATGCCTGTCTCGCGCCCCTTGAGCCAGCGATCCCACCAGCGAAGCTCCTCCTGCAAGAAGCCGATCGCCGGGCCGGGCTCTCCGATATGCGGATAGCGATGAGCCCAAGGTCCAACGAGACCTTTCTTTGGTCCCTGAAGGTTTTCCATCAGGCGAAAGACAGCCCGACAATAACCATCCGCCCAGCCCGACACGGCATAGACCGGGATCTGGATATCCGACCAATCCTCGCACACTGATCCATGCTTCCAGAAATCATCGCGCGCTTGATGCTCAAGCCAGTTTTTCAGCCACAGACCACTCCCCTCAAGGCGCTCAATCCACATGTCCCGCCACTTATCACCGACATTCGCCGGATCAGGCGCAAGACTGTTGCGGGCGAACATGATCGAGGCCCAACTCGGCTGTTCGCCGAGCATACACCCCCCCATATAGTGGATGTCATCGGCATACCGGTCGTCGGTGGAACACAGCGTGATAATGGTCTTGAGTGCGGGAGGCCGCATCGCGGCGATCTGCAAACCGTTGAAGCCCCCCCACGAAATGCCGATCATGCCGACATTGCCATCGCACCAAGGTTGCGCGGCGATCCAACCGATCGCATCATATCCATCCTGCAACTCCTGCGCGGTGTATTCATCCTCCATCAGCCCTTCGGAATCGCCCGCCCCGCGCAGATCAAGCCGGATCACAGCATAGCCATGACCCGCTAGATAAGGCTGCATCGGCGCATCACGCCCGGTCGTGAAATCGTTCTTGCGATACGGCAGGTATTCAAGAATCGCGGGTACCGGCGCCTCCGCAGCGTTCTCAGGCATCCACATCCGCGCGGCCAGCTTGCACCCATCCGGCATTTCGATTTCGGTATGGTGTATCTCTTTGACATTATTGTGAAAACGATCTACCTCGGCCATTTCGATTACCCTCGTGAGTTATGGTTAGCGCCCATCCGGGCAGCTTTTCGGGCGCGAGCCTCGGCTGGGGTTTAACAAATCGCAACTTCGCGCCCCTTCGCGACTTGACACTTATGTCGCTTCAGTATGCAGTTTGCCCATGTCGGATGAATTTCAAAGAAATCTCGCGCTGCTATGCAGCTACCAGCGGTCCATCGCCGATGTCTGCCGCAAACTCGGGCTCAACAGGCAGCAGTTCAACAAGTACCTCGCCGGACAATCGCGCCCGTCGCGTCACAATATGCGCCGCATATGCGACTATTTCGGCGTGACCGAGGCCGAACTTTTCTCCGACACCTCGCGGTTCGAGGATATGATCACCCTCAAACAAAAGCCCATAGGCGACGGAGACTACAAACCGCTCTACCACCTCGAACAACTTTACAAGCGCAGCCAGAGCCTTGAAAAATATGTAGGATATTATTTTCGCTATTTCTATTCCTTCGGCAATCAAGGCATGGTTTTTCGCTCGATCGCGTCGATCCACGCAGAAGAGGGGCGCTACTTCTGGAAAAACATCGAAATCCTGCGCGACCCTGAGACCGGTCAAAACCGCGGTCTCAACAAGTATGAGGGGGCGCTATTTTATCTCGCGGATCGTATTTATGTCATGGAATACGAAACGCTCGAGAAGAACTCCGTCACCCAGATGACCCTCTATCCCAGCCACCAGAGCCGCCTTGGCACACTGGTCGGCATTCAGACAGGCGGACCCACCCGCCGAGGCCGCAAGCCGGGGGCATCGCGTGTGGCGCTTGAATACCTCGGGCGCGACATTGACCTGCGGCAGGCGTTCCGGCGCATCGGGCTTTTCGATCCAGCCAAGGGTCATATCCGTCAACAGATGCTCGACCTTATCGACAATCATCTTGCGCCCGGCTCTTTTGTGCTTGATGTCGAAGAGCCTTGAACAGCTCCACCCACCCCGCGCGGTTTCCACTCGCCCACACCGGCTTTTGCGGCTATCCTGCATACCCTGTCATGTCAGCCGCGCGCGCTGTACGCGCCTGACCCCACCGTAGCGAAGGAAGGTTGCGCCATGGCCACAGGCAAGCTCGGTCAGGATCCGCACAAGGTAAAAGACAAGCGGGAAAAGCACCTTGAAACGGCCATCGGCCGGGAGGTGCGCGATTTTCGCCATCAGCGCGGCATGACAGTGGCCGATCTGGCCGAATCGACAGGCCTGTCAGTGGGAATGCTCTCCAAGATCGAAAACGGCGTCACCTCAGCATCGCTCACCACCTTGCAGGCGCTTTCGGCGGCCCTGAACGTGCCGGTCACATCATTTTTCCGCCGGTTCGAGGAGCGCCGCGAAGCGGTCCATGTCAAGGCGGGCGACGGGGTTGAAACGGTGCGCGCCGGCACGCGGGCGGGCCATCAGTATAATCTTCTGGGACATCTCGACACCAACAGCAGCGGCGTCGTGGTCGAACCTTATCTCATCAGCTTGACCGAGGAATCCGATACCTTTCCCACCTTTCAACACGAGGGTGTCGAACTCCTTTACATACTCGAAGGTGAGGTCGGATATCGGCATGGCGATCATAGTTTTCACCTCATGCCGGGCGACAGCCTGTTCTTTGACGCGGACACCCCTCACGGCCCGGACCAATTGATCCGTCTGCCCGTGCGCTATCTTTCGGTCATCTCCTACCCGCAATCGAACGCCTGAAATTCCCCACAGGAAACAAAAATTCTTGCCGTTGAATAAACGCCCGGAACGCGCTAGGCTCGGACGACCGATTCATGGAGGGTGTGATGTGCGGGATCGTTGGACTGTTTCTGAAGGATAAATCTCTCGAGCCCCGACTGGGCGAGCTGCTGACCGACATGCTGATCACGATGACGGATCGCGGCCCGGACAGCGCGGGCATTGCCGTCTACGGCAATGACAACGAAGGCCGGGCCAAACTTACGGTGCAATCGTCGGCCCCCGACGCCGATTTCTCTGATCTCGACCGCGATCTCGGCAAGGCGCTTGATGCATCGGTCTCCATACGTGTCAAAGACACTCACGCGGTGCTTGACCTGCCCGAAGACAAACTGCCCCAAGTCCGCGCGGTCCTGCGTGAGCTTCGCCCCGACCTTCGTATCATGAGCGCGGGGGAAACCATCGAAATCTATAAAGAAGTCGGCCTTCCCGAGGACGTTGCCAAGCGTTTCGATATCTCGGCGCTGACCGGCACGCATGGGATCGGTCATACCCGAATGGCCACCGAATCCGCCGTCACCACGCTGGGTGCGCACCCGTTTTCAACCGGCGCCGATCAATGCCTTGTCCATAACGGATCACTTTCGAACCACAACTCCCTGCGCCGCGAACTGGCCCGCCACGGAGTCGAGGTTGAAACCCTGAACGATACCGAGGTCGCTGCGGCCTATCTCACTTGGAAGATGCAGACAGGATCGACACTTGGCGAAGCACTGGAAAGTGGCCTTGATGATCTCGACGGGTTTTACACCTTCGTCGTGGGCACCAAGGATGGCTTCGGCGTGGTGCGCGACCCGATCGCCTGCAAACCCGCTGTCATGGCTGAAACTGATCAATACGTGGCCTTTGGAAGCGAATATCGCGCGCTCGTGGGTCTTCCCGGCATCGAGGACGCCCGCGTCTGGGAGCCCGAACCTGCCACCGTATACTTCTGGAAACACTGATATGCAGACATTTGATTTGGAAGAAAAAGGCCTGCGCGCCCTTCACGAAACGCTTCGGTCGGTCGGCCCGGACAGCAATGAAACCGCATGGGAAGTTGTGAATGCCAAAGGCAGCCACGCCATCGCCGTGGGTCTCGATGCCCCTCTGGACGTGACGGTGCGCGGCTCGACCGGCTATTACTGCGGCGGTATGAACAAACAGGCCACGATCCGCGTCGATGGCTCCGCCGGTCCCGGAACCGGCGAGAACATGATGTCCGGCAAGATCGTGATCGAAGGCGACGCGAGCCAGTATCTCGGGGCCACCGCCCATGGCGGGCTTATCGTGGTCAAGGGCAACGCCTCGTCGCGCTGTGGCATTTCCATGAAGGGTGTCGATATCGTGGTTCACGGCAATGTCGGCCATATGGCGGCCTTCATGGGCCAGTCGGGCAACCTCGTGGTGCTTGGAGATGCGGGCGACGCCTTGGGCGATAGCTGTTATGAGGCGCGCTTTTTCGTGCGCGGCAAGGTCAAAAGCCTTGGCGCGGATTGCGAGCAGAAGGAAATGCGGCCTGAACATATCGAATTCCTCAAGGCCATCTTGGCCGAGGCGGAATGCGACGCCAGCCCCGAGGAATTCACGCGCTACGGCTCGGCCCGCAAACTCTATAATTTCGACATCGACAACGCTTCGGCTTATTGAGGGATCGACACCATGGCAAACAGCAAAATCCCCCGGACGACCCCACGGCAGTCGGCGACCTTTTCTCTCGATGTCAACAGCGACATCCGCCGCGCAGCAGCCACGGGCATCTATGATATCCGCGGTGGCGGGGCCAAGCGACGGGTGCCAAATTTCGACGACCTTCTCTTCATGGGCGCGTCGATCTCGCGCTACCCGCTCGAAGGGTATCGCGAGAAATGCGACACTGACGTCACCATCGGCGGCCTGAACGCCAAGAACCCGATCAAGCTTGATATTCCGATCACCATCGCCGGGATGAGCTTTGGTGCGCTTTCCGGCCCGGCCAAAGAGGCTCTGGGCCGTGGCGCGTCGGCGGCGGGCACTTCGACCACCACGGGCGACGGCGGCATGACCGCCGAGGAGCGCAGCCATTCGGACAAGTTGGTCTACCAATATCTGCCATCGCGCTACGGCATGAATCCCGATGACCTGCGCAAAGCCGACGCCATCGAGATCGTGGTGGGCCAAGGCGCGAAACCGGGCGGCGGCGGTATGCTTCTGGGTCAGAAGATCAGCGATCGCGTTGCCGAAATGCGCAACCTGCCCAAGGGCATCGACCAACGGTCGGCCTGCCGTCATCCGGACTGGACCGGGCCGGACGACCTTGAGATCAAAATTCTGGAACTTCGCGAGATCACCGGCTGGAAAGTGCCTATCTATGTCAAGGTCGCGGGCGCGCGGCCATATTACGATACGACGCTGGCTATCAAAGCGGGGGCCGACGCCATCGTGCTTGATGGAATGCAGGGTGGCACGGCGGCCACGCAGGACGTCTTCATCGAGCATGTGGGGCAGCCCACCCTCGCCATCATCCGCCCTGCCGTGCAGGCGCTTCAGGATCTTGGCATGCACCGCAAGGTTCAGCTGATCCTGTCGGGCGGCATCCGATCGGGTGCGGACGTGGCCAAGGCGATCGCGCTCGGGGCCGATGCCGTTTCGATCGGCACCGCGGCGATGATCGCGATCGGCGACAACGATCCGAAATGGGAAGAAGAGTATCAAAAGCTCGGCACAACGGCCGGGGCCTATGACGACTGGCACGAGGGACAGGACCCCGCTGGCATCACGACACAGGATCCCGACTTGATGGCGCGTTTCGATCCCATCGAGGGCGGGCGCCGCCTTCGCAACTATCTCAAGGTCATGACACTCGAGGCGCAGACCATCGCGCGTGCCTGCGGCAAAAGCCACCTGCACAACCTTGAACCCGAAGACCTCGTCGCGCTCACCATGGAGGCTGCCGCCATGGCGCGTGTGCCGCTTTCGGGAACCGACTGGTGGCCGGGTATGCCGGGCTCCAATTTCTGATATGACACCGTCAGGGGGCGGCATGACCGCCCCTTGCAACAACAGACAACAAGGAACAGGGAAACACCATGACCACCGATCTGGCCGCCTTCGCCAAGAAGAATGACGTCAAGTATTTCATGATCTCCTTCACCGACCTCTTCGGCGGTCAGCGGGCCAAGCTGGTGCCGGCACAAGCCATTGCTGACATGCAGGAAGACGGTGCAGGTTTCGCCGGGTTCGCCACCTGGCTCGACATGACGCCCGCACATCCCGACATGCTCGCCGTGCCCGACCCCGACAGCGTGATTCAGCTTCCGTGGAAACCCGAGGTCGCGTGGGTGGCCGCCAACCCGGTGATGGAAGATGCCGATGTCGCGCAGGCCCCCCGCAATGTCCTGCGTCGCCTGATCGCCGAAGCTGCGGACGAAGGTATGCATGTCAAAACCGGCATCGAAGCCGAGTATTTCCTGCTAACCTCCGATGGGTCGGCCCTTTCGGATGAATTCGATACCGCCGAGAAGCCTTGTTACGATCAACAGGCGGTGATGCGCCGCTATGACGTGGTCCGCGAGATTTGCGACTATATGCTCGATCTCGGCTGGGGCCCCTATCAGAACGATCACGAGGATGCGAATGGCCAGTTCGAGATGAACTGGGAGTTCGATGATGCGCTGCGCACCGCCGACAAGCATTCCTTCTTCAAGTTCATGACAAAATCCGTGGCCGAGAAGCACGGCTTCCGCGCCACTTTCATGCCCAAACCCGTCGAGGGCCTGACCGGCAATGGCTGCCACGCGCATATCTCGGTCTGGGATGCGGTGGGCACCGGGGCCAAACGCAACGTCTTTGCCATCGACAAGGGTGAGGGCCCCACCGGCGAGCTGGGCCTCTCCGAAGCAGGCACGCACTTCCTCGGTGGCATCATGAAACACGCAAGCGCACTGGCCGCGATCACCAACCCCACGGTCAACAGCTACAAGCGGATCAATGCGCCACGCACCACATCGGGGGCCACATGGGCGCCCAATACGGTGACATGGACCGGCAACAACCGCACACACATGGTGCGCGTGCCCGGCCCCGGTCGGTTCGAACTTCGCCTGCCCGACGGTGCGGTGAATCCCTACCTGCTTCAGGCGGTGATCATCGCTGCGGGCCTTTCGGGCGTGCGCTCCAAGGCCGACCCCGGCAAGCGCCACGACATCGACATGTATGCCGAAGGCCACAAGGTCCGTGGCGCGCCCAAGCTCCCGCTTAACATGCTCGATGCGATTCGCCTTTTCGACAAGGACAAAGAACTCAAGTCGATGCTGGGCGAGGAGTTTTCCGCCGCTTACATGAAGCTCAAGTTGAAAGAGTGGGATAGCTTCGTCGCGCATTTCAGCCAGTGGGAAAAAGACAACACGCTGGACATCTGAGACCGCCACCGGCGTCGCGCCTTTTGCGGGCGCGACCACCTGATTCCCGGGTGGCAAGAGCCTGCGGCTCTCCGTTATACTGCCACTTATGGTTTCATCCACTGACATAGGTTTGCCCCTGCGCAGAGCCCGCGTCCACGAGGTCTGCGGGCCAGGGGCCATAGGGTTTGCCGCGGTATCAACCGCCTTGGCGGGGACTGTCCTGTGGGTGCGCGAAGCGTGGCGGGGGGATATGCTTAATCCCGTGGGTCTTTCGGCATTTTTCGATCCGGCAAGACTGCTGGTCGCGCAGACAAAGCAACAAACCGAAAGTCTGGCCGTCACCGAAGAGGCCCTGAGGGATGGGTCAGTGCCCCTCGTGGTGACCGAACTGACCCGCCCCCTCGATTTGCGCGAAGGGCGGCGTCTACAGCTTGCAGCGCAGGCGGGAAATACGACGGGGCTATGCCTCATTCCCGACGGAATGGGCAGCAACGCGGCGGAAACTCGCTGGCATTGCAGCCCGGTTTTCGATGTGGGCGACTCGACTCTGATGCATTGGGAAATTATTAAGAACAAAACAGGAACACTAAGAGCTTGGCATGTTCGATGGAATGCAGAAACGCGTCGTCTCGATGTGGTTTCCCCGGTTGGCGAGCGACCGGGTTCTGCGCGCACGTCCGCTTGAAGGGCCATTTGCCCTGACCATCCGGCAGGCCAGCGCCAATCGCATTTACTGCCTGAACGACATCGCAGAACAACACGGCCTGCATCGCGGCATGTCCCATGCCGACGCGCGCGCCTTTTGTCCCGATCTGCAAAGTCGTCCGGCCGATCAGGCCGGCGACGGGCGTTTCCTCAATGTGCTGCGCCGTTGGGCCATGCGCTATTGTCCTTGGGTCGGGTTCGAAGGCGTGGACGGGCTGGTTCTGGATATCACCGGGGCGGCGCATCTTTTTGGCGGTGAGGCAATGATGCTGGCGGATATGCGCCAGAAGCTGAGCCGTGCGCGGCTGGCCGTCCGAATCGGGCTGGGCGATACCCGCGGAGCGGCTTGGGCCCTCGCCCATTACGGCGAGGGATGCGCCGAGCCCGGCCACCCGCTCAGGGTTATGTCGTCGCTGCCCGTGGCCGCATTGCGCCTTGACGACAAGACCGCCACAGCTCTGCAACGGCTTGGCCTGCGCACCATCGGCGATCTGGAAGGAACGGCACGCGCCCCCCTCACCCGTCGCTTCGGACCTGATCTTCTGATGCGGCTGGATCAGGCGCTTGGCCGCCAACCCGAGCAGATCACCCCCCTGCCCGAGCCGCCCAAATACAGCGTGCGCATGACCCTGCCCGACCCGATCGGCCTGTCGGATGATGTGATGGCCGGAACCTCCCGCCTTCTGGATCAGCTTTGCAGCAGGCTACAGGCCCGGGAGGCCGGGGCACGCGTGCTCTGCCTCACCCTGCGCCGGGTCGATCAGGAGGCTCAGACGGTGGAACTGCGCCTTGCCCGCCCGTTGCGTGATGCGGCCCGCATCCTGCCCCTGTTCGAGCGGGGTGTGGCCGGGATCGACGCGGGCTTCGGGATCGACCAGATACGGCTCGAGGCGGCGCAGGTGGAATCATTGCCGGTGCAGCAGGTCAGCCATGTCTCGGCGGGTCAGGTGGATCGGCTTGATGATCTGATCACCCGGATCGGCACGCGGATCGGGCTGGACAATATTCAGCGCTTCCTACCCGCCGACAGCCATATTCCCGAACGTAGCTTCCTCATCACTCCAGCGGCCTATTCCGAGGCGGAGGGGCCGTGGGTTTCCCTGCGCCCCCGTCCCCTGCGTCTGTTTGCGCCCGAACCCATCGGCGGCACCGGTACCCGCCCGCCACAACGGTTTCGCTGGCGGCGCATGTCGCTCAGCACGGCGCGCGCCACGGGACCGGAACGCATCGCCCCCGAATGGTGGCTGGAAGACGATAACTGGCGCAGCGGATTACGTGATTACTGGCATGTGGAGACATGTCAGGGCCGGCGGCTCTGGCTATTTTACACGCCGCAAAATCCCGGCTGGTTCGTACAAGGGGAATTCGCATGAGCTATGCGGAACTGTGCGTGACCACGAATTTCACCTTTCTTACCGGGGCCTCCCACCCCGAAGAAATGGTGATGCGCGCCGCCGAACTGGGGCTGGACGCCATCGCCATCACGGACCGCAATTCGCTGGCCGGGGTGGTGAGGGCCCATGCGGCGCTGATGGAATTGCAGCGCGAAACCGAAGAGGCCATTCGCATCCGGTCGCACAGCCAGGTTGACCACTCTTCACGCCAAGAAATCGGAGAGGCCGCACCGATCAAACGGCCCGGCACCGTTTCCCTGCCCAAGCTGATCATCGGCTGCCGTCTCGTGCTGCGCGACAGCCCCGTCCACTGGATCGCGCTGCCACGCGATCGCGCCGCCTATCAGCGGCTCACCCGTCTTCTGACCTTGGGCAAGCGGCGGGCCGAGAAAGGCGCCTGCCATCTCGACGTGAACGATATGCTCGAGGGCTGCACCGGCATGATACTGATCGCCTTGCCACAAGGGCCCTTGCGACATACGGAGCCGTATATTCACAAGATGCAGCGCCAGTTCCCGGGGCATGTGTTTCTGGGGGCCGCCCCGCGTTATGACGGCTCGGATCAGCGCTATCTGGCGGCCTGCGCGCGGCTCGCCCTGAAAACCTCCACTCCGATGGTCGCTGTGGGTGATGTTCTGATGCACCGCGCCGCGCGCCGGCAACTGGCCGATGTGCTGACCTGCATGCGCGAACATGTCACCATCGACGAGATTGGCACCCGTGCCCTGCCCAATGCCGAACGCCGCCTCAAGGGCCATGAGGATATGGCGCGGGTCTTTCGGGATCATCCCGCCGCCCTGCGCCGCACCCTTGAAATCGCCGCGCGATGCAGCTTCTCCCTTGAGGAACTCAGCTATGAATACCCCGACGAGGTCTCTGAAGGAGAAGCGCCACAGGCCCGGCTGGACCGCCTCGCACGAGAGGGCATAAAGCGCCGTTATCCCCATGGTGCGCCGCGGCAAATCCATGACCTCATGGAAAAGGAGCTGACCCTTGTGGCCGAACTGGGTTTTCCCGCCTATTTCCTCACGGTCCATGACATCGTGCAATATGCGCGCTCCATCGGCATTCTCTGTCAGGGGCGCGGTTCGGCCGCCAATTCGGTCCTGTGTTACCTTCTGGGCATAACCGATGTGGGCCCGGATCAGATCACCATGGTGTTCGAGCG
>Ga0102929_1001382_pt1 | contig 14457 bp, 11 predicted proteins | sample SalPonR1_B_D2_MG_FD_78510 | JGI IMG/M metagenome (GOLD analysis project Ga0102929, IMG submission 78510) | Salt pond soil microbial communities from South San Francisco under conditions of wetland restoration - Salt Pond MetaG R1_B_D2_MG | ecosystem: Environmental > Aquatic > Marine > Intertidal... | reverse complement strand
CGCCCAACTCCCTGCGCTCACTCAACCGCTCGCCGTAGGGCGGATTGGTCAGCACCAGTCCCTGATCGGACCAATCACCCTCCAGATCCAGGGCGTCGACCGCCCGGGCTTCAACGTGGACAATACTCTCCAGCCCCGCTCTCTGAATATTTTTCCAGGCCGTCGAGATGACACGGCTGTCCTGGTCAAAACCCGCCAGTCTCGGGATGTGCCCCTGTTTGCCTTCATGGGCGCGACGCTCCGCTTCCTGGCGCAGGGACAACCAGAGTTCCGGCTGATGGCCGGGCCATTTCTCGAAGCCGAACCGTTCCTGCTTGCGACCAGGGGCCATGTCCAGAGCCATCATGGCGGCTTCAATAACAAGAGTGCCGGACCCACACATCGGGTCTACGAAATCGCCACCGGCCGCGGCAATCTCGGGCCAGCCCGCGCGCATCAGCAACGCTGCCGCCAGGTTTTCTTTCAGGGGGGCTATGCCTTTATCCGTCCGGTAGCCGCGCATGTGCAGGCTGTGGCCACTGAGGTCGATGCCCAGTGACAGTCGTCCCCGATTGAGGCGAGCGGAGATAATCACATCAGGGTTCTTGGCATCCACAGAAGGACGCGGGCCGCCGTTGGCCTGGAACCGATCCACAATGCCGTCCTTTACCCGTTGCGCACCGTACTGGGTATTCCGGATTGCCTCGTTCTGACCGAGGAAAGTCACCCGAAAGCTGCCATGCACCGGGATATGCTGCTGCCAGTCCATGTGCACAACGCCGTCATAGAGTTGATCGCCGCTGTTGGCATCCACTTCCTCAATATGAAGGATCAAGCGGTTGGCCAGGCGTGACCACAGGCAAGCTCGGTAGCCAGCCTCCAGAGAACCTTCCACCCAGACTCCGGCCGGCGCATTGCGCACGGTGTCCAGGCCAAAGGTGCTGAGCTCGTCCGCCAGAAGGTATTCCACTCCCTTCGGGCAGGTTACGAAAAATACAGATTTGGACAAGTTCAACTCCTGGTTCATCGACGGCTTGAGGTAAGTTTCCGGAATAACGGCTGTTCCGGAAATTGCAGCAATTCTTTAGTTCACATAACTATAAAAAAAGCGTCACATAGATGAAATAATTAGTGTACATCCGCGCAAGGTTCGACTTACCTTGTAATTGACGCGTCGTTCCGGAGGGCATTAAACCCTCCGTTAACAGGATCCTGACTGCTCTGGCTTGAGCTGACAATAGTGGGTTATCCCGGAGGGGTAACACTTGTCGCAGCCACTGCAGATGTGTACACGCTTGTTCTGTTAATCCATTAGTGAGGAACGGCATGAAAAGACAGAAAAGAGACATGTACGCTCGTGCATTCAAGCGGGGTTATCTCGCTGGCGTGTCCGGTAAATCAAAAGACAGCTGCCCGATTGAACAGGCGGAAGTTCGCCAGGAATGGCTGAACGGGTGGCGAGAAGGCCGCACAGATCAATGGGAGGGCATGACCGGCGTATCCGGCATCCACAAACTGGCTAACGTAACGACGGCGTGACGCCTGAACTAACCCCGAATCTTAATCTGATCTTTTTTTACACAACTTGACGCAGTACTCAGAGCAACCCAAATGGGGCCTCCCGCCCCATACCATGCGATGAAGCGCCACGGGGTTCGTTCCCCGCTCGGGCCCGCTAAGCGGGCCCACCTTCGTTCTGGGGCACAGGAAATCACTTTACCTGCCGGATCGCCTCAACCGCTTCTTTAATCAACTCAGGCCCGCGGTAGATAAACCCGGTGTATACCTGCACCAGTTTGGCACCGGCCCGGACTTTTTCTGCCGCACTCTCGCCATCGGTAATGCCACCGACACCAATAATCGGTAGCGACTCCCCCAGCTCAGCGTAAAGCCCTTTTATCACCCTGAGAGACGCTTCCCGAACCGGCGCGCCACTAAGACCGCCAGCTTCACCTGCATGGGCGTGACCCGCCACCGCATCGCGACTAATCGTTGTATTGGTGGCAATAACGCCGTCCAGTCCTGTCTCCCGCAGCGCAGATGCCACAAAGCGGATACCGTCATCATCCATGTCCGGAGCTATCTTCACGGCCACAGGCACGTACCGGCCATGTTGTTTCTCACACTTGAGCTGCTCATCCTTGATCGCTTCGAGCAGACCTTTCAGGGAATCGCCAAACTGCAGATCCCGGAGCCCCGGCGTGTTGGGCGAGGACACATTGACCGTGATGTAGTCGGCCCGGGTGTATACCGCCGATATCCCCTTCCGGTAATCCGACTCGGACTCGTCGTTGGGGGTATCCTTGTTTTTGCCGACATTGATTCCGAGCACACCGCTGTAGCGACGGTTATCCACGCGCGCCAGCAAGTGGTCCAGACCTTCATTGTTGAAACCCATGCGATTAATGATGGCCTGGTGTTCCGGCAACCGGAACATTCGAGGCTTGGGATTGCCGGGCTGCGCCAGGGGCGTGACCGTACCCACCTCAATAAATCCGAAGCCCAGGGCGCCAAGCGCATCGAGATGATCCGCGTTCTTATCGAGACCCGCTGCCAACCCCACGGGGTTCGGGAATTCCAGCCCCATAACATTCACTGGCAATGAATCTATCTTTGGTGAAAAAGCGTTCAAAACGCCCAATCGGTGCGCAAGATCCAGACCATTCAATGCAACATTGTGAGCCTGCTCCGCCGGAAGACGGAAAAGCAGGTTGCGGATAACGCCGTACATCTGAAAAAACTCCCCTGATCCAAGTGGGCGGAGTATACCGGAAGTTTTCCACAGCATCCCGGGGTAGAACCAAATCAGCCGTAAATGACTGTATCATGGCAGTCTCGTGACCTTTTCCACGGAATCTGTGGATAACCCTGTTGAAAATCCCGGGGCAACGGTTGCCATCCCTTGATAACTGCGCCAATCTACAGATTGATCATTTTTTAACCAGTTATTTTTTATCGTATTTTCAATGGCTTATGTATTTTTTACTTGCCTGTCGACAAATCCTGAACAAAATGTTACCGAGTCACCGTTCTGCAATGATGTGCATAAATCACTTCAAATGCCTCCTTTGGGCCGACCCTGCCAAAGCCCCTGAGAATAACGTTATACTGACACCTGTCTTCTGATCTGGAGTGCTTCAATGCAAGAGCCGATTTCCCCCGCCCAACAGCACCGGGAAAACCTCGCGGGCGAAATGAAGGCGGCTTCGCGAGTCACAGTTATCGGAATGATTCTCGATGCTGTACTCGGTGTTATTAAAGTCATTGCAGGTGCTCTTTTTCATTCCCAGGCTCTCCTGGTGGACGGCATTCACTCCTTTACGGATGTCGCCTCAGACCTCGTTGTTCTTGGGGTAATGAAGGTGTCCCGCCAGGAGCCGGATGACGACCACCCCTATGGCCATCAACGAATCGAAACCTTCGGCACACTGGTTCTCGGGAGTATTCTGATCGCGGTCGGTGCTGCCCTCGCCTGGGAAAACACCCTGCGATTGATGGAAGGTGGCGTGGATACCGTGCCGGGCTGGCCGGTTCTGGTGGCGGCTGCGGTGTCCGTTGCGGGCAAGGAATGGATTTACCGATACACTCGCCACGTTGGACTGAAGATCCGCTCTGACCTGATTATTGCCAACGCCTGGCACAGCCGGACGGACGCGTTTTCGTCCGTGGTGGTGCTTGTTTCCACAGCCGGAGCCATGCTCGGCATGGTCTGGCTGGACGTGTTTGCCGCGGTGGTGATTGCCGGCATCATTATCCACATCGGCTGGAAATTCACCTGGGACAGCGTCAAAGAGTTGGTCGACACCGGCCTTTCCCACGAAGATACCGAAATGCTGAAAAATATCGCCCGGGAGACTAACGGCGTCCGCAATGTCCACGAACTGCGGAGCCGTCGCATGGGCCACGATATCCTGCTGGATATTCACCTGGTGGTTCGGCCGGAAATCAGTGTTTCAGAGGGACACCAGATAGGTATGCAGGTGGTCTCGGGGATGCGCGACGCCCTGGAAAACATCCGGGATATCAATTTCCACATCGATGCAGAGAACGACGAAGATCAGCCCCTGACCTCAGAGCGACTACCCTCCCGCGAAGACATCCGGGCCATCCTGGCTCAGCACCTGGGCGAACTTCCCCATCACAGTCGCCTGCGGCTCCACTATCTGAAGAACAAAGTTCACCTGGAACTATTTATGGAGGAGCACGATGAAAACACCATGTTCTCCCCCGCAAACATTAGGGAACAGCTCCGGGATTACCCGTGGTTTGGCAGTATCCGGGTCTGGGTGGCGGGTCCCTGAGAGCAGCGGGCCGGTTTCTTCACCGGCGCCGGTTCTCTTCCATCCGTGAAAGAAATTCCTGCATGATCAGGGTATAGAGCTCGCCGCCGAGGAAGCGGTCTTCCACACCGGCGTCAATGCTCGGGTTGTCGTTGACTTCGATCACCGCAACCCGGTTGCCGGACTGTTTGATATCGACCCCGTAAAGGCCGTTACCAATCAGCTTGGTGGCGTTCAGGGCCGCCTGAATCACGTTTCTCGGAACCTCGTAGGTGGGCATGGTTTCAAAACCACCGCTCTCACTCTCGGATTCGCCATGCTGGTAAATCTGCCAGTGACCTTTCACCATCATGTACTTGCAGGCATAGATGGCCCGCCCACCAAGCACACCAATGCGCCAGTCATAATCGGTGTACAGGTATTCCTGAGCCAACACCAGGGCCGACTGCTTGAACAGGTCCCTGAGACCGGCACGGAGAGTCTTCTCATCTTCTGCCTTGGTAACGCCCCGGGAAAACGCGCCATCCGGAATCTTGATGACCACCGGAAAGCCCAGCTCACTGATGACCTGCTCAACAGCATTCTTCTGATCTTTTGACAGGATCAGTGTCTTCGGCGTGGGAACCTTGTTGTTCTTCAGCAGATCCGCAAGAAACACCTTGTTCGTGCATTTAAGGATCGATACCGGGTCATCAATAACCACCATGCCTTCAGCGGCCGCCTTGCGGGCAAAGCGGTAGGTATGGTGATCAATGGCCGTGGTTTCCCGGATGAACAGACCGTCGTACTCCGGCAAACGCATGTAATCCCGACGGGTAATCTGCTCTACATTGATACCCAGCTTGCGACCGGCCTTCTCGAACCGCTTCAGCGCAACCTTGTCGCTCGGCGGCATTTCCTCATCGGGATTTACCAGCACGGCCAGATCATAGCGGTAACGGCGACGGGTTCTGGGTTTACGCCACACCATGCTGCTGAAACGATCCAGGGCCGCAGCAAACACGTCCTGCTCCTGCTCGCCCAGATCCGCCGGAGCGGCTGGTTTCATGGACTCGATCTGCCACTGCTTGCGGCGCTTGAAAACGATCTCAAGGATCGGGCACGGGAAACGCTCGAACAGCGCCCGGGCGACCGGTTTGAGGTCCGGATGCTGGGCCTGGCCAAAGTAGGTCCGGATCCGGACTTCGTGGGTCGCCGCCCGCTCGTCACTGGCGGGATCAATTGCCGAGCCGGCCGCTTCCAGCCAGTTGATGACGCTTTCATCAAGCTCTTCCAGCTCAAGGGAAAACAGGCCTTTGCGTCCGAGGTCATTGAGCGTCATTACCGAAGGCACCACATGGTGGCCACGGGCTTCTGCCAGGAGCGAACAATAATAGCCCTTGCTCAGGTACCTGGCGCTCTGACACAGGTTGATGACCCTGACCCGGCTGGCCGGCGGCGCTGAAAACTGGAGGTACTGATCGAACGTCAGCACATCCTCACTGGGGTAATACGGCGCCCAGTCTTTGGCGCGGTCCACTACGATGAGCAATCGGGACATTAAAGGCGTTCCTCCCTGAAAGGTGATGCCTGGGGTCGTTGCCGCCACAATACGCCGGTCACGATCCCTGCACAATCGGCGAATAATGCGTGCTTTTACGCATCCTGGCAGTCTTTGCGTACCACTGACTCTCAACCATAATAGCCGAATACGGGAAGCCCACCAGCATGCCCTCCAAGCTCTTCTCAAGGCCGCAACTCAATGCCTGATTTCCAGCTCCGACAAGCCACCAGCAAGGATCTCGACGCCCTGGTTTCGCTTGAAAACCGGTGTTTCACCGAGGACCGACTGTCCCGGCGCAGCTTTCGCCGTTTTCTCGAGATGCCGAGGGACCGTCTGATTGTGGCTGAGGCCGAGGGCGAATTGGTGGGTTATTGCCTGGTCCTGATGAGCGCGGCTACCCGGCTGGCCCGCATTTACTCCATTGCTGTATCACCGACGGTGCGCGGCCAGGGTGTGGGCGAGAAGCTGGTGCGGGAGGCAGAATCAGAAGCTGCGGAAGCGGGCCGAATCGTCATGAGACTGGAAGTACGTGAGGATAACCGGGGCGCCATCAGCCTTTACAAGCGCCTGGGCTATCGCCAGTTTGGCACCTATCGGGATTACTACGAGGACCACGGCACTGCCCTGCGTTTTGAGCGGCGAATCCTGTTCTACGAGCCGTCCCGGGAATTCCCTGCGGTGCCCTATTACCCGCAGACCACGGATTTTTCCTGCGGGCCCGCCGCCCTGATCATGGCCATGGCCGCCCTGGATGAACAGCAACCCCTGACAACGCTGGAAGAACTGAGATTATGGCGGGAGGCGACCACCATCTTCATGCTCGCCGGCCACGGCGGCTGCGGCCCCCACGGACTGGCACTCGCCGCCTGGAACCGTGGCTTTGAAGCCAGTGCGTGGATCAGCATGGAAGGTGCCCTGTTCAAGGACACCGTCAGAAGCGAGGACAAAAAGCGGGTCCTGGAACTGGTGCACGAGGGCTTTCTGCATGACATCGGCCAGACCGGCATCCAGTTGCACCACGACCCGCTGACTCTGGAAGCCATGGCAGAGGCCCTGCACGAGGGCCGGGTTCCGGTGATCCTTATCAGCACCTGGCAACTGAACCGAAGCCGCGTCCCCCACTGGGTAACAGTCTGCGCGATCGACGACCAGTTCGTGTACCTGCACGATCCGGAAATAGACGTGGAAATGGGTGAAACCGTCGCCGACAAGCAATACCTGCCAGTCGATAAACGGGTGTTCAGCCAGATTTCCCGATACGGAAGAAATCAGCCCCTGCAGGCGGCTGTGATTGTAGGACCGAAGCGGTAAAACCAGGGTCCGGCGATACTCCACGACCCGCCAGCTATGTAAGCCAAATCCAGACTAACCTGTCCGCAGGGCCGCCTCTTTCAACTCGGCAATATCGTCTCGCAGACGGGCGGCGGTTTCGAAATCCAGCTCGGAAGCTGCTTTGTACATTTCGTCCTCCAGACGGGACACTTCCTTGAGGACTTCTTCGGGAGACCGATTACCGGCCTTGGCCCGATACTGCTCGGCTTCTTCGGCTGCCTTCTCGCCCGGACGCTCCGCCTTGCGCCGGCCACGACCGCCACCACCGGCGCCTTCCATGATATCGGCGATTTTCTTGTTCAGCCCCTGAGGCGTAATACCATGCTCTTTGTTGTGGGCTTCCTGTTTCGCACGGCGGCGCTCCGTCTCATCTATAGCACGCTGCATGGAACCGGTAATCCGATCGCCGTAAAGAATCGCCTTACCACTGAGATTCCGCGCCGCACGGCCCATGGTCTGAATCAATGACCGCTCAGACCGCAGGAAACCTTCCTTGTCAGCGTCCAGAATGGCCACCAGCGAGACCTCAGGCATGTCCAGGCCCTCCCGCAACAGGTTGATGCCCACCAGCACATCAAACTCGCCCCGGCGAAGGTCACGGATAATCTCTACGCGCTCGACGGTATCGATGTCCGAGTGCAGATAACGCACCTTGATATCGTGCTCCATCAGGAAGTCGGTAAGATCCTCCGCCATACGCTTGGTCAGTGTCGTCACCAGAACCCGTTCTTTCACTTTCACCCGCGAATGGATCTCTGAAAGCAGATCGTCCACCTGGGTAGACGCCGGACGCACTTCGATTTCCGGGTCCAGCAGACCCGTGGGACGCACCACCTGTTCCACCACCTGACCAGCATGCTCGGCCTCGTAGGTCGACGGGGTGGCCGACACGAAGATCATCTGCGGCGCGATTCGCTCCCATTCTTCAAACTTCATGGGCCGGTTATCCAGCGCCGATGGAAGGCGGAAACCGTACTCAACAAGGGTTTCCTTCCGGGACCGGTCGCCCTTGTACATGGCGCCGATCTGGGGAATGGTCACATGGGATTCATCCACCACCAACAGGGCATTGGGCGGCAGATAATCAAACAGAGTCGGCGGTGCCTCACCGGGTCGACGACCGGAGAGATAGCGCGAGTAGTTCTCGATGCCGTTGCAATAGCCCAACTCCAGCATCATCTCGATGTCGTACCGGGTGCGCTCCTCGAGGCGCTGAGCTTCTACCAGGCGGTTGTTGTCCCGCAGCTGCTGTAGCCGTTCATCCAGCTCCACCTTGATATGCTCAACTGCGTCGAGCACCTTCTGCCGGGGCGTCACATAGTGGGATTTCGGGTAAATGGTTACCCGTGGCACCCGACGCAGAACCTCACCGGTGAGCGGGTCGAAATAGCTGAGATTCTCCACCTCGTCATCGAAGAGCTCGATGCGGATAGCTTCCTTCTCGGATTCCGCCGGGAATACATCGATCACATCGCCCCGAACCCGGTAATTGGCACGGTGGAACTCGATATCGTTCCTGGTGTACTGAAGTTCGGCCAGGCGCCGGAGGATGTATCGCTGATCAATCTGATCGCCCCGGTCCAGATGCAGCATCATCTTCAGGTAGGACTGGGGGTCACCGAGGCCGTAGATGGACGAAACCGTCGCCACAATGATGGCATCCGGTCTTTCCAGTAATGCCTTGGTTGCCGACAGACGCATCTGCTCGATGTGCTCGTTAATGGACGCGTCTTTCTCGATAAACGTGTCCGACGAGGGCACATAGGCTTCGGGCTGGTAGTAATCGTAGTAGGAGACGAAATACTCTACCGCGTTGTCGGGAAAGAATTCCTTGAACTCACCATAGAGCTGGGCCGCCAGGGTCTTGTTATGGGCCATGATGATGGTAGGCCGCTGGATCTCCTGGATGACATTGGCGATGGTGAAGGTTTTACCGGAGCCGGTTACCCCCAGCAACGTCTGGTGTGCCAGACCGGAATGAATGCCATCCACCAGCCCCTCGATTGCCTTGGGCTGATCGCCCGCTGGCTGGAACGGTGAATCCACTTTGAATACACCTTCTCTGGCGGAAACGTTTGCCTGATTACTGGCCATAACTGGCGGAAACCTCCGGTAAAACCGATGCAGGGGCGTAACAGCCCCTACCATTAGAGAAATTTAGCGATACACTGGCTTCATGATACCATCAGTGCGATCGACGGCTGGGCGAAAGTCAGCCAGAAGCTCTGGCACCCGGCGGTCGCAGCCCTATCAGACGCAGCTTTAAGGAGCGCAAGTTTGGACCTTCAACTTTCCAGCCGAGTACAGGCTATCAAGCCTTCTCCCACCCTCGCAGTCACCAACAAGGCCGCGGAACTCCGCGCAGCAGGCCAGGACATCATCGGCCTGGGTGCCGGCGAGCCGGACTTCGACACACCTGATCACATCAAACAGGCAGCCATTGAAGCCATCAATAACGGCCAGACAAAATACACTGCCGTGGATGGTACGCCAGCCCTGAAAAAAGCGATTATTGCGAAGTTCAAACGGGACAACGGCCTGGATTACGAAGCCAACCAGATACTGGTAAGCAGTGGTGGCAAACAGAGCTTTTTCAACCTCGCACTTGCCACACTGAACCCCGGTGACGAAGCCATCATCCCCGCACCTTACTGGGTTTCCTACCCGGACATGGTGCTGGTTGCAGAAGGCAAACCGGTCATTATCGAAACCGGCGCTGAAACCCGTTTCAAGATCACCCCGGAACAGTTGGAAAACGCCATCACCGAGCGTACCCGCCTGTTCGTGATCAACAGCCCCTCGAACCCGAGCGGCATGGCTTACACTCTGGAAGAGCTGCAGGCCATTGGCGACGTGCTGAAGAAGCACCCGAACATCATGATCGCCACTGATGACATGTACGAACCGATCCTGTGGACCGGCAAGCCGTTCTGCAACATCCTGAACGCCACGCCTGAGCTGTATGACCGTACGTTTGTACTGAATGGCGTATCCAAAGCCTACTCCATGACTGGCTGGCGCATCGGCTATGCGGCTGGCCCGGCGAAAATCATCGGCGCCATGAAGAAGATCCAGTCACAGAGCACCTCCAACCCGGCCTCTATCTCTCAGGCGGCAGCACAGGCGGCACTTGAGGGCGATCAGGCTTGTGTTGGCGAAATGGTCAAGGCTTTTAAGGAACGTCACGACTGGCTGGTAGAGGCCCTGAACAAGCTGCCGGGCGTTGAGTGCCTGAACGGTGACGGCACCTTCTACGTGTTCCCGAGCTTCCAGGGCGCCATCGACGCCGATTCGAGCGTCAGCACCGACGTTGAATTCGCCGAGAAGCTGCTGACTGATGCCGGCGTGGCACTGGTCCCGGGCTCCGCCTTCGGCTGCCCCGGCCACATGCGCCTGAGCTTCGCCACCAGCATGGACAACCTGGAAAAGGCTATCGAACGTCTGCAGAAAGCGCTTGGCTAAAAAGTTCTGGCCAGGGGTTGACGGGGCGGTATTGCCAACTTAATATACGCGCCTCGTCACACGACGACGTTCCCCGATAGCTCAGTTGGTAGAGCAACGGACTGTTAATCCGTTTGTCGCTGGTTCGAGCCCAGCTCGGGGAGCCATTATTCTGAAAGCCCGCTAATTCGTTGAGTTAGCGGGTTTTTTATTGCCCCGCTTTTGATTCTGTCTTTTGCTTTTTAGGCTTACTCCTGCCCTAGCCTGCTAGTTGGCGGGACTGGCGCGGCTGTCATGGCTTTCCAAAACACGCTACAAGCACGTCCGTGTGCGCTTGTTTCGGGCCGTCCATGGCCCTCTACAGTTTTGGAAAGCCATGACAGCCACACCGTTCTGACCATGAAGTTATCTGGAAAGCGAACACCAAACCTTGTGGAAACGGGTAACCCGTAGGTCGGATTAGCGCAGCGTAATCCGACAAATACGTTGACCGCCTATTTAGCAACCTCAATCGTCGGATTACGCTACGCTAATCCGACCTACTTCTAGGTGGCGCCACACCACCAGACTCCAAACCATGCAGGTTAGGAGCCCAAATCAGACAAAAACCGGGAAACTAGGCGCCGATAACCTCAGAGTGAATAGCCTCCAACGCAGCCAGCGGGTCAGACGCCTGAGTAATCGGGCGACCGATCACCAGGTAGTCGGAACCCGCTTTGAGCGCATCTGTGGGCGTCATGATACGCTGCTGATCGCCTTTGTCGGCGGTTAGAGGTCGAATGCCGGGGGTGATCAACTTGAAGTCGGCGCCCTGCTCGGCTTTGAGCTTCGGTGCTTCCTGGGCGGAGCAGACGACGCCGTCGAGGCCGCAGTTTTTGGTGAGGGTTGCCAGGCGGGATACCTGAGCCTCTGGAGAGTCGGTGATGCCGATACCGGCCAGGTCGTCTGCGTTCATGCTGGTGAGCACGGTGACGGCGATCAGAAGCGGGCGATCCGTGCCAAAGGTTTCCAGGCGTTCCCGGCAGGCGGCCATCATTTTTTCGCCGCCAGAGGCGTGCACATTGACCATCCAGACGCCGAGATCGGCTGCAGCCGCAACGGCTGCTGACGTGGTGTTGGGGATGTCATGGAATTTCAGATCCAGGAACACCTCGAATCCGCGCTTCTGCAGTCCTTCGACCAATTGCGGGCCGGAACGGGTAAACAGTTCTTTGCCCACTTTCAGGCGGCATTTGCTCGGGTCCAGTTTGTCGACCAGCTCGAGGGCCGGATTCTGGGAGGGAAAATCGAGGGCGACGATGATCTTGGGATCGTTGGCGGTTTGCACGTTCACTTGTCCTGCGGAAATTCGGTAAAGGTTTATTCGGCTTCAACACCCTGAATCGGGCGGACGGTTTCCCATTGCTTGCAGCTCGGGCACAGCCAGTGGAGCTGACGACCGGAAAAGCCGCAGCTCACGCAGCGGTAGACGGGACGATTGGCCAATATCAGGTGGCCTATGCGACTCACCAGCCTGCCCTCATCGGTAGTCATACCTTTTTCGTAGCCGGCCATTTCAACCAGCCTCAGCAGGCCACGGACGCTCGGGCGTGTTTCCAGTTCCTTTCTGAGCAAGTCGATGGCTGCCGGTCGCCCCGAGGCGCGCTCTACAGATTCCACGAGAGCCAGCAACAGACTGGTACTCGGATAGCTTTCGTAAAGTTTGCGCAGCTTTTTCGCCAGCCGGCCAATGTCTCCATGTTCGTGCTCAAGCTTCATCAAGCGGTCTATCGCTTCCGGCCCGAACTCGGCGTTCTGGTCAAACACTTTCAGACACTGGTTGCCGGCTTCGCGATAACTACCCTGACGAACCAGAAGCTTCATCAGAATCAGGTTGGCTCGAACGCAGGAGCGATCGTATTCCAGCGCTTCCTTGGCCAGCTTCTGGGCGGCCCAGCGATCGTCCTGTTTGAGGGACTCTTCGGACAGTTCGCAGGTCAGATAGGCCAAAACCTTGAACATGGCGGGGTCAGCATCGCCCCGGGTCAGGGTCCGTGCTACTTCGGCAGCTTTGGCCCATTCCTTCTCTTGCTGGTAAAGGTCAATCAACTGCTGGGAGGAATGCCGCCCGTACTCCTTGTCGCCCATCAGCTGGTGCAGCAGCGCCTCCGCACGATCGAGCAGACCGGCCTTAAGGTAATCCCGGGCGAGCTCCAGGGTTACCTGTGGCGAGAAACGCGTGGGCAGCTCGGGCCTGGCCAACAGGTTCTGGTGGATCAATATGGCCCGATCAGTTTCGCCCTTGTTGCGAAAGTGACTGCCAATGGAAAGGTGCAGGCTGACCGTATCCTTGTTGACTGCAAGGGACTGGACGAAGTTCTCAACCGCCTGGTCCGAGTAGTTGGTGAACAGGAACTGGAGACGGTCCTTTACCGATTCCTCGTCGGAAACCGTTTTGCCCGATCGACTGTCACTGCTTCCCAGCCGGCCCACAAGCCAGCCAACGGCGACTGCAACTGTCAACAGCAGCCACTGAAGTACGATATCCATTAAAGAGTCCGGTCGTTCTGGGCCCTGGATTTCTCCAATGCCTGCTCGGCACGATCAAGTCGTTTCTGAAGGGTTCGGCGGGACACCGAGGTACGAACGGTGGCCAGCATGGTCATCAGCACGCCAACGAGGGCACCGACAACGAATGCCATGATAATCCAGACGGCAACACCATGAGGCTGGGTTTCAAACAGCAGGAAGTTGAGGGAGACTGCCATTTGATTGTTGAGCGAGAATACCAGTGCCAGCAGAACCAGGACCAAAACCAACAGAATAATGAGGATCTTCTGCAATCCTGCCATAGCGATAGCACTCCCAAAGGGCTTGAAAGCCCGAATTATACGCGTTCCCTGAGCAGCTGTTAAAAGCCTTTCTTCAAGCTGTCGTTGACCTGCTCTCTCAATTCCTTGCCGGGCTTGAAGTGCGGCACATACTTGGCTGGTAGCTGAACGGCTTCACCGGTTTTCGGGTTGCGACCGGTACGCGCGGCCCGGTGGTGAAGGGAAAAACTGCCAAATCCACGGATTTCTATTCTCTGACCATCGGCAAGCGACTGGGACATGTGCTCAATGATGGTTTTTACAGCCAATTCGACATCTTTAACGGAGAGCTGAGTCTGCTTGGAAGCAATCAGCTCGACCAGTTCGGACTTCGTCATGAGGCGTTTCCCTCTTTCGTTTTTATTCGGCCGTCGGTTACCGGATTCCCATGACTACCTAGTTTAGCCAAACCAGAAAAAAACACAAAAAAAACGGGCTCTTAGAGCCCGTTTTTTTCGTACCAACCGGAAATTCAGTCCTTGTTGGCGTTTTGCTGCTGCATCTGCTCCTTGATGAGATCACCGATGGTGGTCGCACCAGAAGAGGTTTCGGCAGTCTTGGTCCGCACATTTTCCAGCGCCTGCTTGTCGTCCTCAACGTCTTTGGACTTCACAGACAGGTTGATGATGCGGTTCTTGCGGTCGATGCTGATGATCTTCGCTTCAACTTCTTCGCCTTCCTTCAGCGCGTTGCGTGCGTCTTCAACACGGTCACGGCTGATTTCAGAGGCTTTCAGTACCGCTTCAACTTCGTCGTTCAGGGCAATGGTAGCTGCCTTGGCATCAACTGCAGACACGGTGCCCTTAACAATGGAGCCCTTGTCGTTCAGCTGTACAAACTCGGCGAACGGATCGCTCTCAAGCTGCTTGATACCCAGGGAGATACGCTCACGCTCCGGATCAACAGACAGGATAACGGTTTCAACCTCGTCACCCTTCTTGTATTCACGAACCGCTTCTTCGCCAGTCTCGTTCCAGCTGATGTCAGACAGGTGAACCAGACCGTCGATGCCGCCATCCAGACCGATGAAGAT
>Ga0102929_1001381_pt1 | contig 14458 bp, 12 predicted proteins | sample SalPonR1_B_D2_MG_FD_78510 | JGI IMG/M metagenome (GOLD analysis project Ga0102929, IMG submission 78510) | Salt pond soil microbial communities from South San Francisco under conditions of wetland restoration - Salt Pond MetaG R1_B_D2_MG | ecosystem: Environmental > Aquatic > Marine > Intertidal... | reverse complement strand
TTGCTGGCCCACTTCCTCAAGCGTGTGGTCGGTGTTCATGCCGATACCAAAGCGCATCCGCAGCACACGTTCTTCACGCGGTGTAAGGCTCGACAAGACCCGCGTCGTGGTTTCCTTGAGGTTGTCCTGAATGGCGCTGTCCAGCGGCAGGACGACGTTCTTGTCCTCGATGAAATCACCAAGCTGGCTGTCTTCCTCGTCGCCGATAGGAGTTTCCAGCGAAATCGGCTCTTTGGCGATTTTCATCACCTTGCGAACCTTCTCCAGCGGCATTTGCAGCTTTTCTGCCAGTTCCTCGGGCGTGGGTTCGCGGCCAATCTCGTGCAGCATCTGGCGGCCCGTGCGCACCAGCTTGTTGATCGTTTCGATCATATGCACCGGGATGCGGATGGTGCGCGCCTGATCGGCGATCGACCGGGTGATCGCCTGCCGGATCCACCATGTTGCATAGGTGCTGAACTTGTAGCCCCGGCGATACTCGAACTTGTCCACCGCCTTCATCAGGCCAATATTACCTTCTTGAATAAGATCAAGGAATTGCAGGCCACGGTTCGTGTATTTCTTGGCGATCGAGATCACCAGCCGCAGGTTGGCCTCGACCATTTCCTTCTTGGCCAGACGGGCCTCTTTCTCACCCTTCTGAACTTGGCTGACGATGCGGCGGAATTCGCTGATATCCAGCCCCACATACGTGCCCACTTGCGCCATGTCGGCGCGCAGTTCGGCCACTTTGTCGGGGTTGCGTTCCATGAACATCTGCCAGCCCCGGCCCGATTTGGCGGCCATATCGTCCAGCCAGTTGGGGTCCAGCTCGCGGCCGCGGTATTCGTCGATAAACTCGCGACGGTTGATACGGGCCTGATCGGCCAGCTTTACCATGGCGCTGTCGATCTGCATGATGCGGCGGTTGATACCATAAAGCTGGTCAATCAGCGCCTCGATGCGGTTGTTGTGCAGGTGCAACGAGTTGACCAGTTCGACAATCTCAGAGCGCAGCTTTTGATAGGTCGCTTCCTGCGTATCGCTGAACCGTCCGTCCTCGTTCAAGGTGGCCGAGATGCGGCTATCCTGCATCTCGCTCAGCATTTCGTAATCGGCGGCAATCCGGTCCAGCGTTTCCAGAACACGCGGCTTGAGCGCGGCTTCCATGGCCGCAAGACTCATGTTGGCCTGTTCGTCCTCGTCCTCGTCATCGTCTTTCGCAATCGGATTGCCATCGGCATCCAGTTCCGGTTGCTCGTCGCTTTTGCTGTCTGCCGGGGGGCTGGTGACATTGGCCGCCTCGACGACCGGCGCGCCCTCTTCACCCTCTTCGCCCATCTGGTCGCCAAAAGTGGTTTCAAGGTCGATCACATCGCGCAGCAGGATGTCTTCACCCAGCAATTCGTCGCGCCAGATTGTAATCGCCTGAAAGGTCAGCGGGCTTTCGCAAAGCCCTGCAATCATCGTGTTGCGCCCGGCCTCGATGCGCTTGGCGATAGCGATCTCGCCCTCGCGGCTCAGCAGCTCGACGCTGCCCATCTCGCGCAGATACATCCGAACCGGGTCATCGGTACGGTCCAGCTTTTCGCCACTGCCTGATCCAAGCGTCAACTCCCCCTTGCGGCCCACTTCGGCCACGGCGGTGGATTTCTGCTCTTCTTCCTCGGCTTCGTCGTCTTCGATGATGTTGATGCCCATCTCACTCAGCATCGACATCACGTCTTCGATCTGCTCGCTGCCCACCTGATCGGGCGGCAGGACTTTGTTGAGCTGATCGTAAGTAATGTAGCCCTTTTCACGCGCTTCGGCGATCATCTTCTTGACTGCCGCTTGCGACATATCCAAAGACAGTTCCGTTTCCTGATCTTCGGGCTTTTGGTCGTCGTTATCTTTGGCGGCCATGAACGTCTCCTGCGCAGTGGGCGGTCGGGCGATTCGGATTTTTCGAATCATTACCGTCTGAAAGTGATTCGAAAACCCGTTTACCCTGTTTTGTTTATCTATTCCTCACCAAACCGCAATCAACGGGTCGGTTTGGTGTATCTGATCTTTTCCAGCAACGCATCGAATTGCTCGCGTTCGTCGCGACTGATTCGCGCGCCATTCTCGGCAAGGTCGTATTGGGCGCGATCCTCGGTCTGGTTACGCAAAGCGCGTTGACGCTCTTCTGCGGCTTGTCCCAAACGCCAGGTCAACGCCTCGTCGGCCCATCCTGCCAAATCCTCGGCAGCCTCGCTGACTTCGGCGTTCCAGCCCCGTTCGGCAGACAGCTTGGCCAGTTCCGCCGCAATCGTCATACGCGCCACCTCGGCATCGCCCGGACGGCGGACCGGGGGCGCAAGCGCGACATGGGGCAAGCGCAGAAGGTTTTCAAGGGCGTCGGCGCCAACCATCTGTTCGATATGCGCGCGCAACGTTTCGGCCCCAGCGGGCGCATGACGCAAAATCGCATCGCGCAGGGTTGCATGTTCGGGGTCGGTGCAAGTCATCATCTCAATCTGCGCCTCGAATTCCTCGAACACCTCGGGCGTGCACACCAACGAGGCCAGAATGGCCGCTTCACGCAAACGGATTTGCGCCGCATCATCGGCGGCCACCAACAGCGATGACTTGGTCGAGGGCATGGCCGTCGGGATGGGTTGCCAGCGGCCACCCCCCTTGTTCCATGCCGCACCACGGGGTTTGAACGTGTCGCGGCGCGGGTTGAACAACTGCCACCGCAACTCTTTGATCGCCTGCCCGTAATGGCCGCGGATCGAGGGGTCACGGATCAGTTTGATCTTTTCACGCAAAGCCTTGTCCAAGGCCGCCTTGCGCTCGGGGCTGTCATAGACATGGCCCTCGGTCTCGCGTTGCCAGAGCAATTGCACCATCGGCAAGGCACTGTCCAACAGAGCCTGCACCGCGCTTGCCCCCTTGGCGCGCAACAGATCATCGGGGTCTTGCCCTTCGGGCATGATGGCAAAGCGTAACGATTTGCCAGCTTCAAGCAAAGGCAACGCGATATCAATCACCCGATAGGCCGCCCGCAAACCGGCGGTATCACCATCCAGCGCGATAATCGGCTCGTCCGCGATGCGCCACAGCATTTGCAACTGGTGTTCGGTCACCGCCGTGCCAAGCGGCGCAACCGATGCCCCGAACCCCGCAAGCGCCAAGGCGATGACATCCATATACCCCTCGGCCACGATCAGTGGCTGGCCCTTGCCCGCCGCCTCACGCGCGGGGCCGTGGTGATACAAGGTGCGGGATTTGTCGAAAAGCTCGGTCTCGGGCGAATTCAGGTATTTCGCGTTGTCGTTCGGATCCATCGCGCGGCCCCCAAAGGCAATGCAGCGCCCGCGCGGATCGCGGATCGGAAACATAATGCGATTGCGGAACGTATCATAGGGCCGCCCGCCCTTCTGGCTGGGTTTGGCCAGCCCGCAGGCCATGATCAAATCATCCTCGACGCCCTTGGCCTTCAGATGGTCCCACAGGCCCTGCCACGCATCGGGCGCAAACCCAATTTCAAAGCGTTCGCAGGCGGATGCATCCAGCCCCCGGCCTGTCAGGTAGTCCCGTGCGAGGGCCCCTGCCCCGGTTTGCAATTGCAGACGGAAATGGCCCACGGCCATCTCCATCACCTCGGCCAATTGCGTGCGCCGGTCGGCCTTTTGCTGGGCTTGCGGATCGCGTTCGGGCATCGACATGCCCGCCTCTTGCGCCAGAATGCGCACCGCCTCCATGAAATCCACGTTTTCGGTCTCGCGCACAAAGCTGATCGCGTCGCCTTTGGCGTGGCAGCCAAAGCAGTAATAAAACCCCTTACGGTCATCGACATGGAAGCTGGCGGTTTTTTCCTGATGGAACGGGCACGGTGCCCACAAATCGCCCTTGCCCTGATTGGACTTGCGGGTATCCCACATGACCTTGCGGCCCGCCACTTGGGCAAGCGAGGTGCGGGTGCGCAGTTCGTCCAGAAATCCAGGGGGCAGGCTCATGGGTTAGTATATGAGCAAAGCACAGCCCAGAGACAAGGGTTTACCCCGCTGATCACTGAGCGAGGCACTGCTCTTGATAGGCTACCGCGACCTCATCGGTCAGCTGGTCTTGAGGCAGAGTATAGACCCAATCGACAATCGGCTGGACGGCGCCCTTGAACGCACTGTCAGCGTCCATGGCATCGCCAACCATGCTTGCGGCCTCTTGCGCCGAGGCCCCATCTGCGCGCGCGGTCACGGCATCGCCGACGATCACGGCGGTGTTTTCGCACAAGTCCTGTTGATCCTGCGCCAAGGCAGGGGTGGTGGCAATCAGGGCGACGGCAATGGCGGAAAAGCGTGTCATATGGTCCTCAAATTCATGTTGGTCTTCGTCAAAGTTAAAGCCGTGGTAGAAAAATGAAAGACCCGCCAAGGGGGAAACCTTCGCGCGGCCTGTCACTTGGCCTGTCACGCGGCCTGTCACGCGGCCTGTCACGGTTGCGCGCAAAACAGGCCGTGCTGCATGGGCGCGACCAGCACCAGCGCGACATGTCAGATGGCGGGATCTGAACCAAGCCTGCCAACCGGGTTTGACCCTAACCAATCAAATGGCCGGGGCATGCCCGGCCATTTCAGCGCATCTCATAGCGACGCGTATGTAAAACCACAGTATCGTCTCCGGCTCAGAGCCCAAGCGCGCGATAGCTGGACGCAACCTTTTCGATCGACACAAGATAGGCCGCCGTGCGCAGATCGTGACAATCCTCTCGACCGTGCCAGACCTCGCGCATGGATTGGTAGGCCGTGCGCATCGTGTCATCCAACCCCGAACGCACCAGCTCCAACTCGTCCGCGCCGCGCAGATACTTTTGCTTGAACCCCGGCGACATCGTCCAGGCGTCGCCCAGATGGTCGTCCAATTTTTCCAGCTCTCTCACGATCAGTTCGTGACGCGCCTCTTCCTGACGGCGGCCCATCCGGCCAAACCGGATATGGCTGAGGTTCTTGACCCATTCGAAATACGACACCGTCACACCACCGGCGTTGGCATACATGTCGGGAATGATCACCGTGCCTTTGTTGCGCAGAATATCATCGGCGCCTGCGGTGACCGGACCATTGGCCGCCTCAATGATCAGGGGGGCTTGGATGCGGTCGGCATTGTCCATGTTGATCACCCCCTCCAGTGCGGCGGGGATCAGGATATCGCACTCTTGCTCAAGATATTTCGAGCCATCGGCGATATATTTGCCCGACGGATAGCCATCGACGCCACCATGCTTGGCGATCCAATTGCGCAGATCATCGACATTCAGGCCCTGAGGGTCATACAGCCCACCATCGCGTTCGATCACCGCCGTGATCTTGCAGCCGTCCTCCTCGCTCAGGAACTTGGCGGCGTGATAGCCCACATTCCCAAGCCCCTGCACAATCACCCGCTTGCCGTCCAATGATCCGCTCATGCCCGCGGCGGCGATATCTTCGGGGTGGCGAAAAAACTCGCGCAGCGCATATTGCACGCCGCGGCCCGTGGCCTCGGTCCGGCCCTGAATGCCGCCCGCGTTTACCGGCTTGCCGGTCACACAGGCGCGCGCATTGATATCGGTGGTGTTCATGCGCCGGTACTGGTCGGCGATCCATGCCATTTCCCGCTCACCGGTGCCCATATCGGGCGCCGGCACGTTTTGGCTGGGATGGATCAGGTCGCGCTTGGCCAATTCGTAGGCGAACCGTCGGGTGATCCGCTCCAGTTCGTGCTCGTCCCATTCGCGCGGATCCACGCACAGCCCGCCCTTCGAGCCGCCAAACGGCGCCTCGACCAAAGCGCATTTATAGGTCATCAGTGCGGCCAGCGCCTCGACCTCGTCCTGATTGACCTCGGTCGCATAACGGATACCACCTTTGACCGGCTCCATATGTTCGGAATGAACGCTGCGATAGCCAACGAATGTTTGCATCTCACCGCGCAGGCGCACACCAAATCGCACTGTATATGTCGCGTTACAGACACGAATCTTTTCCTCCATCCCCGGCGGAAGATCCATCAGCGCGACCGCACGGTTGAACATTAGGTCAACGCTTTCGCGAAAGGTCGGTTCTTTGGTGGCTGTCATCATGCGTCTCCCATTTACGCCCCGGTCATTGCCGGTAACTTTGGCCGTGTCAGCGATGTATACACGCGCCACTGCATGGTTAATGCCTGCGACAATTTTGTCCACCCATAGCGCCTGAAACTTAAGCACAAGTTAAAAAAGGCGACCCGCTACAGCTTGGATGAGCCGCGCGTGCCTCATCTGGTCCGGCCTATTGGCATCGATTGTCCGCAGATTGCGCACAATCCACCGAAATCGCTGCGAATTTGTATAAAAGCGAGGGGTAATCAACAGGTTACAACCATATTCATGCCTTATTTTCGCCATGTCATTCGTTAATAAAAACGGTCTTAGACTCCGACTACCGGGATCAGTGCGCCCGAAAGGTGTGAAAATGAAACATGTCCTTCAACCTCGTGCCGCCGTGGCCAATGCCATCGCGACCACGTTTAGAAAAGTTACCGGCGTTTGCGCAGACCGCACACGTCGATTCCGCGCGGACCAGTCCGGGGCAATGGTGGGTTTGGCCCTGTTCATATTCATTTTCATGTTGGCCGTCGCTGGTTTGGGGATCGACCTGATGCGCCATGAAATGAAACGCACTCACTTGCAGGCCACACTGGACAGCGCCGTGCTGGCGGCCGCCGGCACCAAGATCAAGAATGGCTCGGGCAACCCGGAAAATGATCTCAAACAGGTGATAAAGGATTATTTCGAAGCTGCCCAAATCGGTGATTATCTTCAAGATTTCAACGACGACGACATCAAGATCGGCGATGGCAAGACCGAGGCTTTGGCAAGTGCCAAGCTGGAAATGGATACCTATCTGATGCGCCTTTCGGGCGTCGATACCTTGACAGCCTGGGGCACAACGCAAGCCGCGATTTTGGCTGAAACCCTTGAGATCGTCTTGGTGCTTGACGTATCCGGCTCGATGGAAGGCAAGCGCCTGACCGAGCTCGCGAAAGCCGCCAAGAAGTTTGTCACGACCGTGCTGGACAACTCGACCGGGATCGTGTCGTTTTCGGTCGTGCCGTTCAATAGCAATGTTGTCCCCCCGCGCGAGATTTATGACAATCTAACCGTGGATCAGCGGCACAGCTACTCGACTTGCCTTGTATTCCAGGACGATGATTTCAAAAATACGGCCATCGACCCCAATGAACACTACGCGCAAAAAGTATTCACCTCGATGGACCACAGCGGCTGGCACGAGGTGGGTTTTGGCGAAGTGGGCCGCGAAAAGGAACCCGGTGAAAATGTCGGCCACCGTATGGACACGTCCTATAACCGATCATGCCACAATGATGAGCGGTTCGAGATCCTGCCATATGCCACAACCGAAGGGGCCGTGCATAAGAAGATCGAATTGCTGACCGCCGCTGGCGGCACCTCGGGCGACATGGGCATGAAATGGGCCGCTGCCCTGCTTGATCCGGCCTTCCGCCCGGTTGTCAATGAAATGGGCAAATTGCGCATCAAATATGATGCCGACGGCAACATCATGCGCGACAGTGATGGTAACGCACAAACCTATTCGCAGATCAGCACCGATCTTTTGGGCCTGCCCAAGGATTATCCGTCGAAAAATGACAGCGGGCAAACCAACAACAACAAGATCATCGTCATGATGGGGGATGGTTCGAATGGATGGGAAGTTTCCCTCAAAGACCCGGCCAACATTTTGTCGAACCCTGAATACCCGTCAGACGTGGGTTGGGATTACCGTGGCCCCGGCTCGACGTTGCACCGCGTCCGTTACTACGAGACCGAGTTCAAGATTGCCCGGCTGGTTCGCTCGAACGGCCAGATCGTACAATCCTCGAACGATCCCTCCGTGTGCGGTGAGACCGTCTACCAATACTGGTGGGGGTATAGATATTATTATGGCGAATGGGAATGCGAGTATGAAGTAACCGAGAACGAGAAAACCGGCTACTACTTCTACGCGTCCAGCAAATCAAACAAATACTACGACCCTGATCGCGACGCATATTTTGCAAGCCGCGACGCTGCTTTCCCCTATCTTGTGAAAGACGAGAACGGTCAGGAAATCGACGTACAGCTGGATTGGGAAGAAGCCTGGGGGCTCGTGACGCCTTGGCGCTACGCCCAGATCACCGGCGACTGGCAACCCTATGACCAGTATAACCCGAACAGCAATTCGACCCTCACCGGCGACGACAAGGACAGCCGCATGACCGACATCTGCGGCAAGGCCAAGGAAAAGGGTGTCATCATCTATACCATCGCCTTTGAAATGGGCGAAGCCGATGGCAGCAACGCCAGCGCCCTTTCGTCCTGCGCGTCGTCATCGGAAAACAGCTTTGCAGCCTCCCTCGATGGCAGCGTATCGGGTATCGACGGCACAGCCCGCACCATCGAGGAAGTGTTCGAAGTGATCGCCGCCTCGGTCAAAAAGTTGAGCTTGCGCCAATGATACGCTTTATCAAAACGCGCATCGCGCGCATGCGCGGCGAGGAAACGGGCTCGGCCAGTGTCGAATTCGTGATAATGTTTCCCATCTTTTTCCTGTTCATGCTGTTTTCGCTTGAACTGGGGATCGTCACCTATCGCCACGCCCTGTTGGAACGTGCCCTTGATCTGACGGTGCGCGGCGTGCGCCTGACCACCGGCGAAGAATGGCAACATGACGACATCAAGACCGGCCTATGCAAGGTTTCCCTGCTTGGATCAACCTGTATGAATGATCTGAAGCTAGAGATGAAAAAGACCGACATCCGCAACTACGCCGGCCTTGACCCCCAAGCCGACTGCACAGACAAATCTGAAACGGTAGCGCCGGTTTACAAGTTCACCAATGGCGACAGCAACGATTTGATGCTGATACGCGCCTGCCTGAAATACGATCCGCTGTTTCCCGGCACAGTCTTTGGCAAGGCGATCAATAAGGATTCCAGTGGACAAGGCATGATCGTGTCCGTGTCTGCCTTCGTGCAAGAACCCGATGAAGACTGGGAAAGCGATGCCGAGATTGCAGCAGGAGGCTCGGGATGACCTGGCTTAAAAAGCGCCTCTCACGGTTCCGCGACGACACCCGCGGAACCGTGACCGTCGAGGCCGTGATCATCGTGCCGATCCTGTTCTGGGCGGTGACCGCGACTTGGGAATTTTTTGAACTCTATCGCTTCAAAAGCGTGCGGGAAAAGGCCAGCTATGTCGTGGTTGACATGATCTCGCGCGAGCAGAACGGGATCACCGAAACGTATCTGGACAACACGCTGTCCTTGTATGACGACGTGGTGCGCGAAGCAGGCAACAACCAAATTCGCGTCAGCTCGGTCATGTTCCGCGACAATGACCCCAATATCGACACGGATGACGAATATGTAATTCTATGGTCCGAAGTGCGCGGCGAAGGGCCGTTGGAGCCGATCAAAACCAGCGAAATCAAGGATGGGGCTGATTTCATCCCCAAGATGGCAGATCAAGGCACCCTGATCATGATCCAGACCTTGTCGCTCTATCACCCCAATTTCAAGGTTGGGCTGGCTGCAAACCTGCCGGTAGACACACATGTCTTTACCAGCCCGCGCTTCGTGGCGCAGGTAAACTGTACGGATTGCACCAGCTGAACGCCGCCACTGCGGCAGCCTGAAACTTGGTCGAAGGGCTCAGCCTTAGCGCGGCTCTTGCATGACAGCCGACAGGATTTCCGCCATCGCCCTGCCCTGATGACCGGGCGTCACGCCCCCCACGCCAACGCGATTCCCCATCCGCCACCAAAGGCCCGGCTCCCATCGCTTCGGGCCAGATTGCGTGTCGGGTTTGAGGCGCAGGGTGAAACCGTTCGACGGCTTGAACGCAAACGCCCCGCGTTCAATCGCCTCGACATCGGCCACATTCACCAACACTTCGCCGGTGGAACTGCGCAACACATCGCGCGTCAATTCCAGCCGGTTGCTGGTGGCCTTGCGCATCCGGTCGGTCAACCACAGCGCACCAACCCCCAAAGCCAGCAAGAACACGACCCAGCCGGGGTTTGACGGTGGCCGCAGCAAAGCCACGCAAATTGCCGTGACGCCCAGTATCAAGACCGACCCGACGCCGATCACCCGCCGCGGCGGCGAGGCCACAACAATCGCCAAAACCTCATTTTTCATCACGCTCTCCCTTTTCGCAGCGATTTAGCCCGAAAGCCTCGGCAATGCGAGCGGCTTTGTTTTCACCCCGCATCGGCGGCTTTCGCACAAATTCGCACAAATTCGCACAGCCCCGGTTCGCCCTGTCACAGACGCAGCCATTGCGCATAACCGCAACGAGGATACCTAGAAATCACGAAAGGAGGTCCATCATGTCCCTCAGGCCCACGTTGGAAACCCGTCTTGCCCAACCCACACTGGAGGGCGCGGGCGTGCATTTGCACCGCGCCTTTGGCTTTCACAATCCGTCCGAACTGGATCCGTTCTTGCTGTTTGATGATTTTCGCAATGATGATCCGGCCAAGTTCGAACGCGGCTTTCCGTGGCATCCGCATCGCGGGATCGAGACCATCACCTACGTTCTGTCCGGCACGGTCGATCACGGTGACAGCCTTGGCAATACGGGCACGTTGGGCGCGGGCGATGTGCAATGGATGACCGCCGGATCCGGCATTTTGCATCAGGAAATGCCGCACGGCAACGCGCAGGGCCAGATGCACGGTTTTCAACTTTGGGCCAACCTGCCCTCCTCGCTGAAAATGACCGCGCCGCGCTATCAGGATGTCAAATCACCCGATATTCCCGAAATCACCGATGATGACTGCACCACCGTTCGGGTGATCGTGGGCGAATTCTGGGGCAAGCGCGGCCCGGTCGACGGCATCGCCGCCGACCCGCAATACCTTGATATCTCAGTGCCGCCGGGGGTGAAAAAGACGTTCCGCATCGACACTTATCGCCGCGCTTTTGCCTATGTGTTCGACGGGGCTGGGGCCTTTGCCGATGCCAGCCAGCCGTCGGGCGTGTTGCTGGAAAAAGAGGTGGCGGGCCAAGAGGTCAACATTCGCGACCTATCGGGCGACCGCACGCTGATCCGCTTTGGCACCGGCGACGAGGTGACTGTGCAGGCCGGAGAACGGGGCATCCGCTTTTTGTTGATCTCGGGCGCGCCCATTCAGGAACCCGTCGCATGGCATGGGCCCATCGTGATGAACACCACGCAGGAATTGCAAAAGGCTATGACCGAGCTGCGCAACGGCACCTTCATCAAGCCTGCCCATTAACGCCCGAGCATCAGGCCGGTGTTAGTCCGGCCCGAAGGCTGCCCGTAGCTCTTGCGCCACATGCTCCATCCGATCTGCGGGCAATTGCGGCGGGATCGAATAGCCATCAGCCCCGTCCTGTAGATAGGCCTGCGATGTCACGTCATGGACATGGTGCATCGGAACCAAATGGGCATGCGCATGCGGCACATGGATGCCGGTATAAAACAGCGATACCCGTTCGACGCCATATACGGCTTTCATCCGCCGCGCCAAGGCCTGCGCGCAGGTCGTGATACGCGTCGCCAAATCTTGGGGCAGATCCTCGAACCAGACATAATGCGCCTTGGGAATGATCAGCGCATGCCCCGCCCGGATCGGATGCAAATCCAGAAACGCCAGAATGTGGTCGTCTTCATATAACCGATGGGCGGGCAAATCCCCCTTGGCAATCTGGCAGAACAGGCAAGGCTTGGTCATGGGATGGTCTCTCGTGTGATGATCGGCAGTAAGAGCACCGCCGCCGTTCAGCCTTGGCGCATTTCGGAGCAAGCGCAAGCGGATCAGGCAGAAACGGCCTTGCGCACCATGCCCCAGTAAATCTCTTCCACCTCGGGCAAGCTCAGCCGCCCTTCGTTGCGAAACCACGTGTTTACACCTGTCAGCATGGCAATCACCGCCATGGCGGCGATCTTCGGCTCGGCCACATCAAACCTGCCTTCGGTGACGCCATGCCTGAGGATGGTTTCAAGCTGGTCTTCGTAACATCGCCTGAGTCCCTCTATGACCTCAAAGTTTTCCGGGGTCAGGTTGCGCAGTTCCATGTAGGAAATGAACACCGCTTCGGGCCGGTCATGGTGAAACCGGATGTGAAACCGGGTGAACTGCTCCAGCGCGGGCAGCGGATCATCCGGCTGCGCACCCGCGGCACGGGCCTGCAACAGATCATCCATATGACCCCGCAGCAGATCAAACAGCAGGCTTTGCTTGTCCGGCGTGTAATTATAAAGCGCACCCGCCTGAACACCCACCTCACCTGCGATTTGCCGCATGGAAACAGCCGCATAGCCGTTCTTGGCAAATAGCTTCAAAGCCGCCTCGCGCACGCGCGGTCCGGTGATATCAGAGTGGGATCCTTGGGTTCTGGCCATGCTTCAGAATTATCTGAACATCCGTTCAGATCAAAGCCCCTGCTTGCCCCTTGGTGCGAAAAAGTGGCAAGAGGGGAACAACACCGCTCACCAAGGTTTCCCGATCATGCGCTCTCGCACTTATGTTATCGTGACGACAGCGGCCTTTCTGGCCAACGCCTGCACCCAGTTTCCCGTGATCGAGGACCGGGTCAGCGAGGATGTGCGCGATGCGCCCTATATGGATTTGGTGCCGATCGAGACCCTGCGCGCGGGCATGCCCGAAGATCAGCTGACCGACACGGATGCAACCGCCGTCGAGGCCCGCATCGCCCGCCTGCGCGCCCGCGCGGCCCGCCTGAGCGGCGCGGTGGTCGACACCCAGACGCGCGCCCGAATGACCCAAGGCGTCAACTAACCGGACCACCCGCGCAAAACCCGCGTTGCAAGGCCTGCATGAACCCGTTACATCGCGCGTCAATAACCGCCGACATGTGACGATTGGAGACCAACATGACGAAACCGCTGCGCCTTGGAATCGCCGGATTGGGCACTGTCGGCACCGGTGTCGTCAAGATCGTCCGTCAAAAAGCCAATCTGCTGGCCGCCCGAGCAGGCCGCCCGGTGGCCATCAGCGCCGTATCGGCGCGCACCCGCGACAAAGATCGCGGCGTTTCCCTGTCCGATTACGCATGGGAAGACGATCCAGTGGCCTTGGCCACCCGCGATGATGTGGATGTTTTCGTGGAACTGATGGGCGGCAGCGACGGCCCCGCCAAGGCCGCGACCGAGGCGGCGATTGCCGCAGGCAAGGACGTTGTGACAGCCAACAAGGCGATGTTGGCCCATCATGGTCAGGCTTTGGCCATTGCGGCGGAAACCGCAGGCCGCGTGCTTCGCTTTGAAGCCGCCGTTGCCGGTGGCATTCCGGTGGTCAAGGCGCTGACCGAAGGCTTGGCTGGCAATGACATCACGCGCGTCATGGGCGTGATGAACGGAACGTGTAACTATATCCTCACCCGGATGCAGGCCACCGGCCAAGGCTATAACGCCTTGTTCGAAGAGGCCGACAAGCTGGGCTATCTCGAAGCCGATCCCAACCTTGATGTTGGCGGCATCGACGCCGGCCATAAACTGGCGCTGCTGTCTTCGATCGCGTTCGGCACGCAAGTCAATTTCGACGAGGTCGAGCTGGAAGGCATCCAGTCGATCACGCTGGAAGATATCAAGCATGCCGCCGACATGGGCTATCGCATCAAATTGCTGGGCGTGGCGCAATTGACGGGCCGCGGGCTAGAACAGCGCATGTCGCCCTGTCTGGTCCCGGCAAGCAGCCCCTTGGGCCAGCTTGAGGGTGGCACCAACATGGTCGTGCTGGAAGGCGACATGGTTGAACAAATCGTGCTGCGCGGCCCCGGCGCAGGCGAAGGCCCCACCGCAAGCGCGGTGATGAGCGATGTCATGGACATCGCGCGCGGCATTCGTGTGTCGACCTTCGGCCAGCCCGCCGCCGGCCTGCAACACGCCACGGCAGCGCGCGCCACCACACCGGCCCCCTATTACCTGCGCATGGACCTTGAAGACAAACCCGGCGCCTTGGCCAAAGTGGCCACCGTATTGGGCGACGCCGGCATTTCCATTGACCGGATGCGCCAGTATCGCCACGACGACACCACCGCCCCGGTCCTGATCGTGACCCACAAAACCACCCGTAGCGCACTCGACAGCGCCTTGGACGCCATGAGTAAACTTGACGTCATGTCAGGCAGCCCCGTCGCCCTGCGGATCGAAACCGTTTAAAGTGTATGGCAACACTTGTGCCAAACCGGGCCCGCCGCTATGGCTTGGCAGGCTTGAAAAGAATGAAAACACCAAGGATTTACCATGACATCCCCCACTGATTTCAATGACCGTTCGCTTTCTTTGGGCTTGGCCCGTGTGTCCGAAGCCGCCGCACTGGCCTGTGCCGATCTGATCGGTCGTGGGGATGAAAAAGCCGCCGATCAGGCCGCTGTGAACGCCATGCGCGAACAGTTGAACCTGCTGGCCATTCAAGGCGTCGTGGTCATCGGTGAAGGCGAA
>Ga0102929_1001377_pt1 | contig 14468 bp, 8 predicted proteins | sample SalPonR1_B_D2_MG_FD_78510 | JGI IMG/M metagenome (GOLD analysis project Ga0102929, IMG submission 78510) | Salt pond soil microbial communities from South San Francisco under conditions of wetland restoration - Salt Pond MetaG R1_B_D2_MG | ecosystem: Environmental > Aquatic > Marine > Intertidal... | reverse complement strand
TGAAGTCCGCCATGTCGGGCGACATGCCAGACGACACGATCATCCAGATATCGTATCTCAGCAGCTCGTTCATCGAAAACATGGTCCAGATCTATGCAAGGCCTCGAGAAGACATCCTGAGGCGATCAGACGGACTGACCTACCAGCAAAAGGAGGTACTCCACGGACTATTCAAGAATCGTCGAGAGTTCCTGCTGGAGGGAGCGAAGAAGCCCATTGTCAGGTCGTCCGGGGTAAGGCTGAAGAACACGATGGTGATCTTATCGATCAAGGTCCCGGTGTCGAAGACTCCCAACGAACGAGAGCTCGAGGACGTCAGAGCGGCAATTATGCGATTCCACGAGTCATTCCGATCGGTGGGATTGGGGCCCACTCCGGCCAATGCGCAAATGTACCTGACGCTGCTGCGGTCAATCCTATTTATGGGGAAGGAGCCAGAGCGTTGGTACGACGATGACCGGCTGATAAGAGAGCAGGTGTTCCCATTCGATTCCGATATGGAGGTGAAAGCCAAGCACGTCCGTGTGAACGATACGTATATCCGGTCACTGTCAGCTCAGAATTACCCGGACATGGTGAGTTTGGGGCTGCTCAACCAACTCATTGGCGATCCGAACGGGTCACATAACCAGATTGTTGACCCCTTCATGCTAACGCTCACCGTGTACTTCCCGCAGCAATCCAAAGCGGTCAAGAACATCAAGGCCAAGCAGAACGCGATCAACTACCAGGCATCGGGTCCCTGGGCCAAGTACGTAGCGAGGATACGTGCGAAACAGGAGGGACATCAGTACCTCGATGAGGCAATGGAAAGCGGAAATCGGCCCGTCCAGTGCTGGTTCAACGCGCTGATCTTCTCAGGGAATGAAGACGATGCAGCGCGATCTGCGTCTAGCCTGCGTACGCATTTCACGATGCACGGCTACGAGATGCATGAAGACAAGCATATGCATGGGCCATTCATGCTCATGCAGTTGCCTCTGTTCTGTGAGGTGGAGGCGATCAAAAAGACGTTCCGCTTCTACACGATGACGGTGCTACAGGCCGCCCAACTGCCACCAATCATCGGCGAATGGAAAGGTTCTGGACGAGGAGCGGCGCTGGCCCTGGCGGGAAGACGTGGCCAGATCATGCTCTACGACATTTTCGACTCACAGACCAACTACAACCTCGTCATAGCGGCGGAGTCGGGCGCCGGTAAGTCATTCCTCGCGAACGACGTAATCGTCTCGCACCTGCAGAAGGGAGCAAAAGTACGTGTTATCGACCAGGGCCGATCCTACGAGAAGCTCTGTGAGTCGATCGACGGTGAGTACATTGAGTTCGACGAGGGTCGACCGATCTCTCTGAACCCGTTTACGCATGTCAAAGACATCGACGAAGAGATGGATCTGCTGGCAGTCATCATAGCGAAGATGGCCAGCCCGACCAGCGGATTCACCGACTGGGAGATGAGCCAGACGGTGGTGATCCTGAAGGAGCTTTGGGACGAGTACGGACCGAAGACGACGATCACTGACGTGGCAGAGAGGTTCACTGCACACGGGGAATCGAACAACAACGATACGAGGCTACTGAATATCGGGCAGCAGCTTTTCCAGTTCACACGACACGGCACGTACGGCAAATACTTCGACGGGCCGAACACACTCAACTACAACAACAACTTGGTAATCCTGGAGCTCGATCAGCTCCGATCCAAAAAACACCTTCAGCAGGTAGTGATGCTGCAGCTTATAGCGCAGCTGCAAACGGAGTGCTACCTCGGAGACAAGAACGTCCCGAAGGTGATCATCATCGACGAGGCCTGGGAGCTCTTCGAAGACAAGATGGTGGCGAAGTTCCTCGAAGGCGCTTATCGAAGGTTCCGAAAGTACCGCAGCGCCTGCGTGGTGATCACGCAGAGCCTGGATGATCTCTACAACAGTGCGTCCGGAGAAGCCATCGCCAAGAACAGCGCAAACGTCATCGTATTGCGACAGAACAGCGAGGCGATAGAGGGGCTGCAGAAGTCGGACCGGTTCAAGGTGGGGGAGTACGGCTACTCAATGCTGCGATCACTCCACACCGAACGGGGCCAGTACTCCGACATGATGTTGAGATCGGGGGAGAGCTGGGGCGTCGGACGATTCGCAGTGGACCGATACACGCAGTTGCTCTACTCGACGACGGCAGAGGAAGTGATGGCTATCCAGGAGCTCAGAGAGCGAGGCATGTCGGTGAAGGAAGCGATCGAGCATCTGATGGAAATCGAGGCCGGCAAGCGCCCGCCAATGAGAGAGCAGGACGTCAAGAAGGAAAGCGCGCGAGAAAGAAAACTCGCCGGATGAGCGTGGGTAGTGACTGAGGCGGTGAACGTATGAGCGAAACCAACAGAAAGCGAGATGCTGAGAAGCAGGAGAGAAGCTGGCTGATGGAGGTGTTCCAGATGTTTGCGATCGCAGGCGGTTGTCTATTGGGCTACCACCTGTTTCTGGCGCCGACAACAACCGAGGCAGAGACAGAGAACAAGGCCTATGAAGGCCCGGGGCGGGGCATCGTCGTGGTCGACTCGAAGGCAATTCTCGGTAATTTCATGGAGAGGATGGAGAAGCGAATCGCCCGCGGCGAGGAGATGACGGAGGGGCAGCTCAATATGAGCGGTCAGGATTTTGCAGCCGAGTACATGCGGGCGATCAAGAAGTACCGGGACAAAGGGTACCTCGTGATCGACAAGCAGTATGCCCTCGGCGTGCCAAGGGAAAGCGAGATCACGGTAGAGATTGGTGAGGCATTGGGAATGGTGGTCGAAGTGACGACGGACCCGTTCTCAGCGCCGTCGATCCAATAGGGACACGGTAACAGGCAGTGAATCGACGCTGGGTACTCAAACTGGTGGGAACGAGCGTAGTGGCGGTGGCACTGGTAACCGGCATCGAAACCAGCGACGGAAGATGGGTGCTGGCGACAGATGTGCAGAAGTACTACCGGTGCCTGCCTTTCAATTGGTACCTAGTGACCAATCTCGGCGAGAAAGGGACACCGAGACGAGGCGATCTCGTGCAGTTCCGAGCGCCCGAAGAGGTCGAGAGACTCACCGACTCGTATCGGGTGATCAAGATCGTAGCGGGGGTGGCAGGAGACCGATGGAGTGTCGAAAAGAACCGGCTGTATCTGAACGGACAGGAGTGGGGTGAGATGTTCCTGAGGGACGCGATTGGCGAAAAGGAGAGTTCGCTGAACGGGGAGGGCGTAATTCCGGAGGGGCACGTATTCGTTCTCGGCACGAATCCGTCGTCCTATGACTCGCGTTACTGGGGCGCGTTGCCGATCGAGAGAATCGAAGGAAGAGCCCATGTGCTGTTCTAAAGGACTATTGGCCGCCTTCACGATGGGCATGGCTGCCACAGGATGGGGCGGTGATGCGGCGATCGAGGAGATCCTCGGTACATCAAAGACGATCGTGAATGAAGCCGAACGGCAGGCCGGGGAGGTGTCGGAAGAGCTTCGCTCAGTGAATCCATCGGAAATTGAAGACAGGGAGTGGCTAAAGGGAAAACCGAGAAAGCCACTGGACTATGAGGAGCAGGCGGGAGAAACGGAGCAGGCCAGGGGATGGGATCAGATCATGAGCGCCGTTGATGAAGGTTCAAAAACCCTCGCGAATGGGCCCGCTAGGCCGCCGATCCCGGAGGATGTCCTATACGTCTACATTTCACTCGCAATGCCGGAGCAGACAGTAAGAGAGCTGTTTCTCCAAGCGTTACAGACAGATCTGGATCGAACAACAATTTTCTTGCTGCGGGGATGGGAGCCACCGGGGCTGGGGAATCTGGTCGCACGGTTGAACACGTTGTTCCCGGAAGCCGAAAAACTGGGCGAATTGCCGAATGTGCAAATCAATCCGACCCTGTTTGAGCAGCAAGGGATCACGTTGGTCCCGACGTTCTCCACCAAGGACAAGGCGGGGGTCTGGGGAACCGTGGTCGGGGAAACCTCTCTGCGAGACGCAGTGAGGAGGATTGAAGATAAGAGATATGAAGGGCAGGTCATAGGGCCGACCTTCGAGATTGAGGAACCGAACATACTCGCCCTGATACGAAAGCGAATTGCGGAGACGGACTGGCAGGCGCAGGTCGCGCGGGTAAAGCAGGATCTACTGACAAAGCGGAGATCGGGTCAGCCCCTGCCAGTAGCCAGAGAGGACGATACCTACCTGGTCGATCTGACCATTGTGAATAACCAACCGCTGAGAGGGGCCAATGGCGAGGTGTTCGCGCCCGCGGGAGTGAGTGTCAATCCATTCGATTACCTGACCACGAGGAAACGATATGTCTTTTTCGACGCGAACGATGAAGCGCAAGTCGAACAGGCCGTTCGATGGAAGGAGAAAAACGACTACACGACGTTCATTACGACAGTGCCCGTGAGGACGGTCGAGGGTCGGAAATCGACGATCAAAAGACTCGGGCAGCCAGTGTACGAGATCAACGAGATGTTGATAGACCGGTTCAAGCTGAGGGCGGTCCCGGCGTTGGCATATCAGGAAGGGAAGATGCTCAGAGTCGACATCGCAGGCGTGAAGAGGTCCGGGATCCAAGGGCCGGTCGAGCGGAAAGGACAAAACCCATGAGTAAGAACGAATCAGGGGCGGCTCGAGACGAAGACGTACTGAAACCCAAGATAGATGAGATTCACCGCAGTGTAGAGAGTGAAGTAATTCTCGAATATCTGAAGGAGCAGCGAACAGAGCGGCGATGGAAGACAGTGAGGCGGATCTTCATCACTTTGATGATCGTGAGTGGACTCGTGCTGTACGCGGGGACGCTGGCGGGATCGCTCGGCTATCGGATGTTGCCCAGCTCGAATGCGGTCGCGGTGGTGCCAATCACCGGAGTGATCTCGCAGAACAGCGCGGCATCGGCGGACTCGGTCATCACGGTACTGGAGAAGCTGTTCGCCGCGGAGAAGGTAAAAGGCATCGTACTGGTGATCGATAGCGGAGGCGGATCACCGACCGAAGCCGAGAGGATCACGAGGTTCATAGATCGGGAGAAAGAAAGGACGGGGAAGCCAGTGCACGCGGTCTGCGGCAGCATGTGCGCGTCTGCGGCATACATGATCGCGATCCACGCGGATTCGGTCTACGCAGGAGAATACAGCTGGACCGGATCGATCGGCGCCATCATGAAGGGCTGGGACGCGCATGAACTCATCGAACGATTCGACATCGACCAACGGGTGTTCGCAAGCGGACCATTGAAGGACCTGATGAATCCGTTCACCGAGATGAGTCCGGAGATGACCGAGAAACTTAAGGGGCTTGTCAATAAGACCGCGCAGACCTTCGCCAGTGAAGTGAAGGAGATGAGAGGAGCGTCGCTGGCAGAGGGCAAGGACTTGTTCTCGGGAGCGGTGTGGACGGGGACCGACTCACTGGAACTCGGATTAGTGGATGCCATCGGAACGGTCGAGACAGTGCTCGAGCGCGAGTTCAGTGGATTGCCGTCTAAGGTCTATCGCCCGAAGGAGCGGGGAAACACGTTCTTTGATCGGGTACTGGGAAATATCGGTCGGGGGATGGCGGAAGCCCTGATTCAAGAGCACGGAGGCGTCCAGCTATGAGGGGCGCGAGGCAGTCAATAGCACTATTGCTGGCAGGCCTGCTACTAGCACAGGGCTCACCAGCCCAAGGGCTGCCGACGTCGGGAAAGGATCTCCAGTGCCCGGACGCCAATGTCTTCGGTGCAAAGCTCATCAGCGGAATCTGCTGGTCATGCATGTTCCCCGTCTACCTAGCCGGGATAGAGATGTTTGACGGGCGATCGGGGAGGCCGCCAGGGGCGAACACCGACAGGCTCTGCCACTGCCCGGGTGATTGGGATACGGGGCAAATGCCGACGCTCGGCTTCTCCGTCGGCATGTACATCCCGAGTCGGATCATCGAGTCAGTCAGAAAACCGTGGTGTTTCCCAACCCTTTTCGGTGCCGATATGGGGGATGCGACCATCATGGATGGAGCGCTGAATCTAGGAGGATCGGGAAGGGGTAAGAACAGCATGGATCATGAGGCGCGGGGCCAGTACACCTGGCATTTCTACGCCTTCCCGTTGCTGCAGATCCTTGAACTACTCGATCTGCCTCAGTGCAACGTCGATAACTACTCGACGTTCGACGTCATGTTCATGAGTGAGGCGTTCCCGAACTGGTATGACGAAGAACTTGGCTTCCTGATTCATCCGGAAGCACTGATCTTCGGGAACCCGATAGCCCAGGCAGCACAGATCGGAGATTGCACCGCCGCCTCGCTGCCCGGCGGAGGACCGCTTGACGAGGTGTTCTGGTCGGCCGGGTGCTGGGGTTCGATGTATCCGATCTCGGGAAAGATAGGAACCGCATCAGAGCCGGCGGCCGCAAGCCTCGCGGCAACCAGAGGGATGTATCTGATATCTCGTCTCGGCTTCCTGAGAAGAACAGTCGGGGATGACGCGATGTGCGGCGGGGCAGCCATGCCGGTGCTAAGGAAATCGCAGTACCGCATGCAACAGATTTTCCCCGTACCCGAATCAAATGACGCGAATCCGGGAGACAACCCGCCGCCACCGGAGATAAACCTGGCCGATGCAGGAGAGCCACCCACCTTCGCTGAGACTGATCTCGATCCGGCTGCTACGAAAGTGCCGGATATCGAGATGAATAACGTGTTGGGAGGCTGCTGCCACAACATGGGCGAGAACACGATGCTCTGGGGTGAATGGAGGACGAGAGCCGCGACCGGAGAGGACTTCGTCTACGTGCTGTGGCGATGGACGGACTGCTGCGCGGGAATACTGGGGCCGGGAGGCATCTGATGAGGGCCTGGCGTCGGAGATCATGGCATCGAGACGGGATCATCGGTCTCGTCTGCTGGTGTGTCGTGGTCACACCGATGCTCGCCAATATGAACGTGGCCCGTGCTGATGACGTGGTCAATGAGGCGAACAAGGGGCAGAACACCGGCGCAAACCTGCTGCTCAACTACAACCTGCCGAGTATCAGCAACGCGCCGCCGATGGATCCGTTAGGGCCGAACGAGATCAACATCCAGGAACTCTTCCCCGGCTACGACCCGAGCGACCCAAGTCAGATCACGGATCTCTCGGATATGGCGGGAAACCCGGAAGACCTGTCGACCCAGGGAGTCGCTCAACAGTTCTCGCTGGGAGCTGGATCGGATGAGACGGCCGAGGCCTATCAGGGAATCGACGCAGGAGCGGTGAACCCCCACGCGGCCGGTATTGATCTGAGGACAGACGGATTCCTCGATCGGACACGGGAAATTCTCGCAGGCAACGATCCGATTCTCGATGAGATCCTGACGGCCTGTGCCGAAGACGTTACGGCGGGCGACCCGGGAGCGGACACGGTTACGCGACTGGAGGATGTCTGGGCCTGCTCACAACTGCGAGTCGGCGTCGGGGGCAGTTGTACCGTAGAGCGGGACTTTAGTCTGCAGCCAGTAGCCACTCAGGTGGTGCTAGAGGTGGTAGCGACGGGAGGTAGCGTTGGAGGATATGACAGAAACCATTGGAGCACGTTGCTGGACAGTCTCTTGCTATTGCCGGCAGGAGAACCACAAACGTGTGTGCAAGTAAACCCGATCGGACTTGACCCCGAATGGTACATGGTGACGATCCTCTATGACCCGATAGTCAACCAAAGTTTCTATTCGTCATCAAAGTACTGTGGAGATTTCTCGCTAGTAACACCAACGGCAGCCGAATGCAGCACTAGTGGACTCGAGGCGGAGTACCTCTGTCGCCATACAGCAGGCACTTCGCTGAGATTTCTAAATCCAACTCACCCAACGGCAGGGCCAATAGGATCGTGCGCCGTCTATGACGAACTCAGCTCGTCGGACGGGGTTACCCCGGTAGATTACACGGGGTGCACGGTGGATCGGCAGAACTATTGCCAAACATACAGAACGGAATACGAGAACGCGTGTAACGGAATCGGATCACCCGCACTTCTTAACGGGACAGAGACCATCACCTCACCCGGACTGGGGCCGGGCTTTCTGGAAACGCAAGCTGGGCAAGCTCTGTTCGGGACTACGGTTGATCTAAACGAAACAGCATTCAACCCCGGGGATTATGGACTGGTCGCGGGGGAGTACGTGATCTCCGATCACGTGGTATCCGGAACGGGGGTAACCTCATCGACCATCGACTATGGCGGCAGCTACGGGACGAACTGGGACTTTACCTCGACGATCTCGGTCACCGACTCGCCCGGATTCACCGTGGAAGCGACTCTGTACGAGATCGTATCCAACGGATTCGTCTTCAACGGGTGCAGCCAGGCGGATGTGCAGAACGTCGACAGTGGAACATGCTCGGGCAGCATTACCTGCACCGATTATACGCCGCCCTGTCGGGTAGTCGACGGTGTGACGGTGTGCGAACCCCCAAGCTACAGCGATGGAATCACGGAGGTGCTGTCACCGTGGAGCGATTTCACGACCGCGGTCCCGGAGATGTGCTGGTTCGCGGAGGTGGAGATCATCGACTGTGTAGGCCAGACGAATTGCATCGGGAACCCGGAATGCGTCAGTGACTGCGCTGATCTGCCTGCAGAACTCCAGGCCGAATGTCTGGCGGCACCATGCTGGGTGGACGCTCAAGGCAACACCATCTGCCTGGACGATACGTCGGAGACCTGGGCGGACAATCTGGGCGACGTAGGGTTCGTCGATGACTGCACCGAGTTAATCGGTCGTCCCGAGTGCTCCCTATTGCCCCAGGTCTCCTGCGTGGAGGGCATGGAGGATGACACAGACCCAACCAACCTCGATCTCTGCAATCTGAGAAAACGCTACTTCGACTGTGGCGAGGACGTGACAGTGCCGGGCGTCCCGGGTGCGGATGACGTGGATGTGACCTGCGGTGCCGAGGTTCGCTGCTTCGGCGATGAATGTGCCAACACAGAACAGGAAACCAATCCGGACTTCGTACGAGCAACAGTAGCAGCGTCATCCGTGACCGAGTCGACCAAGGACATGGAGTGCGACATCGCGGGAGACCCGACGAGCTGCAAAATCTTCGAGGGGACGGACAACCGCTGCAAGGAGCCGAGAGGATCGTATCTGGGGATCATCCCGGATTGCTGTAAGGAAAGCCGGAATGCCGGAGCGTCCGCGGGCGATTTCATCACCTACATGCAGCTGGCCAGGTATAGCTACCGATTGGCCCGAGATCCGATCGTCGCGAGCTGGCTGGGTCAGCGCCAAGTGCTGCCATCAGGGTTACAGAATGTCGTCAACGCGCCGGCGGAGGTTGGAAGAAGCGCAGGAAGAGCGGTAGTCAGCGGCTTCAACTCGGCGTTGGAGTGGGCAGGATTCAGCCCTATCGATATTGCGACCGAGACAGAGGTGGTGCAATCCGCAGTTGGTGCATCACCGACCGGATTCGGGCCGGTACAGCAATTTATTGCAGGCGGCGTCGACAATTTTCTGAGGTCTATTGGCGCAGATGCCTTTGCCGATAGTCTGTTTACGCCTAATGCAGACGGGACGATAACCGACTGGGCTTCAGACGGCGTGGGGGAAATGGTCGGAAACGTCCTGCAGGTGATCGGCTTCATCTACACCGTCTACAGCATCCTCAAAATACTCGGCAGCATCTTCTTCGCCTGCGAAGAAGAAGAGCTCGCTTTCGGTATTCAGCAGGTCAACCGGGCCTGCCATTACGTCGGCACGTACTGCTCGAAGAAAGTCTCTTTCCTTGGGCTAAAGAAGTGCGTGATCGAGAAGCAAACTTGGTGCTGCTTCTCGTCGCCTTTCGCACGAATATTGAACGAGCAACTCAGGCTCCAAGGCATAGGACCTGAGTGGGGAACCGCGCAGGCGCCTAACTGCGATGGTGTGAGCATAGCCGACCTCGACACCGTGGATTGGTCACTCGTGGATCTTTCAGAGTGGGAGGCGATCTTGTTCGAAGCAGGGCTCGTCCCTGACCCGAGAAACCCGCCGCTGAATTTTGTCCCAACAGACCTTCATCCAGGAGTGAGCACGGGAGGACCGAGCGGTACGACAGAAGGAACGACGTCTACAGACCTGATGGAGGAGACGATCGGGATTGTGATGCCGACGATGGACGAGGGGCGCTTTGCCCTGGACGGAGCGCCACTGCACCAACCCGACCCGGAGCTGATGCCATGGTACGACGACAAGAACTAGCAAGGAAAAAGCCTGTGATGAGCTGCGTGGAAGCCGCAGCGGGTCTACTTCTTGCTTCAGCGCTGATCGCAATGCCGATGGTAGACGCCAATGAGACGAAGAGCACCGGAGACGGGTTCTTCGAGGGGAAGGCCGATGGCTATTACTGGTATGAGGATCCGGAGCCGATCATAGAAGACGAGGAGAAGGACGAGGAGCCTACCAATTATACGACAAGAGCGCCGGGGACGGCCGAGGAAGAGGGGCCTGCGCCCCTGAGTGCGGAGTGGCTTAGGACGACGATGCCGAAGCTGAGAGATGCCGCCATCGATAACCCGACACAAGAAAACGTCAGGGCCTATTTCTACGCGCAACGCATCATGATGGATAAAGCCCAAGTGTTCAGCGACGTGGCCAAAGCAGTGGTCGAGTCCGACCCGTTACTGGATGAGAATCTAAGGCTGCCATTTGCGGCAGCCGCAAAGGTCTCGGTGCTTCAAAGTGCGGAGGCGGCAAAAGAAGAGATTCTTAAAACACTGAAAGAGAAGGTCGCCCTTTGGGTGTTCTATGACGAGACGTGCGTCTACTGCGAGCAGCAGATCCCGCCTATCAACCGATTCGCCGAAGAGCACGGGCTGAAGATAGAGATCATCCACAAACAGGGCGGTGCGATCGGGGACCTGAAGCCGGGTATCCCGATACGAACTGCGAACGGACAGTTTGAGTCGATCGGCATCAACTTCACACCGTCGGTCGTGATGGTACACCCGCCGAGCGATCTATGGGTAATAAGCCAAGGATTCACGAGCTACACAGCGCTGGTTGACCGAGTAGTAGCAGCCGCGAACCGATTCGGTCTGGTTCCGGACGAGCTCTATCGGGAGGCAGCGCCGATGAATAGCGGCGTACTGAGGGCGGATAGAGTGGAGGATCAGTCCGTCGATTGGCAAGAGCCTGAGGAATGGGTCCCATTTATACGCAGTGCGATTGGATCCACCTACGGGCTGGAGCTTGAGGAACAATCAGGAGAGGACAATGAAAAGGTCACTGACTAGCATCACGCTAATGATGTTGCTGGCGTCGACGACGGCTAAAGCCGATCTGGACGATGCGCTGGACAACATGTTCATGACCACGGGTAACGAGCCGACGATCTACGAAAGCCAGAGAAGGCTCGGTCTGGAATTCGGGACGCTCCGATTGAGGGCACCGGTGAACAACTACCAGGTCGCGAACCTGACACCGCCGACATTTCGTTCCGGTTGTGGGGGAATCGACATGTATGGGGGGTCGTTCACATTCATCAATGCGGAGCAGTTCAGGCAGCTCCTGAGGCAGATCGGCGCCAATGCGCTCGGCTATGCCTTCCAGCTCGCATTGAGTTCGATGTGCGACACCTGCGACAAGATCCTATCCCGGCTGCAGGACAAGGTCGATCAGCTAAACCGATTACAGGTCGATACCTGCAAATGGGCGAAAGGGTTCGTCAACGATTTCACGAAATCATGGCCGGAGACCTTCAAGGAAGAGTACAAGCAGCACGAAACGGGAGTGGGGACATTTCAGGACGGCTTCGATGCCATGGTTGCGGTTTTCACGGACTGGGATGACCCAGCCTCAGGCGGCCAGGCAAGCGGAGCAGATCCGACAAAACGGGACAAGGTAGGCAACTACACGTGGAATGCCTTGTTTGTAACATCAGCAGGAGCGAACTTCACCTTCCTGCCGGGCAACGTCGCGAACAACGAGTTGCTGATGAACATAGCGGGGACATGGATTTACGGTGAGAGAGACACAGAAGAGATCAACGTCGAGATCGGACCGCGGTTGACCTATACCGAGCTTAAGTTCGGAAAGCGGCCGAACGAAGATGGAAGCGAGGATGTGGCTCCGCTCTATCAGTGCGTAGCAGATGCATCGAACCAGTGCATGGAGCTGGCAGAGGTGCCGGACTGGTCGTTTGTCGGCGTGAACGAGTGGGCAGAACAGAAGCTCCAGGAGGCCGCCGATCACATGGCCGATCCTGCTACGGCAGGTACCCCGCACGCAGCCGCTATGCAGGACTTTCTTGCAACGCTGCCGCTGACGGTAACGCGACACATGATGTTCATGCAGGGGGATGCTGCGGCGCTAAACCATTACGTCCAGAACATCAAAGAGTATGTCGGCGCCGTATACGCCTCGACGCTTGCCCTTTCGATGGTGGATGTGATCCGGGTGGCCTACGAAGATCAGAGAACGCCGAGGATGCCCGATTTCATCAAGGAGAACCTGTTGGATTTCGAAGCGGATGCCAAGGCGGACAAGCAAGAAGTAGAGAAGGACTACGCCGAGATGTGGACCAAGACAGAAGATCTGGTGGCACGCCTAACCAAGGGCTACAGCCAGCCCGGTAACCTGATCAGAAGCCGAAAAGCGAACTAATCATCATGACCATCTACGTATTCGGCGATCCGGAGCTCTTAAGAGAAGTGCTACTGGCACTCGCGACGATATTCAACCTGGTGGAATGGAGCGATCCGACGAGCGCGCTCGGGCTGGGTGGCAACATGCTGGCTGTAGCGCTGATCGGGCTTCTTGCAGTAGCAATCGCAGGCGTGAGCACGCAGCAGGTGAGGGTTGACTACCTGTTCATGGCGCTGGTGCTGTTCGGAATAATGTTTGCGACCAAGATGGACGTCAATGTCGAGGATATTCAAACGGGCGATGCAGCGGTGGTGGCGGACGTCCCGGTTGGTATTGCACTGGTGGCCGCTGCATCGAGCTCGGCGGCGGCGAGCCTGACGGAAACGGTGGGAACGGCATTGCAGCGGCCCGGTAGTACGACATCGCTGTTGACGAGTAATGGGTTCATGAATCCCCTGCGTCAGCTGGTTCGGCTGAACTCGGCGGGATTGGGTGATCTGGATGCGCACCTGCAGAACTCAATCCTGGACTACTACAAGTTTTGCGTGGCCCGTACGCGCGTGCACAGCCCGGGTCTCTTCGATATGGATGAGTTCCTGTCGTCACCCACGCCACTCGATTTCATGACCGAGAATGCGCGGATCGTCAACTTCACGACCATCTATTACGACGATGCAACACCGGGCGGCGCCGCGACAGCCTGCCATACAGCAAGCGGGCTGATAAGGACGAGAACGAACGACATCGCTGATGGAGCGACCGGCGAGCTCGAGGCCTACATGCAACGCGCGATGGGATCGAAGTTCTACAATACGAACTTCGCCCAGTCCGACATCGAGGATGCGGTCGATATCGTCTTCAGAGGCCTGCTTACGGCGCAGGAGTTCATGGCGAGCCTGTTCATCAGAAATCTATATAACGAGATGGAGGCGCTCGCGCAGGCGGAGTACGGGACCAACCAGACGCAGTATGTGGCCCAAGTCACCCAGGCGTTCGAAGAGAAAGGGGTGGGATCCGCAACGGAGGGGACGACTTTCCTGCAATACATGTTCCCGCTGATGACATTCTTCCAGTTCCTCTTTTTTGCCGTCGCACCCTTCATCGCGCTGGTAATGATCGCGAGCCCGTTCAGCGCGGGCAAGCTACTGGGCGGTTACCTGCTGTTCGGCGTCTGGGCCTACTCGTGGATGCCCGTGGCGGCGATCATCAATCACTACATGGAAATCAGTCTGCAGAACTCGATCGAGTTCTCCGACGTAGTGATTGCGGGAACGGGGTACACGGCAATACTGGGATTCGACGACTTCTATAACCTGGCCGTGACGAAGCTGGCAATAGGATCGAAGGCGCTGGCGGCGACGCCGGTTATCGTGGGAGCCATACTCAGTGCGGGTGTATTTGCGGTAACCAAGATGGCGGGATCCATGTCGCAGGCAGGCAACGCCAATCGGGTGGACACCTCGTTGCTGAGGCCGAAGCTCGGGCAGAATTCCCCACTCGTCGCGGCGGGGGGGCGCTTCAGCGCACCCTACGGGACGGTAATGACAGCAGGCGGAAGGGCGGGAGCTTATAGCACGAACCAGAAGGATGCTTACAAACAAATAGAAGCTGGGGCGAGCGCATCCGTCTTGAGAGCAGCAGGCGCGTCGGCGGTGAGCAGCGCTTCGAAATCGCTCGAAGCAGAGGTCAGCCGGACCGGCTCCATCCTGAACGAGACGATGAGAGAAGGCGGTGTTAACGGAACGCTTGCAAGCAGCTACCGCGCAGCCGGCGAACAAGCATTCCGAAGGAATCTCGAGAACCGATTTGGCATCGACACCAAGAGAGACCTGAGCGCAAATCAACTGAGAGATCTGTCATCAAGTGCGGGGTTGGCATTAGGTGG
>Ga0102929_1001375_pt1 | contig 14487 bp, 12 predicted proteins | sample SalPonR1_B_D2_MG_FD_78510 | JGI IMG/M metagenome (GOLD analysis project Ga0102929, IMG submission 78510) | Salt pond soil microbial communities from South San Francisco under conditions of wetland restoration - Salt Pond MetaG R1_B_D2_MG | ecosystem: Environmental > Aquatic > Marine > Intertidal... | reverse complement strand
TGGCCACGCCGGCCGCGTTGTGGGCGGCATCCAGCAGCACGGCCGGGTGGCCGGACCACCATTCGAGCCGCCCGGGCCAGCGGGTGGCCGTCCCGGCCCGGCGCAGCGCCGACTCCGTGACCGGCCAGCCGGCGTCCGCCAGCAGCCAGGCGCCGGCCGCCGCCTGGCCGAGGTTGTCCAACTGATGGGCACCGGGCAGAGAGCAGTGCAGCCCGGAAAGATGCCGGGAGCCCATGGCGACCGTCAGACCGGCATGATCTCCCGAAACCCGATAATCCCGGTCAGCCAGGCAGATCGGCGCCGACAACCTTTGCGCTGTGTTCAGAAGAACCGCGGCGGCGGCCGTCTCCTGCCGGCCGATGACCACCGGCACGCCGGTCTTGATGATGCCGGCTTTTTCAGCGGCGATGGCGGCCAGATCCGGGCCGAGATGTTCCTGGTGGTCCAGGCTGACCGGGGTGATCAGGGACAGGACCGGCCGGATCACGTTGGTCGCATCCAGGCGGCCGCCCAGCCCCGTTTCCAGAACGACGATGTCGACCCGGCTGCGGCGGAAGGCAAGCAGCGCCATGGCGGTGGCTGCCTCGAAAAAGGTCACGGGCAGGTCCTCCGCGGCGGACCGGACCTCCTCGGCCAGGACCGCGACCTGCTGTTCAGCGATCGGCTGGCCGTCAATGCGGATGCGTTCGCTGAAACAGTGCAGGTGGGGAGAGGTGTAGAGACCGACCCGCAGCCCGCTGAGGCGGAAAATTTCGGCGAGGAAGGCGCAAACGGAGCCCTTGCCGTTGGTTCCGGCGACATGCACGCAGGTCAGACCGGACTGGGGATTGTCCAGGCGATCCAATAATGTCCGGATATTCTCGAGGCCGAGCTTGATGCCGAACAGCTGCAGGCTGTACAGATATTGGAGGGCCCGCTGCACGTCCACCGGCGAGGTTATTCGGGAGTGTCTTCGGAAACGGCAGCGGCTGGCTCGCTCGTTTCGACAGGCTCGGCGGCGGCTGCCGGCCGCTCTTCCCCCTCGGTCGTTTGCTGCAGGAAGGTCCGGAGGATCTGCGCCAGCCGCTGCTTCATATCGCGGCGGGCCACGATCATGTCGACCATGCCGTGCTCGAGCAGGTATTCCGAACGCTGGAAGCCCTCGGGCAGGGTCTGGCGAATGGTCTGTTCGATAACGCGGGGCCCGGCGAAGCCGATCAGAGCCCGCGGCTCGGCGATATTCAGATCGCCCAGCATGGCGAAACTGGCGGTCACGCCGCCGGTGGTCGGGTCGGTGAGGATGGAAAGAAAAGGCAGCCCTGCCGCCTTGAGTTTGGCCAGGGCGGCGCTGGTCTTGGCCATCTGCATCAGGGACAGGATGCTCTCCTGCATGCGGGCGCCGCCCGAAGAGGAGAACACCATAACCGGCGCCCTGGTCTCCAGACCAAGTTCGATGGCGCGGGTGATCTTCTCGCCGACCACGGACCCCATACTGCCGCCCATGAAGGCGAAGTCGAATACCGCGACCACCACGGGCAGGCCGTCGAGGGTCCCCGAACCGGTCACCACGGCATCCCCGCCCCCGCTTTTCTTCAGGGAGGCCTTGATGCGCTCACTGTATTTCTTGGCATCCTTGAACTTGAGAAAATCGACCGAGGTCATCCCGGCATCGATCTCGACGAAGGATTCCTGGTCCAGAACCAGGTCGATCCGCTCCCGGGCACTGATCCGGAAGTGGTAGTCGCACTTCGGGCAGACGTTCAGGTTGCGCTCGATCTCCTTGCTGTAGATGATCTCGCTGCAGTTCTTGCACTTGGTCCAGAGCCCTTCCGGCATCTGCACCTTCTTGCTTTCAACGGTTTCGATCGGTGCTTTCGACTTTTTGAACCAGGCCATGACATAACCTCGATAATCAGCGCGGCGCCCGGCTCGTGGCACGGGCCCGCTGGTTGTCATCCAGAACTTCGCAGCCTTTGGCACAGCCGGCCGCTGGCGCTGCACGCGCCCCCGCGGTGACTCAATTACCAGTTTGACCGGTTAATCGCAAATGTCCAGTTCCATCCATCCCATGCACAGCCGCTTCACTCCGCACCCTGCCCCGCAGTCGCCGGAGCAGGAGCCTGCATCGCGGTTTTCAGCGCCGTGACGAACCGGCCCACTTCGGCGCACAAAGCCTCGTCGTGACCGTGCTCTTCGATAATGCGGACCAGGGCGCTGCCCACGACCACCGCGTCGGCGAAACCGGCGATCGTCCGGGCCGCTTCCGGGGAAGTGACGCCGAAACCGACCGCCACCGGGACCCGGCTGGACGCCTGCAGATCGCCGACCGCCTCCCTGATCGCGGCGGCATCGACCTGGCGGCTGCCGGTGACGCCGGTCATGGAGACGTAGTAAAGAAAACCCTCCGCGGTCCCGGCCAGGCGCCGCATGCGTTCGCGGTCCGTGGTGGGGGCCAGCAGAGTGATCAGGTCGAGGCCGGCGGCCTGCAGGAAAGGCTGCAGTTCGGCGGTCTCTTCCGGCGGCAGGTCCACCAGCAGCAGGCCGTCGATACCGGCGGCGGCGGCGTCCCGGGCAAAACGTTCAGGCCCGTAGATGAAGACCGGATTGTAATAGCCCATCAGCACGATCGGCGTGTTGGTGTGCTGACGAACTCTTCGCACCAGTTCGAGGATGCCGCGCAAATCTGTTCCGGCAGCCAGCGAGCGCTCCGAAGAAGCCTGGATAGTCGGGCCGTCGGCCATGGGGTCGGAAAAAGGGAAGCCGAGCTCGATCACATCGGCCCCCGCTTCGACCAGGGTGTGTATCAGCTGTTCGCTGACCTCCAGGTCGGGGTCCCCCGCTGTGATAAAGGTGATCAGCGCCTTTTCGCCGCGGTCGCGCAGCGCCCCGAGCGTGTCTTCGATACGTGACATAAGTGATCCGAGACAAGTAATTTCTTGATGTTAAAAGATTAACGGGTGGCTTTCAACTGGAATCCGCCCCGGAGGCCAGCTTCATGGCTTTGCCGAGGATGTCCAGGAACATTTCCTTGTCGATGCGGCCGGTCTGCACATTGTAGCGGCTGGTATGATAGCAGCCGAGCAGCCGGCGCCCATCCGGAAGCGCGAAACAGGCCCCGTGCCCGAAGGGAAAATCGGCCAGCCGCTCGATCAGGCGCCGGGACTTCAGCAGATGCAGCAGGCTCCTGTGTGCCCCGGTGCCGAGGGTGATCAGCACCCGCAGCTTGTCCAGGCAGTCCAGTTCGTTCTGCAGATAGATCCGGCAGTTCTCGAATTCCGAACCTTTCGGCTGGTTTTCCGGAGGCACGCATTTGACCGCATTGGTGATATAGAGATCGTTCAGTTCCAGGCCGTCTTGACGATGGACCGCCTCGGCCTGGCTGGCGAGGCCGGCCCGATGCAGCAGCGGGTACATGAAGTCCCCTGCCCCGTCGCCGGTAAAGGGCCGGCCGGTGCGGTTGGCGCCATGGGCGCCGGGCGCAAGTCCGATCAGACAGATGCGCGCTCCGGCATCGCCGAAACCCGGCACCGGGCGATTCCAGTAATCGTCCGCCCGGTAGCTCCGCTTCGGGGTCACCGAGGTCCGGCAGGCAACCAGTCGGGGGCAGCGGCAGCAGTCTTCCGGGACCTCGAAGCACTTCACGACTTTGCCGGGCCTTTTTTCTCCCCCGCCCCGGACCGGCGCGGCCGCCGGCGCGGCCGCCGCTTTTGGCCCGGGCCGCCGCTTTTTTCCGGAACCGGCGCCTTCTTGCGCCGCACGGTCCGCTTGTAGTCCCAGAAGAAGTCCTCGTCCTCGGGGAAGCGGCTGGGAATCTTGTGGCCGATATATTCTTCGATGTCCGGCAGGTGGAAGACCAGGTCTTCATCTGCGAAGCTGATCGCTTTGCCGCCGGCGCCGGCCCGGGCGGTCCGCCCGATGCGGTGCACGTAATCCTCGGCCTCCTGCGGCAGATCGTAATTGATGACGTGGCTGACATCTTCAATGTGCAGGCCACGCGACGCCACGTCGGTTGCCACCAGCATCGTCAGACGCCCTTCCATGAAATCCTTCAACAGCCGCATGCGCTTGCGTTGGGGGATATCTCCCGACAGGACGGCCGTCTTGTAGTTATTGGCATTCAGCCGATCAGCGAGAAACTCTGCCTCCTTCTTGGTGTTGACGAAAATCAGCACCCGCGAGAGATCGGGCTCCCGCTGAAAAAAACCCATCATCAGGGCGAACTTTTCCCGGCGTGAGGCATGGAAGAGAATCTGCTCGACTTTCTCGGCCGTCACCTGCTCCGGAGCGATCCGGACCTTTTCGGTCAGGTCCATGAACTCGTAGGCGAGTTCCATGACCCGCTGCGACAGGGTGGCCGAGAAGAGCATGGTCTGCCGCTGGTTGAATGGAGGCAGCTGCCGCAGAATGTAGCGCAGGTCCTTGATGAAGCCCATATCGAACATCCGGTCGGCCTCGTCGATCACCACGATTTCGACCTGGCGCAAGCTGTAGACCTTCTGCTTGTAGTAATCGATCAGCCGCCCCGGCGTGGCGACGATCACGTCGACTCCGTCCCTGAGCGCCTGACGCTGCTTTTCGTAATCGACGCCGCCGAAAATCGGCTGGACCTTGAGCGGGCAGTGGGCGCCGAGGGTTTCCGCGTCGGCGCAGATCTGCACGACCAGTTCGCGGGTGGGTGCCAGGATCAGGGCCCGGGGGTTGCGGCCGCTGTCTTTGGGCTCTGCCAGCAGACGGGTGAACAGGGAGATCAGAAAGGCGGCCGTCTTGCCGGTGCCGGTCTGGGCCTGGGCGGCGACATCCTTGCCGTCCAGGGCCAGGGGGATGGATTCTTCCTGGACCGGCGTCAATTCGACGAATCCGGCCTCTCTGATGCCGGCCATGACCGGCTCGGACAGTTGCAAATCGGTAAATTTCATAAACTCTTTCTTGATGGATCAGACTCGGTTGCCTAGCAGAGGCTTTTCCTTGTCGCCCTGCTTCGCATTCCGCGTCTCGATATGGTTTACAGTTCCATGCCGCTGGCTTCGGCGACGGTATGAATATCCTTGTCGCCGCGCCCCGACAGGCAGATCAGGATGTTCTGGTCCGGGCTCATCTGCGGTGCATCCTTGAGAACCTGGGCGACGGCATGGGCGCTCTCCAGCGCCGGCATGATGCCTTCCAGCCTGGTCAGCAGGTGGAAGGCGTCCAGCGCCTCCTGATCGGTCACCGCGACGTACTCGGCGCGCTCGATCTCTTTCAGGTAGGCATGCTCCGGCCCCACGCCGGGATAATCGAGACCGGCCGAAAGCGAGTGAGCATGGGCGATCTGGCCCTGGTCATCCTGCAGCAGGTAGGTCTTGTTGCCGTGCAGCACACCCACCGAGCCGGCACCGATACTGGCGGCATGCCGGCCGCTGGCGACGCCCAGGCCGGCCGCTTCGACGCCCACCAGCCGGACCTCGCGGTCTTCCAGGAAGGGATAGAACAAGCCCATGGCATTCGAGCCGCCGCCGATACAGGCCACTGCCATATCCGGCAGCCGGCCGACCTCATCCATCATCTGGGTGCGGGCTTCTTCACCGATTACGGCTTGGAAATCCCGCACCAGCATCGGGTAGGGATGCGGGCCGGCGACCGTGCCGATCACGTAGAAAGTGTCGCGGACATTGGTCACCCAGTAGCGCAGCGCTTCGTTCATGGCGTCCTTGAGCGTCGACGTTCCGCTGGCCACCGGACGGACCCTGGCGCCGAGCAGTTTCATGCGGAAGACATTGAGCGATTGCCGGCGGATGTCCTCTTCACCCATGAACACGTCGCATTCCATCCCGAACAGGGCGGCCACGGTGGCCGTAGCGACGCCATGCTGGCCGGCACCGGTCTCGGCAATGACTTTCTTTTTGCCCATCCGTCTGGCCAGCAGCGCCTGGCCGACCGTATTGTTGACCTTGTGGGCGCCGGTGTGATTGAGGTCTTCGCGCTTCAGAAAAATCCGGGCGCCGCCGCAGTGCTCGGTCAGGCGTTCGGCGAAAAACAGGGGGCTGGGCCGGCCGACATAGGTATTGAGGTAACGGCTCAGCTCGGCTTGAAATTCCGGGTCGGACCGGGTCTCGCCATAGGCCTCCTCCAGTTCCAGCAGGGCGGGCATCAGGGTTTCCGCCACGTAGCGTCCGCCAAAACCGCCGAAATGACCGTTTCGATCTGGTTGGTTGTACATGACTTAAACTGCCTCCTTGGCGTTGCGGATGAATTCCGCAACTTTGTGCGGGTCTTTGCGGCCGGGATCGCTTTCGACGCCGCTGGAGACGTCGACGGCGTAAGGCCGCACCGTTTTGACTGCGGCCGCGACGTTGGCGGGGGTCAACCCCCCAGCGAGAATGACGGTTCGCTCTTTGGCCAGCCGCGCGGCCAGCGGCCAGTCGCCGAGCTGTCCCGTGCCGCCGTACTGGCCGGGCACCAGGGCATCGAGCAACAGCGCCGAGACCGGGTAATCGACAAATGCCTGCTCCGGTTCGCGCCCTGCGGTCCGCAAGGCCTTGATCACCCGGTAGGACGGATAATGGCACTGCTCCGGCACCTCGTCGCCATGCAGCTGGATGGCATCCAATCCGCAGGATCTGACAATCTTCAGCACCCGCTCCGGCTGCTCGTTGACGAACAGGCCGACACAGGTCACAAAAGGTGGCAGCTCGGCAATGATCGCCTGCGCCGCGACCGGGTCCAGGCAGCGCGGGCTTGGCGGATAAAAGACGAATCCCAGGGCGTCGGCACCAGCCGCTATGGCATGCCGGGCATCCTCAAGATGAGTGATGCCGCAGATTTTGACCTTGACCATGCGCTTGCCTTTCACGAGCCCGGCAGCTCAGTCCTTCAGCAGTTCGCCCAGCCGGGCCGCCACGTTCTGCTGGCGCATCAGGCTTTCACCGACCAGGAAGGTCTGCACCGCTGATTTCTGCAGCCGCCGGATATCGTCGCGATCGGCGATGCCGCTCTCGGCGACCAGCAGGCGGTCCGGCGGGGCCAGCGGCGCCAGCCGCTCGGTAACTGCCAGATCAGTTTCGAAGGTCCGCAGATTGCGGTTGTTGATGCCGATCAGGTCCACGGGCAACCGGTGGGCCAGTTGCATTTCTTCGGCGTCGTGCACCTCGAACAGGACGTCAAGGTCCAGTTCGTGGGCGGTTTCTGTCAGCTCCTCGAGTTTCTCTTCCGGCAGCGCGGCGGCAATCAGCAGGATGGCGTCGGCGCCGGCGGCGCGCGACTCATAAACCTGATAGGAATCGATGATGAAATCCTTGCGCAGCAGCGGCAGGGAGACGGCATCCCGAATCTGTTGCAGGTAGCTCAAATCGCCGAAGAAGAATTCGCGGTCGGTCAGCACCGACAGACCGGCGGCGCCGGCCGACTGGTAGTCGCAAGCGATCGCCACGGGGTCGAAATCGGCCCGGATAATGCCCTTCGACGGCGAGCCTTTCTTGACCTCGGCGATGATGGCCGGACCCACCGCAGCCGCTTTTTCCAGGGCGGCGGCAAAGAGCCGCACCGGGCCGGCGGCCAGGGCCCGGGCGCGGATTTCGGCCAGCGGCGTCACCTGCCGGGCCCGTTCGATCTCGTCCCGTTTACTGTCGAGTATCCTGTCCAGAATCATGTCCTGCGAGTGCCTTTAAGGTATGACCGGAGCCGGACCGACACCGGTCGCTGCTTATTCGTTGGTCAAGGCTTTCAACTGCTCCAGCTTCGCCAACGCAGCTCCCTGGTCGAGGGCGGCGGCGGCCATGGCCACGCCGGCGTCGATGTCGGGGACAACCCCGCCGGCGACCAGGCCGAAAGCGGCATTGAGCAGAACCACGTCCCGTTTCGGTCCCCCGCGGCGCTCAAGAATCTCCTGCACGATAGCGGCGTTCTGCTCGGCATCGCCGCCCTGCAGATCCGCCAGGGAGCAGCGCTGCAGGCCGAAGTCCTCGGGAACGACGGTATACAGGGAAACCTGGCTGTCCCTGATTTCGGCAACGTCGGTCGGCCCGGTCAAGGTCACTTCATCCATGCCGTCCCGGCCATGCACGATAAAACCGCGTCGGCAGCCGAGGTTGGCGAGAACCTTGCCCATCACCGCCACCAGCTCCGGCCGATAGACGCCGAGGACCTGGCAGTCGGCTCCGGCCGGATTGGTCAGTGGCCCGAGAATATTGAAGATGGTGCGGATGCCGATTTCCCGCCGCGGTCCGATGGCATGCTTCATGGCACCGTGCAAAGCCGGGGCGAACAGGAAACCGATGCCGATTTCGGCGATGCACTGCTCCACCTTCTCCGGACTGACCTCGAGATTGACACCCAGCGCCTCGAGCACATCGGCGCTGCCGCAGGCGGAGGACACGCTGCGGTTGCCGTGCTTGGCCACCCTGACACCGCAGGCGGCGACCACGAAGGCCACCGTGGTCGAGATGTTGAAGCTGCGGGTGCCGCTGCCGCCGGTGCCGCAGGTATCGAGGATGGTCTCCCGGTCGATGTTGATGTCGTCGCGGTCCAGATCGAGGGTTTTGCCGACCCGGATCGGCGTCGCCCGTTCCCGCATCACCCGGGCCGCGCCGGTAATCTCGGCCACGGTTTCGCCCTTCATGCGCAAAGCGGTGATAAAGGCGCCGATCTGCGCCGGAGTCGCCTCCCCGCCCATGATCTGGCCCATGACATCGACCATCTCGCCCTCGGCAAGATCCTGTCCCTGCACCACCTTGTTGATCGCTGCCTTGATCATATCATCTCCCGGGCCGGATGGCCTGAGCCGGCCGCCTGGCTTTGACTTATCCGACCGGTTTGGTCATTTCCAGGAAGTTGTTCAGCAGCCGCATCCCCTCCAGGGTCAGGATCGACTCGGGATGGAACTGCACCCCCCACACCGGCAGTTCACGGTGGCGCAGACCCATGATTTCGCCTTCCGCGGTCCAGGCCGTGATCTCGAGACAGGCCGGCAGGCTGCTGCGTTCGACCAGCAGGCTGTGGTAGCGGATGGCGTCAAACGGCTGCCCCAGGCAGGTGAACAGTTCCTTGTCGTCGTGATAGACCGGGCTGGTTTTGCCGTGCATCAGGCGGTCGGCCCGCACGATTCTGCCGCCGAAGGCCTCGCCCATGGCCTGATGACCGAGGCAGACGCCGAGGATCGGCAGCTTGCCGGCCAGCTGCCGGATCGCTTCCACCGAAATGCCCGCTGCGGACGGCGAACAGGGTCCCGGCGAGACGACCAGCTGCCTGGGGGCACGCTTTTCGATCTCGGCGATGCTGATCTGGTCGTTGCGATAGACTTCAACCTCGGCGCCGAGCTGCTGGAAATACTGCACCAGGTTATAGGTGAAGGAATCGTAATTGTCGATCATCAGGAGCATATCAGTCCAACCCCTGTCGCGCCATGGCGATGGCGGACTTGACCCCCATCGCCTTGTTGACGGTTTCCTGGTATTCCGCCTCGGGGTCGGAATCGGCGACAATGCCGGCCCCGGCCTGGAGATATATCCGTCCCTCGTGGACGATCAGGGTGCGGATGGCGATCGCCAGGTCCATGTTGCCGGCATAGGATATATAACCGACCGCACCGCCGTAGATTTCGCGGCGGCAGGGCTCCAGTTCCTCGATGATCTCCATCGCCCGGATTTTCGGCGCACCGCTCAAGGTGCCGGCCGGGAAAGTCGCCCGGAACACGTCGAGCGCATCGCGGCCCGGCTCCAGTCGGCCGCTGACGTTGGAGACGATGTGCATGACGTGCGAATAGCGTTCGACGACCATCAGTTCATCGACATGGATACTGCCGGGCCGGCAGACCCGACCGAGGTCGTTGCGGCCCAGATCGACCAGCATGATATGCTCGGCCCGCTCCTTGGGATCGGCGAGCAGATCGCGCTCCTGCTGCAGGTCGTCATCCGGATCTTTACCCCTCGGCCGCGTGCCGGCGATGGGACGGACCTCCACATGGTCGCCTTCCTTGCGCACCAGGACTTCGGGGGAGGCGCCGATCACCCGGGTGCCGGCCTGCTGCAGGTAGTACATGTAAGGTGAAGGATTAATCGTGCGCAGGGCCCGGTAGATATCGAAGGGATCGACATCCAGGTCACCGGAAAAGCGCTGGGACAACACGACCTGGATAACATCCCCGGCCCGCACGTATTCCTTGCAGCGGCGCACGGCCTGCTCGAAATCCTCCTGGCTGAAATTCGATTCCAGGCCGAGTTCGCCGGCGACGGACTCCGGTGCGGAACGATCCGGCAGGGGCGCCCTGAGCCGGGCCACCAACCGCTCGATCTCGGCAGCGGCCCGGTCGTAGGCCTCCCCCGGTTCCCGGCCTTCATCCAGGAAGACGTTGCTGACCACCCGGATTTTCTGGCGCATGTTGTCGAAGATCAGCAGGTTTTCGGTCATCTGGAAACAGCAGTCCCAGGCGCCGATTTCCGCCGCGTTGAGGTCCGGCAGGGCTTCGACGTGGCGGACCATGTCATAACCCAGGTAACCCACCGCCCCGCCGAAGAAACGCGGCAGTTCCGGGCTTGCCACCGGGCGGTAGGGCTCCAGGAAGGTCTGCAGGGCGCTTAACGGGTCCGCGGCCTTGCCAGCTTGGACAATGACGTCGTTTTCGAGGATTTCAAAGTCATCGCCCCGGGCGCGGAACACCCGTCCGGAGCCGACCCCGAGAAAGGAGTAGCGGGCCCATTTTTCACCGCCCTCGATACTTTCCAGCAGGAAGGCGGTCCGCTGGTCATCGATCTTGCAGAAGGCGGAAACCGGCGTCTCCATGTCGGCCAGGATTTCCCGACTGACGGGGATGAGGTTGCCCTTGCCGGTCAGTTCGCAGAATTCTTGGCGTGTGGGGGAACAGGTATTCATCGGCGACCGATGGCGATGATGCGCCATACGTTACAGGCAAAAGTCCTAAAAAATAAGAGAGTTAATCTAGCATGCCGCCTGAACCCGGTCAAGCGGATCGACCGGCGGGGGACGACTTTTGCCGCACCGGGCGCAGAAAAAAGATTGACCGCTTGCAGTCGGATTGCTATGCATGGGCTGGCACAGGCAGCCATTGCCGGCCAATCTATCACCCCGGCCGCAGTCAGAAAGGAAATGACATGATTCGCGCAGCAGAAAATGACACCGTCAAGGTCCATTATTCCGGGGAGCTCGCCGACGGGACGGTTTTCGACCGCTCCCCCGACGAGCGACCCCTGACCTTTATCATCGGCAAACAGGAAGTGATCCCGGGTTTCGAGGAAGCGGTCGTCGGCATGTACATGGGCGAAGCGAAAACCGTGGTCGTGCCGCCGGAAAAGGCTTATGGCGCAGCCAAGCAAGAATTGATCGATACCGTCAACCGGGAGGAACTCCCCGCCGATCTCCAGCTTGCCGAAGGCGTGCAGCTGGAAGTCACCCGGGAAGATGACAGCAAACTGCTGCTGATGGTCCGCCAGGTCACCGACGACCAGGTGACCCTGGACGCCAACCATCCCCTGGCCGGCCGCGATCTGACCTTCAAGATCAAGCTGCTCGAAGTCCGCAAGGCCGAGGCTGGGCCAACCCATCTCCAAGGCTGAGCAGAGGGACCACGCAGCGAAGGCGAAACGACCATCCGCTTTTGTCGGGGGCGCCGCTCAGGATGACTGTGACTGCCGCAGCAATTCCTGGAAAGCCTCCTCGTCAAGGATATCGATACCCTCCTGTCTGGCGTCGTCCAGTTTCTGCCCGGGTTCGGCGCCGACCACCAGGTAATCGGTGTTGCCGCTGACGCTGCCGACGGCATTGGCGCCCAGGTCCTCCACGGCCTTCCGGGCCTCATCCCGCGTGTAGTTTTCGAGGGCGCCGCTGAAGACGAAGGTTTTGCCCGCCAGCGGCAATCCGCCCTCTTCCCCAGAGGGCATGGGCTGGACCTCCACTCCGGCGGCAGCCAGTTCATCGAGGACGGAACGGTTCTCCCTGAAAAACTCGACGACGCTGTGGGCGATTTCCTCGCCAACATCGGGGACGGCTGTCAAATCTTCAGGGCCGGCTTTCTGCAGGGTCTCCAGGTTCTCGAACTGCTCGGCCAGGGTGCGGGCGAGACGCTGGCCGACATGGCGGATGGCCAGGGCATAGAGGAAACGGTCCAGCCTTGGTCGCCGCGTCCCCTGGATAGCCTCGTAGAGCTGGCGGGAACTTTTCTCGCCGAACAGCTCCAGAGTCTGGAAATCCTCCGGCTGCAGCCGGTAAAGATCGGCCAGGGATTGCACCATGTCCTGGTCGACCAGCTGCTGGGCTGTCTTTTCACCGAGGTGCTCGATGTCGAGGGCGCGCCGCGAGCCGTAATGGCGGATGCGGCCGCGCAGTTGGGCCGGGCAGGAAAGGCCGGCCGGACAGACCACGTAGGCGCCCTGGCGGACCACTTCGGTCCCGCAGGAGGGGCACTTCTCCGGCATGCGGAATTTGCGGGCATTCTGCCGGGATCGCTCGATTCGCTCCACCACCTGGGGTATCACATCGCCGGCCCGCTCGATCCTGACCTTGTCCCCTTCGCGCAAGTCCTTGTCGGCCACCTCCTGCGCATTGTGCAGGGTCGCCCGGCTGACGGTCACGCCGCCGACATCCACCGGCTGCAAGAGCGCGACCGGGGTGAGGATCCCGACCGTGCCCACCTGGACGACGATTTTTTCCAGGGTGGTCACCTCCTGTTTGGGGGCGAACTTCCAGGCCATCGCCCAGCGCGGCGAACGGTGTCGGGTTCCCAACTCCCGGCGCAGCTGAAGATCATCGAGCTTGATGACGATGCCGTCGATTTCGTAAGCCAGCTCGTCCCGGTCAGAAGCCAGTTTTTCACGGTAACTGGCAACTCCGCTGAAATTTTCCAGGCGCTGGTTCAGACGATCGGTTTTCAGACCCCAGGACTCCAGTTTCTGAAGTTCCTGCCAATGGGTTTGGCAGTCCTGACCTTCGAGCGTGAGAATGTCATAGAAAAAAATCTCGAGCGGCCACTCGGCAACAATTTTGGGATCGAGCCGTCGCACCGTCCCGGCGGCCGCGTTGCGAGGATTGGCGAAAGGGTCCTGGTTGTTCTCGATGCGCTGGCGGTTGATCTCCTGAAAGGCGTCGCGAGGCAGCAGGACCTCGCCCCGCACGGCCAGAAAATCGGGCGGGTCGTCCCCTTGCAGCTGCAGGGGCAAAGTCCGGATGGTCCGCAGATTGGCGGTAATATCCTCGCCGATCTGGCCGTCGCCGCGGGTCGCGCCCCGCTCGAAACGGCCTTCGCGGTAGACGACCTCTACCGAAACGCCGTCGAACTTCGGTTCGACGATCCAGACCAACTCCCCGCCTTCAGCCCGGCGGGTCACGAAGTCTTGCCACTCCTCGATCTCGCTCTGCTCGAGGGCGGCATTGAGACTCAGCATCTCCGCGGCATGTTCCACCCGTTCCAGTTCCTCGGCCGGCTCGGCACCAACGCGACGGGTCGGCGAATTGGCGGTCTGCAGATCCGGAAAAGCGTCTTCCAGCTCCTGGAGGCGCTTGAACAGCCGGTCGTAGGTCGCATCTGAGATGACCGGCTGGTTCTTCACGTAATAGCGATAGTTGTGGTATTCGATGCCCTCGCGCAGGGCCTCGACCTCTTCGGTCGCCTCCTCTTCGGAGAGATTGTCGATCTCCTCGAAATCGGTCGAGGGATTTTTTTTGAAATCCATGACATGTCCTCTGACAACGGAAAATGGATGCGCTTCGCATCAGGGCCGCTTGAGCAGTCGCAGTAGATCTGCCACCCGCCGGGTGTTGACCACATCGTCGGCGCTGAGCCAGCCCCGGCGGGCCTGGAAAATACCGTAGCGCATGTTTCCCAGTTCGGCGGCATAATGCGCATCGGTGGAGATCACGACCTTCAGTCCCATATCCCTGGCCATCCGGCAGTGGCCGGCGGTCAAATCGAGCCGGTCGGGATGACCGTTGAGTTCCAGGAAACAGCCCCGTTCCAGAGCCCCTTCCATCAGCCGCTCCATATCGACTTGATAAGGGTCCCGTTCGTTGATCAGACGACCGCTGGGATGGGCAAGGATATTGAAATGGGGGTTGTCCATGGCTCGGAGAATCCGCTCGGTCTGTTTTTCGCTGTCCAGGTCGAACTTGGAGTGCACCGAACAGACGGTCAGGTCGAGTTTCTCGAGCACGGCATCGGGCAGATCCAGGCTGCCGTCCTCGAGAATGTCCACCTCGATGCCCTTGAGGATGCGGAATCCGGAATATTCGTCGGTCAACGCATCGATGGTCGCGATCTGCTCTTCAAGACGCTTCCGGTCCAGGCCCTTGGCGACCGTGACCGCCTGGCTGTGCTCGGTAATGGCCAGATAGCTGTAACCGAGATCCCGGGCCGCCTCAACCATCTCCTCGAGGCTCGACCGGCCGTCGGTTGCTTTGGTGTGGGCATGCAGGTCACCGCGGATGGCGTCCCGCTCGATGAGCTCCGGCAGCCGACCGTCGCGAGCCGCCTGGATTTCACCCTGATCTTCGCGCAGTTCGGGTGCAATATAGGGCAAACCGACGGTT
>Ga0102929_1001372_pt1 | contig 14508 bp, 14 predicted proteins | sample SalPonR1_B_D2_MG_FD_78510 | JGI IMG/M metagenome (GOLD analysis project Ga0102929, IMG submission 78510) | Salt pond soil microbial communities from South San Francisco under conditions of wetland restoration - Salt Pond MetaG R1_B_D2_MG | ecosystem: Environmental > Aquatic > Marine > Intertidal... | reverse complement strand
CCCAGTTCGGACAAGCAGGACCTGACCGTTGTTTTCGCCTCTGTCCCGGGAGAGCAACATACCCTTGGCATCCGTATGGCCGCTGATCTGTTTCGCGATGACGGATGGGAGATCGTGCTCAAGGTTGGGTTGAGCGAAACGGAACTGGTCGGCGAGATCAAGCAGTTGCCGCGCTGCATCGTCGGGCTGTCCATTGGCGGGCGGTACTGCATTGACAGACTTGCCGGTCTTGTAGAGGCGCTGCACACCCATTGCCCCCAAGCCGCCATTGTTGTTTGTGGACGAGACATAGAAGAACTCAGGCCGCGCCTGACTACGATGGGCTTGGACGGTGTCGCTGCCGAGATAAACGAGGCGAGAGAGCATATCTCGTCTTTGTGGGATCGTGAAATGACGAGAGACGCCTGTCCTTCAATGTCCGTGGCGAGCCTGAAGACCAACTCTCCTGACTGAGTGGACGGAACAGGGATCAAACTTTCTCCACACCCGATCAGCGCGAATATACGGGATGCAGTTCAGCCTTCACGGTTTCGGCGTCGTCGGGGAGTTAAAGCCCTTCCCATGAGGCGGAGTTTCCGGGTCAGCGAGCGGTGGGACACAACGGGCACGAATAACCGGTCTGACGAAGCCGTATTGCAGCGACCTCCAATTTGACCAATTACCGCTTAGGGCCGCGCGGGACAGCTCGCCTGTTTGGCCAGGCGTCCGGCTCGGTGCGCCGCCGCAAATCCGCTTGGGGTCCAGAGCGGCTAAACGGTTTCGTCGGTTTGCACCGAGAGTGCAGCATCCGACTGCCGATCTGTGCAGTGCCTTGCTTCGCTATCATTATGATCCGCATTCCTTCACAGTGCCGATATGAAACCTACGACAACCAAAAGTCCTGAAGCCCCGCGCGGCTCGAAGCGGGTCGTCGTGCTCGGCGGCACCGGGACGATCGGACGGGCAACCGTCGCCGCCCTTATCGAGCGCGGGCATCGCGTGGTATGCCTTGTGCGGCCCGAGCGCTGCGACAAGGGGCGAATGCAACTCCACCCGGACGCCGAAATCCGGCCGTGCGAAATCACCAAACCTGACGCTCTTGCCCACGATGGTTTTGGCGTTGAAACCTTCGACGCACTGGTCTCCTGTCTCGCCTCTCGCACTGGCGCACCGCGGGACGCGTGGGCCATTGACTACGCGGCACATTCGCAGGCGCTTGCTGTTGCGCGCGACGCAGGCATATCGCACATGGTCCTGCTCTCGGCGATCTGTGTGCAGCGACCTCGGTTGGAGTTTCAAAAAGCCAAGCTTGCCTTCGAGCAGGAACTGATCAGGTCCGGCCTGACATTCTCGATCGTGCGGCCGACTGCCTATTTCAAATCCCTGTCGGGACAGATCGACAGGGTTCGTCGTGGGAAGCCTTATCTTGTTTTCGGGACTGGCCGGCTCACGGCCTGCAAGCCAATCAGCGACCGGGATCTGGGAGTTTATCTCGCAGAATGCTTGGACGAGGCGTGTCGCTGGAACAGGGTTCTTCCTATTGGCGGACCGGGCCCGGCAATAACGCCCCTTGCGCAAGCCAAAAGGCTCTTTGAATTGCTGGATGAGACACCACGCGTGCGGCGGGTACCAGTTGCGCTGCTCGATGCCATAACCATGGTGTTGAGTGTGCTGGGAACAGTCTCGCCCCGTCTGCGAGACAAGGCCGAACTGGCCCGGATTGGGCGATACTACGCAACCGAGTCCATGCTGGTTTTCGATGAGGCGCGTGGTCACTACGATGCAGATGCGACACCGTCGACGGGCGCCGACACGCTTTTCGATTTCTACGCCAAGGTTGTGGCCGAAGATGCGAAGATCGATCTCGGGGACCACGCGGTTTTTTGAAGTTCAGCCTTTCGGGTCAGACCCGCTCGCAATGGCCTTCAAAAGGCGGCTTGCCACGCTTCTTTCTGCATGGCTTCGCAGCCGCGGCGAATATCGAGCACAGGCAACGAAAGGCGCGCGACCTCTGCACAGAGGTCCTCCGCTCTTCACGCAGGGAACCCCATAGCAATCAACTTCAGATCGTGCATTGGCAGCGACGGTCCGGTCTGGAGACGCTGCGCCGCAGCGCTTGACGGGATGGTCAAGGTCCGGAATGGGCCGCGAACGACGTCGCCTTCTTGGGTAGTAGCCGTCACGCGGCATGGACTCTTCAAAACCACGCGTTTTTCACGGCGAAAGAGTGCAGGTTCGAGCGGTTACCTTCCCTGGAACGCCGCTATTGAGTGGCGGTTCTGTGCCTTGCCCAATGCGCCATTGCGTTGCATGGTCCGCCCCAATGAGCATGTCATTGAAAGGGCGGATTTTGCTTCTTCGCGGATTTCTATTTTTCTTTCTGGGTGCCCTGTGCACGCCTGCAGCTGCGATGGATTTCTCGATCGAGAGGATCGACCTGAGACCCATTCGGCCACCCACGATTCACGTCACGGCGACGGGCGTAATCGAAAGCGGAGACACTGAGAAGCTGAAAGCAGCTTTCGATACGGTCGACAAATCGGACGTGCGGGATGTTCTTTTCATGTTCGACAGCCCCGGGGGCGCGCTCATGGAGAGCCTGGAGATGGGGAACTTCATCTCGGATCTGCCCGCAATCGTATCAGCCCAGGTCGGCTCTCAGGACATGCCTGACGCCGAGTGCGCCAGTGCCTGCGTTTATGCCTACATTGCAGCTGATTATCGCTACATGGGCGAGGGCGCAAAAATCGGCATCCATAGGTTCGGCGTTTACGATGTAGAAATGGACGGCAATGAAGGAGCGGCACAATCCCGCGACAGGTCCATTGTTCTTTGATTGGAGGTGGCCGAATTTCGGGCTCGAGAATATGCGCCTTCGAAAGGTCAGGTATGTCACCCTGTGCCTTGAGAACGATTTCGTTTACACCTTCTTTGATCGCCCAGAATATGAACTTGTCATCGAGTAGAGGTGACGGTTCGAAAGCATAGCTCAGAAGTGACAGGTCCACGACGACTTCAAACCTGACGCAGGCAAGCGAAATCCCCTTACTGTGTCAGCTTGTCTGCCGGCATTCCCGAGAGCATCTCGCAAGTATCAACCCCGAGACTTCGCGCGACCAGGCGGAGATACGTGCTCTTCACGTGTTCGGGCAACGCGTCGATCCGCGTTCCACGGACGGCATAGCGCTCCAGAAGGTACTCGCGCGCACCGATCAGCATGTAGGCGATGACCTCCAGTTCGCTTCGCTCGAAGCCGGAGATTTCCTGGGCCATCAAACCCCTTTGAAGCGACCGGGTATAGCCACTGGCCATCCGGCGCAGGTATTTTTGATGAGCTTCGGGCGCGAAGAAGGCGGCTTCGTTAAGAATACGGTGCAAGGCCGGGTTGCGCTGGAGGTAGGTAAAGTTCGCGTCGAGGCCCCTTCTCTCGCGGTCTGCAAAGGATGTGGCGTCCCCCGTGACATTGGCGATATAGCGCAACATCTCTTCCCCAAAATGCGGCAGCAACTGATCAAAGAGATCCTGTCGGTTGGTGAAATAGCGGTAGATAAGCCCATGGGCCACGCCGGCTTCTTCCGCGATCCGCGCGATTGACGCCTTGTCATAACCGTAACGTCCCACCACCACGGCCGCGGCGTCGAAAATCGCCTCGCGTGTTGCCTGAACCTTTTCATCGCGCTTTGCCATCAATCTGTCTCCGGCTTTGTTTTTCGCACCTATGCTTGTCGAGATGCCAGCCGGCAAGAGGTGGTGGCCGTTCCCGCGATCATGCCTCGCGTTTTTCCAGGGTTTCACGTATCATGTGGCGCAGGATGTGTTTCTGGATCTTCCCTGACGCAGTCCGCGGCAAATCATCGACATATACCAGCGAGTCCGGGCATTTCTGGCGCGCCAGGCCCACCCCGGTCAGGAAATCCGCGATCTCCTGCACCGATGGCTCCACGGCGTCGGGTTGTGCGATGACATAGGCACAGACTCCTTCGCCCAGACGCTTGTCGGGCATCGAAACCACGGCGGATTCCCGGATCGCGGGGTGGGTGTGCAGGGCGTCCTCGATCTCCTTGGCGCTGAGGTTCTCGCCCCCGCGAATGATGATATCCTTCTTGCGCCCGGTGACTGTCAGGACGCCTTCGGCCGACAACGTGCCGAGATCCCCGGTACGAAAGTATCCCTGAGAGTCGAAAGATGCGCGGGTAGCGTTTGGATCGGTATAACCACGAAACAGCGACGGGCCCTTCGCCAGGATCTCTCCCTCGGCGCCGGGCCCGAGAATATTGTCCTGGTGGTCGACGATCTTGACATCCCAATCGTCAACCCGCCCATCGCTGTGCGCAGCGAGTTCGCGGTCTTCCAGGCACCCCTGCGTTACCATAGGGCATTCCGAACTGCCGAATACCCGGAATGATCGGCATTGAGGGAACATGCGGTTGGCTCGATCAATCAGGTCGGGCGGGACGGCGGCGCCGCCGCAAGCATAAATCCTGAGTCTTTCGAGGCGATCGTGCTCTTTCTCCGCCTGAGTTACCAGCTCGGCAAGAAAGGGGGTGGCCCCGATCATGAAATTGACGCCATGCTCCCGGACCAATGCAATGGCCTGCGCGGCATCCCAGCGCTCCATGAAGACCGTGCGCGTGCCGAAATGGAATGGCATTTCCATACCGTAAGCATAGCCGGTTACATGAGTGACCGGGCTTGGCATCAGGAGCGTGTCTGCGGCTTCAAGGCTCCATGCCGCCATGCTCGCCCAGATCGGGCGAGCCGCCTGGTTGTGGCTGTAGATCACACCTTTTGGCTGGCCCGTCGTGCCCGAAGTATAAATGATCAGTTTGGCGTTGTCCGGATCAGCGGGCTGAAGCTCTATATCCGATGCGCGGCCAAGTGCCTCGATGGCTTCGAATGTCAAATCGCCCTCGCCCCGCACGGTGACGACGTGAGCCAGCGCCGGAAGCTCCGCCGCGAGTTGCCCGTAGATTTCCCGGTAATCCACGGATCTCCAGACATCGGGAATGAAGGCGATACGCGCCTTGCAGTCTTTCAGGATGAAGCTCAGTTCTGCTTGGCGGTAAATCGGGATCACCGGGTTGATGACGAAACCGCCGAGGGCACAGGCGATGTTGATGATGACGGCTTCGGCCCAGTTCGGCAGCTGGAAACTGACAGTGTCGCCGGGCGCGATACCAACTTCGCGCAAGCCTCGCGCCATGTCCCGGGCCCGACTCAGGCAGGTGGCATAATCGAGGGAAAAGCTTCCCTCGATGATCGCGATGGTTTCCGGTGTTTTCTCCGCTTTCAGGGCTGCGGCTGTCGCAAGGTGGTTGCCCGGCCATTCGTTATTGGCACGGCGCATCTGTCGTTCTCCGGTCTCGAACCGCATCGGCCAGTGAGACGAAGAGGAGGGCAGGACATCAGACGGCAAGATAACGCTCCTTGAGGTCTGGATCGGCATCGAAGTCTTCCCAGGTGCCATCGAACACGATCCGGCCACTGTCGATCAGCAGCACGCGTTCGGTACAGCGCCGTGCAAAAGACAGATTCTGCTCGGCAATGAGTAATGCAAGGCTGCGGGTTTGCCGGATGCGTGCGATATGCTCGGTCATCTCGTCGACAACGACCGGCGCCAACCCTTCAACCGGCTCGTCGAGCAGCAAAAGGCGCGGGACGCCCATCAAGCCGCGGGCGACGGCCACCATTTGCTGTTGTCCGCCGCTCATCTGGTATCCTGCACGTTCCTTCAGGGGCTCGAGCAGCGGGAAGAGTTCAAAGATTTCCGCCAGTTCGATCCTGTCGCGGCCACGCGAGGCATGCGCGCCCAGCTCGATGTTCTCGGTGACGGTGATGTCCGGATAAATGCGGCGGTCCTCAGGCACGAGCATCAGCCCTTTCCGGGTGCGTTCGTCAGGGCGCACACCCGCCAGACTCTGGCCACCGAAGCGGATTTCGCCCTCCACCCGGGGGCCGGCATCCAGAAGGCTCTTCAAGAGCGTAGACTTGCCTGCACCGTTACGCCCCAGGAGCGCAACGCTCTCGCCGGGCGCGACCGTAAGAGACGCACCCTGGATGACATGACTGCCTCCGTAGAAGGCGTTCACGCCGCTCACCTCGAGCAAATGTTCAGTGCTGCCCAAGATAAACCTCCCTCACGCGTGAATCCGATCGAACTTCGGCCGGCTCACCCGACGCGATTATCTCGCCGTGGTGAAGAACTGTCAGACGGGTCGCAAGCCCGAACACCACCTCCATGTCATGTTCGGTCAGCAACAGGGAAAGCCCGTAACCCTTGCGCACCCGAGCAATCAGCCGGACCGCCTCGGCCCGATCAGAGGGAGACATGCCAGCCGTCGGCTCATCCAGCATCAGCAGCCTCGGACTCAATGCCAGGCTCATCGCGAGTTCCAGGCGCTTCTTGTCGCCGTGCGACAGGGTTCCTGCCACGTCATCCACAGCGCCTTCGAGGCCCAGCTCGACAACGAGGCGTTCGGCCTCGTCCACCACCTGTTGTCTCGGGGCGATATACCCGAAAGTAAAGCGCAACCCCTTGTCGTTGCGCTCGCGTGTCTCGATTGCGATGATCAGGTTTTCAAATGCGGACATGTCGGGAAAAATCCGGGCCACCTGGAATGTGCGACCGATTCCCAGTTTGACACGCTGTGCGCCCGTCAGCGCCGTGATATCCCGGCCGGCAAATTTGATCTGCCCCCCGTTCACGCGCGTTTCGCCGCTGAGACATCGAAACAGCGTCGTCTTGCCGGCGCCGTTGGGACCAATGACCACGTGCGCCTCACCGTCCTGCAAATCGAAATCGACATTCTCCAGAACGCGGACTGCGCCATAGGATTTCTGTATGCCGCGTGCCTCGAGGATCGAAGTCATGAACGTGCCCCCGTATCTCCGGCGGTCGATGCCTTTGCCTTTCCGCGCGTCTTTTTCCGACGATGCCGGACAAAGCCCAAAAGCCCCCCCGGGATCACGAGAACAACGACCAGCAGCAATGTACCCACCGTGATTTCGGACAAACCATGCATTGCACGGGTGCCGTAATCAATCGCGCCGAAAAGGATTGCGCCCACCGCGGGACCCCAGAAATTGCCCGCACCTCCGAGCAGTGTGAAGAGGATGGGTTGGGTCGATACCGTCCAGTAGGCGATTTCGGGCGATGCGATCTGCGTGAACGGCACCATCACAGCCCCGCAGAAGGCCGCGATGGCCCCCGACAGCACGAATGCCGTAAGCTGCCACGCGAAAACGGAAGTTCCAAGAAACGCCGTGCGTACACTGTCCTGCTTGATCGCCTTTATCAGGCGTCCGGCGGGCGAATTCTGGAAACACCACAGCGCGAAGGCAGCGGCTGCCATCGCGACGATGATGAAGTAGTAATAGGCGGTGGCGCTGGTCAGATCCAGCCTGAACAGCCCGAGGTCGATTTCCGGCCGCGGCACGCCGACCAGCCCGTCGTTGCGCCCGAGGAATGTTGTCTTGGTGATCAGGATGTGCACAAGCTCTGAGAAGGCCAGTGTGAGCACGGCGAAATAGACGCCACTCGCCCGGCGCAATGCGATGAACCCAAAGATCAACGCGATCAGCGCGCCGCAGCCGGCCCCGAGCGCCAGGCCGACCAGAAAGGGAAGTTCGGGCAGCCTTAACGAAACCACGGCCATGGCATAGGCGCCCCCACCAAAGAACATGGCATGGCCGAAACTCAGCAGCCCCGCGCCCGAGAACAGCAGATTCCAGGAAAGTCCGAAGACGACATTGATCGCCACAAGCCCGGCTAGGAACATCAACCCGCTGTTGGCAACAAGAGGCACAACAGCGAACACTGCCAGACCACAGGACGCGATGAGCAGGTTGGAACGGAATCGCGCGCGATAGTCGATCATGCAGTTTGTCCCTTGCCCATAATTCCCTCTGGTTTCAGAAGCAGGATCACGGCCAGCGCGAGCAGAAAGAAAATTCCCGGGTACTGCGGAAAGAAATAGGTTCCGAAGCTCTCGATCAGCCCCAACAGGAGTGCCGCGTAAAACGCGCCGCGGATCGACCCCATCCCGCCGAGGATCACCACACCGAAGGCTTGCAGGAGAAAGATACCACCCAGTTCAGGCGAAAGGCTCTGGTTGGGCATCAGCAACCCCCCCGCCGTACCAGCCATGGCGAAGCTGAATATCACGGTTATCAGGTAGATCTTCTTGACGTTGAGACCAAGCAACTGGGCCATCCACGGGTCGGCTGCCACAACCCGGATCAGGCGCCCGGTACTGGTCTTGGAAATGAAGAACTCGAGCCCGATATAGGCCACTATTCCGCTAAGGATGATGAAGATCGTGAATGTCGGCATGAACATGTCGCCGACGAAGACAACCGTGTTGAGCGCCGGCGGAGGCATCACGCCCATGTAATTGAGCCCCCAGATCAACTGTACCGCTCCACCACATACGAGCAGCAGCGCGTAGGTCGCGATGAGCGAATAGGCGTCCTCGACGTCGCGCAGCCGTCGAAATACCAGCTTGTCAACGGCCCAACCCAATAATCCGACGACGATACCCGAGGCCATCGCCCCCACGAGATAGAGCCAGAGGGGCAACGAGCCGCCAAACGCCATCATGATCGAATAGGAGACGTAAGCACCGATCATGAAGAACCCGCCATGGGCGAAATTCAGGATGTGCAGGATCCCGAAGATGAGTGTCAGTCCGGCCGCGACCAAAAATGTTGCCATGGCCCATGCGAGCCCGTTGAAGACGGTCATTCCGATATCGTACATGATGGAACTCCGGTTGAATCCGGGCGGGGAATCTCCCGCCCGGTCGCTGGAACCTTGCTCAGAGGGTCGACAGGTCCAGCGTCTTGCCCGGCCTTGCCGGCTCGACAACCTTTTCGCCGTCGAGAGACACATAGTCCGTCACGGCAAAACCGGAATCCTCCGAGGAAGACGGCTCAATGAAGGCCAGTTCGGCATTCTTGATTGCCTGATTGTCCTCTTCGCGGATGTGGCGCATCCCCGTGGCGCTGTCGAAGCTCAGCCCCTTGAGTGCCGCGATCACATCCATCGTATCGGTATTGCCGGTTTTCTCGATTGCCTTGGCATAGGCCATGATCGCCGCGTGAGCTTCTGCGGCCCAGCCCATCGGATACTGGTCTCCCGTGCGCTCAACGTAGCTGGAGTAGAGGTCATCGGAAAGCGGATTGCCCTTGTTGGCCTCGTAGTACCAGTGGAAGCCACTCCAGTGTGCAGGGGTCTGTTCCCGCATGGCCGTTGCCACCAGAAACTCGTTGGCGGAATCGAGAAGCACGTCCGTCTTCTCGAACAATCCGAAAGGCTGAGACTGCTGGTAAAGGGTAACGGCATCGCCTCCGTAAACGGACGTGTATATGCCTTCCACGTCCAGCCGCATGGCCTGTGAAATGTAGTTCCGATAGTCGCCCGAGCCGTAAGGCACCAGCACCGGTTCGGCGATTTCCGCTTCTTCTCCTGTCAACTCAGGGATTACCTTTCGCATGGTCGCCTCGAAAATCTTCCAAGTGGTGCGGCCATATTCGTGATCAGGGATGATGCCAGCCCATTTCCGGATATCGGGACGGCTGTTGGCGATATGGCGGACCAGACCGGCGTTGCGGCTCACCGGGCTGTCACCAACGCGGAAAACATGCGGGTTGTAATTCTCGTGGTTCAGTTTATCGGTTCCGGCCCCTGACGTGATGACAACGCCGCCTTCGCTTTCCAGAAGCGGGCCCATCGCCAGTGCGACCGCGCTGGAAATCGTCCCGAGTTGAAGGTTGGCGCCCGCGCCGATGAGTTCGCGCGCGGCGACTGAGGCATCGTTGGGGTTTACCTTGGAATCGCGGAATTCGAGTTGGATCTCACGCCCGTTAACACCACCATTGGCGTTGATGTAATCAGCCCCGATCTCGGCGCCGTGGCGGACGAAATTGCCAATCAGCTGTGCCGGTCCGCTCAAGGGCGTCACGACACCCAGCGTGATCGGGCCGGATTGCGCTGAAGCGGTGGCCGCGTTCAGGAACGGCATCGCCAATCCGGTTGCGCCCATGCCTTTGACGACAGCTCGCCTATTTATCTTGTAAGCCATTTCATACTCCTCCCTGTTTTATGGCCCGGTCCTCCCGACCAGGCCTATCGCCCCGTAAATACGGGCTTTCTCTTGTCGCGAAATGCCGCGACAGCTTCACGGTGATCCTCGGAAACATTGGACATCGACTCATAAGCGACGCCGGTATCCATGGCCGCATGGGCCAGTTGCTTGAGCCCGATATTCGTTGTGACCTTTGTCCACCGGATGGCCTTGCGAGCACCTGACGCGAGCCGGTGCGCGAGGGCATAGACATCCTCGTCCAGCGCATCCTCCGGCACGGCACGGTTGATCAGCCCCATGCGCGCTGCTTCTTCTGCAGGGATGGGATCACCTGTCAGGAGGTACTCCTTGGCACGCATGTAGCCGATCATCTGAGGCCAGAGGATGGCACCACCGTCGCCGGCAACCAGACCGACAGAGACATGCGGATCGCCGATCTTCGCGCTATCGGCTGCGACAACGACGTCGCATGTCAAGGCAATGGTGGCGCCCAGGCCAATGGCATGGCCATTCATCCGGCAGATCAGCGGCTTTTCCAGGTCAAGCTGGTTGAAAATGATCCGCTTGGCCTCGACCGCCGTCACCTCGAAGCACGAGGGATCGTCGATGGCATCCTGCATCCAGTCGATATCCCCACCCGCGCAAAAGGCGCGGCCGGCGCCCGTTAGAACGATAACGTCGGAATCGGGGTCGTCGTTCAGATCCGAAAAGACCTGCGAAAGCTCTGAATGCAGTTTCGCGTTTACCGCGTTAAGGCTTTCGGGAAGGTTGAGAGTGACAGTCAGAACCCGCCCATCGCGCTCGAAGGTCATTGTCTCGTATTTCTCGAAGCGGTCCATGTCCGTCTCCTCATTGTTCGTTATCAGTTGAAGCTCTGCTGTAGACGCCGTCTGTGGGTTTCGGCGCCGCCTGGCATCAGTTGAAGCACCTTGAGCCGCCGCAACCCCCCACCCAGTGGCAGATCTTCTGTCATCGCGACGGCGCCATGAAGCTGGATGGCCTCTTTCGCGACATGAAGCGCACGATCGCTGGCGCCCGTGATCGCTCGAGACAACGCAGATTCAGGCACATCGACGATCGTTGCAGCGCGCGCAGCGGCCAGGGCCAGCGACTGCACCTCCTCGACCGCCACGAACATGTCCACCAAACGGTGCTGCAAGGCCTGGAACCTGCCGATCGGCTGCCCGAATTGTCGGCGCTGCTTGACGTAATCCAGCGTGTATTGAAAAAGGGCCGCCGCCAATCCGCTGCACTCGGCAGTGATCGCCGCGGCATGCGTGACCCGCGCCCGGTGGAGTGCGGCTGCCGCATCCGGCCCCTTCGAGAGCACGGAGGCTTCCGACAGGGCGACATGATCAAGCTTTAGATCAGACTTGGTCTTTCCATCCATGCCGCGGTAGCTGCGCAGGTGAACATTGGGATCACTTGCGGGCAGAAGAAGCGTTGCCTCCGGCAGGGCCAGCACGAGGTGCCGGGCGCGATGCACGTTCGCAAGTGCGTGGAACTGGCCCGAAACGGAGGTCAGTTCGTCTTCGAGCTTCAGGCCGTCATCGGCAGCCATTTCCGGCAGCAGTCCGCAGGCGACGACATCCCCGGAAATGATCCCCGAAATGAGCGCGGCCTCCGGATCGGACTTTTCCAGAATCGCGAGGGCGACGAACACCGGGGCAAGCGCTTGGGCCAATTCGCTTCCGCCCACGCCCTCCATCACGATCGCCATCTCGCGCCCGCCACCGAAGCCGCCCGCGCTTTCGCCGACGCCGGCGCCAAGCCAGCCCAGTTCGGCAACCTCCCGCCAGATGGACTCCGCTTCGCCCGGGGTGTTCTTTCCGGCCATGAAGCGCGTGACGCTGTCGGCGAGCATGGATTGTTCTTGTGTCAGTGTCAGTTTCACGCGTTTCTTGCCTCAGCCCAGTCCAAGCGCGTGCTTGGAAATGATGTTGCGCTGTATCTCATTGCTCCCACCCCAGATTGTCGGGGCGCGCTGGAACAGGAATTCGGATACGACCCCCATGTTGCGAGAGAGTTCGGAGGATGGGTCGTTTATCGTTTCCTCAAGGAATGAAGGGTCGAAGGCCAGTGCCTCGTGCCCCAACACGTCAACCGTGTACTCCGCGATCTCTTGAACGACGGTGGACCCCCTGAGCTTGAGCATTGATGCTTCCACCCCCGGAGCCGCTCCGCCCATCACGGTGTCCAGCATGCGCAGCGTGGTCCACTCTAGGGCCAGCACATCAGTTTCCAACCGTGCCAGGGTTTCGAGGTAACGGGGATCTCTCGCCAGGTTCCTCTCCTCGGCGAGGCTGCGCAAACGCTCCAGCATTCGCTTGGCCTTGCCGATCTCCGCGGAAAGCACGCGCTCATGCCCGAGAAGGAATTTCGCGTAGGTCCAACCGGCGTTTTCCTCACCGATGCGGTTTTCCACGGGGACGCGGACATTGTCAAAGAACACCTGGTTGAGGTGATGCGCCCCTTCGATGGACTGAATCGGCTGGATCGTGATGCCTGGTGAATTGAGATCGATCAGCAGAAACGAGATTCCGGCTTGTGGCTTTGCATCGCTGTCGGTGCGCACCAGCGCGAAGATCCAGTCTGCCCAATGAGCCATTGAGGTCCAAATCTTGGATCCGGTGACGGTGTAGCTATCACCGTCGCGATTTGCTCGCGTGGACAGCCGTGCAAGATCGGACCCTGCGTTGGGCTCGGAATAGCCCTGGCACCAGAACACCTCGTTCGACACGATGCCCGGAAGGTGGCGCGCCTTTTGCTCTTCCGTACCGTAGGTGTAGATGACCGGTCCTACGTAGTTCACACCAAAGGGCAACAGCCAGGGAGCGCCGGCATAGGTGGTTTCTTCCTGGAAAATGTAGCTTTGGCTCGCCGTCCAGTCTTGTCCACCATGACATTTCGGCCAGAAGCCCGCGATCCAGCCTTTCTGGGCCAGAATATCCTGCCAGCGCATGTAGTCTTGCCGCTCCAAGGGCCTGCCGGACATCACCTTGTCGCGGATTGCCGCAGGCAGTTTCTCCTGCGTGAAGTCGCGGACTTCCCGTCGGAAAGCCCGATCTTCCGGCGACCAACCCGCTTCCATGCTTCTCCCCCCGATTTATGATTAATGAATCATTATTCACTTTTTAGATTCTGTCAACGGGCGTGTGAGAGCGACGCGCCTTGCAGCGTGTTGCAGCCCGTTCAACAGTAGCAGTGCCGTGTCTTGTTCTTTGATAAATAGGGTGCGGCTTGGCCTCGTCGCTCACCGGCTCCGTGCAGGTTCGACCACAAGTTCTTTGGCGCGGGGCCTGCCCCGCCAGCACAACGCCGGTTTCACCGCTGACACGGGCATAGCCATCGGCCATATGGGTGCCGGTGCGCTCGTCATGCGCACCGACGAAATTGATCTCTTTCGCGTCGTAAAGCGCGTCGAACGATTCCAATCGTGGCCGACCCAATGAGGCCGAAAACAAATTTTCTTTCCTCAGCCTTGAGGGCTTCGACGGCGGCCTGTCCACCGGAAAGCTGGGTCCTGTGATTTGGCCTTCTATTCGGCGAGCACGCGGTTCAGAAAATCCTGAACCGGCTGAGAAAAAAGGCTGGGCTGTTCGATCAGCCCAAGGTGTCGGAGCTCTGGCACGATGAGGGTCTCCGCGCCGGGGGTCTCGTGCGCTATGGCGTGGCTCATCGCCGGGGTGGAGCCGCTGTCACGCTCACAGGTCATGACCAGCGTGGGCGCGGTGATGGGGGGCTCGGGCACGATCAACTCGCGCACCCCTTCGGCCAATACCTGTCGGTGCGCGGCATAATTGGCCCGGTCATTGGCCAGCACGATATCGCGCACGACGGCGACCTTTTCGGGGTGATCATGGCGGAAGGCATCGGTGAACCAGCGCGCCAGCGTCACGTCGATTCCCGTCGAAGGGCCACCCACAGCGGTAGCGCGCGCGTGTTCCTCGACGATCCGCTGCTGGTCCTCGCCGCGGTCATGCGGGGAGTTGAGGATTGCCAGCGCCGAAACACGGCCCGGATGGTCCATGGCGCAGCGCCGGTTGATCATGCCGCCCAGAGAAAAGCCCACAAGGGCCGCCCGGTCGATGCCCAGTTCATCCATCAACACAATCAGTTGCGCGCTCAGCGCGGACAGGGTGACGGGGCCTTCGGGCAGGGCTGATTGTCCATGTCCCGGCAGGTCATAGGCCAGAACCCTGTATTGCCGCGCCAGCACCGGGGCGATCCCGCCCCATGTGCTGCCGCGCGTCAGGCCAAGCCCGTGGATCAGAACCACGACCGTGGCCCCCTCCGGGCCGGTCAGGTCATAGCCGGTGCCCTGTTCCGAAACCGTCATTCACACCCCCGCCGGGTTTTCAGCGTCGCGGCCCACTCGACCCTCCTGCTATTGCGGGCAATTTCGTAATGGGACGAACGGTCTCACAGAAACTCAATTCTTGAT
>Ga0102929_1001370_pt1 | contig 14516 bp, 12 predicted proteins | sample SalPonR1_B_D2_MG_FD_78510 | JGI IMG/M metagenome (GOLD analysis project Ga0102929, IMG submission 78510) | Salt pond soil microbial communities from South San Francisco under conditions of wetland restoration - Salt Pond MetaG R1_B_D2_MG | ecosystem: Environmental > Aquatic > Marine > Intertidal... | reverse complement strand
TATTTGAACGTATCAGTTTACCTATCAGTAGTAACTGCACTTATAAGTTGAATCAAAATATTATAATACCTGCACCTGGATTCAAAACTGAACAGGCGCAGGTAAAAAACCAGACTATTTTATTTGTAAACCATTCTCATACGAGTAAAAGATATTGTAAATTCATTGGAAGAGACCCTTCATGAACACCGCAAGGGCCGCTGTCCCACCACCGAGAATAGAACCCCAGCTAAGGTCCACAACAGTTACCAGTACAGGCCAGCCTTTTACGGTTGCGAGGTTTGTAAGATCATATGTGGCATAACACATAAACCCGAAAATAGCTCCTCTGATCAGTGCAGAGGAAAGAGAGATATCCAGGCCGGTCACGAAATATACCATTCCGGCAATAAAGAGCAGGTAAAACAATACTGCAGCGAACCAGTTAGGCCTTTCCGCCAGCAAAAACCCTATCTGTGAGCGGTAGAACCCGGGTGCCACAAAACCGAGCCATATTCCGTCAATAACGACAAAAGGCAATAGAGTCAACATATAGATCTTAAAGAATCCATCAGTCATATTCAGATCACTCCTGAAAAATGGTCACAAATGCAATAAAGTTATACATACCTTAATAATAGGTCACAACTATTGCATCGTTTGTGAAATCAAAATTTCTGATCTTATGGTTACTACTTATACTTAACTGAAAACGGATAAAATCCATAAAGCTTGTGGTTATGGATTGTTTAACCTGCTGAGAATTAATGGCATTGCGAATTCCAGCATTTACCTCTTTTCTAACCTTTTTATCCCAATCACTCATGAAAAGATCAAGAATCGTATTCCAGACGCTTCCAGAAGCTGATATATCTCCGGTGAAATTTGCCGCAGCCTTGTAATCCAACGTACCTGTCCCGGGATCATTGAACTGGAAAAGGATCGTTACCAGTCCATTATTAACGTTTATGTCAGGAGCTCCGTCACGCCGCCAGCTTCCTGCCGGGCCAAGCACCTTATAGTATCCGATAAGCTCTTTCTTTTCACTCTCAAAGCGTATTAAAAGTCTCATCTGATTGGACGCACAATTCTGTCTGTCTACGCTGAAGGCATTTTCCGAATGATTTATATCAAGTGTCTTAAAATCATTTATTAAAAATCTGTAGTAACCAAGATCAGTCTTGAACTGTATTCTGGGCACATTAAGCAAAACAGGATTACTGCTATCAAGAGTTGTCATTTGGGATACATTTTGATAATCTGATCCTCCTGACCAGGTATGAAGTCTTATAGAAAAAGCACCACCAAAGAGATTGAAAGCATCCATAAACTTGTTCCATTTAAGGGATTTTCTCTCAGTAACAATAATGGGCTGGGAATGCGTCAGCTGCTGCATTGTGCCACTGTCAGCTATATATACGAGACTATCACCTGTTGGCGTATTGGCGGGAACTTTGAAATTTATCCCTCCAGGTGTCCACCTTGTAACCTCTGCCTGAATTTTTTCTCCCTTGCTCTCTATCACCAGAATACGCTCTTCAGATTGATCTCCCAGACCAATTCCTTGAATGAAAACTGTTTCAACCCCTCTGATAGCAGCCTCTTTATTCATACCTGTCAATTCGGCAACATAAGGGGTAGAAAGAGTAATTTCGTTACTTACATTGTTATTTTCATTGCTTTCGGAAATTTTTCCGCCCTCTGGAGGAAATTCTTCAAATTCCAATGAATCCACAACAGCCCTTACCCTGAAATTCCTGTCTGATGCCATAACCTTCCCGATCTTCAAATAACCGCTAATATTAATACTTTGAGAGGGGGAAACGGAAGTATTGATTTTTATGGCGTTAGAACGGGTTCGGTCTGGCTCCCATCTTCCGAGATTATCTCTATAATATTCGAATACAACATAAAAGGGTTTGTCCACTTTCCCTTCCCCTGTATTGCTGACCCTTGCAGTGACAGGAAAATGCATCTGGTTTTCATGTTCTGTCATTCCCTCGTTATCTATGCTGAAGTTATCTATAACAAGATCAGGCAAAACCAATCTGGGTATCTTCTTGATATCAACCTGAGGCTTTACTGGTTTGACAGGTACAGTCAAAGAAGGTTTTGGAGGAACCTTGAGCTGCTGCTTTGCCATTGCAACCGAGGCAGATAAACAAACAGATAACAAAATTACAACAAGGACCGGAATAATTTTTTTCATGGAAAACAACTCCTTAATCCCCATACCAGGATAATTAAATATAACATTATCATACGAATATTTTAACATTAATATATTAAACTACAACATAAAGAAATTACTTTGGTTGGTTCAAGGAAGAGACGAACTTTTTTCATAAATAAACCTTTCCTGTAAAAATTCTACATTAAAGTATTGACAGAATTAAAAAGTTTGATATATCATACTTTTGTTTAAGCTCATTGTGTTTTTACAGGAGGTCCTAATGAACGCTTCATCGAGACTCGAGGATTATCTTGAATCTATTTTTTCAATTGAAATATCTGGAGAAGAAGCCACAGTCACCAGGTTGGCTGAAAAGCTTGATCTGACTAAAGGAACCGTAACATCTGGAATAAAAAAACTTGTCAGATCTATGATGCTTGAACATGAACCCTATGGCGCCGTCAGGCTTACAGAAGCTGGAAGGCAGAGGGCCCTGACCATTTACAGGAGACACGAGAACCTGTCCTTCCTTTTTACCGATATCCTCGGAATGAAAAGAGAGGATGCTTGCGAGCTTGCCTGCGTTATGGAACACGCCATGGACGAAAGGACTGAACAGAAGTTCTTCGCCCTGGGAGAATTCTTCAGCAGGGCAAAAAGGCATGGCGAAGAATGGGTCCATCGTCTTGAACAGGAACTCGAAAATGACCAGACCCTTCCCATGCCTCTTGCCATGCGACCTCAAGGGAAGGAATGCACTATTGTACGTCTTTCATGCACTGGCCCGCTGAGGATAAGGCTTCTTGAGATGGGACTCGTCCCCGGAACTCCAATAACCATAGAGAATTCTGCTCCTATGGGTGGCCCAATAATTACTCGAATAAGGGGAATGGACCTTTCCCTTCGAAGAAACGAAGCAGCAAGTGTATGGACAAGAATTGAAGAGGAAAACAAACCTGAAAGGTGATGAGAGAAATGTGTCCTGTTACAGCTATTTCTGCAGGCAAGAGAGTTGAAGTCGTAAAACTGTTAGGAGGGAACACTTTCCTGACGCGCCTTGAAGAAATGGGCATTCTTCCCGGTACAACCCTTGAGATAGTAAGCAACGGCGGAGGTCCTGTGATGCTGGGAGTCGGCAATTCGAGGTTCGCTGTAGGTCAGGGAATCGCAAGCCGAATATTTGTAAGGGAAATATAGACTGTAAAAAGAGCTGCACCGCAGGTGTTCTCTTTTTTTAACAAATTTTAAGTTTGATGCATAAAACTTTTGGAGGTGCCAAGATGGGAAATTCCTGCAGTATTGCAAATAGCCTCTTGAGCGAGGTAGAAAAGGGGAAACAGGTCCAGGTTGTAAAAGTAACTGGTCAGGACGGTCTCAAGCGGAGAGTCCTTGATATGGGCATTGTTCCCGGAACATTACTCACGGTCCAGAGAAAGGCTCCTCTCAACGATCCTGTCTCTGTATGGTTTAGAGGATACGAGCTGAGTCTTCGAAAAAGCGAGGCCGAATCTGTTGTGGTAAAACCTGTAGGTTCCTCAGCCTGTAGTTCATGCAAAGCGAGGTGCTTCTGACATGGCAGGTGTGATAGCCCTTACCGGAAATCCTAATACAGGGAAAACCACTCTTTTCAATGCCCTGACCGGCTCGACACAGAAAATAGGCAACTGGCCCGGAGTAACTGTGGAACGTAAGGAAGGTCGACTCAAATACGACATGGAAGATATCCAGGTCGTTGACCTTCCCGGAATATACAGTCTCGGTGTTTCTTCAGTGGACGAACAGATCGCAGCTGAATTTCTGCTGAATGAGAAACCGGGATTAACCGTCGTTGTAGCTGACGCTTCAAATATTGAAAGAAGCCTCTACCTTGTAGTCCAGCTCCTGGAAATGGGACAGAATGCAGTAGTAGCGCTCAACATGAACGACCTTGCAACATCAAAGGGTATAACCATAGATATCCAATCCCTTGAGAACCTTCTGGGAGTTCCTGTCATTTCGACTGTAGCAAAGAGCAAAAAAGGGATTGAAGATCTTAAGGCAAGGGTCATTGAAACACTTGGGACATCTAAGAGAAAAGATTTGCTTGTTCCTTACGGTGACAGGGTCCAGCCTTTCCTTAAAAAGATCGAAGGCTCCCTGCCAGAGGATGAACTGGCCAATTATGGATTAACTCCTTCTCTCGCCGCGATAAAAATTGCGGAGCGAGATCCCATTGTCTGGAATATTATAAAAGACTCAGACGTCTACAATAGGATTTCAAAGATAGTAGAAGAAGCAGATCTGCATCTCGAAAAGGAACTCGGCTATGATCTGCAGACAGCTATAATAGAACGTAGGTGGGGCTATATTGCAGGGCTCACAGCTGAAGTGGTCAACAGGGATCTTAACATCAAGCAGAGACTCACTATTTCCGACAGGATCGATACTGTAGTAACCCACAGGCTCCTGGGACTGCCACTGTTTCTTGCCGTCACCTGGTTAATATTCAAACTAACTTACCTCCTTGGTGATCCCGCATCTGACTGGCTTGACAGTTTAGCAGGAAAACTTGGGGATTTTGCTGGAGCCGCCATGGCAAGTGCCGGGCTTCCTTCTATCTTTTCCTCTTTTGTGGTCAATGGGGTGATAGGGGGAGTAGGCTCAGTTCTTGTCTTCTTCCCCTATATTTTCCTCCTCTTTGCCTTCATTGCTGTTCTTGAAGATTCCGGATACATGTCAAGAGGAGCCTTTGTCATGGACAGGATCATGCACTTTTTAGGCTTACACGGCAAGAGCTTCATACCAATGCTCGTAGGATTCGGATGTAACGTACCAGCCATAATGGGCACAAGGATCCTCGAAAGACCCCGTGACAGGATGATAACAATGATGGTGCTGCCTTTCATGAGCTGTTCCGCAAGACTCCCGGTATTCGTGCTCTTCAGTGCAGCATTCTTTCCGGGCCACGCTTCAACAGTGCTTTTTTCAATGTACGCCATAGGTATCGCCACTGCTGTGGTATCTGCCAAGGTTCTGGGATCTACGATCTTCAAGGGAGAAAGCTCCCAGCTTGTAATGGAACTTCCGCCCTACCACTTCCCCACTCTCAGAGGAGTTCTGAAGGAAGCCTGGAACCGTGGTTCACTTTTTCTGAAAAAGGCAGGGACTTTTATCTTTCTTGCAGTGATACTTGTCTGGATCCTCGGCAACTTGCCAATGGGTGTTGAATATGCATCCAGAGAAAGTCTAATAGGAAGAATAGGATCTATCATAGCACCTCTGTTCGCACCGGCAGGTTTTGGCTTCTGGGAGGCAGGAGTCGCGCTCTTTTTCGGTTTCATCGCCAAGGAAATAGTAGTTGGCTCTTTCGGAACTATTTTTGGAGTCGGCGAGGCTGGCATAGAGACAGTACTTCCAACTCTTTTTACTCCTCTTTCCGCATATGCCTTTATGATCATGACCCTGCTCTACGTTCCCTGCGTAGCTGTAATAGCAGCGGTCAAAAGGGAGACGAACAGCTGGAAATGGCCTCTTTTCATGGTTCTTTACACCACTGCCACAGCATGGTTGCTCTCAGTTGCTGTCTATCAGATCGGAAGCCTCATGGGATTATAGATCTGGTAAAAAATATATTGTAAATCTGAAATCCTTATAAAAGCCCTGTCAAAAACTGACAGGGCTTTTATATATGTTCTCAAGACAGGCAATATTGTTTTCCATCCAAAATAAAGGTCAAAATTCTGCTTTATAGTCCATATTTTGTATACTCGCATTTATTTAAAAAATCTTTTGACCTCTTGTATAGTCCTCGTTAGAATGAATGCCTGTAAAAGTTTGAAAAAGAATGTCATATTCAGGGAGGAAACTGGAGTGAAGAAGACGAAGCATCTCATAACACCCCTCATTATTGCCATCGCCATATCCCTTTTCCCGGCATTAACGACCGGAATGGCTGTTGCTGACACTGTAGGTGGAAATGAACCTCTCGACGGAAACTCTATTCTGTTGAGAAACCAGGATCTGATGACAGTCACAATGCCACCCACCGGAGGCGGCGATATCAGCCTGAGCTACCTTTCACCGGAAGTCCCAAAAATTTTTGACGATCACGACGGAGGAAACCCCAACGTCATATGGGGAGGACTCGAAACGGAACCTCCCCTTCTTCCAAAAGGAGATGAATACCTCACTGTAGAGGCTGTCTATGGAAGAGGACCTGCTGGAAATGGACCACATCGCCTTGCTGTGGCAGGTGTCAACAGGACAGAAGGGAAATTCACCCTGCGCCTTTTTGACGCAGATATCAACAGTCCCTCAAATCCTCTTGCGGAGTTATTCTCCCAGACAGCTGGGGTCTCGAGTCCCTCAACGGGATTCGATCATTCATATAACCCCGCCGTGGATATACTGGCAAATGACTTCAACAACGACAACATTACAGACTATGTTTACGTCTTTCCCACAGTTGAGGGTAATCGTTATGAGTACCATCTTGGAGTCACCGACGGAAAGGATCCTTCGGATCAGATATCTTCCATTGCTATCGCAGAAGCACCTCATGGCGAACTTGAAGACCCTCCTTTTGCCATTACAAGATGTGCAGATCTTGCCCTCGCCGATATCGACGGTGACGGACAAAAGGAAGTTGTAGCCATCACCAAGGAAAAAGACGGTGCCATGCGTCTTCATGCCTACTCTGTAGACAGCGAACTGAATATTACCGAATATGACAGTACTTACAAGGTAGCTGACTGGTCTTACCATGGTACAGTCTGCGCAGTAGAAACAGGCAACAGCAGCCCTGGAGGCAGCGACGAGCTCTACGTGGTTCGCTATCACGTGGTTCAATATTTCACCAAATCGGACAGCCTGACCAATCTATCCCTGATCAGGGCCACTGCATGGGATGACGGAAGGATAGAGTGGGAAGAGAAAGCATCTCACGAGATATTCAACTCCCAGCCCTCACCTGAAGGATGGGTGAATAACCCTATTCTCGGACAGCTCGCTGTGGGTGACATAAACGGTGACGGCCAGGACGAATGCTGTGTTTTTAACCTTATAAAGGAACATGGAAGTACTGAATATGATGGACACTACTACATTGAAGGTTTATGGATAATGATCTTCAACGTGGAGAACAACTCTTTTGTACTTAAAACTAATCCTGCGATCGATACAATGCCTGACATTTCATATTTTGCGGTCGATCGATTCAACTACGCTTCTCTTTCCCTCGGTGCCTTCGGAGGGGAATTGATCCCCGAGAAAAATAACCAGGGAGAACTGCAATTTTTGATACATTATAATTATGGCGTTGAATATCCTGATGATCCCGAGATCGACGACAACTGGGAATCCGAAATTTTAATTATTGAGGTGGAAGTAAACGACCAGGGCGAATTCGGCAAATACAACAGCCATGCCCTCCAAGGTATAAAATTCGGAGATACCAGGGATTACTCCTGTCTTGTACCTGGAGATTTCGCGGGCAAAAGCCTTCGTCTTGGAACACCCGAAAAGATAACCCTGGAAAACAATATTTCTCCACAGGTAATCGTCCAGGAGCCCCCCAAGCACATTGACTTTATTCAGGATCCTGAAACAGACGAAGAGGAAATGGAGAATATCTCACGCCTGGCTTCTTTCAAGACAGTATTCCAGGAAAGGGATACATCTTCCAGTATGGTCAGCTCTGCGCAGAAGACCGACTTCAGCTTCGGAACCAGCGTCTCTCTCTCTGGAAATCCCGGTATAGAGATGGAAGTATTCCATGCTTCGGAGTCTCTCGAGGCTGCCTTCAGCGAACAGGTAAAGAAAACCGAAGAGATCAACAGCGACGATTACAAAAGCATGACCACTTCAATTTCGGTAAGCACAACCAACGGCGACGAGGTCCTCTACAGGAGGTCCCGTAAAGTCTTATGGCGATACCCCATCCTGAACAGGAGAGACGATAAGGGTCAACCCCTCTACATCCAGGTAGTTGTTCCAGAACCTGTCCAGGGCATGCAGAAGATAGGCAGGGATACCTCCTGGTATCAGCCGCCCCACATCAGCGGCAATCTGCTCACCTATCCATGGAAGAAAGAGCAGCTTCAATACGGCTATTTCGATCTCTCGTCCTCAAAACAGATAGCCTCAGGGAACACTATGGGTCTGGATAACGCCACCACGTGGGACGTGAACTGGGATCAGGAGATACGAAAAGGGTCCAGTGTTTCCACAACGGTTGAGAACAAGAGAAGCGCCAGCATGTCCGCCAGCATTGGCGGAGTCTACGAGGGCTTTCTCGGGGGGATTAAGGCAGGTGTCAACTATTTTTCAGATCAGGCCTTTGAAAAATCTTCCTCCAATAAAAACACCATCAGTTCCGAAGAGGGTTTCACCGTAACAACTCCACAGAGCGGATTTGACGACAGCAGTACCTGGGGTTACCAGATCGAGCCCTGCGTCTACAGCACTGACATTGGTGCCCTGGCGACCACTTTCATAGCGTCTCCTGGAGAGACCATCAACCAGAAAAGCTGGTGGAACGAACGTTACGGTAAGTTCCCAAATCCCGCCCTCGGCCTTCCACACCTGTGGAGGAAAAAGAGCTCCAGCGGAAGTAGCACAGAGTGGGAATGGAACACCCAGACAGGTTCCAGAGGACTTCGGGGAATGTTCTTCTATTCGAAAGACAAAAAGATCGGCCCGAGCCTTGAAAAGGATATTTTCGGCGAAGTTAACATAAAATGCAGGATCTACAACCTGGCCATTGGACAGAAAAACAGCCTTGACGGAGTGGAAGTAAAATTCTACTATAAAGCCTCCGATAACAGTTATTCTCCCTACCAGGGGGAAAAGCACCTTATCGGCAGCAGGCGAGTAAATGTCGGGACCTGGGGTGAAGGAGACCTCCCCAACTGGACTCTGGCCGATATAAACTGGAATATCGAAGATCTCGAACCGGGATATTACTTTGTTCATGTCGAGGTAGACCCCGAAGACGAAGTAAAGGAAATGCTCCTCCACGACAACGGCGACAGATACAGCGACAACGAAGGCTACTTCTGCACCTACGTCTACAGTACCACTCCTGAAGAGGGTCTCTATGGAATAGAAAGTCCTTTGGCGGAGGAAGAAGACCTTCAGATAGAGAATGGAGAGCTTGTGATAACGCCGGAATATCCAGTTCCAGGAGATGCTGTTACCGTTGAGGCAAATATCAGAAACACCTCGGAGACCGGACACGCAGTTGACGTTTATGCAACGATATACGACGAAAGGCCCGACGGCACCCGCACTCTGGTAGCCGATACTTACATTCCGGGTATAATGCCCGGCACGAGCTATCCTTTGAGTGCAAGATATTTCCCAGAGCAGGAAGGCCCTCACAGACTCGTTATAGATATTAACAGCCTTAACGGACAGGAAGAAGTTGAAGCCTTGAAAAGGTTTTACCTGGGCGGAAACAACGCGGGAGGATGCATGACAGGCCTGATGCCTTCTTCATTCCTGTTGCTGTTCATACCTCTTTATTTTTTCAATAAAAAGAAATAAAACATCTCCAGACAAAGACATAAGGAAGAGCTTTAAAGCTCTTCCTTATGTCTTTTATCTTATACTGCAATTCCTGCTGGTTAGCACAGAATAGATCATATATATCAGCATTGCCGTAGTATATCCGAATAGCCCACATACCGGTCCAGTTCCAGAGCGATATAAAGGGATAGACATTCCTTGAAGATTGTTGGATCCAGACCTGTAAGTTTTTTTATATTTCCAAGTCTGTATTCAAGGGTATTTCGATGGATCCCAAGCTTTTTTGCTGCTGTTACATACCTGAAACCACTGCAACACCATGCCTCCACAGTGTCTCGCAACTCATCCCAGAGTCTGGCGTCTTTCATATTCTGAAGCCTGTCATGAATAAATTTGCTTCGGATCGTAGGATCGGTGGTAGATAGCAGCTCTTCCATACGCAATCTCTGTATGTCGAAAACTCCGGGACCCCAATTGAACTTTTTGGCGAGAAAAATGGCTTTCCAGGCCTCTTTGCAGGAAAAGGAAAGTTCCTCTATGCCATCTGTAAAAAACCTTATTCCCAGGGATACCTCTATTCCTCTTTTTTTGAAACTGGCAAGAACCTTGTGGCAGTTCCTGTTTACTCTTTTGAAAACTTCCTTTTCATCATACCTTTTTTCAGGATCTACAGCACACAGGCTAATATACCTGCTGTTTCCTATCATACTTTCAATATCCAGTGGGTGATTAAAGATAGCTCTTATGTCTAAAAGAATATGCCTCTTAGTGGACTGTGCTGTATCTTCCGGAGAAACCTTGGTATTTCTGGCATTGTCCCATATTTTTTTGCATAGCGTTCAAGATGGTAAAGATCCACCGCAATGGGGACATAAAGAAGCTGGGGGTCAAAGCCCATTTCCCTTGCCCGAAGCAGAAGCATCTCACCATCACTGCTCCCCGGCACAAAATTAGCTATCTCGTATATCACGCTCTGCAGAGCATTTTCCCTGTTCATGACAGAGTCTGTACGGTGTTTTTCCTGCAGAAGCATCTCTATCTGCTTCTTGACGATGAGGGCAAAGGGCTTCACTTCCTCGGGTTCTCCTACAATAGCAACTGAACCTACCACGTAACCAGCGTAGTTTTGAACAGGATAGGTCACTCCAGGCAAAGTGCCCTGAATTCTGGATGCAGTCTCCGCATCCAAAGTTTGCCCTCTCTACCTCTTTTTAAGAATTTACAATAAACTGGCGAAATTTCAAGTTAATGATAAGTATCAAAGTGCTTTTACAGTCAAAAATTTATCAACCCTGAAAGGAACAAAAAATGCCTTGCAGGGTACGGTGACTGTTAAATATCCCTATGACTACCACTTCAGCGCCATAGTAACATCAGCTGTTTTCGTTCCAGCGGTAAGCCGACATCGGGCGGCCGGGTTTTCCGTCCCGATATATGTTCAGCTTTAGAACTTTGCCCCTGTTCACCAGGTACTCCAGGTATCTATGTGCTGTCGCGTGGGAGACCTCGCAACTCTTTGATATGTCTTTCCAGGTTACATCCTCTTTCTGCTGCTTGAGAAACTGCATAATGATCCGCAATGTATCGTTGCTTATCCCCTTCTGACGCTCGTCCCAATTCAGGGACTTCCTCTGGGAAACAAGCTTACCATGAAGCCTTATTCTTGCCTGGAAGTCAGCGAGCTGAAGGGGTTTGGTTATAAAGTCATCTGCTCCCGCAAGCAACAGTTCCGATGCAATTTTTTCGTCCTCTTCTATGGTAAGAGCCACAAGGACTGTCTCGTCGGAGAGTTCCCTGGCCTTGCGGACGACCTCGAGACCGTTCATTTTCGGCATGTGAAAATCCACGAGCAGAATATCGATATCTCCGTCCAATACCCACTTCAGACAGGTCTCGGGATCCACGGATGTAACCATTTCCCACCCCTGAGTAGAGGACATCGCCTCGAGGGTATAAAGAATATCAGGATCGTCATCTACCGCGCCTATGTACAGTGGCATTCCAATACCTCCAGTATCAAACTCCGGCTCAAATCAGGACAGGGAGCCTTATTTCCACTACTCCGCCACCTTCTGCATCATCGTATATGATCACACTACCTCCGTTGTCCTCCACTACCTGTTCTACAAATCCAAGCCCTATTCCGGTGGAATTCCACCCGGAGTAATTCCTTGGAGGGACCCCATGACCGAAACCGGGTCCGTTATCCCTGATGCGAACAGAGACCATGTGATTATCCCTGACAACTTCTATATTTATCCTTGGCTCTCTGCAGGATTCAACTGCCCTGCGGGAATTATCCAGAAGATTGACGAGAGCCCTTGAAAGGCGGATAAGGTTAACCTGTATCTCCGTTTTTAACGCTTCCTCTTCCGCGTCCACCCGCACCTGTTCCTTCCATTCAAAAGGGCTAATCTGGTTGCGGGTATAGTCTATGAGGTCGGATACCTTTACATTTCTTCTCGAACGGCCGGAAAGAATCTCCGAGACCATGCCGTTCATGTTCCTCGCTGCCTTCCGGATCACCGAAGTGTGAGATTTCATCTCACTGGGGTCCTCAAGGGAAAGTATAACATCGGTAAGTCCGGTAATTGTTGTAAGGGGCCTTTTCAAATCATGGACAAGCTGCTGGAGTTCCACTGCTCCCCTGTTACGGATATTCTCTTCTCTGAGAAGAGCCATCTTCTTCTCGTTTTCCCTCAGCAGGTATAGGTTTCTGATCCTGGAACTGTAGGCCACAAGAAACTCAGAGGTGATCATTCCTCCCAGGAAAAGGCTGCAGAAAAGGGTGATACCCGAAATGTCAAGAACCACTTCCCTCTCCATGAGGAGGGCGATATTTTTTATGGCCATGGACAACTCTCCCCAGCCTGCTCCATAACGGGTCAGAAAGGGCACTACATCCAGCCACTGGAAGGAAAAAATGAACATTGCAAGAGCCAGGGACCTGTTCAACCAGCCGGAGACTTCCCTTGTCATGAAATGAAGGACAAGGACGCTTGTAACGCTGAGTACAGCGGGAGTTCCAAAATGAGGAGTTATCCCCTTGCCGAAGAACTGAAGGAAACTGTAGGAAAGGGGAATAGCTACCAGGGGCAAAATCCAGGAAGGAATTGCCTTGCCCGGAGTATATCCAGTAACTCCTTCTCCCAGTAAAAACCAGCCGAGGTATAAAAAAATGGCCCTCGTTGAATTGATCAGCACGAGTACAACGGCAGAGGCCAGAAGATAGCCGCTGTCCATATGGTCAACAGCCAGATCCATATAATAAAATACCTTACCCGCTGGCAGCAACTGGGACACCATCCAGAGGACGAGGAACACCGTTCCTGAAAGAAGATAATGAAAGGGAACATCTCTACGGCTGGGATCTACCAGAGTTTTCTTGTTCACAGCTTTATTTTCCCCCATCTTCTGTATTTCGCTACAATCACCAGAAAGATCGCGATCCCTGCCAGTGAAAAAATGGGAAACTTCCACCTGCTGATGGTCCTTCCCGGCTTTGAATCGTAGGGAACACCGGTCTTCAGGCATAAACCCTTAAGGTCAAGAAAATGTATCACAGGGATGTCTCTTTCGAGAGCCCCAGCAATAACGCCGTTGCCTGCACTTGATCCATCCGAAGGCATCAGAAGGCCTCCCTGCAGCTTCAGGATCTCTTCGTCAGTTCCAAGAGAGGATGCCGAACCTCCGATATTTACAAGCACCCTGACCTTCTTCTCTTCAAGAAGATCCACCTTTGTCTCTATCATTTCCTCAAGACTGTCGGTTAGGATCATTTCAACTTTTCTGTTTTCAGCAGCCTCCTGTATTATTCCAAGCCCTTCCGGAGAGAGTCCTCTGCCTGACTCGGCCCCTCCTCCTGGAGTATAAAAGGATGCTACTGTGGATATGAATCCGGCATTTCTAAGCAGATCTCCCATATCCGGCCAGAGAAGACCCGGAATATTAGCTCCCCAGGTGGATGACCCCAGGGACACTACGAGAAAAATATCCAGCCCCCTGTCCTCAGCGGAACAAAGGACATTAAGAAGAAGTCCGGGAAAGGATCCCGAGGAATAGACAGCAATGGGATCTCCTTCAGAAAGGCCAAGCCCTTCAAACCACCTCGACGTAACGATGGACCATCTTGGATCACAGGCAGTTCTCTTGGATTCAAGGGACCCAAGGGTGGTTGTTACCGGACTCCATTCGATCCCGATCAGGCCGGTTTCCCACTGGTCATGCTCTCTGTCACTTTCCATACCATTAGAAGATCTCCATTCATACATGTAGTCCTGGGCACTTCGAACCCTGTTCCACAGATCTTCCTCTCCGGAGGTTATCACGGTCCGTGAAGGCAGAAACCACAGCACAAGGAGAACACCTGCGAGAATGTAAAGAAGCCTCGCATTTTTCCTCAAAAAACTCCTGTTTGCCTCCATATAATTCCGATTTTTCCTGTCCATCTATTTTTTACCGTCCATCTATTTTTTACCGTCCCTTGTCAGAGGATCATCATAAAATAGAGCAGAGTCTCAAGGGTCATAAGCGTGACAAGAGTTACGGATACGACTCCCGACAATGTCCGAAGAAAGCCCTGTCTCTGCATGTCCGAAGCGATAAGAGCCGGTATCACCCATCCGACCCAGAGGTTTGCAGACGGAAACAGTCCCAGGGTAGCCATCCTGACAGCTATAGCCAGCACCATTGCAACAGCTATCCTCTGCCTTCCGTAAAGGGCGTACCCCCTGACCAACAGGTCCAGAACGATGGCGATACCTGTTCCAGCGATCAGTGAATAACCGATGGCCGGAAGATTTCCCGCACTTATAGCCATAAGTCCCGGAGTTATTATTCCTCCACATGCCCAACCCGT
>Ga0102929_1001369_pt1 | contig 14517 bp, 11 predicted proteins | sample SalPonR1_B_D2_MG_FD_78510 | JGI IMG/M metagenome (GOLD analysis project Ga0102929, IMG submission 78510) | Salt pond soil microbial communities from South San Francisco under conditions of wetland restoration - Salt Pond MetaG R1_B_D2_MG | ecosystem: Environmental > Aquatic > Marine > Intertidal... | reverse complement strand
CTCGACGCGTGGGTGACACTCATTGTCATGGATGTCTGGCACTGGACCTCGCTGGTGGCGCTCCTGGCCTATGCCGGGCTCAAGTCGATCCCCGACGCCTATTACCAGGCCGCCCGCATCGACCAGGCGAGCCGCTGGGCGGTGTTCCGCTATATCGAGTTGCCCAAGATGACGGGCGTGCTGACCATCGCGATCCTGCTCCGGTTCATGGACAGCTTCAAGATCTATACCGAGCCCTTCGTGGTCACCGGCGGCGGGCCCGGCAATGCCACCACGCTGCTGTCCATCGACCTCGTCAAGATGGCGCTTGGGCAGTTCGACCTCGGCCCGGCGGCGGCGTTCTCGATCATCTATTTCCTGGTGATCCTGGCAGTCAGCTGGGTGTTCTACACGGTGATGACCAATCTCGACAAGCAGGGGGGCAAGTGATGAATTTCCGCCCGCGCATCAACTGGGTGATGACCCTCTATCTCGTGTTCCTCATGCTGCCGATCTACTGGCTGGTGAACATGAGCCTCAAGACAAACACCGAGATCCTCAACGCCTTCACGCTCTGGCCCGAGGACCTGACGCTCGACAATTACCGCACGATCCTGAGCGATCCGGCGTGGTACATGGGCTATGCCAACTCGATCATCTACGTGACAATGAACACGGTCCTGTCGGTGGCGGTGGCGCTGCCGGCGGCCTATGCCTTCTCGCGCTACCGGTTCCTGGGCGACAAGCACCTGTTCTTCTGGCTGCTGACGAACCGGATGGCGCCGCCCGCCGTTTTTGCGCTGCCGTTCTTCCAGCTTTATTCGAGCGTCGGGCTTTTCGACACGCATATCGCGGTGGCGCTGGCGCATACGCTCTTCAACGTGCCGCTGGCGGTTTGGATCCTCGAAGGGTTCATGCGCGGGGTGCCCAAGGAGATCGACGAGACCGCCTATATCGACGGCTATTCCTTCGGGCATTTCTTCGTGAAGATTTTCACGCCTCTGATTGCCTCCGGAATCGGCGTGGCGGCGTTCTTCTGCTTCATGTTCTCATGGGTCGAGTTGCTGTTGTCGCGCACGCTGACGACCGTGGACGCCAAGCCGATCGCCGCGATCATGACCCGCACGCAGGGCGCGGCGGGCATCGACTGGGGCGTGCTCGCGGCGGCGGGGGTGCTGACCATCGTGCCCGGCGCGCTCGTGATCTACTTCGTGCGCAACTACATCGCCAAGGGCTTTGCCCTGGGGAGGGTGTGATGGAACGCTTCGTTAACCATTCCCGCGTCATCTTCGGGCCTGACCCGAGGATCCCCGACCGCAGAGATCGTCCGGTCAAGCCGGACGATGACGGCAGAGCCTTTGCCCGCGTCATCGTCGGGCTTGCCCCGAGGATCGCTGGCCCGAGGCGCTGCGACACGAGCCATGAGGCGACAACCCGCCGTCTACATCGTCACGAACAAGCCGCGCGGCACGCTCTATATCGGCATGACCGGCAACCTCGTGACTCGCGTCTGGCAGCATCGCACTCATGCGCTTCCAGGGTTCAGCGACCGCTACAACCTGACCCGGCTTGTCTGGTTCGAGATGCATTGCGAACCGCGAGAGGCCATACGCCGGGAAAAAGCGCTCAAGCGCTGGAACCGCGACTGGAAGATCGTGTTGATCGAGCGGGCCAATCCCGTCTGGTGCGATCTGTGGCCCGGCATCTCCGGCGCATAGTTGATCCGGATCGCGCGATGGCAAGAGATCCTCGGGTCAAGCCCGAGGATGACGTCCCTTCGCTCCGCATGCTGCAGGGGAGGTTTTGAACATGGCATGGATGGCATGGACCTGGCCCACGGCGATCTTCTTCATGGTGATCGCGGGGCTGCTGATCACCTTCACGATCCTCGGGGTGAAATATCCCGAGACACCGCGCAGGGGCATCCTGCGCATCGAGACGACGCGGGGCGATCGTCTGTTCATCACGCTTCTGGGCTCGGCCTTCATCAATCTGGCCTGGCTCGGGCTCGTCGGCGCGAACCAACCGGTCGCGCTGATCGTCTGCCTGATCTACGCCGCGGCGGTGTTCCGCTGGGTATGATACGGCACACTCATCTGACTGAAAGTTCATAAGGGAGGACAACATGAACTTGGCTATGAAAACGACAACCGCGCTGGTGTCGCTCGGCCTGCTGGCCGGGCCGGCATTTGCCGGGATGGAGGAGGCGCAGGACTTCCTCGACAACGAGATCGCGGGCCTGTCGGTGCTGAGCCGCGCCGACCAGGAGGCCGAGATGCAATGGTTCATCGACGCCGCCGAGCCCTATCAGGGCATGGAGATCAAGGTCGTCTCCGAGACCATCGCAACGCATGAATACGAGGCCCAGGTTCTGGCCCCGGCATTCACCGCGATCACCGGGATCGAGATCACCCACGACCTGATCGGCGAGGGCGACGTGGTGGAGAAGCTGCAGACGCAGATGCAGTCGGGGCAGAACATCTACGACGCCTATGTCAACGATTCCGACCTCATCGGCACGCACTGGCGCTATCAGCAGGTGCGCAACCTGACCGACTGGATGGCCGGCGAGGGGGCCGACGTGACGAGCCCGACGCTCGATCTCGACGATTTCATCGGGCTGTCGTTCACCACCGGACCGGATGGCAAGGTCTACCAGCTTCCGACCCAGCAATTCGCCAACCTCTACTGGTTCCGCTACGACTGGTTCAACGACGAGAAGAACAAGGCCGATTTCAAGGCCGAGTACGGCTACGACCTTGGCGTGCCGGTCAACTGGTCGGCCTACGAGGACATCGCCGAGTTCTTCACCGGGCGCGACCTGTCGCATCTGGGCGTCGAGGACGAGGTCTTTGGCAACATGGACTACGGCAAGAAGGACCCGTCGCTCGGCTGGCGTTATACCGACGCCTGGATGTCGATGGCCGGGATGGGTGACGTGGGCGAGCCCAACGGCCTGCCGGTCGATGAATGGGGCATCCGCGTCAACGAGGACAGCCAGCCCACCGGCTCGTGCATGGCGCGCGGCGGCGCGACCAACAGCCCGGCAGCCGTCTATGCCGTGGACAAGGCGATCGAGTGGCTGGAGAAATACTCGCCTCCGGCGGCTGCCGGCATGACCTTCTCCGAGGCGGGGCCGATCCCCGCGCAGGGCAACGTCGCGCAGCAGATGTTCTGGTACACCGCCTTTACCGCCGCCACGGTCAAGCCCGACCTGCCGGTGATGAACGAGGACGGCACGCCCAAGTGGCGCATGGCCCCCTCGCCGCATGGCGTCTACTGGAAGGAAGGCCAGAAGATCGGCTACCAGGACGCAGGCTCCTGGACGCTGATGAAATCCACGCCGGTGGACCGCGCCAAGGCCGCGTGGCTCTATGCGCAGTTCGTCACCTCCAAGACCGTCGATCTCAAGAAATCGGATGTGGGCCTCACCTTCATCCGCGACACGACGATCAACGCCGACCACTTCACCGAGCGCGCGCCGCGTCTCGGCGGTCTGGTCGAGTTCTACCGCTCGCCCGCGCGGGTGCAATGGTCGCCCACCGGCACCAACGTGCCGGATTACCCCAAGCTGGCGCAGCTGTGGTGGCAGAACATCGGCGATGCCATGTCGGGGGCCAAGACCCCGAAAGAGGCGCTCGACGCGCTGTGCTCGGATCAGGAGCGCGTGCTCGAGCGGCTCGAGCGCGCCGGCGTGCAGGGCGATATCGGGCCGAAGCTCAACGAGGAGCGCGACCCCGACTACTGGCTGAGCCAGCCGGGCGCGCCCTATCCCGCCCTCGAGAACGAGGACGAGGCGCCGGTCACCGTCTCGTATGACGAGCTGATCAAGTCCTGGCAGTGATGACAGGACCCGGGGCGCGCGCGCGCGCAGCGTGCGCCCCGGGGATGCCGTCATCATCCGGCGTGACCGGATGATCCCTTTGCCCGGAGATCCTCGGGTCGGGCCCGAGGATGCCGCAGCGCGGGGTGTCCGCTCGGGCCGGATGTTCATGTCACCTGCACGGGGGCCAGACCCATGACCCATATCCTCGCCATCGACCAGGGCACCACGTCGAGCCGCGCGATCCTGTTCGACGCGGGCATGAAGCCCGTCACCTCGGCTCAGGAAGAATTCCCGCAGCACTACCCCGACAGCGGCTGGGTGGAGCACGATGCGAATGACCTCTGGTCGACCACCGCCGCGACCTGCCGCGCGGCCATCGAGAAGGCGGGGATCACCGGTGCCGAGGTGGCCGCCATCGGCATCACCAACCAGCGCGAGACCACCGTCGTCTGGGACCGCCACAGCGGGCGGGCCATCCATCGCGCCATCGTCTGGCAGGATCGCCGGACCGCGGATACCTGCGAGCGGTTGCGCGCTGCGGGGCACGAGGAGATGGTCAGGGCGCGCACGGGCCTGCTGCTCGACCCGTATTTCTCGGGCACCAAGCTGGCGTGGATCCTCGACCATGTCGAGGGTGCGCGCGAGAAGGCGCGCGCGGGCGACCTGCTCTTCGGCACGGTGGACAGCTTTCTGATCTGGAAGCTGACCGGGGGGCGTGTCCACGCCACCGACGCGACCAACGCCGCGCGCACGCTGCTCTATGACATCCGCAAGGGACGGTGGAGCCGGACCATCTGCGACCTGCTGGACATCCCCGTGGAGATGCTGCCGGAGGTGCGCGACAGTGCCGACGATTTCGGCACCACGCGCGCCGATCTCTTCGGGCGCGAAATCCCGGTTCTCGGCGTCGCGGGCGATCAGCAGGCGGCCACCGTGGGACAGGCCTGCTTTCAGCCGGGGATGCTCAAATCCACCTATGGCACGGGGTGTTTCGCGCTTCTGAACACCGGCGGGACGCCGGTGGTGTCGCAGAACCGGCTGCTCACCACCATCGCCTATCAGCTGGACGGCAGGCCGACCTATGCGCTCGAAGGGTCGATCTTTGTCGCCGGCGCGGTGGTGCAATGGCTGCGCGACGGGCTGGGCCTGATCCGCGAGGCGCGCGAGACACAGCCGCTGGCCGAAAAGGCCGACGCGCATCAGGAGGTGGTGCTGGTGCCCGCCTTCACCGGCCTCGGCGCGCCCTATTGGCGGCCCGATTGCCGCGGCGCGATCTTTGGCCTGACGCGCGCCACCGGGCCCGCCGAGATGGCGCGCGCGGCGCTGGAAAGCGTCGGATTCCAGACCCGCGACCTGCTGGAGGCGATGCGCGCCGACTGGGAGGGGCACGGGGCCGATGCGATCCTGCGGGACATTGATGTCGCGACCCTCCGCGTCGACGGGGGCATGAGCGCGTCCGACTGGACGATGCAGTTCCTCGCCGACATCCTCGATGCGCCGGTGGACCGTCCCGAAGTGCTCGAGACCACGGCGCTGGGCGCGGCGTGGCTGGCGGGGATGCGCGCGGGGCTGTATCCCGGACAGGAGGAGTTTGCGCGGACATGGGCGCTGGAGCGCCGGTTCGAGCCGCGGATGGACGCCGGGGCGCGCGCGCGCAAACGTGATGCCTGGGCGCGGGCGATCGGGGCCACGATGAGCTTCTGACCGGCCGGGGCCGTTGTGGCACCCGTTGTGGCACCGCGCGCGCGGGTCTAGGTTGCGCGGGCCGAACCCCTGCCCCCGAGGAGCCGCCATGCCCGCGCCGATCACCGTCATCGTCCCCGCCCGCAACGAGGGCCGCACCATCGCGAAGGTCGTCGCGACCATGCAGGAGTTGCCCTGCGTGGCCGAGGTGCTGGTGATCGACAACGGCTCGGGCGATGACACGGCCGCGCTGGCCCGGTCGGCGGGGGCGCGGGTGATCGCCGAGGCGCGCCCCGGCATGGGCAACGCGGTGCGCAGCGGCGTGGCGGCGGCAGCGCATGACTGGGTGATGAAGGTCGATGCCGACCTGGGCCGGTTCGACACCGCGCTGTTCGCGCGCATGGCCGCGGCGCGGGCACCGGGCGTGGGGCTGGTCAAGGGCGCGTGGAACGATCCCGAAGACCCGATGCCGATGACGCGGCTGCTGGTGGCACCCGCGCTGCGGCTGATGTGTCCGGGGCTGGGCGATCTGCGTGCGCCCAATTCCGGCATCTACCTGTTCGACAGGTCGCGGATCGCGCATCAGCGGCTGACCTCGGATTACGCCGTCGATCTCGACGTGATGCTGCGTGTCCATGCCGCAGGCGCGGAGGTGGCCGAGGTCGATATCGGCCGCATCGTGCACGATGCACGCAACCCCGGCCATTACAGCCGCATGGCGCAGGAAATCCTCGCCTTTTTCCTCTCGCGGCAGCCGCTGGGGCTGCTGGAGGAGGTGGTCGTCGCGGCAGAGCGGCCCGAGACGGTCATTCGGGCCGCTCTCGGCCATGCGGCGCGCCGGTTGATGGCCGGGGCACGGGTGACGTTCGCCCTGGGCGAGGGGGCGGGTGCCGGTGTTCTGGCGGAGGCGGTCGCGCCGTATCCCACCGCGCGGATCGTGACGCTGGACGACCTGCCGGGGGCTGCCCCCGCCGCGCATGCGGCGCGGCTGACGGTGATCGCCGGGGCGGGGTCGGCCCTCGCTGCGGCGCGGTCCTTCGCGGCGCGCCACGGTGAGGCTTTGCCGGTGGCGCTCTGGCGGATGCCGGGCGCGGGAGAGAGCCGTGGCGACGTGTCCGTCGATGTCGCGGAGGGGGCGGTGGTCAAGCGCGCGGCGTTGAGGCGGCTGAACCTGACGGACGCCGTGGCCTCGCGCGAGGTGTTTTGCGTGGTGGGCGATGCAGGGTGGTCGCCGTCATCCTCGGGTCACGCCCGGGGATGACCTTGCGCGGCATGTCTCAGGTGCCCTTGAAATTCACCTCGCCCTCGTGTTCGAGCGCGCGGGCGCGTGCGGGTGTGACCGACGGGCAATCCTCGCGCGCGCGGCGCGAGCGCATCCGCCCGTACTGTCCCAGCCCGATGGCCAGCAGGATGATCGCGCCGCCGGGCAGCAGGCCCGGCCCCGGATCCTCGCCCAGCAGCACCATCGCGATCAGGATCGCCGCCAGCGGCGAAAACGAGGTGGCCAGCGACACGTCGCCCGAGCGCGCGTATTTCAGCCCCAGCGCCCAGGCGAACTGCCCGCCGATCACCACGATCAGCGCGTAGATCCAGACATATTCCCAGACCAGCGGATGGAACACGTCCTGGAAATGCATCGGTCCGAACAGGTAGATTGCGAGAAAGAAGTAGAAGATCGTGCCCACCACCGTTCGGTAGACCGCGTAGATGCCCAGCGGGATCCCGCGCAGCCCGGTGCGCGCCACCAGCGTCGAGGCGATGTAGGACAGCGTCGCCAGCAGCGCCCCGATCTCGCCCATGCCGAAGGCGAAGCCGCCGCCGGAATTGAGCCACAGCATGAGCACCGCGCCCACCAGCGCCGCCAGCCCGGCGGCGAAGGCCCATGGCTCGAATTCCTCGCGCAGGATCAGCCATGCGGCCAGGATGAACAGCGGCGGCTCGATCCGGCCCACGAGCACGACGTTGGTCACGGTGGTATGCTCGAGCGCGTAGAAGAACAGCCCCGGCGTCAGCGCAGAGGACAGGAACGCCGACAGCGTCAGGATCATCCAGTTGAAGCGCGTCAGCCTGCGCAGGTTTTCCAGCGTCCATTCGCGCCAGAACATGAGCCCCATCGGCAGGATGGACATGAGCGAGCCGACGAAGAGCAGGTTGCAATAGGTGATGACGTTGCGCCCCATCACCTGATTCTGCCGGCCGATTTCGGCAAGGAGCGAGACGATGGAATTGCCGGCCGCGAAGATCACGACCGCAGCCCAGGCGAGCGCGGCCCCCATCATGAGCCGCGAATTGTCGGGCATCGAATGGATGCCGGTCTGAGCCATGTCCTCTCCTCGCTTCGCGAAAACCTGCATCGGACAATGGGGCAGGGCGGCGCGCGGCGCAAATGACTTCGGCACACGCGGGTTCACGATGCCTCAACCCCCGCGCAACAATATGTCAGGGGCCGTCCCCGGCCCGACCGGGTGGTCACGCGCCCGTGAGGGCTTGCCTTTGGCCGGCCGAGAACGCAGCTTGGGGCGAGGAAACCGGCGCAGGGAGCGTTCCGATGACCGAAGAGCCGCAGGGCGAAGCCTTTGTCACCATCTTCGACGACACCTACGATCAGCCCGACTGCCGGGCGTATTTCCGGATGATGGACGCGCTGGGCTATCGCAACCAGCACCATGCCACGGCGGCGTTTCGCGCCGGGCTCGACGCTTTGTGCCGTGCCCGCGGGATCGCCGCGCCGCGCGTGCTCGATTTCGCGTCGAGTTACGGAATCGTGACGCTGCTCATGCGCCACGAGATCACGCTGGCGGAGGTGCTCGCGCGCTACCGCGATCCCGGCCTCGACGGGCTGTCCGCGGGGCAGGTGATCGCGCGCGACCGCGACTGGCTGGCGCGGCTGCCGCGCCGCGCGCCGGCGCTGCATGTCACCGGGCTCGACATCATGCCCAACGCGGTGGCCTACGGGCGCGCGACGGGCCTGTTCGACGAGGGCTATGCCGAGGATATCGAGACCGCCTCCCCCTCTGCCGGACTGGCCGACGCGCTGGCGCGGACGGACATGATCGTCGAATGCGGCTCGGTCGCGCAGCTCATGCCGCGCGCGCTCGACCGGGCGCTTGGCGCATGCGGACCGCGCAAGCCGTGGATCATGACCTCGCCCATCCGGGGCAACGAGCGCGCGGCGGCAGAGGAGGTGCTGCGCGCGCATGGCATGGTGCAGGAGCAACTGCCTGTGCCGCCCTTCGTTCATCGCCGGTTCGAGGGCCCCGGCGAGCAGGCCCGCGCCATTGCGAACGCGCGTGCGGCGGGCCATGACACCGACGGTGTCGAGACCACCGGGCATTTTCACGCGCAGGTCCTGCTGGCGCGGCCCGAAGCCGAGGCTGTGCCGGTCAGCGGCTGGCCGCTGCCCCTGACCGCGCCGCCGGTGGACTGAGCCGCCGCCGCGCTTGCCGGTTGGCGGCGTGCTGCGCTATACGTGACAAGAGTTTCTTCGGGTCGGATTTCATGACGCACCATCGCCTTTTCCGACTGGCCCGTCCCGACCGGGCATCGTTCCGGCGCGGGGGCTGAGGCGATGCGCGCGGCGGCTTTCCTCGTGTTGGTGGCGCTGGCGGGGCTCGGCTATGGCGGCTGGGCGTTCTGGGGGGCGGTGTTTGCCGCCCGTCCGGCGCCGCCCGCCCCGGTCGCGATCGACGGTGCGCTGGCAGAGGTGGCCGCGCGCCCGGCGCCCGCGGCCGGGACAGCCTGGCCCGCGATCTTCGATGTCTACGTGCCCGACCCGCCAGAGCCCGCAGCCGCGCCGCGGGCGGCCCCGACATACCGGCTGGTGGGGCTTGTCGCGGGCGGTGCCGACGGCTGGGCGATCCTGTCGGGGACGGGTGGTGAGCAGATCGTGCGCAAGGGCGACACGCTGGCTGCCGGCACCGAGGTGCTGGCCATCGAAGAGGACGGTGTGCGGCTGCGGCGGGACGGCGAGGAGACGCTCGTGGGCTTTGACAAGACGCCGCGTTCGCTTCTGGCCGACCTGATTTCCAACGCCTCCGACGCGCCGCTCGAGGCGGAACTGCCGCTCAGCCTGCTGGCCGGGCGCGACATGCGTCTGGTGCTGGGGCGGGCGGGCAGCGTGCGGATGGTGGCGCCAAATGGCGGGCAGGGGGAGCTTGTTCCCAAGATTCTCTGGGTGCGCGAGGGCCATCTCTACGACCAGATCGGTCTGCGGCAGGGCGACACGGTGCTGCGCATCAACGGGCACGACGTGTTCGATCCGGAGTTGCTGGCGAATGCCGCCAAGATGCTCGCGCAGACCGAGGAACTGGCGGTGGAAATCCTGCGCGCGGGCCAGCGGCGCACGATTCGGGTGCGCGTCACAGGACGCGGATAGCCATTGCGCCACACGTTTTTCTGCGGGTGCAGGCCCTCTTGCCGTGCCGGAGGTTGAGGAAAAATCGGAATACAACCAGAGGTGTATAGCCGGAGTTACCCCTGTTTATCGCGGCGCCAAGCGATCTCGCCCGACCTCACGGAAATGTTATCGTTGTCTGGGGCTCGAAAGTGTGGTCACGTGCCTGTATACGAGTGGATGTGGTAGCGTTTTTTCAACTGCGACACTTGCGCACATGCGCGGCGAACTGAAGAGGAACGACCGCCCAAAACCCTTTTGAACCAAATCCGCGTGGCCATGGTCACGCACGGGCCACACATTACTCATCCTTCCGGCCTGTTTCCCATCCTCCGGGCATCTGCCCGACACGATCATGAAAGACGCAACCGGTGCTGGAGCCGCGCGTGTCTGCTTTCGGGGCCCCGGCCCTTCTTGCCCGTGGCATGTCGATGGCGCGGGAGGGTGCGCGTATTGCCTGCCCATAGGTGTTTACAAAAGCTTTTTCTGCTGGAGGACAAAGCATGAAACGAAGAGATGCATTGAAGCTCGGCTTCGGTGCGGCGGGTGCAACGGTCGCGGGAACGCAGGCCGGTGCCGTCGAGATCGAACAGTGGCCGGACAGTGCAGAGGACGGGCTGACGCAATCGGGCCTCGTGTTCCCCGACACGTTCCAGCCGAGCATCGTCACCGATCCGAGCCCCTACGTGGAGCCGTTCACGGCGCCGCTCAACATCATGCCGGTCGCCGAGCCGGTCGACCCCGCCACGTACGATCCGCCGATCGAGCCGGCGCGTCACCAGCGCTTCGACGATTTCCCGCCGCAAAAGCACTATGAAGAGGTGCTGAGCGAGTTCCGCTGGAAATATCACTGGCAGCCCCCCTATGGCGACGGCACGCCGGATGTCGTGGGCCGCGACGGCGATCCCGATATCGGCTCGTGGCATTGGGGCTTCAACGGCATCACGCCGGGCGAGACCTATCACGCCAATTACGGCGAGCCGGTGTTCCTGCGCCGCCACAACCTGCTGCCGCCGGTGGGCGGAGGCAACGTGCAGTTCGCGCTGCCCTCGCCGACGGTGCACCTGCACAACGCGCACACGGCCTCCGAATCCGACGGTATCCCGCAGGATTTCTTCAACCCGGGCGAGTTCTGGGATCACCACTATGCCAATTTCCCGGCCGGGTCGCCGTTCAGCTGGAGCCCCTTCAACACCGAGATCATGAATACCCTGTGGTATCACGATCACCGGCTCGATTTCACGGCGACCAATGTCTATGCCGGATTCTCGGGGTTCTACCTGCTGTTCGACGAGCGCGACTCGGGCAACGAGCGCGATCGCAACCGCCGGGCGTTCCGCCTGCCCTCGGGCAAGTACGACATCCCGCTCATCCTGCACGACGTGCAGTTCCAGGCCAATGGCCAGGTGCGGTGGGACTTCTTCCTGCCCGATGGCGATCAGCCCAGCCCCGAGGAGCGCCCCGCGCCCGTCGACGTGGGCAACTCGCAGTTGACGCCCGACACTTACGACTCCAACCGCCTGCAATACACCACGCAGGGCATGGTGGGCGACATGATCACGGTCAACCGGATCATCACCCCCTATCTCGACGTGGACCGGCGCAAGTATCGCTTCCGCTTTCTCAATGGCGGACCATCGCGGCTCTATCGGCCGCGGCTCCGGATCGTGCCGGGCGATGGCGGCGATCCGTATTACGACGACTGGATCATCCTGTCGAATGACGGCAACCTTCTGGAAAGGCCGCTGGTCGAGCCCTCTTTCGACCTGTGGGTGGCCAACCGGTTCGACGTGATCGTGGATTTCTCGAAATACCGCGACGGCGACAAGATCCAGGTGTGGAACGATCTCGAGATCCGCGACGACGGCGCGGGGCCGACCGGCTATACGCTGGACGACGAGAACATGATGCCGGTGATGGAATTCCGCGCCAAGGGCGGCCGCGTGCGCGACCCGTCGCGCGTCCCGCGCCGGATGCGTGCCCTGCCCGAAATCGATATGTCGGAGGTGCGCCGCGAGCGTCTGTTCGTGTTCGACTACGACAACGGCCTCTGGACGGTGAACGGCCGCCTGATGGACCCCAACCGCGTGGATGCCAAGATCGAGCAGGGAACCGCCGAGATATGGACGTTCCGCAACGAGGGCAACGCCTGGGCGCACCCGGTTCACACCCATTTCGAGGAATTCCAGATCCTGGAGGTCAACGGACGTCCGCCGACCGCGGTCGAACAGGCCCGCAAGGACGTGGTGTCGCTCGGACCCGGTGACGAGATCACCTTCTTCAGCCGCTGGCGCGACTTCCTCGGCAAGCACGTGATGCACTGTCACAACGTCGTCCACGAAGACCACGCGATGATGATCCGCTGGGACATCGTCGAGCCGGGTCAGGGCGACTGAGCCCGCCGTAACGCAATTCTCTGGAAGAGAGAGGAAAAGACATGACCAACAGACGTCAATTCATGGCGAGCCTGCCGGTCGCGGCGGCTGCGGGGGCGACGGCGGGATTCTACACCACGCCCGGCAACTCGCAGGAGCGCGCCAGGGCGGCAGCATCCGAAGCGCGCGCGCGTCTGCGCGCGGCGGCGGCGGGGGCGCATCCCAACGATACCCCGATCCTGTGCAACCCGGTCGATAGCGGCGGTGTGATCAACTCGAATCTGCGGGACTCGTTTCCCAACGTGATGATGGTCAACCAGGACGGTCTCGGCATGGCCTTCTACGAGGGCTTTATCGAGAACAAGGTCGTGATGATGCATTTCATGAGCCTTCGGGACGAGGCGCATCTGCCGATCACGCGCCGCGTGGCGGATATCGTCCACGAGCTTGGCGACAAGGTGGGGCGCGACGTGTTCGTCTACTCGATCACCCGCGACCCCGAGCAGGACACGCCCAGCCGGATGGCGGCTTACGCGCGCGAGTTGAACGCGCCCGAGGGCTGGCATTTCCTGACCGGCACGCCGCAGCACTGCGCCGATCTCGCCTTTCGGATGTATCGCATGCCCCATGCGACGCTGCCCGGCAAGCGCAAGGTGGACGTGGTGTTCTACGGCAACGGCCAGGCGGGGCTGTGGGGCACGTTCCCCTGGGACATCCGCGCCGACGACGCCGCCGGGCGCGTGGGCTGGGTGATGCCCGGACAAGCGCCCGCGCCCGGCGACACGCCGCGCCGGGCCGGGCCGAGGGTGTTCGACCCTGCCGATCCGCGCAATCACAACCGCGAGGCCTGATTCCACGCCCCGCCGCGCGCGGGGCGAGACAGTCATTTGAAACGGAGACAAACGAAATGTTTCGTAAATCCATGAAATTGGCCGCGGTGATGGCAGTTCCCGCCATCGGCCTGTGGGGAGGGCCCGCCCTCGCGCAGGGGCCAGCCGGGCTCAACATGTTCTGCGAGAACGGCGGCCATGCCGCCGGCGGACAACAGCCCCGGGTGCCTTTCGAGATCCGTGAAACGATCGGCAACACGACGACGTTGACGACTGCGGGCGGCACGGCAGTCATGCCCGAGGGCGATGCCTTCGGGCCGAACCCGCCCAACATGCTGCCGACCATCTACGAGAACGCCAAGACCTGCCGGGGCAACGATATTCCGCACACCCTGCCCTCGACACCGGAGAACCCGTACAACCTGCATGACGATCCGGTGATCCGCCAGATCGACAAGACCTCGCCCACCGATGATCTCGACTGGATCATGGACGAGATCGAGGCGATGGCGGAGCCGCGCAAGGTCTGCCGCAGCTTCCGCGGCTACCGCTTCTGTTATTCCTATCCGCGCCGGGTGAACATCGGGGAGCTGCGCGACCTGGCGCAGCACGCGGTGGACATCATCGAGGGCAACGACCTCAGCGGGCGGTTCAGCGAACGCGAATACGAGGGCTTCCCGCTTCTGCACTATTTCGGCGGGCTCAAGACCAAGGCGGTCGACCCCGAGACCAAGTCGGTCACCATCACCCAGCTCTGGTATGACACGCATATCGAGTCGGACACGGCGTATATCGACCCCACGGTGGTCAATGACGAGGAATGGACGATCAATTATGTCGTCAAAATCCTCAACCGTGGCCACGAGGACTTCGCGCCCTATGCGATGTTCTTCGACGACCCCAACGAACTCGACTTGAGAGATCTTGGCGGTCCCGACCTCACCATGGGTGGCACGGCGTTCCCGCGCCTGCCCAATATCGGCATGGACCAGACCTTCTTTCCGATGGAAGAAGGGCTGGAATACACGCTCAACATGAAGATGCCGCCGGCGCGGTTCTGGAACCTCAGCTATCACTGGGGCTGGCGCAACCACCCGCCGCGCGTGCAGGTCACCGAAAATGTGCTCGTGCCGCTCGCCAACGGGATGCCGCGCAACGCTGCCGAGATCGCCGTGTTCGGGGAAAACCCGCTCGAAAGCGAAGAGTCGAAGCTCGACGCCATCAACATGATCGGCGACACCGCACCGGCCAAGCGCATGTGGCGGATGTTCCGCGAAATGGCGTCGCTGGATACCGGGCGCGGCTATCGCCGGCATTTCCGCGGGCTCAACGGTCGGGTTGTCGAGGCGCAGATGGAGCTGATCCGGCAGGCCTTCTACGACTGGCAGAACCGGCGCACGCTGCCCACCGGCTACGAGATGTCCGAGGATG